>JAEEGK010031743.1_pt1 | contig 10390 bp, 6 predicted proteins | sample 8958771 | NCBI WGS metagenome assembly JAEEGK01 (sample SAMN16246547, study PRJNA631951) | gut metagenome | biome: gut microbiome; feature: rumen; material: SC-attached | host: Bos | place: Iran: Karaj | collected 2018-10 | reverse complement strand
TAATTTTTTTTTTATATTCATTTCTTTTTTAAAACTTTTTTTTAATCAAAATTTATTAATACTCTTTTAATATATAAAATCAATATTAAAAATAACTTCATTTAAAAATAAATTTTTGAAATTAAAAAACAAGAATAAATAAAAATGTTATTAAATTTATTCATTGCTTATAAAAATTATTTATGTACTTTTAATATTATTAATTAATATCATTATGATTTATCATAATTATGATTTTTGAAAAAATAAAAAAAGATATAACAAATTATATGTTATTATTATATAAAAAATATATTATACCTTAATTATAATTTGAATCAAATACAAGAAATTATCTAAATTATTTATTTTACTTTTCTACATTTTGCTTTTTATTTTTTTAAAATATCAAATTTATTCTATTTTCATCAAATTCATAAATTTTTATATGAAAAGAAAATAGATTAATAAAAATATTAAATAATTATTTATTTATTATTTAATTTTTATTCTATGTTAATAGAATAACTTTATTCATATTATGTTGTTATAAAAAATAAAAAATATATTATAAATAAATTTATAATAATTATGGGGTCTAATCAACAAAAAAGTAATAAAAAAGAAATATTAATTGATAATTTTGGAGAAAAAGAAAAAATTGAATTAGAAATGAATATTTTCCTTATTACTGAAATTAATAGTCAAAATTTATTTAAAAAATTAATAGGAATGACCAATAATGAAGAAAATATTGAAATTAACATAGAAAGACCTATTGAACATAAATCATATTCTAAATTGAAATTTACATATTTACAAAAAGAAGAAAATGAATTAATTGAACACCTTTTAGACGTTTCTTTTGAAAAAATAAAATTAGAAAGAGAAGAAACATTTACAAATAAAGATGTTTTTATTATTAGATTAGCTAGATATGATGAATTTACAATTAAAAACTATATTAAAATATTTATTGAACAAGAGTTTGATGAAGAACATCAACCTTTTATTTTATTTTTAACTGATGAAAATGATATAAATGGAAAACAAGAAAACATTAGAAATTTAATTAATATTATAAGTCAAGAATATATTAATGAAAAATATGCAAATAATGAAGAAGAAAAAAATAAAAAATTAAATAATTTATTACCAGAAGAATATTATTTGCCATATAATATTTTTTTAACTCAATTTAGAGATAATGAAGAAAATGAAAGAAATGATATAACTGAAATAAAAAATTATTTATTAAAATTTGCATGTTGTTATAATGAAATAGGAGATCTTTTTACTTTTATTAAAAATAATAATAATAATAATAATATAAGTTATAATTTTGTTAATATATTATGTGTTGGTAGAACATGTACAGGAAAAAGTACTTTTATAAATACTTTTTTTAATGAAAGAAAATGTAATGTTGGAGGAAATGGAATGTCTAAAACAAAAAGAATTAATTTTTATTCTGATTTTTCAAAACAAATTAGAATTTATGATACAATTGGTTTTGAAGGAGAAGAATCAACTTCTAAAATAATTAAACTTTTACAAAGGTTAAATGTTGAATTAATAAATTGTAAACAAAAAATACATTTAATTTTATATTTTATTCAAGGAAAAATAAATTTTGAAGAACATGAATATAAAGTATTTAATGAAATTATAAAATATAAATCACATATTATATTTATTAAAACACATTCAAAAAATAATTTACCAGAAACTTATCAAAGAGAAAAAAATAGATTATATGAAAATATAAGAGATTTATTTAAACGAAATGAACAAAATTTAATTAAAAATAAAGTATCTAATAAAGAAATTGAGAAAATAAAAGAATTATATGTAAATTATTTACCAACCCATAATAAATTTGAAAATTTAATATTAATGAATTTAAGAAAAGATGAAGATGATTCAAAAATATTTGGAATGGATAACTTATATAAAGCAATTTATAATTATTTAAAAGATCATATCATCAGAATTCAAGATATAAATAATATAGAATTTGATAATAATCAAAATAATCCAAATAATAATAATAATATAAATCCAATATATTTTATTATAAAAGATAATTTATTTCTAAAAAAATATAGGACAATAAATGATATTTTTGAATCATTACAATGGGATAAAAAATTAATTATTGCAAAAAATGCTTTTTATGCTGGATTATCAGGAATTAATCCAATTCCATTAATTGATATTGGGACTTATTATTTAATTGAAAAGAATTTAAAAACAGAATTAGCAAGATTATATCAATTTGATATTGATAAAAATGTATTTTTAAATGAAAAATATAATAAAAATGAAATAGAAAAAAATAAAGAAATAAACAATAAAATAGAAAATCCTGAATTGGGATTGGTGGTGACATATAATAGTACAAAAATTTTTTCATCTGGAATATCATTTATTAATGATTTAAAAAACATTACAAATATTAAAATTATAATAGATGAATTTGTTAATGTATGTAGATCTTCATTAATTTTATATTTTGTTGGAAATGTTATTGGAGGAGCTTTTAATGTTGGTTTAATTATTTATGAAGGAAATTTATTTGCTAATTTTTTTGAAAATGAACTTAGAAAAGATCAAGGAGTTAATTATTTAATAAATGCAGCTAAATCTTACAATAAAGCTATTAAATCTTTTAAAGATTTAGCTCAAATTGAAGATGATGTTGAAATTATTATTGATTAAAAAATATTTGTTTTTTTTTTTTGTTTTTTATTGAAAAATATTTAAAATGTTATTTCTATTTATGTTAAAAAAATGTATTAATTCTTTTATTTTATATTTTATTTTGGAATTTTTAATATTAAAAGTATTTTTAAAAAAAGAAAATTGAATTTTCATAGTTTAAATAAAAATTAAATGTTTTATTTAATTATTTTTGAATTTAATGTTATGGTTTTTTAATTTAAAAATTAATTGATTATAAATTAAAATAATATATTTTAATAAGAACAAAATTAAATTAAAAACCCCAATTTAAATTATAAAAATTTAAAATAATTGCTTTAATTATTTAATTGAATAAATAATTATTTAATTTTCTTTTTTTCTATGTACATTAGGACTATAATACCTACTTTCAATATTTTTATTTTGATTAGCAGGTGTACAGTCAATAGAAGTTTTTTCTTGAGTTTTAAATTTAGAACTTTTAGTAATCATATCTTTAACTTTATTATTACTTTCTTTAACAGTTGAATTTTTTTTTTCTGATCTCTGATAAAAGTCATTACTTGTTTTATAACCAATATTTTTTTCAAGAATAAAAGAAGGTTTTTTAATATCAGAATCAAAACCTAAATTTATAATATTTACATTTTTCCCTTCATCATAAGGATTTTCATTTTGAATATGTTTTACTCTTTGTATTCTTGGACTTGTTGAAACTTTATTTTGATAAACTGGAGTTTTTTTTGGACTTGAAACTATGTTTGTTGTATTTTTTTTTACATCATTTTTATTTTCTATTACATTTTTTGGTTCTTCTTCTTCTTCTTCAAATGTTTCTTTTTCTCCTGTAAAAACATCATAATCTAAATCTAAAGGTTTATCTAAATTAATTTCTTCTTTTTTTCTTTTTTTAAATTCTATTTTATCAACTAATCCTTTAATTTCTCTTTTTTTAATTCCATTAAAATCAACTAAATTTCTTCTAAAACGAACATCTTTAATAAATTCTATTAATTCAATAAATCTACTTTTAATTTTTAAATATTCTCTTTTAAATTCATTAAAATTATTAATTGCATTATTAAATTCAGTTTTTAAATTATCAGAATCATTTTTAAAGGATTTTTTCAATTCTTCTTTTAAAGCAATAACATTTTCTTTTTCTTTTATTAATTCTTCAGTTTTTTCTTTCATTCTAATTCCTTCTTTTGTATTTTCTAATCTCAAATCTTGTACTTTATCATTTATAATTTTAATTTCATCGTCAACATATTTCATAGTTTCTTTTTTCATTCCATTAGCATATGCAATTTGTTGAGAAGAAAATTGATTTAAACTTTGAGTAAATTGTTTAATTAAACTTTCTAATTTAGTTTTATATTCTTTTAAATCCATATCACTTTTATTTTTAAATTGATTTAAACTTGACATTTCTTTAATATTATTATCAATATAATCTCTCATTGTTTTAAAAGTACAAAATTCTCCAATGTAACCTGGAACTGTTAAATTATCAATAAATATTTTATCATATTTATATTTTGCATTTTCTAAATCTTTTATTGCATTATTTATTCTTATTTCATGAGTTGTTAACATATCATTTGCTTTGTTTTGAAATGCTAAAAGAGATTCTATTTTTTCCATTTTTAATTTATTTTCATTTTGTTTGCTTATTGCATGGTCAAATTTTGTATTAGTTGTTTCTAATTGTGTTGTAAGTTCTTCTATTTTTTTTGAGAGAGAATATTCTAATTTTTCTATTTTTAATGTTATTTTTCTTTCTAAATTATTTACTAAACTAAGTTGAGAATTTTCTTCTTCACGAGTAGTCATTTTTTTATTTTTTTTATAAAATTTTATTAAAAAGATGTTATATAATTGTTTTATTAATTTTTATTAATTATTCATTCATTAATTTTTCAAAAATAAATATAATTATTTTACTTTTTCCTTATATTAAAAATATTATATTTTTTTTATTTTACTATATATTTTTTATTAATGTTTATATCCTTCTATTATTCCTAAAATATCTTTTTGTTCATATAATTCATACTCATGTGTTTTATCTTTCATATCAATTTTAATTCCTTTTCTTTCAGGTAAAAGAACAATTTGACCAACTTTTAAAATAGATGGAATTAAAATTCCTTTGTCATTATAATCACCTTCACTTACTGCTACAACTTTTCCTATTTTTTGATTTAATAATTTTGATGTTAAATATAGTCCACTATTTGTTACTGCAGGTTGAATTATTTTTTGAATTAAACATCTATTAAATAAAGGAATAAATTTTTCTATTGAAGAATTCATTTTAATTTACTAATTAATAAAATTAAATATAAATAAAAAATAAAAAAAAAATTTATATTGTAAGTTCAATTAAGGCTAAATATTAAATTATATTAAATAATAAACAATAAGAATTTAAAGCAATAATAACTTATTCATATAAAGTGAACTAGTTTTTCTTATTCCATCTTTTTTCTCAACAAATGAAATAATAAAATTCAAATAATAAACATAATATTGCCCCAATAAAGCATTTAAATTGAGTATTTTTATATATAGAACAAAATACTAAACAATAAATAAAGAAGAAACAAGTAATAAAGTAATTAGAAAAAAATATTTTCATCATTTCATAAATAAATCTCCATTATATCAATATTTAAAAAATTATTAAAATATTATTAATTTAAATATTCATCTTCGATTTTAATTTAATATTCATTTTTTCTATTTTTTTCTCTAAAATTTCTCAATAAATTTATTAACAAAAATGAATTTTATTTATCTTTATAATTATATTATAATTAAATTATTTGAAAAATTACAAAAAAAAAAATAAAAAAATACTAAAATGGTAGACATAATCTCAGATTTTGACATGGCACGTCAACGTTTTGAACGTTTATTAAATATTCCTCCAGAATCTCGTACAGATGATGAATTATTTGAGTTAATGCGTTTAACAGGAAATTTCAAAGTATTTGAAAGTTTTAAAATGTCAAAAATTCATAAAGAAATATGTAGATTTATGTTTTGTCGTTCATTTGAAAGAGGAGAAATAATATTTAAACAAGGTGATGAAGGAGATGCATATTATTTCATATTAAGAGGATGTGTAGATATATACATGTATGATGTTGATGAAAAAGGAAAAACAAAATTAAATTTTTTAGCATCAATTGTAGCTGGAAATGGTTTTGGTGAACTTGCTTTATTATATGATTGTCCTAGAACTGCCACTGCAATTCCAAATACAAAAACAGATTTAGTTGTTATAAAAAAAAGATTTTATACAAGATTAGTAAAAGATTTACATGAAAAAGAATTATTGTCATTAATTAAATTTTATTATTCAATTACTATATTTAAAAAAGAACCAATTAGTAATATTTTAAAATATTGTTTAAGAACAAATAGAAAAAGTTTAAATTCATATGAACCTTTTATACAAGTTGGTGATCATTTAAATGAATATTGTATAATTGTAAATGGGTCAATTAAATGTTTAGTAAGGATAAAAATAAATAATTATATATTAAGAAATTCTACTTTAATGAGTGAGAATGATTTTGTAAATTATATGAATAAATTACAAAATAAAAATTTAGATTTAAAAGGTGAAAATAGACCAGAAGAAAATGATTTACATACAATTTATGAAGAAGTTTTAGATATTATGGAATTTGGAGAAAAAGATATGTATGGGGAATATTTTGCTGCTTTAGGAAAAAGAGTTGATGTTTATTTTTTACCTATTTTACCCACTGATGTTATTACTATTAAAACTGATGATTTAAAAAAAGTTAATCCACAATTACAAGAAACTATTGTTAAATATGCTAGACCTATTTATGAACCTGATATTGCATTTAGAAAATTGTATGCTAATATGAATTGGGAAAAAAGTAAAAAAGGATTGCTAAATATGGTTGTTGGTAAAAATTAAATTTTTTTTGAGGTTTTTGATTGATATTTTTTTTAATTTTTTTTTGGCTTTTTTTTTAGTTTTATAATTTTAATATATAAATAAATTATTTTTTAAATCTAATTTACCCAAAAGTATTTATTTATTCTAAAAATTATTTAATTATATTATAAATAAATTATTATAATATATTTAAATTATTCCATTAGTATTATTTTTTCAATTATTTGATTTTCCAAAAATAAAAAATCAAATAATTATTTTAAAATCATAAAATAAATTATTTCCAAATATTTAATACAAATTTATTCAAAGATTTCGAAAAATTAAATTCATTTTTTTATTAAAAAAAGATTTTATTATTGTTATTACCTCTTTTTTAAATAATAATATTTTTTTATAAAAAAAAATATGATAATCTTTTGTGTTTATTTTTTAATTAAATAAAAAGCTAAATAAGTTATTCAATTACAGTATACATTTTTTTTATATAAGAGTAAATCTATGTAAAAATTTTTTATAATTTATTAAATAATAAATAAATTTTTAAACTAAAAAATATATTTTATTATTCAAACAAAATTATTTAATAAAAAATTCTTTTATTTTTCTCAAATATTTTTTATCTATCTGACCAAATAAAAAAAAAAATTAATATTTTTTAAATCTTCTTCTATTATAAAACTAAAATAAAAAAGTTTTAAATATTATATAATTATATAATTATTAATAATACTATTTAAAAATTTATTTTTTCAATGAAAGAAAATAAAAATACAATTATTCAAAATGAATATTCTAATAAAAAATTATTTGTACCATATCAATATAAATTAAAATCTGAATTAGATTCAATTATAATTACTATTAATGAAACAAATTCTTTTAATATATATGAATCTAAATTCAATTTAGAATTTTTTCATCAATATAAATTATTTGATTCATGTATTACAACAGAAGATATTATAAATTTTATTAATGGTTTAATTCAGCAAAATTATATACAAATTGAGGAAAATAATATAAATTTAAAAATTCATTTAATTTCTCCTGAATCAAATAAATCAAATGTTGAATTACTTTTAGAATTAAAAGATATAACCCAGAAAGAATTAATGGAAGAAATGATAAATAAATTTATAGAAATAAAAGATGAAAATGAATTAAATAAAAACTTTTTACAAAATCAAATTAATAAATTAAATGAAAAAATTGAATTAATAGAAAAAGAAAATAAAAGTTTAAAAGAAGAAAATCAAACAATAAAAAATTCATTTGAAAAAAAAATAAATAATTTAAATGATAAAATAGAGTCATTAGAAAAAGAAAATAAATTATTAAAAGAAGAAAATAATGAAAAAATGAATTCAAATATCATTGAAAAAAGAATAAAAAGATTAGAAGAATGTCATTTTACAAAAAAAGGAATAAAATTATCAGATTTAAATTTAAAAGAAATTAAATCAATAAAACCACATAAAGATACTATAACATCAATGTCAGTATTTCCTTCAGGAAAAATTATTTCAGTTTCAGATGATCAATCAATTATAATTTATAATACAAATTTAACTGTTATACAAAATATTGAAAAAGCTCATGGTGATGATGGAATAAATTATGTTTCAGTAAAAGATGAAAATAATTTTATTACTTGTTCTTATACTGATATTAAAACATGGATTAAAAAAGATAATTATTATAAATTAAATGAAATAATTCATGATGCTCATGGTGATTGGATAACAAAAGTAGATTATTTTTTAAATAATAAAATAATTTCTTCTTCTTGGGATAATACAATTAAAATATGGGAAGAAAATAATAAAAAATATCAAAATGTTTCAACTTTAGAACATTCAAATAAAGTTTATTCATTTTTATTTTTTGATAATACAAAATTATTAGTTTCTTCTGGTATTGAAGAAACTAAAATTTGGGATTTAATAAATTTTAAATTAATTCATAATTTTGATGATATAAATTGTACTAATAATAATTCTTTATGTAAACTTGATGAAGATAAATTTATTCTTCAAGGAATAAATTTATCTTCATTGAAAATAATATCTATTTCTAAAAAAGAAGTAATTAAAGAAATTAATTTATCTTTTAGTTGTAATGGAATTATTGTAATTGAAGATAAAGATGTGATTTTAGTTTGTGGAAATAGTAATGATATTAAAATTTATAGAAATGATAATTATGAATATTTTCAGACTATTACTGATGCTCATTCTGATGATATTTGTGGATTTATTCAATTAAATAATGGAACCATTGCATCGTTTGGAAGAGATAAAGAAATTAAAATTTGGTCATTTTAGTCATATTTTTTAATTTTTTATATTATTTAACATTTAATATTTTATATTTTTAATTGCTTTTTATTGATATTAACATATCTTTTTAATTCATTATTATAATATTATAATTTATATTCATCAATTTTATATATTTTATATTTTAATCAACTTGATAAAATTATCATATTTATTAAAAAAAAATTTTTATATTATTTTATATATATTTATATAAAAATTATTTTTGATATTAAAAATTAAAAAGATTTTAATGGATTAAAAAAACAATATAACTCATGAAAAAAAAATATATCAATATAGGTATAATATTTATAATACCAAAAAAATAAATTTCTTTTGTTTTTTAAGTCATATAAATGTATTATTAACCTTCAAAATTTTAATTTTTATATTAAAAATGAAATATTTTTGATTTTTAATGTTATAATAATTTATATAATATAATCTGTATAAAAAAAAAAGAAAAAAACTTAAAACAAATTTGATTAAAATTTTTCTAAAAAAAGACTATTCCTTAAATTTTAAGCTCCTTCAGTAGTTTTTTCTGAATTTTCTTTTGCAATTTCATATAAACCTTTAATAGTATAACCATTAAAAGATCCATTAATTTTCAAATAGACAAGAATATCATAAAGAATATAAGCCAAAATCATAGTCACAAAGTTTATTATTAATTCCACAATTCCTGTAAAAATACCTTTAAAACTAAATTCTTCTAAGAATTTACAAAGTAATTTTAAACCCAAAATAATTACAATAATAGTTAAATCAAGAATTAAATTTGGTTTTCGTTCTCTTTCTTTAAAATAAATTTCAAGAAAACATGCAACTGGAAGTAAATAAACTAATCCATAATAAGATAATTTATGAAAGAAAGAATTACCAATTGTAAAGTCAAAGAATCCTGATATAAAAATAATTCCAATGATAGAACAAAATAAATATTTGAAAAAATGATTAGCCATAAAAGATGAGTTTTTTTCATTTACTAATTGCTCAGTTGATTCAGTTTTTTGACCTGATGCTGCTAATTCAATAATAAGCATATAAGCAAAATAAACAAAGCTTGCTACAACTAAATAAATTTGAAATATGAAAAGAAATTTAAGTTTGAATGTAAGTAAAATTACTATAAAAGAAAAAATATCAATCCCAATTAATACTAAATACCAAATACATCTTGGAGATAATGCCATAATTAATTAAAAAATATATATTATATATCTTTATTATATATATATATATTATATTATATATTATAAATTATTTTTTTTATAAATTGATTTTTATTAAATTAATAGAAACAAATAAATAATTTAGATTAAACTGCTAAAATTTTATAACCAGAACATCCACCTTGAATTTTTAAATAAACAAGAAAATCATAAAGAATATATGATAAAATAAGGCCAATTACTTCAAAAATATATTTTTT
>JAEEGK010031742.1_pt1 | contig 10390 bp, 8 predicted proteins | sample 8958771 | NCBI WGS metagenome assembly JAEEGK01 (sample SAMN16246547, study PRJNA631951) | gut metagenome | biome: gut microbiome; feature: rumen; material: SC-attached | host: Bos | place: Iran: Karaj | collected 2018-10 | reverse complement strand
AATTTTTTAAATAATAATATTTAAAGAAATAAAGATTTATATCCTAAAACTTTAGATAACCCAATTAATATAAATTTAAATATTGAAAAAATGAAAAATTCAAATTATGATAATAATATAATAGATAAAATATATAATGAAACAAAACAAATATTAGAAGATGAATTTATTTTAATAATATCAAATCCAGATTTAACAAATTTAAATGTATTAAAAGCAATAGAAAAAATAGTAGAAGGATACATAAGTTTAAATCCAAATAATTTAATAAAATTACCATTTATGATAGTATTTATGGGTAATTTTTCAAATGAACAATCATTTGAAAAATTTAAATTAATTGAATCTGCATTTGAAAATTTAACAAATATTCTAATTAAAAATAAGAGATTAATAGAAAAATGTTATTTTATTTTTATGCCAGGACCAAATGATTTTTCTTTATTTAATGGATTTCCAAAACATCCTTATATGCCTTTTTTAATAGAAAAAATGAAAAAAAAAATACCAAATATTATAAATGCTTCTAATCCTTGTAGATTTAATATTTTTGGTAAAGAAGTTGTTTTTTTTAGAGATGATTTAGAAAAAAAATTAAGTAGAAATTCAATTAAAGAAATTAATGATAATAAAATTGAAAAAGATTATTATGTTCATACTATTTTAGAACAAGGCTGTTTATCACCTTTAATTCTTTCTGTTACTCCAAGAATTTGGAATATTTCTTCTAGTATGATTATTTTACCTTTACCAGATATTTTAATTTTAGGAGATGTTGTTACTGATTTTTCTATGGAAATGGAGAATGATATGATTATTGTTAATCCTGGGAATTTTACTAAAGATTTTTCATTTTCGTTAATTTATCCTTTAAAAATGATTTCTAATGGTTGTAAAATTGATTTATGAAGAATATTTAGTATTAAATATTGTTTTTTTGTATATGAATTATTTATTTTTTTTTTATTTAATTTTTTTTTTGAATGAATAATTTATATAATGATAATGAATAATATAAAATATATTTAAATAAATTTAAAAGTGAAGTGAATTATAAAAAAATTAAATAAAAATATATTAAAAATAAATATAATTGAGACTATATTATTATAATAAAAATAAAAAAAAACAATTTGACAAATTTTAAATTACAAAAAAATTAAACAAAAAAAAAAATAAAAATATGGATGAATCATCAAATAGTAAAATTATTACTCCAGAAGAAATACATTCACCAAAAAGAGCAGCAGTAACCCAACCAAAAACCTTTAAAAACTTAAGCAAAAGAGGAAGTGTATATAAAATATTTACAAAAAACGCAGGAGATAATATAAAAGGTTCCAATGATGAATTACTAAATAATTTTATGTCAAAAATAGGAAATGCATCTCATATTTCTCATTCAAAATCAAAAATTACAGTTACATCAAATGATAGTAAAACAAGTAAAGTTAGTTTATCGATATCATCAAGTCAAAAATTACCAGTTATAATAAATAGAAATAAAACACAATATTTAGATATTAAAAATAACATATCAGAAAAATTAGATACTTTACTTAAAGATGGAATGAGAAAAGAAAAATATTATAAAGATATTTTTATAGAAGGAAATTATGGTTTAAGAAATAAAAGAATTAATGAAGCTCATTTACATTTAGATAAAAAAGATATTGCACAAAATATTGCAATTAATGGTTTAAATGAGTCATTTACAAATATTAATTCAGCAGCAAATAATCAAAAATTAAAATTTGTAGAAGTAGAAAATTCAAAATTTAAATTATTAAAAAATGCTTATGAGAATAAAAATACTGGATTAGATCCATCACGTCAATATAAAAATTTAAATGGAGAAGATCAATTTTTACAAAAGAGATTTGAGCATTATCAAGATGATCCTTTAAATTTAAAAAAGAAACAATTAGTTTTTTCAATAATGAAAAGAGATGAATTTCAAAATTTTTTAATTGAAAGATATTTAAAGAAAATTATTAAAAATTATCAAATTAAAGAACAAAATAAAAGAAGATTATATATAATAAGAGATTCTTCAGTTATAACAAATCCAAAAAAAATTCCTGGTGTAATTGTAACAATACCAAATACTTTTGAATTATCAAAATATTCTATTATAAAAAGAAAATCTCTTTTTAAAAAATTTTTAGAATATTTAAGAGATAAATTAAATAGTTTAACACCATTTAATTATCTTTTTTTAAAAAATGGAACTATAATTTATGATTTAATTGATATTAAACCACCTGAAAGATATTTATATGTTTCTCCTACTAGTAATTTTTTAGGTTTATCTATTCCTATTAATAAACATATTATTGATTTATATTTACAAAATTTTTCTGAAGAAGATAATAATAATGGTTGTTTTGATATTTCTTCTATTGATGAATCAATTAGTAATGAAAATTCTATTGAAGAAGATAGAGATGATTTATTTGAAATTTTTTTTTCTAATAGAAATAAAAAAAAATTTAAGAAAGTAAAAAGAAAAATAAAAAGAAATAAAAATTTAAATCAAAGTTTTACTTTTGGAATAAATAATTTTGAGAAAGAAGAATATATTTATTTTTCTGATGAAGAATCTAGGAGAAATAATATTGATGAAAGTATAAATATATATAAAACAAATAGAAAAAAAATTGATTTATTTATTGAAGCAAAAAATAATATATATGAAAAAAAAATAAATTCAATGTTACAAAATTTATCAAATAATCCAAATTCAAAATTAGCATCAAGTAATATTCCATTTCCAGATGATATTAAATTAATGAGTACTTATTTAACAGAAGCAAAAATTCCAGAAAAAAGAATGTTAAAATCAACTCAAAAAAAAATTCCTTTAAAAAATCAAGACATAGTAGATTGTTTCAATATATTAAATCAAGATAAAAAATTATTAAAAAAAGGAAATTTTTATTTAAAAAGAAAAAACGAAAAAAAAGACTTACCATATGTAGAAGAAAACCAATTAAAAATGCAAAATAAATATATTAAAAATTATAAAAAAACTCAAAATGATTATCCTTGTATAATATCATATAACATTCCATTAATATTATCAAAAAATAAAAAATATTCAAGAAATGAATTTGTAGGATTATATACAAAATTTAAGTCATTAGTAAATTTATGGTTTAATTTACATGATAATTTTAAAATTTTACAATCTGGAATTGATTTTGAAACTTTTCATAAATGTAATAGTGATTTATGTCAAGAAGAAGAAATTTTAGTAAGAAAAATATATGATGAAATTTGTACTGGAGCTTCTGGAATGTTAACTTTAGAAGACTATGTTGATGCATTAACTACTTTATATAGAAAAGATTTAATTGATCAATTAGAATTTTTTTTAAGAGTTTTTAATATGAAAGGTAAAAATATTTTATCTTATGATGATGTTTTAAATATTTGTAATATGTCTATTAAAAGATTAATTACTAGTGATAAAAATGATAGAACTAGTGTTGCTGTTATTAAATCTATTTCTAAATTTTTTACTAATTATATGTTTGAAATTTGTGATTGTGAATTAGAAAAAGGAATTAATGTTGATAGAATTAAAGATATGATTAAAAATAATAGTAAAGGATTAGAGTATATTGAAATTTTTTGTTGTTCTACTGAGAATGCTTCTAATAAGCATAAAAATATTTCTGATGTTGATAATAAATGATTTTTTTTTTGTTGATTTTTATTATATTTAGTAAGAATTTAATTATAAATATAGTTTTATATTTTTTATTTTTTTTAATTTAATTTTAAGAGTAAGTGATATGAATCACATTTAAAAAAATTTGATAATAATATTAATATGACTGACGAATTTTTAAATCAATCAACTAAAAGAATACAATAATTATCGAATCTCATGCAAATAATTGAATGAGATTTTTCTCAATAAAAATTTGATATAAAATTTAAAATAATTTTAATAATTCATTTTCATAATTGATATTTCATAAAGAATTATTTGAATATAAGTCTACTTTATTTTCTGAATTAGAATCAGTACTCATATTTAATTAAAAAAAAGGGATTAAAATAAAAGATTTAATTTATAAAAACATATTTGAAAATCATAAATTAAATATTTATAATAAAAATTAATTTAAAAAAAAAATGATTAAAATTTAGTATTATTCAAATTATACATCATAACATAAGTAACAACATTTTTAGCTAATTCAATTTTATTAGAATCTCCAGTTTTTTCCATAATATTTTTCAATCTTACAACTGTATTATTTTGAATATTTCCTCCAATAGAATTACCATATAATTGAAATAAATCACATAAAATTCCACAGCATTCACTAACAGTATATTCATTAGGTTCTTCTTTACTATTAATATAATTATTAATAAATTGAATAGTACAATCAATATAATTTCTAAAAATTTCTTTTTTTTCATTTTTTACTATTGCTGAAATAATACATTCAACACATTCAATTATTCTTTCTCTTAATAAATTATAATATTCACATAAATCAATATCATTTGGATCACATGATAATAATGCAACATCAAAAGCTTTTGTTACATAATTTATTATTATATCAAAATATTTAAATGAATTTATTTTATCACAATAAAATATATCTGTAAATATCATTAATGATTGTACTTTTAATGATTTATCACAATCTTTTGTTAATATTTCTAATATTAAAGGCATTATTTCATCTAAATATTTATTCATTTTTTCTTCTAAATTTAATATTAATTCACCAAGAGAAAAAATTGCTTTATGACAAATTTCAGTTTCTTTATAATTTTGTAAAGCAAATTTTAAATAAATCATAAAATCATCTAAAATATCAAAATTATCTTTATGATTAATTGATAAAGATGCAATTGCCATTAAACCTTCTTCATAAACTCCTTTTCTATCATCAAAACTTTTTTTAATTAAATTATATAAAGAAGTAATTTGTTCTTTAGTCATATTCATTTTAAGAGGAGTAGGTACAATTATACTACAAATATAACTTTGAAAGTCATATTGCATTTGTGTATTAATAAAATTTTGATTATTTAAAGAATTTTTTAAAGCATCATATACAAAAGGAAAAAATTCTTTTAAAGTATTAACATCAATTTCTTGTGAACCTTCAATTAAAGTTCCAATAACTAAAAATGCATGTTTTGATATATTTAAATTATAATTATATGCATCTTTATCATATGCTAATGTTAATAATGTCATTAATAATTCTTTTAAATATTTTGAAAAATATCTTTTTGAAAAATGAACATTTGATAAATTTGATGATAAATTATTAATTGCTAAACATAAATGAATAATAACTTTTTTATTTCTACTTTTTAATTTTTCAATTATTTTTAAAATTACTATTTGAAAACTATTTTCAGTGACTGCAATAATATCATAAAAAACTTGACATAATTTTTCAAGACACCAAGAACAAGTAATTTCTAATTCAGTATCATTAGTATCAATCATAGATAAAATTTGAGGTAAAGATGAAGGAATAATTTGTCTTAAATTATCATTCCATTTTGTTTCTAAAATTGAAGTAAATGCATAAATTGCACAATTTTTTTCTTTTATTTCTTTTGAATTTAAACACTTTCCCATAAATAAAAATACATCATTTATAAAAGAATAATCAATTAATTTTGATAAATTATCTAATAAAAAAGGAATTGTTGAATATCTTGTATATGATTCAGGATTTAATTTTTCATAATTTAAATTTCTATTTAATAAAGTATTTTGTATACAAGGCCAAATTAAATTTATTATTTTTTGTGAAAAATTATAATTTGTTTTATTATTATTTTCTCTTTTTAATTCTTCTTTTGATAAAGAAATAAAAAAAATATATCCTTGAACCCCAATTTCTTCATCTTCACAATTTAAAATTTTATTAGATAAAATTTTACTAATATTATCAATAACATCATTTAAAATTAAATAATGAATTTTTGGTATTTCATTTAAACATTCCAAAGCAGCAATTTTGATTTTTTTAATATTACAATTTTCAATAAAATAAAAAATAATCCCAAAAAATTTTTGTCTAAATTCAACTTCATCAATTTTTCCTTTTAAAAAAGGTAAAAAACTAGTTAAAGTTTCAAAACATTGTAAAATTAATTCAATACTTTCATTATTATTATCACAATTCATATTATTATTAATAACATTAATAATAGAATTAGTCATATTAATTTTTTCATCAGGAGAGAAAAAATCAGGTGAGCATTCATCACAAATATAACCAATTGTAATTAAAGAAGCTAATTTAAAATTATTATTAATATGATTTGTAGCATTACATAAAATTTGCATTAATTGTTCCCATTGATGAAGAGGAATTTCTAATTTTGCAATTGAACTTACTGAAGTCGCTGAAGCTTTTCTTATTTCTTTTTTTTCACTTGCTAAACAAAATAAAATATTACTTTTTATTAAATCTCTCATTTCTTTTGGTAATGATAAATATTTTTTTTGATTTTCATTTGATTTTAAACATAAGTTTATTATTATTGAACTATAATGACGAACTTCAGTTTGAATTGAATCATTTTTTAAAAATTCTGAACATGATGTTATTACGTCTGAATAATTTGAATTTATTAAATTTTGAATTTGGGTTTCTGCATTTTTTCTTTCTGTGTTGTCTGTTGTTAAGAGTTTTGAAATTAATACAAGAAAGTTTTGTTGAGCGGGGGATAATGACATTTTTTTTTTTATTATGGTTTTTTTTTATTTTTATATCAATTTAAATATTGAATTATTGGGGATTTTTTTTATTTGGATTTGAATTTATTTTTTGTTTTTTTTTTATTATTTAAAATTTAAATAAGTTAATTAAATAAATTTTTAAATTTTAAAATTTAAATAATATTAAATAATAATTTATATTTTTTTGATATCAAATAATTATATTTTACTACTATCAAAAAAATAGATGAATCATTTTTAAAATCATAAAATTGTATGAAAAAGTAAAATTAAAATAATTTACATTCTTAAACATGTTTTATCTTGAATTTAATTAAAGAAGAAAATGAAAGAAAAGATGTTGATATTATTGAACCTCTTTCTATATATATTTTGAAATATATTATTCAATTATACCCATATTAAGATAATAAAATAATATATATAAAAAGAGAAAATCAAAAAATTAAAGATTTAATTTCTAATAAATAAAGAAATGGATTATAATTATTTTATTAAAAATATTTAAGAGATAGTTAATATTAAAGATATTAATTTATCAGAATATTCAAAAATATAAAATTTATTTAAAAAAATAAGTAAATAAATATAAATTTTGTTATAATGAAATTTCATTAAAAAACTTTATTTAATTAATTATTTTATTTAAATATGTCAAAATTATTATATTTCCCATTAATAATATCAATATGTATAACAACTTCACCTTTCTTATCATATTCATCAGATATAATAGAAAATGAAGGATGGAATCCTTATATGGTATCATCATTTTTATTTAAAGAATCAAATTCAATTCCAAATTATGGTATAATAATAGATGACCAAATTGATTTATCAAATGAAGATAAAATTTCAATAAATGAAACATTAAAAGATATTTATAATGAATATTCCTTTAATGGTTATTTTATTATCATATCATCATTAAATTCAGATTATAATTATAATCTTTCTGGGATGAAATTATTTTGTAAAGAATTAATAGATTATATTACAAAATATAATTCAAATATTAATAAAAATAATATTTTTATTTTAATATATGCAATTAATGATGAAATGCATATTTTTAATACTGGAAAAAATGTAAATAAAAAATTATCTGATGATGAAAGAAATTTAATATTAACAAAACAAAAATCAAAAATAAGAGAAGAAAAATATAGTGAAGCTTTTATAAAAATATCAAATGATATTCTTTATTATATGAATCATTGTAGTGATTGTGTATCATTTTGGGTTGGAATTGGTTTTTTTGTATTTATTGGTATAATCATAGTAATATTATTAATTATGTATTTAATAGATTGCATTAAAGGTAGACACATTTCAAAAAATGAAAAAGTAAATATATATCTAATTGAAAAATTTTTAAATGAATATAAAAAAGATAAAAATATTTTAGACAATATTTGTATTATTTGTATGAAAGATATTAATGAAGAAGAGTCAATAAGTTTAAATATAACTAATAATAATGAAATAATTAATGATGAAAATAGAGAAATTAATGAAAAAAAGAAAATTAAAACTTTATCTTGTAATCATCAATTTCATGATAAATGTTATTATGAATGGGTTATAAGACAAGATAATACTTGTCCTTTATGTGAAGAAAAATTAAATAAAATAGATAATTATAAAGATGTTTATATTAAAATAATTTCTATTCAAAAATATTTACATAGACATTTTAATGAATTGGAATTTGATTTTATTAATGGTAAATTAAGTTATAAATTAACTGAAGAATTATATAAAAATAATTTGACAATTTTTAATTAGAAAAAAATGTTATTAATAATAAGAAAAAAAAGGATTTTTTTCCTTTTTTAAATCTATTAAACATAAAGATTATGATTTTCTAATATAAAATATTCATATATAGAATATAAATTAATAAAATACAAAATTTTTTTATTAATTTATAAAATTTAATGTAAGGCAATTTGATAATGATGATAATAAAAATGAAATTGATGTAAGTCAAGAAAGTGAAACAAATTATCAAAGATCAATTTATGCATGTGATAAAGATATTTTTAATAAAAAGAATAAAAGACAAAAAATATCCACTCCTCAAATAAAATCATCTAACTTTCAAATTTAAAGGATTAAATAATTTTATAAATTTAATTCCTTTAGATTTATCAAATAATCAAATTTCTTCAGTTAAAGGATCTTTATTTAAATTAACATATTTAATTTTAAGTTGTAATAATTTATCAACAAGATGGAAAAAGATTTAGAAAATTTAAAAGAATTAAATGTATTATATAATAAAATACAATCATTAGAAGCATTTTCTAGATTTATATCAAAAAGAAATTTAAATTTATTAAAAATATAAAAAGAAATTTAGTATATGATTTAAAACAATTTGATTATTTAATAGGATTTAAAAATTTAAAAACTTTAATTTTAATTCAAGGAAATGATACAAATCCAGTTTGTCAAAATGCAAATTGTAATGAATATGTTGAAGGAGTATTAAATATTGACAAAAATAATTATACTGCATTTTAATGGATAAATTATTTATTTATAATATCAATTAATTTAGATTTATTAATAGAAAAATATCGTTCATCAACATTAAATGATGTAGATTATAATAATCCAAATGATGAAATAAGATATGATTATAATTATGAAAGTTTAATAATATCAATAGTTAAAATTTATTTTATTACAATTGTTTTAATTATATGGTTTAGATTTAATCTGAGTTTGGTATTTAGACAAAAAAGTGATCTTGGTAATTTTAAAAGAATATCAAAAGCAAAAACAAATTTTTTTTCAAACTTACCATTAATAATACTTGAAATAATAAAAGAAATGAATAAATCAATTCCTTTCTTACAAAAAATAATAATAGCACTTTTTGACACATTATTAACAAATAGAGAAATATGTGTATAAGTATATTCAGGAATATTAATAATATTATATTTATTATTTGACAATTCACTTTTTCTAATAATTGAAGTAATATTTATAGCAAATTTAATATCAAAACTTTTTGCAATTTTTTCAGCATTATTATCAAAATTTAAACCAATGAAAACAGTATTATTTGTAATTTATTTATTAGTATATATTTATGTGGGTCCCATATTTTTTTTTTCAGAAGACTTTAATTTTACACTTTATAATACAAAAACAAAAGAAGAAAAAACCAAAAATTTTTGTTATTCATCATTTCAATGTCGTTTATTTATTACTAATTATAGAATAAGAAATGGAGGAAGAATCACTGATTAATTACCAAAAGATTCCTTTAATGTTAATCCAAAAAGATATTTAATTAGATTTTTTTTGATATATTATTTGATATTATTATCTTTTTAATTATGTCAAATATATATTTTGATATTATGGTTGATGCTTTTGCTGAATTAAGAAATAAAAATTATAAAAGAGAAAAATCAAAATTCTGTTTATTTTATTTGTCAATTAAATTATGATGAATGTTTAAGGAAAAATATTGATAGAACATGTTCAAAAAATTCAGAATTTATTAATTATGTTTATTTTTTAACTTATTTACATTTGACTAATTATAATAATTTTTATAGAGTTGAAGGATATATTTGGGAAGATTAGGTAATCAATATTATATTTGGTTACCTTTAGAAAGTTAAT
>JAEEGK010031734.1_pt1 | contig 10392 bp, 9 predicted proteins | sample 8958771 | NCBI WGS metagenome assembly JAEEGK01 (sample SAMN16246547, study PRJNA631951) | gut metagenome | biome: gut microbiome; feature: rumen; material: SC-attached | host: Bos | place: Iran: Karaj | collected 2018-10 | reverse complement strand
CTGGCACGAAGGAGAGAAAGCGGCGGAAAACGATATTCTCCCGCAGCAGGATCAGACAGGCTGGATCCGGCTCAATCTGTTTTCTCATTATCGTTTTTCTGTTCCTGACCTGTTTTCTGCGTTTTCCCTTTCCCCGGTTTTTTTGTTTTATCCGTGCTAAGTACAGCGTTTTGTTCCGTCTGCATACCTGCGCTCTGGTGCGGAGAGAAAGCGGAAGGAGAATATGGCTCCGTTACGGCAGGTTCCTTTGTTGTCGTGATCGTTGTCTCAGCTTTCGGTTTCTGCCGTACAGCTTTTGTTACTTTAACCGCCTTCCCCGGTCCGTTGAGACTCAACGCATCATCGTCTTCCCCAAGCGGAATGTCAACATTATACATGCCGGTACGTGAACCATGAATGATCTTTGTTTTTGCAGCAGGAACAGGTTCACCTGCCGGCTGATTTCTGATCTTTTCCTTTTTCTGCTGTTTTTCGAGTTTTGCCGTAGCATCATGGACTGTTGAGATCTTATACAGAAGATTTCGGACACTGCCCCACAGCGCAACGATCAGACAATACAGGAAAGCCACCAGGAGGATCGGAAGTGTGCCGTAAATGCTGAGCAGCTGATTCAGCCAGTATGCCAGAAGCCCGCCGATCACACCGCCGGATTCCAGAACGCGTCCATTCTCAAACAGTGATTCCAGGATCTCTCTGAATGTCAGTCCCGGCTTTACACCTGTGCTGAGCAGCAGTTCTGCCAGTGAGGCAAAAAACACCGGAAGAAGAACAGCAGCGATCACGCGTCCTGCAACAGGTTTCTCTCTGCTTGTAAACAGAAGAACAGCGGCTATAATGAACGACGGCGCCGCGAGGTAAAACCCCCATCCCAGCATTCCCTTCAGCCAATCGGAAAAGAAAGCAACAAAGCTTCCTTCCGTATTGAAATAGCTGATGAGCGCGCAAACTGCCAGAATACAGAAAAGAGCACCGCCAACAGGTTTACCGTTCAGCCGAACAGTATCCTCCCACTGCGGTTTTTCCGGCTGTTTTGCGCGCGTTGATTTCCTTCCGGAAGAAGCGGATTTTGATTTCGTTCCGGATACACCGCTTTTATTCGCACCGGAAGCGGTTTTTTTCTTTGTTGAGGAATTTGCCATCATGAAACCCTTTTCAGAAAATCATAGTAAGAATAAATGTCAGTATGCCAATAACAAAGCAATAATATGAAAGCGGTCCCAGGCCGCGGTGGGCGATCAGTCTGCGAAATAAAGATATGGTAAGAAAGCTTATGAAAAAAGCAGCGATCATGCCGACAAAATATACAGGCAGCAGGCTCGAATCGATTCCCGCTACAGCGGCATCAGCTAAAGAAAGAACAAACGACCCGAAAAAAGCGGGAATTGCCATCAGTATTGAAAAGCGTACGGAAAACTGACGATTAAAACCCTCCGCCGTACAAGCCGTCATGCACACAGCCAGACGGGAGATCCCCGGGATGAGCGCAACGCACTGGCACACTCCCAGAATCAACGCGTCTGAGATAAGCATGGCTCCCGGTCCTTTCTTCCCGGGGAGCATTTTTTCACATACAAGCAGAATACATCCGTTCAGCAGAAAAGATATTCCTACAAAAACACTGTTATTCCAGAGAGAGAAAAAACTGTTCCGAAAAGGGAGCATAAACAGCAGCGGAAGTGTTGACATGGAGAGCATAAACAACGTCCTGGCTTCCGGAAATCTGGCGTTCTTCTTCCCGGCTTTTTTTCCGTATCCGGTCAATCCAACCGTATCACGTATCATGGCAGCAACATCTTTTCGATACGCAATAATCGCGGCAAGAACTACAGCCAGTTCTATCAGGGCCTTTAAAAGCAGATGCTGCTGTTGAAGCTGAAGGTCAAAAAGGACACTGATGATCGCCAGATGACCCGTTCCTGACAAAGCCAGCCAATCAGTCAACGCGAAGATCGATCCGGCAATAATAGCATTACCAAAAGTAATTGCTGTCACCTCCTTTTTTACCTTTCGAAGCTGTGCTCTGAAGTGATTTATCACAAAACAGTTTTATTATTTTACCATATGCAGTTCCGAAAAACAAGACATCGGACCAACCTGGCAAGATACTAAGCAAGGGATCATATTACAGCATGCGCGATCTGGCTTCTGTTAATGCAAACAAAACATCTGCGCATCCGTCTACAGTCAGTTTGGAACTGTCAAGAAGGCAATCATAGTTTCCCGGATCGCCCCAGACCTGGTCCGTATAGTACTTGTAATAACTGGCTCTGTCTTTATCGACCTGGCGAATCAGTTTTATGGCCTGTTCCCTGGAGATACCATTTCTGGCCATCATTGTTTCTGCCCGGTAATTATCTTCAGCCATGATAAAGACGCGGATCAGGTCCTTTCTCTGTCTCAGAACGTAATCCGCACAGCGCCCGACAAAAACACAGTTTCCTTCTTCCGCCAACTTTCGGATCGCTTCAAACTGTGCAGCCGCGACCTGCATATTCAGACGAAATGTTTCTCCCATCGTGGCATAATGAGGCGTCGGCATCACATAAGGCGACACTCTTTTTTCATCAAAACTGTTAAATATTTCCCTGCTGAATTCCGAGTCCTCTGCCGCTTTATCAACGATCTCTTTGTCGAAACAGCGATAATTCAGGCGTTCCGCCAGTTCATGCGCGATCAGATGGCCGTTGGAGCCATGCTGTCTTCCCAATGCGATAATCATATTTATCCCTCCTGTTTTGATCGATCATCAGCGATCTTCTTTTATATATTCTGTTGTCCGTCGCCAGTCTTCTCCCGGATATGCTCTCGCGTCAGCCGGAATGCCAAATCCGTAAAAATCATGTGCACGGCTGTTCTCTTCAAAGAAGATCTGTATATCTCCACCCAATAATTTTACTGATCCCGGATTTACCAGCAAAGGAATTGTTGAACGGCATTTTCTCTCTTTCAGGATCTTTCTTCCTGTTTCGGTAAATGCCAGGATCCTGGCGTATGGAACTCCTGTATCTGCGGGCAGTCGATGGAAGCCCAGTGCGGCATTGATCCCGATCCTTCTGATTCGCGCTTCCGGATACCTCCTGCAGCAGACCTGATGCCAAAGATCATGATACGTTCTGCATGTTTTCAACAACGTGCCGAACCGATTTGCCAGATCTTCAGAAACATCAAGAATATCCATGAAAGCGGCGCTGTCCATTATCTGCAGACGGGAAAGGAGTGCCGAATCGTATACGTCCTGATCTGCCACAACTCTTTCTTCCTCTATTTCTTTCAGATAGATATCATTCAGGTTTTCCGGCACCGCATCTGAAAAGGATTCCCGGTTTTCGATCTTTTTTCGGATCGCGGAAGCCGACATATACAGGTCTTCTTCGGGAGAATCATGGAAAGCTCCTTTTCTCGGGATAAGTATAGGCTCCATTCTGTAGTGATTCTTTTTTATTGTTTTGAGATACTCGACAGCCAGAATGGAATTTGGTTTTTTCAGGCAGGAAAGCTCTCTCTGCAGTGTTTCTTCTGCTGCCAGCTGTCTTGCCGCTGCGTAGTTCAGATTGGGATACTCTTTCCATTTTCTGTCAACGATAGAATTAAAATCTTCCTGCAAAAACAATTTTGCCAGATCTCCGATCGTTTTCAGGCTGTTCTCTTCACAGCCAAAGGAAAGTGTATCTGCTCCTATTCTGTACAGAAGAGAAACCGCGTCTTCGGCATATCTTTCTGCAGACTGCAATGCCCATCGGGCCGGCAGCTCCACCACAAGATCAGCGCCACATCGACAGGCCGCCTCTGCCCGGACATACTTGGAAAAAACAGCCGCCTCTCCGCGCTGAACAAAATCCCCACTCATTACGGCAACGATTCCACAGTCTTCACCAGTAGTTTTCCGTGTTTGCTCTATATGATATGCATGGCCTTTGTGAAATGGATTATACTCTGCAACTATGCCGATGATCTTCATCGAAATCTCCTAAAAAACACTTGCGTTTTACTTTAAGAGTAAGTAGAATATTTATGTTATTAATTCATAAAGAAAGGATCTCTTTTTCATGAAAATTCTAGTGATCAACGCAGGAAGCTCATCCCTGAAATATCAGCTTATCGATATGGAGACAGAAACCGTCATGGCGAAAGGCCTTTGTGAACGTATTGGCATAGGCGGTCATCTGAAGCACAGCCCCCTGACGAACGGAAAGCCTGTATTCAATGAGGATCTTCCTCTTCCTTCTCATTCAGAAGCAATTGCCGCCGTTATTGACAAGCTTACCAGTGAAGAATACGGCGTTGTCAGCTCCATGCAGGAGATCGACGCTGTCGGACATCGTGTCGTTCACGGCGGTGAGAAATTTGCCAATTCCGTATTGATCGACGATGCCGTCATGGATGCCATCAAAGAATGCACGCCGTTTGCTCCGCTTCACAATCCGGCCAATATTACAGGCATCAACGCCTGCCGCGATGTTATGGGCGATGTTCCCATGGTCGCCGTGTTCGATACCGCCTTCCAGCAGACGATGCCCGGCAAAGCATTTATGTACGCTGTTCCCTATGAATACTATGAAAATGACGGTGTGAGAAGGTATGGTTTCCATGGTACCTCTCATCGTTACGTTTCTTCCCGCTGTGCGGAACTCATGGGGAAACCGATTGAAGAACTGAAGATCATCTCCTGCCATATGGGAAACGGATCCTCCATCGCCGCCATTGACGGGGGAAAATGTGTTGATACCTCTATGGGATTCACGCCGCTGGTCGGCCTTCCCATGGGCACGAGATGCGGAGATCTTGATGCCGGCGTTATCCAGTTCCTGATGAACAAGCATCATTATTCCATTGATGAAATGCTGAATATCCTGAATAAAAAGTCCGGCGTTCTCGGCATTTCCGGCGTCTCTTCCGATTTTCGTGATCTGGACTCTGCCGCGTCAGCCGGAAATGAAAGAGCAAAGCTGGCGCTGGATATGTTCCATTACTGGGTTGCCAAAGTTGCAGGCTCTTATGTTGCCGCCATGAACGGCGTCGATGCAATCGTTTTCACAGCCGGCGTTGGCGAAAACAGCAAAGCCACACGTGAGGCCATCTGCGATTATTTTGGATATCTCGGTGTTACTGTCGATAACGAAGCAAATTCTGTTCGCGGTGAAGACATTATGATCTCTACTCCGGATTCACCGGTAAAGGTTTTTGTTATCCCCACAAACGAAGAGCTGGTCATCGCCCGCGACACACGCGATATTGTAAGCTGAAAGCAGAAGGTCATTCTATGCCGTTTCTTCGGAAACGGCTTTTTTATTCAGTTCCTGCCAGTTGAGCCAAATCCTCCTCTGCTGTCATCTGACAGATGCGCAGTTTCTTCCAGTACGAAAGCCGGCTGCTTTTCTACCAGCCGGAACTGACAGATCCTGTCATTGACAAGGATCTCGGTATCCCGCATAGCAAGTACCGGCAGCTTCCATTCATCATTCTCTCCGCAGTATGAATTGTCGATGACTCCCGGTGAGTTGGGAACAAGAATACCGAAATTTTTAAAAGTGCTGCTTCGCGGCGCGAGATGTGCCTCATATCCTTCCGGAAGGATCATCCCGATCCCCAGACTGACATAGGCAAACTCTCCCGCCTTCAGAGAAAGATTGACGGCAGAGCGAAGGTCGATCCAATCCCCTTTTTCCATTTTTTCAATTTTACTGATTTCATCGCTGAAATATTTGATATATACTTTCATCCGGCCTCACTCCTGTATTGTCTTGACGAAAAGCCTTTTCATTTGTACAATATTGGCAATACTATAGCACAAGGTGGGAGATATTTCCATGCCATTTTTTGACTTCACGTATGCTTCCTCTACAGGAAAGAACGAACTCCACGCAGCGATCTGCAAACCGGAGGGATCTCCGCGCGGCGTCGTGCATCTGGTTCATGGTCTTGCCGAGCATACAGGGCGTTACGCTGATTTCATGCAGTTTCTGGCAGGTAAAGGCTTTGTCACAGCCGGAAACGATCACCTTGGGCATGGATCCTCTGTAAGCGACAGCACGGAACTCGGGTCTTTTGCCGATCATGATGGGTGGGATCACGTTGTACAGGATACGCTTAAATTCCGGACGATATTGAAAGAACAGTATCCCGAACTCCCGTATATCGTTCTTGGGCACAGTATGGGCAGCTTTATCGTTCGGACCTGCCTCATCAACGATGCGGATTTCTGTTCGGGCGCGATCCTCAGCGGAACGGCACATCCTTCATCCGCACTGCTTCACGGTGGGACTGCTGCGGAAACTGTTCTGGAACGGATGAATAAAAATGACCTGGATGAACACGCTCTTTACAAAAATGCCTTGAAAAAGTATTCGGAAAGGATTGATAACCCCCGTACGGAGTATGACTGGATCACGCGAGATACCGAACAGGTAGAAGCATTCCTGACGGATGAAAGATGTGCCTTCATTCCGAAAAAAGATTTATTCCTCTCTCTTCTTCACGGGCTTACTCTTATTACAGATCCGGATCAGATCAAAAAAATGAACAGAGAAACGCCGATCCTGTTTCTTTCCGGAAAAGAGGACCCTGTCGGCGAATACGGCAAAGGAGTCTCCCGTGCCTACGATGCTTTCTGCCGTGCCGGCATGCACAACGTGACGCTTCGCCTGTATCCTGGCGGACGGCATGAAATGCTCCATGAGCTAAACCGGGTGGATGTTGAAAATGACATTCTCTCGTGGATCGAGCAAATGATCCTATAGTGTTTTCTGATTCGGATACAGATAACGAGAAAAACTCCCTCTTCCAATACGGCAGTACGGAAACTGCCGTTACGGAAAGGGAGTTTTCTCACTATCAGCTGATTATTCTTCTGTTACATTCTCGGGGATGCTGCCGGTCGCTTCGCCCTCTGCGGAGACCTCATAGACGAGCGTATCTTCTGCCGTCTCAGCTTCAGCAGGAGCCTCCTCCTGAGCATTCACTTCTTCGACAGGTGCGGCAGGCGCAAGCAGAGCACGAATCGAAAGCGAAACTTTGTGTTTCTCCTCGTCGATCGCCGTGATCTTGGCATCCACCACATCACCGACTTTTAATACATCGTCCGGCTTCTCAATGCGGCGGTTGGCGATCTGGCTGATATGGATCAGGCCGTCAACACCGGGAAGGATCTCGGCAAAAGCACCGAAACTCATCAGCTTTACGATCGTTACCTGCGCTACATCTCCGACCTGATACCGGTTAGTAAACAGTGTCCAGGGATTGGCATTGGGATCTTTATAGCCGAGAGAGATCTTGCGTTTTTCCTTATCAAAGCTGATCACATAAACTTCAACGGGGTCACCCACAGAAACGACCTCAGACGGCTGACGAATCCTGCCCCAGGAAAGTTCGGAAACATGCACCATACCATCGATGCCGCCGATATCAACGAACGCGCCATAGCTGGTCAGTGACTTTACAACGCCCTGGTACTTCTTTCCTTCTTCGATCTCATCCCAGATCTTCTCAATCCGTTCCCTGCGCTCTGCCTGAGCTACTTTGCGGATCGATCCGACCACACGTTTTCTGGCTTTCTTGACTTCAGTAATGCGAAGGCGGACTTTCTGCTTCAGCAGCTGAGCAAGCTCGGCATCTCTGGGCAGATCTGTCTGGGAGGCAGGAACAAACACGCGTACGCCATTGACATTGACAACGATGCCGCCTTTATTCTCTTCCGTCACAACGCCCTCCAGAACGGCATTGCTCTCTGCAGCTTCCTCTACCGCAAGCCAGCTCTTGGAGGCATCCAGACGCTTTTTCGAAAGCATCGCAGTTCCTTCGATATCATTTACGCGTACGACGATAGCTTCGATCGTATCCCCTACTTTAACAACATCCTCAACTTTTACACCGTCATCTGTAAATTCCGTTGTCGGAATGAATCCTGAATACTTGGCGCCAAGGTCAACACTGATCTCCGTGCCGGTGATGGCAACAACAGTCCCTGTTACTTTATCTCCGTTATATATAGTTTTCAGAGTTTCCTCTAACAATTCGTCAAAAGACGGTTCCTTTTCAATTACGGATTGTTCCTTTTTCATCTCGTCACTCATTTTGTTACTTACCTCCTTAATAATCCACGCAGGAGTAGAAGCCCCTGCTGTGAGCCCAACTCGCCGGAATGCTTTCAAATCGGATACGTCCAGTTCATCTGTATTCTCAATAAACTGAACATTCTCACAGCTCTCACGGCAGATCTCTGCCAGATGCAGGCTGTTTGCACTGTGCCTCCCGCCAATCACAACCATGGCGTCGCATCTGCCGGACAGATCTGCTGCTTCTTCCTGCCGCGTAGACGTAGCAAAGCATATTGTATCAGATATTTTCAGATTTGTACATCTTTTTTTTATCACCGAGCAGCATTTTTCATAGTTTTCTCGTGTCTGTGTCGTCTGCGCCACAACGCTGAATTTATCACTGCCGGAAAAATCTGACTTTTCAAAGAATGCTCTGCACTCGGCTTCGTTCTCAATGACGGCATACTGTCTGCATCGCATCCGGATAGCTTCTACTTCCGGATGATCGTGCATACCGATGATCAGAATAAAATACCCGTTTTCCGAATCTTTCTCAACGATCTTATGGATCAGTTTTACTTTCGGGCACGTCGCATCGTGAATATGTGCGCCTCTTTCCGCAAGCGCGTTTATCGTTTCGGGAGAAGTGCCGTGTGCCCGGATCAGAACATCGTCCCCTTCCTCTGCTTCATCGGGAGACTGGATCGTTTTCAGTCCAAGCATGGTCAGACGATTCACTTCATCCTCGTTATGGATCAGCATACCAAGACATTTGCAGGTCTGTTTCTCCCGCAGGAGTTCCTCGGCCATATTTACCGAGCGGCTTACGCCAAAGCAAAATCCGGCGCTTTTGGCTACGATCAGTTCTTTCATACGCAGGATCACACCGCTGACAGACAGAGTTTTTCTATAATGATCTGGCTGAGCGCAGCAAAGCTCTCATCAAAAGTAAGGTCTGTCGTATCCAGCAATATGGCATCTTCTGCCTGCTTCAGCGGCGCGGAGGCACGGCTGCTGTCCTGATGATCGCGATACTGAATATCTTTCAGGACATCGTCAAAATCCGATACGATTCCCTTTTCCTGCAGTTCTTTCCACCGGCGCATGGCTCTCGCCTCTGCGCTGGCAGTCAAAAAGACTTTCAGATCCGCGTTCGGAAGGACGACTGTTCCGATGTCCCTGCCGTCCATGATAACATTATATTTTTCAGCAAAACTTCTCTGCATGTCCAGCAGATATTTTCTGACGGAAGGAAGCGATGATACATCTGACGCACAAATGGAGATCTCCGGCAGCCGGATCTCATGGGATACATCGCTGCCGTTCAGGATCATTCTCTGTTCGCCCTTATCATTATATGCGATCTCAACAGAAAGTGTCGGAAGCAGTTTCTCTATTTCAGCCGTATCCTTTCTGTCAATATCGTTTTGCAAGGCAGCCAGTCCAACGGTACGATAGATGGCGCCGGTATCCACATAAATAAAACCGAAAGCGGCGGCACAACGTTTGGCAAGGCTGCTTTTTCCGGCAGCAGACGGTCCGTCGATCGCTATGGAATATGTTTTACTCATCTTTTTTCCTCCCTGCAGATATCCCGGCCAGTCTTCCGGTTGACCAGGCGATCTGCAAATTATATCCTCCGGTCAGGGCATCCAGATCCAATACTTCACCGGCAAAGTAAAGACCGCCGATCAGACGTGACTCCATCGTATGCGGGTTTACTTCCCGTACATGGATTCCTCCTGCCGTAATGATGGCCTCATCAAAGGGGCGCTTCCCTTTCAGGCTTATGGGAAACGCCTTGATGGCACCGACAATATCCGTTCTCTGTGATTTGGTAAGACTGTTTATCTTCTGGTTCTCAGGCACGCCGGAGCAGCGGATTATTTCCGGTATCATAGCCTTCGGGAGAAGGTCGACCAGCGCGTTTTTCAAATCTTTGTTTATATACTGCAAAAAATCACGCTGTATACGCTGATCCAGTGTCTTGTGATCCAACGCCGGTTTCAGATCGATCTCCGCCCTGCAGGCGGTAAAATCAGACTCAAGCAGATGGGAAGAAGCCGAGAGCACGATAGGCCCTGAGATCCCGAAATGAGCAAACATCAGTTCACCCTGTTCCTGAAAACGAACCGTATCCTCACTGAACACCCGGAGAACGACATTTCTAAGTGACAGCCCCTGCAGCCTCTGGCAGCAGGGATCATCACTTTCCAGCGGAACCAGCGCCGGCTGCATTTTCACAAGCGTATGGCCGAGCTGTTCGGCAAAGCGGTATCCGTCTCCGGTAGATCCTGTCAGCGGATAGGATAATCCTCCGGTACAGATCACACAGGAATTGCAGATTATCAAGCCGCAG
>JAEEGK010031731.1_pt1 | contig 10392 bp, 4 predicted proteins | sample 8958771 | NCBI WGS metagenome assembly JAEEGK01 (sample SAMN16246547, study PRJNA631951) | gut metagenome | biome: gut microbiome; feature: rumen; material: SC-attached | host: Bos | place: Iran: Karaj | collected 2018-10 | reverse complement strand
AACTGCCGAAGCTGAAAGGCTCAACAGCGCACACCACGGTTCTGGTCAGCTCAATAGATGAGTCGATGTTCAAGAAACTGGGCATCAACCTGACCTGCGAGCCGCGCTACGAGCAGACAAGGATTTATCATAAGCATTGATTTGAAGGGTGTTAGGTGTTGGATGTTAGACAGTTGATGGTTTAAACTCATCTAATCCTTCGTTCTGAATTCTACATTCAAAATTCATAATTCTTATGTCTTTCAAGCTGAATGTTCCCGACAATGCAACCAAAGTGCTGCTGCACGCCTGTTGCGCGCCGTGCTCATCGGCCATTGTTGAATGTATGATTGAGAATGGCATCCGCCCGACCATATTCTATTGCAATCCAAACATTTATCCGCAAAGCGAATACCAAATCCGCAAAGACGAGTGCACACGGTTTGCCGAGAATCTGGGGCTCGACATCATCGACGATGACTACAATCACGACCAATGGCTGCTGACCGCGCAACCGCTCGCCGATGAGCCCGAGCGCGGCCGACGCTGTCTTACCTGCTTCAAACACAGACTTTTGCGCACAGCGCAATACGCCGCCGCCAACGGCTTTCAGGTTTTCACAACCACTCTGGCATCGTCGCGTTGGAAAAGCCTCGACCAAATTAATGAGGCCGGCAAATGGGCCGCCGAGCAAGTTGGCGGCGTCGCTTTCTGGGACCAGAACTGGCGCAAAGGCGGCCTGAGCGAACGCCGCATCGAAATCATCAAGGAATACAACTTCTACGAGCAACAATACTGCGGCTGCGAATTCAGCCTCAAAGCTACCAACGAATGGCGCAAGGCCAACGGGAAAGAGTTGATTGTGAGGTGAGAAAAGCACAAAACAGAACACAGATGACGCGGATTTGAAAGATAATCGCAGATTGAATTGGGGCGTTTGTTAATTGCTTTCAAAATTGTAATTTTCGGCGCGAAAACAGGTTTTGTGCGTTCCTAATGTTGGCATTCATCGTTGTGAATTGCTTTCAAAATTGTAATTTTTCGGCGCGGAAACAGGCAAAATAACATTCATACGGACTGAAACATAGTTGTGAATTGCTTTCAAAATTGTAATTTTTCGGCGCGGAAACAGGTGTAGGGTTTCAGAGCCCCGATGTGGTCAAGTTGTGAATTGCTTTCAAAATTGTAATTTTTCGGCGCGGAAACAGGATTTACACAACACAAAAGATAAACACACAAGTTGTGAATTGCTTTCAAAATTGTAATTTTTCGGCGCGGAAACAGGCATCAAAAGATAAGTAAGGTTCCAATCCGTGTTGTGAATTGCTTTCAAAATTGTAATTTTTCGGCGCGGAAACAGGATTGATCAGTCACGGCAAATTGCCTGTAGTGTTGTGAATTGCTTTCAAAATTGTAATTTTTCGGCGCGGAAACAGGAAAACCGCCAAATCGCTGTTATTGTCACCAGTTGTGAATTGCTTTCAAAATTGTAATTTTTCGGCGCGGAAACAGGGGTTGTTAGTGGTGGATTCGCAACCGATGAGTTGTGAATTGCTTTCAAAATTGTAATTTTTCGGCGCGGAAACAGGCATTGTTGTTTTTCTTCAACTGAGTTACACGTTGTGAATTGCTTTCAAAATTGTAATTTTTCGGCGCGGAAACAGGACGGTGGACCTATACAGTCTCGACGGCCTCGTTGTGAATTGCTTTCAAAATTGTAATTTTTCGGCGCGGAAACAGGTCATCGCAAGTTTATAGCCGTCATCAGATAGTTGTGAATTGCTTTCAAAATTGTAATTTTTCGGCGCGGAAACAGGTTTACAAAATCTTTTGCCGCAAGGGTACAAGTTGTGAATTGCTTTCAAAATTGTAATTTTTCGGCGCGGAAACAGGTTTCAACTGCGACGATAGATTGACTTCTGCGTTGTGAATTGCTTTCAAAATTGTAATTTTTCGGCGCGGAAACAGGTCAGTTTTTACTGATTTACGCAGAAACTCAGTTGTGAATTGCTTTCAAAATTGTAATTTTTCGGCGCGGAAACAGGTCATACTAAATAAATAATCAAAAGACATGTGTTGTGAATTGCTTTCAAAATTGTAATTTTTCGGCGCGGAAACAGGTACCCTCCCAATATTTTGAGTAGTAACGATGTTGTGAATTGCTTTCAAAATTGTAATTTTTCGGCGCGGAAACAGGGCCAACGACACGCGCAGCATCAGCGGTACGGTTGTGAATTGCTTTCAAAATTGTAATTTTTCGGCGCGGAAACAGGTGCGCTGACTACAACGAAAGAACCGCATTGTTGTGAATTGCTTTCAAAATTGTAATTTTTCGGCGCGGAAACAGGATGCTATGGGGCAGTAATAAATAAAAAAGGGTTGTGAATTGCTTTCAAAATTGTAATTTTTCGGCGCGGAAACAGGCATTGACTGCTGATAAAGAAATTTATCTTTGTTGTGAATTGCTTTCAAAATTGTAATTTTTCGGCGCGGAAACAGGCATTTTTTTTGCCAAAAAAATCTCTATAAGTTGTGAATTGCTTTCAAAATTGTAATTTTTCGGCGCGGAAACAGGAGCGGAAGGAGTATTATATTGATTTTGCAGTTGTGAATTGCTTTCAAAATTGTAATTTTTCGGCGCGGAAACAGGATTTTCGTGAGAAATGCACCGCCAAATTTTGTTGTGAATTGCTTTCAAAATTGTAATTTTTCGGCGCGGAAACAGGTTAGGTCTTGCAGGTCCTGAATGGTTGGCGGTTGTGAATTGCTTTCAAAATTGTAATTTTTCGGCGCGGAAACAGGGCGTTCAGGGCGTCGATTGTCTCGTCGCTGTTGTGAATTGCTTTCAAAATTGTAATTTTTCGGCGCGGAAACAGGCGTATGAGTCTGGACCGCGACAAGCAGGTCGTTGTGAATTGCTTTCAAAATTGTAATTTTTCGGCGCGGAAACAGGGCTCCGTCATTTGTGGCCTTAATCGCTGATGTTGTGAATTGCTTTCAAAATTGTAATTTTTCGGCGCGGAAACAGGGAGCAACAACCGATTTGTGTATGGTTACACGTTGTGAATTGCTTTCAAAATTGTAATTTTTCGGCGCGGAAACAGGTTGATACACTATCTTCAAGTTCGCAACGATGTTGTGAATTGCTTTCAAAATTGTAATTTTTCGGCGCGGAAACAGGCAACAATTTCAGGCTCAACTATAATTTCAGTTGTGAATTGCTTTCAAAATTGTAATTTTTCGGCGCGGAAACAGGGCAGCAGTGCTGGCTGTAGTTGCCGGTTGGGTTGTGAATTGCTTTCAAAATTGTAATTTTTCGGCGCGGAAACAGGAATCTTCGTCGCACTTTTCCTTGAAGTTCAGTTGTGAATTGCTTTCAAAATTGTAATTTTTCGGCGCGGAAACAGGACCACCTGACTGATATATCAAGTTGGGATTGTTGTGAATTGCTTTCAAAATTGTAATTTTTCGGCGCGGAAACAGGCAATAGTTCTGTAAAAACCATCAATATTAGTTGTGAATTGCTTTCAAAATTGTAATTTTTCGGCGCGGAAACAGGTATTCCATACACGCATAATATTTAAAAGAAGTTGTGAATTGCTTTCAAAATTGTAATTTTTCGGCGCGGAAACAGGCGGCCGACTTCGAGAATTTTGCGGGCTCGAGTTGTGAATTGCTTTCAAAATTGTAATTTTTCGGCGCGGAAACAGGAGGAAAAGTACGCGGCCAAATACTACAAGAGTTGTGAATTGCTTTCAAAATTGTAATTTTTCGGCGCGGAAACAGGAGATTATTCAAAAAGCGCTGATTCACAACAAAATGAAGCCTGTTTTAGAAACAGAAAATCCGGCTCTTTTGAGTCGGATTTTTTGCTTTATACGGCCATTTTTTCGGTTCAAAACAACTCCAACTGCTGAACAGGCTGAGCGGCCTCAACGGGTTTCTTACACGAGAAAATCTCCATCTCGCCAAACTGCTTGTCGGTTATGCGCAAAATGCCTATCTGGCCGAACTCGGGCAGAATACTCTTCACCCGCTTTATATGGACATCGGCATTCTCCGCGCTCGGGCAGTGGCGCAGATAAATCGAGAACTGAAACATTGTGAAACCATCGGCCATCAGCCTCTTGCGGAAATCAGCGTAAGCCTTCTTCTCCTTCTTGGTTTCGGTCGGCAAATCGAACAAAACAAGCACCCACATAATTCGATATTCACTGAAACGTTCCATCAAACTTCAATTACAGGATAGACAATCTTGCGGGCATCGCCGCTGAAACATTTGTAGAGCGAAGCCGTGGTTTGCGCCACAGCGGTCATCAGCGGACTGCGCTGACCGCCTATGACAACATCAAGCACAGGAATAATGAGCAACTCTCGCTTCAATTCGGTTGTGAGTTCCTCGGGATAGCCGAATTTGGCGGTAATACTGGTCACCAACAAATCAATATATGGGCGATACGGCTCCATAATGTCATCGGCCAGGCAATAGGCGTTGTACTTGTTGTGGTGGTGAATCCCCAATGTGGGCAGAAGTCCGCTCGCCACAAGGCTCCGCGCCACCACAGCCCGCAGTATGGCATATCCGTAGTTGAGCAGATTGTTGGGCGCTACGCCGTCGCGGTCGCGTGTAAAATCGGCAACATCGGGGAACATATTCTTCCAGTAATAGGCTGCCGCGCGGCCTTCAAGGTTGTCGGCGTCGCCACTGCGAACATCGTTCTCCCACGCAAGCATATTTTTGACAACCGCGCCGCGAGTCTGCTTCAACACCGCCGCCTGATTATGGATTTTGCACTGAACAGTCTGCTGCCACAACTGCTTTTTGAGCGGCAGCGACACGTCAATCTGCTCTCGGAAACGCTCACTTTGGGTGGTGTTGCCGCAAAGCGGAAGCATCAGCCCGACAGGCAGGTGCGAGCCATCGCAAGTAATTATTGCACAATTGTTTTCGAGCATTGCCTCAATGGCGCCCTGCGTTATGGTTATCTGACGGTTGTCGAGAACCACAACGCCAATGTCCTCAATGGGAACAGTCCTTACCGTCGATTCTTTGAACGTTTCGGGCAGGTCGGCCTTCTCAACCTCTGGCATTTTAATCACCAGTTGACTGTTGGTCAGCGACAGATACGCTGGATTGCTGAAACAGAGTGTGCGCTTAATCATACTGATTGACAATTATTAGTATTCACCTACGGAAACAATTTGCCCAATATGGTTCACACGTACTTTGACAATGCCGTTTAAATAGCCCGTATTTCTAACCCGCTTCCAAGTTATATCTCGCAACACATCCTTTGCGTCAACAACAGTTTCAAGATGATGCCTAAACCAAAAATCATTAGTGGCCATTTTCTGCACCCTGAACAAATTCGGACTTATTGCAGCATAGTTTTCAGGATTCTTAAACCAATCTTCATCGTACGCTTTCGGATTGAAAATCATATTGCCATCGGCATCATAACGCGGGAATACAAAATATTCGTTCTGTTTCATAGTAAACAGGAACTGCCAACCTTCTTCTTGTTTGTATGTCTTGTCAATTATCGGCAAATGCTGCATAGCGCGCGAAGTGGCTTCATAGAACGAAACTATCTTCTCATCCAATTCATATTGAATGTTGCCGTTTTCGTCAAGAACAGGTTGGTTGTCTTTGTCAAGTTTTGGCTTGCGGTAGATTGCCACGTGGTGATTATTGCCCGTATTCACAAAATCGACAGGTTGTTTGTTCCCTTTCTCGTTGAGAATCAGATTGCCGTCCTTGTCGCGCTTGTCGTGCAAGGCTTCGGCATTGCTGATACCTGTGATTGTAACTCGTTTTATTGCAATACCTTTTTCTTTGTTGAGCCAAATCGGATTTTCGGCAAGATTCGAGAATGCCTTCTTCGCATCGCCGCCAAACTCTTTCAGCCTGTCTTCTAGAATTTTACGAATATTCGCATCAACAACCTTGTCTAATTTCAAATCGGGCGATACTTCTTTGCGAATGGTGTAAATGGTTTCGAAACCAACCATTTTGACTTTATCTGGTACTTTGTCGCTGTGCTGTATATCAAGCCATATCGGGTTCTTATCCAATGCGTTTTTCCCTGTAAATGCCTTCTTCGCATCGCCGCCGAACTGGTTCAACCGAGCCAACAATGCTTCACGGTAAAGTTTGCTTGCAACATTCTGTATTTTAGCCACATCGAAAGAAGCGTTAACTTTTTCTTCTTTAGTTACATAACGCTTGCTGCTGCCATACACTGTTTCCAAATGCAACTGTCCGCGCGGTGTGAGTTGCACTTTCTTGTTTGCGCCCGACTTCTTTTTCGAAGTGTTGATATTCTTTGTAACTACCTTATTCTTCGCTTTGTTCGAAATCAGTATGTTTTCCAACTGACGTTTTGCTTCTGCACGGAATTCGTCGAGCGGCATCGGCGAGTTAAAACGAAGTCTGCCGTGATTATCACGATACAATTCTTTTTTCTCAATAGCATAAACTGCCGATTTACGTTGCTCTTTGTCCAAAGCGCTTATCTCCACCATATCCAAATCAATCCACTCATCGGCGCCTTTCTGAACACGGGCATTTAAATTATTCAAATACTGGATAAAACTTCGTTTTGTAAAGGCTATTGTGAGCGCATCCATAGCGTGATGGCGGTGGTCATTACGCTTTGTCCAGTCTTTGATTCGGCGTATGCGTTGCCCATCACGACCTTCAATTATTTCGGTCATTCCCAATTTGTCGTACTTATCCCAATTGAGTTCCTGCATCACATCAACAAGTTGCCAATCCTCACGCAAACGGTCTGTTATGCTGCCTGTTGTTGGCACAACAAAACGTACCAAACCTTCCAAAATCTCACGAGCCTTCTTAGCAATATATTGAGAATCACGCAAATCACGATTAATGAAACCACTTGGAATATCGGCTTCTTTCATTAACAACTTGTCGCGCTTGGTTTTGCTGATTTTGCCGTCTTTCCACAAATTATCAATGCGATTTTTATACTCACCATCGGCATAGGCTTCGCCATACTTTGTTACCACAAAATCGTATGCCGTTGCATTTGATTTTTCAAGGTTTGCCTGCCTTGCCTCCAATGTTTTATTCGAAAACGAGTCATCGAAGAGTTTTGCTTGTGGTATAATATGCTCAATATCAAACTCTTTACTAAACACTTTTTCGTGTGGAATATAAGTATTGGTATATAAGGTTTTGAATCCGTTGTTTTCCAATTCCATATATAACTTGTACCGAATAATGTCGTTGCGGCTCACGTGCGATAATCCAAACTCATTTTGCAGTTTTTTTACCAATTCTTCGTGAAGACGCGTTGTTTCATTGATTGATTTTGAAAGTTCTTCGCGTTCCTTGGCCGATTTTTTCAGTTCACGAGCCAATTCTATGCGGATTTCGTCGGGTTTGCCATAAGCATCAACCACGCCGTTGACCACGTTAACCATCTGATTGAGAATCTTCTCAACCACTGGATTGCGCAGACTGTTGCGTGGAAGTAAATCCAACTTGTCTTTCAGTGTTTTATTTTGAATTTCATCTTTCGTAAGCGAATTTTTTGAGTGCCTGTAACCCGCGTATTCACAGGCCACACTATAATCCACCCCATCTTTTAAATGTGGCAGAATTTTGCGAATAGCCTTTGCACTCAAACTGCTGTACTCCCCCGCATCCTTGAACACAATATTTGCAAGAATTGTGGCATATTCCTTGTCAAAACCAAACGTATTCTTCAGTTTCTCAATCAGTTTTTCGTTACCCAACGCAGAATTGTCGCCTTCAAACGAATATAGCAAATGCCAAAGTTTGTACATTGGTTGTTGCTCAAAGGATTTCCCTTCAAGGCTTGAGTCAAATGTCAAAACCCTTGTGTCTATGCCTAAAGTGCTGAAAATACTTGTTATAGTATCAACAGCATCGGCAGAAGATTTTTTTGTCAAATCAACATCATCGTGTCCGCTTCTTTCGGCAATGTTTTGATATGCCTTGAACAATTCCGACTGAGTGTGGTTGCCATCTAACTCTTTGAAATTCAAATCCACATCTTTTTGTTTCGGGAATAACAATTTCAAGACTTCGGCTTTAGACATTTTTTCTTTATAGTTCAACTCTGCAAACAGCAACTCTTTTTCTTCTTGTTGCAACCGCCGTTTACCATAGTTGAACTCTGTTGCGAATCCAAACAAGTCTTTTTGCTGGTTAGGTATTATCATTCCTGATACTTCAACATCGTTCAACCTTTGCCAAATCTTATACTCTTGGAACAATGGCGACGATTTAGGACATACCCGACAGCCTATGGCTATTGTCTTCTTTTTGCCACCAATTTCTTTTTCAATCTGTTTGCTTTCAAACTCACAGAACGAAATCAAACCTTTTTGCGATTTGAGCGGCCGTTGGTAGAAAATCACCACATCGCGAATCTCTTTTTTAAGTTCTGGTGTGAGTTCTTTGTGAAATTTTGCCTGTGTTTCCCAAATGGTTTCAAACTCGTTCAAATAATCCTGCCGATAGAAAACTTGGTTTTTCAGGCTATAATTCGGATTCTTGTCCAATTCCGCCATTTGATATTGTCCGACAGTTTGGTGGTTGAAATACAACTCTTTGCTTCGGTCACTTATATCGCCGAGATAGCCACTGGCATTGTTGATTTGCCCGTTGATTTTTTGGAAAACAACAATCAGTTGTTCGGGCGGCAGTTTTTCCGTCAGAGCCTTGCTGCGCCATACGTAATTTTCAAGTTTTTGCTCGGCAGTTGTTCCTGTGCGCTTTTCACCAACCAATGTCTTCTCAACTTCAACTGTCTCATTCGTAGCCGTTTTATCATTCCATTTTATTTCTGTCTCTTTCCAATGCCAAACAAACTGACTATTTCCAGCATTTTTATCTTTCGCTGGTGCACAAATTGCCCACGTGGCTTTCTCGTTTTTACCTGCCAACTCTTCTTTTAATTCATCTGTCAAGAATGGATAAAATTGTCTTTGAAAGGCATAAATTTTATCAAACTCTGCCTGTAAATCAGAACGATAAAAATCAGGCAGATACTTTTTGCCACTCGTCAGAAGTTCCAACGACAATTGACCTGGCGTTAGGTTTTCGTCATATAGGCGTTTTGCGACTTCCATTCCGTCAATCAACTGCCCTTCTTCCGTGTTTTTTGCCTTGCGGCTGCTTTTGTAACCACGTTTCTTGTTGATTTGAAGAAGAACTCGTGCAAATTCCGCCAATGAAATTTCTTCGGTGGCGGCCTTCGCTCTCAATCTGTATGTTTCAAATGTTGTGCGGTTGCCATTTTCCGATAGAATGGTGTCATCTGAAATAAAACCATTAGATTTCAATATCTCAATCAAGTTTTCACGACGCAATTTGTAGCGTTGCAAGTTGCGGCGCATACTGCGTTTGAGTGTTCGGTCAGCATTGGTCGTTATACTTTTACCCTTCTCGAAATTCGTCAATTCATCAACGGTGAGCGGATTTACCCTTACGCCAAGTTTTACGATAGACGATTTTTCTTCAGCGTTTTCCGCTTCATTCACCACCGCCCAACCAATACTGTTGGTGCCCAAATCGAGACCTAATATTTTCTTCATAAAATTGCTTTATTAAATTTCCCTTAAAATTAAGATATTTTTTAAGCAGGAATCATATATTTGCAATTACAATTTTGAAGCAATTCACAATAAGGATTATTCCGTTGTGAAAACATTAGGCTGCCTCGTCCTCAACGGGGCTTTTTTATTGTGCCACAAAAGAGCTTGACATTCGCTCCGGGCGGGCACAAAAAAAGCCGCCCGCGCAAAGCAGACGGCTTATAAAATCAAATCAATCAAGCGATTACTTCTTCTTATTTGCTTCGTACTCGTCGTTCAGACCTTTGATAATGTCGTTGGTAATGTTGTACGACTCGTTGGCGTACCACATACTGCCGCCAATGGTGCGGGTGAGAATGAACTTGTAGCGCTCGGGTGTGTTGTACTTCTTAACATATTCCGAAATCTTCTCGAACAGTTGGTTGTTCATATTCTGCTGTTCAACAGCCAGTTGGTTCGAGTACTCGTCCTGAAGGCGTTGGAATTCCTGCTGACGTACAACCAGGCGCTGCTGCTCTTCTTCGGCACGTTGGGTGGTCAGGAAAATGCCTTTCTGAACCTTGTCTTGGAAGGTCTCAATGTCCTTCTGCAGCGATTTGGCGTCGCGCTCGAGTTTGCTCTGCATATTGGCGTACTTCTTCATAATGGCGTCGTTCAACTCGATTGAGAGTTTGTAGTTCACCAGAATCGAATCAACATCGATAAAGGCAATGTCGCACGCGCCAACGCAGGTTGAATCGTTTGCCACGGCTGCGGCCGAAGTTTGAGTCTGATTTGCACAACTTGTTGCAAGAAAGCCCATTGCAACCACTGCGACTGCAC
>JAEEGK010031730.1_pt1 | contig 10392 bp, 8 predicted proteins | sample 8958771 | NCBI WGS metagenome assembly JAEEGK01 (sample SAMN16246547, study PRJNA631951) | gut metagenome | biome: gut microbiome; feature: rumen; material: SC-attached | host: Bos | place: Iran: Karaj | collected 2018-10 | reverse complement strand
AACAAATTAGAGAAAAATAAAAATTTATTGATAATAAAAGCATCATATAATTATATAAGGCGGCTATATTATGTAAATTTATTTAGTTAATAGAAAACTAGATGGAACAAACCGAGAATAAAGAGAATATTGAAAAAAAGGAAGAAAATAAACCCGTAGAAACTAAACCAGAGGAGCCTCCTAAGGTTGAAGAACCAAAAGAAGAAAAAGTTGAAGAAAAAGTAGAAGAAAAAAAGCCCCAAGAAGAGCCTAAACCAGCCCAAGAAGAGCCCCAAACACCTGAAAAAGAAAAGCCCAAAGAAAAAGGAAAATCAACTACGAAAAAATCAGAAAAAAAATCAACTGCTAAAAAGGGTACTGAGAAAAAAGTAGTAGAAAAAAAAGAAGAAAATCAAAATGAACAAAATATAGAACTTAAAGAAGAAAAAGATAAAAAACCTAAAGAAAAAAAACCAAAAAAAGAAAAAAAAACATTTGAACCTATACATAAAAAAGATAGACATGAGGGTCTTGAAGATTATAAAAAATTTGAGGATTTACTTAATAAAAAAACTAAAAGAAAGAATATAAAATCTACTAAAAAAGATGCTGCTGCTCCCAAAGAGGAAAAAGTTGAAGAACCAAAGGCAGAACAACCAAAAGAAGCTGAACAAGCTCAATAAATAAAAATTATTTTTGAATTATAATATATCTTAGATATTAAATAAATATATTAAATTATTATTTTCATTAACACATAAACATGAATAAACATAGATTTTTGATACTTTATTAAAATATAAAATTATATATGATATTTATGTTAAAAATATTAATTAAGATATATTATAGATTTATTAATATAAATAAAAATAATAGCTTTAATAATAATATAATTATTAATAATTAAAGTATATATACTATTAAAATATCTATAATTATTATTATTATAGTATCAATTTTTATATATAATAATTTTATATCAAAAAAATAAAAAAAATTTGAAGAAGAGAAAATCTTTAAAAGATATTATAAGTTATTTCTTTCCTAAAAATATAAAAATTTTTTAAGCATCAATGATATTTTCTTGGCTTTGCTTATTAAATCTTGATATAAATAATTTTTTAAAAAATTTTTTTATTTCTTATAAAATAATAAATAATTAATTAATTAATAAATAAATAATAATTTTAATTAATTTAAATTTTTCATAATTTTTTAAAATAATTATCTAATAATTAAATTTCATTTTTAACTTAAAATATAATAATTTTAAAAATAATATTAATTTTATTGATTAGTAGTACCCTCAGTATTTTCAGTTTCTTCAATTTCAAGATTAAGTTTAGTTCCTGTAATTTTTTCATATAATTCAATGACATTTTGAGTATCATTTTCAAAATGAGACAAAGAATCAAAAGAAGTAGTAATATAAATATTATCACTAAATGTTTTATCAATAGGTTCATAAACATCACTAACTTTTTCAAATTGTTCTAAGGTAGGTCCAAGTAAATCAAGAGCTGGTTTAATTTCTTCATGAGGATTAGCTGTCTCAACCATAGTAGAAATAATAGCTAAATATAAACCTTTTTTACAAACACAATGAGTAAAGTTTAAGCATGCAATAAAAATATCATTATTTCTATTTATTTGTCTTTGAGGTAAAATAATTTGACAAGAGGCAACATTATTAGTTTTTGGAATAGGATGGTCCATAATACAAATAGTTCTAATAACTTTTCCAATAGCTTTAACTTTATCTTTTACATAACTAGGTTCACTAATACATATTTTACCATAAGCTTCTTCACCTTGAGATTTAATTCCTCTAAATTTCTTATTTTCATCATAAAGAAATTCTTCAACATCTCTATTTAACATATAAGTTCCTCCATAAAGGGCACATAATCTTGAAAATCCTTCAGCTAACCCACTTAACCCCCAAACAGGATATATAAAAGGAGAGTTACCATATCTTCCAAATGAATTAAAATATAGTTGCATTTTTTCTAAAGTTTCTATTGATGGTTTTGTTAAAAAATCATCGTTTGTATATAAAGCTACTGCATGACCTATAAAATCTACTGTATTAGTTTCCAATCCGAATTTTTTTACAGTATCTGCAAAAGGTGCCTTAATATTAACTCCCCCATGAGTTTTGGGATCCTTTTCTTCAAAATCAGCGACAAATTGGAAAAATTTACGACATCTATTTTTTTCAAAAAGTCCCATTAAATCTGATTTTAAAGCTTCTGATGAAGTAACTGGAACTTTATATATAACTCCTTTTGCCTTTCCAAACATAGGTTTATCCCATTGATAAACAAATGTTCCATCAACAGCTTTCCATTCTAAATATTGAGAAACATTTGTTTTAAGAAGTAATTTAACTAAATTTCCATTTGCCATAACAAATTTAGGAATAAGATCAACATTCCAATCACGATTTTCTCCATATTGAGGAGGAACATTTTGACCTTCTCTGAACATTTTCCATAAATTTGTTAAATTTAAAGAAGCTGAATCTGAACCATAATAATTATTTCTATCTAATTGTAATATTTTAGCTCCTTGAGCTGTTGTTTCTCCTTCTTTTTTTCTACTTGCTAATAAACCTGCAAGCATACATTCCTTAAGACCTGTTCCTAAAACGATGACATCGTATTCAGTATTCATTTTTTAATTAAATATAAATTATTTAGATATATATTAAAATTTTATTATTTTTTTATAAAATAATAATATTATTATTTTATTATTTTTATAGATTTAAATAAAATAAATTATTATTATTAATATATATAATAATATATGTAATTTTCAATATTTTATTGATATATAAAATGGAAACAATAATAATAAATATTATTATTTAGAATTAAAATAATATTTTTAAAATTATCTTTTAAATATTTTTTTATGAATTTAAAAGTGTTTTTTATTTAATTATTAATAACTTCTTAAATTTAAATATATTATATAAATATAATAAAAAAATAATGATTGAAGGAGTTAAAGATATTTTTTCAAATGTTATTCAAGGAAAGAAAAAATATAAAATATTTAAACCAAATTTTAAAGGCCAAAAACAACGTTATGAACATTTACATAAATTATGTGATGCTGAATTAATAGGAAAACATTGTATGGATGAAATTCAAAGAATTCAATCATTAGATTTTAAAGATATGGAAAAAGAAGCAAGAATATCAAAAAAAAAATTAGAAAAAACAATAGATAAATTTGATATTTCAATGGAAGATTTTTATTATATATTCTACGAAGAAATATCAAAAAAAATATTAGATGATTATTTTATAACAAAAAATTTTGAATTTTTCAAAATAATTGAAAAATTTATAAAAAAAATAGTCATCGACGAAGATCAAAAACAAAAATTTAAATCCGCTTTAAATTCATTTAAAATTGAATTCGAAGATAAACTAAGTTGTGTTACATTACATTTAACAAATAAATGTAGAACATTAACACAAAGAATTCTTTATGCAATAAATAGAAATTTAAAATATAATAAAGAATATATAGTAGATATGATTAATATAATATTAACTCCAAAATTATTAGATAATGAACCTTTAATTTATGACATATGCGAAATATTAGAAAATGTTAAAACTTTGTCTATTGTTGTTATTATTATTGACCCAATAGATGAAAAAGGAAATGAATATGAAAATTTTAATTTTAATATTTCTAATTTTCGAATGTTTAATAGTTTATTATCTGCTATTACTAATAATAAATCAATTAAATGTTTATTTATTCAATGTGTTAGAGATTATAAATTAATTTTAGCTCCTGAAAGTGCAAAATTATTAATTAAAAAAATATTAAGTGAAACATTAGTTGCTTTTCATGTTGGAAAATTTACAATTTCAGAAAATTATTTAACTGAAATTTTATTTCATATAAAAAATAGTAGAAATTTAAAATATATTGGATATGATAATAAAAAAATCTATAAAAATGTAATAACATTAATAATGCCCATTATTCAAGAAAATATTTCTATTCAAGCTCTTGTTTTAACAGGTTTTAGCGAAGAAGATGATTATTTAATAGAAATTTTCAAAAAAAATCTATCAGAAAAAACAAAATTAGCTATTTATTGTGGAAAAGAAACATTTGTTAAATATCCTTTTTTAAAATAAATTTTGATGAAAAAAAAAATATTAATTTTTTATTTAATCACATAATATAATTATTATTATTATAAATTTATTATTTTAATTATTAACAATATTTTTTTAAATAATAATAATAATAAATTATGGTTGATGTTCCAAAATTTAATGCTAATGTATGTGATCAAATTATAAGTGAAATAAATTTTATACGTTCAAATCCAAAAGCATATGCAAATAAATTAACAAATTATGCATCTAAATTTCAAGGAAATATTTTAAAACTTCCGAATATGAAAAACGGAATAGTTACAACCGAAGGGGCAACACCTTATTATGAAGCAGCATCTTTTTTAAAATCTTTACCTAAATTAAAATTATTAAAAGGTTCAGATGCATTATGTGAAGCAGCTCAAGATTTAGCAAATCAAATGTCAGAATTAATGGATTTTGCAGCAATGAGTTCAATAAATCGTCAAGAAATAATAAATAAATATGGAAGTTATTCAGGAAGTTTTGGACAATCAACAGATTTTGGTTCATTATATCCTGAAATGATAGTAATGAATTTAATAGTTGATGATGGTGATTCACAAAGAAGAAATAGACAAATGATGTTTGATGATACTTATAATAAAATAGGAGTTGGAATTCAAAAACACGATAAATTTAAAAGTGTTACAGTAATAATGTATGCAACAGAATTTCAATCTAATATTTCATCAAATACACAATTTAAATATTCTACTCAAAGAGAAATTGATGGTTATGATCCTTTATCTAAAGATTCAGGTTATAGAAAAGATTTAAATACTGATACAGCAAAATATGATTATAACGGAGATATTATTGTTGTTAAAACACACTTTAAAGATGTCCCTAATGTTAATTACAAATTCGATGGAGGAATAGATGAAAGAAAAGATTTAATTACTGATACAGCAAAATATGGCTTTGATGATGAAGTTTATGATAATCCAGTTAATATTCAACCAGAATATCATAATGTTGAAGTTGTTCAAGGAAATACATTTAAATCTTCAAATAATAATTATAATAATACATATGTTGATAATAATACATACGCTGATAATGATATGGTTGGAGTTGAAAAAATAAAAAAAAATGAAAAAATTATTACAGAAGGAGGAAAAAAGAAAAAAGTAACTAAAATTACGAAATATATGGAAACAGGAGAAATTAATACAGAAATAATAAAAGAAAATATTTAAATTATTATTTATTTTTTTTAAGAATATTATTTTAAATTTATTAATTATATAATAATTATCTTTTAATTATTTAATAACGGTGCTCCATTTTCTTGAAAATCAGTTAAAATTTTATTTGCTTTAACAATCCAATTTTCAAATCTTCCATATAAAACTTTTATTTTTTCTTTATCTAAATATTTAGGTTGAATCCAATTTATAGTAATTTTTTCTTCTACTTGATTTATATATCCTTTTATTAATTTTAAAGATAATGCTTTCATTACTATATATTCTATTTCATTTTTATCTGTTTTACATATTTTTATTACTTCATCATATGTTATTATTCTTTCATTTTTATTTTTTGAAAAAATTAAATCTAATAAAGCAGCAATTCTAATTTTTGTTTTTAAAAAATTATTTTTTTCATTTAATATTTTATTGCTATTTATTTCATTTTTATAGTTTTCTAACATATTTAAAAATTGATCAACATTTGAACTATTGAAAGATAAAATTAAATTATATAACCATTCATATTTAGAACCTTTCATTAATTTAAAAAAATCTTTTTCTATTAATTCAGCAAAATTAAACATTTTTTCTCCAATTAATGAAGCAACACACATTTTAAAACATAAATTTAATTTTTCTTCATCACTTAAATTTTTTTCATATGCCAAAAATTGAAAAGCATTATTATAAAATTCATCATAATTATTTTTTTTCTCATAAAAATAAGTACTTAATCTATAAAAATTAGCATAAACCATAGAATCAATTTCTGATTTAGATTCAAATTCATTTTTAATATCTGTAATTAAATCTTCTAAATCATACATTTTATCTAATTCTAAATAACTAAAACCTTTAATAATTCTTAAAAATATTTCTTCTTCACCTTTAAATTTCATTTTATTTTCGGTATTTTCTATAAATTGTAATCCTTCATTCATTTTATTTTTATAATTCACTAACATATTTTGAACATATTTTAAAAATTTCATGGGATTTACAATTTCAGAAATATATAAAACTAATCCATGATATAATTCAATTAAATCTTGGGAATTTTGTAATTCAGGTTTATTAGATAAAACTATTAAATTATCTGATAATTGATGCCATAAACTTTGTGAAATATTACCATCTATTTCAGATAATATATCTTTATATTGTGGATATTTTGATTGTAAATTTTTAATTATAATATGAGATTCTTCAGGAATTTGAACAAAATCCATTTTAAATATTAAAAATATATTTTAAATTATATGAATTATTTTATTTTTTTTGTAGTTTTATGATAATTTATATTTTTATTATAATTTTATTTTAATAATTTATAAATTTAATATTATATTATAAAAATTATTTAATTTATTTATATATTACTCATTAATTCATCAAGTTGTTGTTTTAATATAATATTTCCTTCATTTACATTTTTTATTTGATTTTCTAAATTATTCTTTTGTTCAGTTAATTCATTAATTAAATTATCATAATAATTTAATTCTTCTTTTATATTCCCATTTTCATTATTAAAATTATGATTTTTATTAAAATTTGAAGGATTTGCCGCAGAATTATTATGTTTTTCAATAAATTGATAAAGTCTATATAATAATTTTTCAATAGCTTTTGCTTTAGCATGAATAATATCATTTATTTCATCATTATTTATAACAAATTTTATTTTTTTAAAAACTTTTAAAGAAAGTGTGTTCCAATTAGATAATTTTTGTTTTGTTGAAGATCCACTTGGATAATTATGTAAATCTACAATTTTTGGATAATAATATTTTAATATTTCTGCAGTTAAGCATCCATCACAAAAATCTCTTGAAATATTTTTTTTCTCTCTACTTAAAGGAATTGAATCTATCCATTCATAAACCAACATTAATTGTTGATCATCCATTATTTTATTTTTTTTTTTTAATTTAAAATATTATTAGATTAAATAATTATTTATAATAAAATACATAAAATTTTCACTTAAATTTTTTTTTCATCTGTATCTTTTAAAAAATCTTCATTTTTAGTCATATTATCATTTATTAATATTCTATTACTAATTTTTTTATCATCATTTTTAAATAAATATGTTGCAAAAAATTTAGCAATTTTTTCTAAAACATGTTTTTGTCTAGTTGAATTATGTCCACCTTCAACAACATTTAAACTTTTTTCCCCATTATATTTTTCATATAATTGTATAGTTTGTTCTAAATTAATTAATTCATCATTAACAGCATGAACAAAAAAAGCAGGAATTTTAGTTTTACTCGCATATAATTGAGGTTGTAATTTATCTATTTCAAGTCCACTTTTTTCTTTAATTGTATTTTTTACAAGTCCCATCGCACCATCAATAACAAAATTAGGTAATGTTACATGTTTTAAACATAATTCAGTAGCTAATAATTTAAAATCCCCAAAAGGAGAATCCATACAAATTGCTTTTATTCTATTATCACTATAACTATATAGCATTGTTGTTGCGGCACCCATTGACCTACCCCATAAACCTATATTACCTACCCCAGGAAGTTTTTGAAAAAAATCAATTACTATTCTTACATCATCTCTCTCAAACCAACCTAATGATATATAATCTCCTTCACTTTGACCACATCCTGAAAAATCAAACATTCCAACATTTATTCCCTTTTTTAATAACTCTGGAGCTGATTTTAATCCTTCTAATCGGGAAGATGAATTACCATGAAGATATATAACTAATGGCATTATATAACTTTCTCGAGAATCTATATCATTTTCTAAAAAGGATAATTTTAATAGATGACCACGTTTATTTAATATTTGATAATCATGACGAATATATGTTTTACCTCTATATGTAAATACTGCTTCTCCTAAAGATTCATCATCATAATCATCTCTTGGTGGACGTATAACCGCTTTCCATAATGTTTCATAAGAAATATCAATTTTTTCACCATCCATAAAAATTTAAATTTATATTATACAAAAAATTGATTAATAAAAAAATTTTATAATTTAAAATAAATATAAAATATGATATATATAAATTAAAGAAAAAACTATTTTTTTTATTTCTAAAAGTTATTTGTTTAATAATATAAAGAAAATTTTTTGTTGTTGTTTATAAAATAATATAAATAATAATATATATTTTTATTTATTTTATCTTCAATAATGATAAAAATTTTTTTTAAAATTTAAACAAATAAATAATAATATTTTTATTTATTTAAATATAAAATTATTATATCAATTTAATATTTTTTAGGATATAATTTAGTTGGTATTTATTTTACTTTATATATCTCAATTGCATATAATAAAAATATAAATCCTAATAAAATATTTAATGTTTTTTCATGTAAGTATTTTATTAAACTTTTCCCAAAATAAACTCCTAAAATACAACTAGTTATTAAAGCAAAACTACTTCCAATTAATACACCATATATATTAAATAAAGCACTCATTGTAATTGAAGATATTTGAGTTCTATCTCCACATTCACTAATTGCCATTGTTGTAAAAATAGTAGCAAAAATTTTAAAATCAATATATTCTTTTGTTTCTTCTGATTTAATTCCTTGAAAAGAAATATCATCAGTAATATTATTTTTTTGATTTTCTTCTATATTAGGATTATTTAATGAATTATCTTCCCCTTTTTCACTTTTTATATCTTCAGGTATAATAGTCAATTCTTTTGAACATAATTGACTTTTTTTCATTTGTTTTTCAATTTCAACATTAGGTAATGCTTCAGTTTTTTCAAAATTTAAATCAGTTTCGAAATTTTGTTCATTATCACTAAAACTAATTCCTATTAACCATATACCATAAACAAAAAAAAATATTAATGCAATATAATCAACTAAATTTTTATATAACATTATTTCAGCACAACTTCCTATTAATATTGATATACAATTCATAAATAATTCAGCTAATATTGCAGATAACACAATTGTTATTTTATTTGCTTTTAGTTGTAAAATAATTAACATAATAAAAGTTTTATCTCCTAATTCTGCTGTTAAAATTAAAGCAAATGAACGAATAAAACTTTGAAAAAATGGCATTTGAACATTATTTTCTATAAATGTTGGATTTAATGGGTTAACTGGGTTAATATTATTTGCATTTACACTCATATTTTTTATTTTTAATGACTAATATTAATTATTATAAATATTATGTATTTGTTTATAATTATTAAAAAATAATATTATTTTTTATAATTGAAATTTATAATATAAAAATATTTACCTAAAAATATTTATATTATAAATTAAATTTAAATTAGTAATGAAAAATTGAAAATATTCTTTAAATAGAAAATAAAAAATTTTCCAATTTATAAACTAACAAAAATTTATATTTTTTTATCTTAAATAAATTTATAATTTTATAATTATTATAAAATATTTTTCATTTAGATAAGATTAAATTTTGTTATTAAATTAATTAAAAAATTAGCAATTTATTACATAAAAATTATATTAAAACAATAAATTGATTAAGAATTAATCCAACTTCTATTGGATTTATAAAATAACTAATTTTAAAAAATTATTTATAAATATTTTTAATTAATTTAATATAATTTTATATTTTTCATTTTTAATAATATACTCTATGCATGAAACAAAAATATCAATTATATTATAATATTTTTGCGATTAAATAGAGATTAATTTAAAAATATAATTAAAAATTATATATATAATTATATATAATAATATATTCTTTATTATAAAAACTATAATAAAGAAAATATATTTTTAACATTATATATAATATAATATATATTTAAATTTATTAAATTTTATTATGGTATTAATTATTTGATATAATTTATTAATAAAAATAATTTAAAAATTTAAATTATTTTAAAAATAAAAATTTTAATATTTAAAAAATAAAATTATTTTAAATTGTTTTATTTTTAATTTTATTCTTTAATTTTTAAATTTTGGGGATTGGGGATTGGGGATTGGGGATTGGGGATTGGGGATTGGGCCCAATCCCCAATCCCCAAT
>JAEEGK010031727.1_pt1 | contig 10393 bp, 5 predicted proteins | sample 8958771 | NCBI WGS metagenome assembly JAEEGK01 (sample SAMN16246547, study PRJNA631951) | gut metagenome | biome: gut microbiome; feature: rumen; material: SC-attached | host: Bos | place: Iran: Karaj | collected 2018-10 | reverse complement strand
AGTTTGTGCCTGTTGCCTTGACTGTCGCAATCACGCGCTTGTTATTTCTGCCATAAGGTAATGTCCAATATGTATTTGTGTTCGTTACCTTGCTACATTTCGTATATCCGTCAGGAAGCTCGCCCGTATAGGACAGGATGTTGATCAACGATGTCGTGTTGTCCGTCACGCTGGTGACGACAGAAGCTCCATTGCCTTCGTTAGATACAAGACCGGTGGCGAAACTCTTCGTCGGATTGGTTGAGTCGATTTTGGGGACCTGGATACCGTTTCCGAAATTTTTCCACGAAAACACCTTGTCTACTTGTGACTGATCTTTGTAGTTCTCGACCGTAGGTATTTTTTCCTCGCCGAAAGCGGAAGATCCGAGAGGTGTGCCGTTGCTTCCCCAGTTCGGTTGTCCAACCGATGTGACGGCGCGATCTGTGTCAAAGTTCTTCCCAACAAACGAAAGCCTATAGTATCCGTTAGGGTCGCCGTCTATCACACTTGCAACGGCTCCTGCTACCACTTCCGCATTTTCACCGCTGCCTGGTGTTTTGAGCCCTTTGACAAAACTATCAGTTGTCGGGGTTGGGAATGACAAATGCACTTCTTTTCTTACGTCTATGGTAGGTAACGTTGTCCCTTCCGGGTCAGTCACATGTGCGATGTTGATATTTTGCGATGAAGTTATATGTGCCGCTTTATGACCATCGTCTGTCGTTTCAACAAAGTTGTTCACCGTGTCTGTCACCAGCTTTTCATTGGTCGTGTTTGTACCGGTTGACACACTATGTGAACTGCGTTTCATATATTTCTTTTTCTTCCCTATGCCGTGAGCATGCTTGCCAGCATCGCTCGACGAGCCAGAGATTTCTCCCGATGGAGTGTAGGAGAGGATCTTGTGTTCTCCAGACTCGCCGTTATACTCTGTGTAGTCCGTCTCTTCCATCTTCACGGTTCCTTCAGGGTCGAAATAGACCGTCACTGCCTGCGTTCCTGATTGCGTAAGCACAACATGCACGGATCCTTCTGGAGTGAATTTGTGTCTTTCGACGCCAACCTGCGTGTCCACTGGATGCACATGACCTTTCGCCGAAAATCCAGCCATATTGATGTCGGTTGTGCCTATCTTCTCCCAATCGTAGGTGTAAAAGCTGTCGCCTGCATTCATCCACCTCCTGATGAGGTACTCATCATAGGAGTTGCTTGTGCCTGAGCTGGCTTGGTTTGTCAGCACAATCTTTCCGTAATAGAACTCTCCATACTTCTCGCCCGCATGTTCCTGCCCTTGAGGTATGGTCCCATTCGGGTCAGGTAGGTTAGGGAGCGTCACTATCTCAAGCCTTCCTCCCATCTGCTGTATGAATGCCCAAGCCTCTGCGTCTCGGATGACCAGCACAACTCCGCTTGAGTCCTCAATCTGACTTAAGTATTTCGTTTCGTTTGACATTTGTTTGTGTTTATGTTAGTATTGTCTGTAGAATAGTCTCATTTGATAGTTCGTGTGGCCAGGTATCCGTTCCATACTTATGTCAAGGATTTCAGGCTTGTCTTCCATGTTGTTCCACGAATGCACTCCTTCACCAAAGGCCACATTGCCTTCATCGTCCCACGATATGTTTCCCTGCGCTATGTGCCCACTGCCGTCCGGCCTTATCTCCACGGCATCGCCAATCGTCCCGATGCTCCCTTCGCCGTCATAGTTCAGCTTCAACAACGGGTGCTGTATGGTCCCGCCAAGGCCACCGCGATTGAACCACGCGCCAAACTCTTCTGTGTAGTCCAACGTGTCGTCCGTTGGCTGGTATTGCGTCACCGTGTCTCCAACCTCAAGTTGCGGAGCGACAACGTACAGCACTTCAATGCTCCTTTCGTTCACCTGCACATAGTCGAACGACGGGTCTATCTCCAGCAGAAGGCCATCGCATCCAGACACCAAATTGAACGTAACTCCAATCCGCAGCCACTTGTCTATGTCCGACTCTCCTATCTGAACCGTTCCTACAAGCGTGCCGTTTTGTTTTATTGCTATCTCGCACGCTTTGTTAGCGTATGCCCAGAAAGAGAAACTGTATTCAAGCCCGACCCTGTTGGCCAGCCACAACGCGCTTTGTGCAACCATCGTGGCAGCCCCGGTCAGTTTGTTCACAAGGCTCGTTCCCGTAGGGTCCGAAACTTCGTCTGATGTTGGAACATTGCCTACAAAGGTCGGCTCAATCGAGTTGACGAAGGCATTGCGGTGTATCCTGCCAGCATAGAAGGTCGATCCGAATCCGTTGGCGTCGCCTGGTGTCAGCGTCCCCGACACATGCGATGCGCCGGTGGCGAACATCCTCCTGAAATGGCCTCCATAGCCTTTGGATTGCCCGAAAACTATGTCTCTGGTCCCTTCAAGGCGACCCATCCTGACAAGGCTTTGGTCAGAGAAAGATGACAGGCTCGAAAGCTGGATGATGTTGAGTCCGGCTACCATCACCTCGTCGCTTCCCACGAATCCGTCAAACGACAAACCGAACGTCCTGAGCAGTCGGCCCGGATTCTCTATGCCGACAACATGCAGATGGTATGTCCAGTCATCGGTTACGGTATAACTCTCCGAAAGAGGTTCACCAACCAAATCAAAGGCGCCAAATGTCGCATGGGCTTCCAAGTTCCTTACAGCCTTGACCTTATACGATATGAGTATCATGTCGCCTTCGGCCAGGTTTTGGTAGAACTCCTGTGTGATTCCGACCGTGGAACCAATCGGATCGGAAGTCCTCGTACCGATAATGTGGCACACCCTTCGGTTGCCTTCAAGCACAGATAGGTATTCCGCGCTCGTGTTGTCGTTTGGCACATATTGCCTCGATGGGTCAGCGCCCGATTCTACAAGCATTCCAGTCGGCCAGCACATGCTGCATGACTTGCCTATGTCGTCAATGACTTCTGCACTTGTGTGATGCTGGCCCAACGAGTTGAGAAAGAAAGCGCCTCCCCTATCGGGGTCGTAAAGGTTTGTCACCCTGATGAAATCGAGAATCTGTCCTGATTCAGGCGCGTCGCCTTCAAGCAACGCCCCGATGAAGTACGGACGATGGCTTACCCTTTCAGTAACGGAATCGACCTCGGCATCAACGCCATAGCCAAGCACACACATCAATGTGTAGACGGCAGTGTCGCCCTCGAAATACAATCGCCTAACGATGTCGCCCTCCCTCAAACCTTGCACCTTCGGGGAGTCGGCATCGATACTGACCTTGAATTTCCTATAGTTGATAACAGCCATGCGTCATACGATTTCCTCAACGGTGTCACCCATACAGTCGTCGCTCACCCAAAGCTCCGTGTTGACGTTTCGTATCTTACGCGCCTCAAGTTCGTGGATATGGGACCCCCGCCTGACAACCAGCGTGTCAAACGTGGCCTCCCATCCGCTATCGTTGTCACCCCTGATGGCCCATCCGTAACCGTCAACGCCTTCCTCGAACAACCTTGAACTGAGGTTCCCGACGAAAAGAACCCCGTCTTCTGTCCCTTTGAGGGAAGCACCGTCGTTGAAGAATAGTATGTTCTCTCCAAGTTTGGTTTTATAAGTGTCGCTTTTTACCAAAAAAAAGTCAGCCGCCACATAGCCTTCGACATTCACGAAAAGTTCCTCGTCTTCATCCTCCGCAATTTCAAGGACCATTGTTCCATCAAGTCCTGCCTCGAATCCGTACAATGCCTGGAGCAGTCCCTCCATGCTGTCTCCCGCACGCAAAACGAAGCCGCCCGTTCCTCCTGTCTCATCCAAAATCGCGGCAGCCATGTTGTAGGCCGAGTTTTTCATCTGTATGTCGCTGTATTCCGCCAGTCCTTCCTGCACCCTGGTATAAAATGCCTGGGTAAGTTCGCCGCTCGGAAGGGTCTCTTGCTCTGTCGGAGTGAAATCCGGAGAGTCCACTCCGTTGGCGGCCACCATGCCGCCGTAGAATCTCATGTACAACGCATACAGCCTTGAGCTTTGGTCAAGTTGCGCTATTTCCGGGTTCAATACTGGTGCTGCCATTACTTCTGTATCTCAACTTTACGGGTCAGGAAGTTGCTTACGGTGCTTTTCCAGACCGAGATTTTCGTCTTCAAGGTGATGAATTGAACAATAGTTGGAGGAAGCACAGGCTGAGGACCAAGCATTGTCGTCGTCTTGATCTGCGAGCAATAGCCGAGAATGTCCATCAGGATGTCTGCCAACTCCTCTCCAAGCACGGCATGGCTGGTGCCTGAGTCGCTGCCGACATACACGACGCTGTTGGTCACTTTCACCTTCTCGTTGCCGTTCTCCATCGTGTTCTCGCTGTCCTTCAGTGTGGTCTTCGACTTGCCGCGCTCCAACACGATTTCCGACTTGTCCATGTGCATCGTGCTCTCGTCGCCGTCGCTGACCTCAATGTCAAGCGAATCGCTCTTCATGTCCATTGTGGTCGACTTCCCGCCGTCGTCAACGACCTCGGTCTTCACCTCATCCTTGGTATGGGTTGTTCTTCCTGAAAGCCCGTTTTCCTCGTCGACGGCCTCCGTCCTAACCTCATCTTTTGAATATGAGGTTTTGCCGTAGACACCTGTGGCCTCCAACTCGTCCACGTCGGGTGAGCCGTCGTCGTTAAGGTTCAGTTCCTCGCGCTCCACCACGCCGACTGTGACGGTCTCGCTCGCCTCCAACTGTATGATGTCGACGTGCGAATACATGACCACATACTCCGTCAGCGTCACAGGATCCTTGGCTATGACCACCTCCGAATAGAGCTTAGGGACGATGAGGTAGCCGTTGGGGTTCGACTCCAAGGCGCTCAACCAAACGCCCTCATGGTAGCCTTCCTTAACGCCGTTGGAATTTGCCTCCACGTCGAGGTATTCCTGCACGTCAACCGTCTTGTTGTCGTTGACCTTTGCCACATAGCCCGTCACGCGCTTCGCGCCAAAGACCACGTTCTTGTCGGGATCGGCAATGCCCTGAAGGGCTATCCTCCTAATGGCATCCACAATGCCAGTGGAATTGCCTGGGCCTGTATTGTTCTTCTTATTACTCATCACTATCCAATGCTATGCAGTATGGCAGTTTTATGGTTTGCCTGTAACCATTGGTTCCGAATCTCGTCACCACTTCACCTATGAGATACACGCCATTCTTCACGCTTTGCCTTTCGTCCTTCAGACGCACCTTTCGTCCTGTGTGCAAAGCAAGGTCGCCGAACAGGGTAAGCGTGCCGTCCATGCCGTTCTTGTTGTAGCCCTCGAAATACTCTATCGCCTCTTGTTTCAGTTTGTCCTTCGTCACCTTTTCTGTTTCCGACCTGAAATCGACAACAGTGTATTTCTTCAAATCCACTTTCGCGGTGCCCTTGCCTGCCTTTTTCGCCTTTTTGCTCAGCGTGCTCTCGTTCACCACACGATACTGTGTCGGGTCTTCGGGGTTCTTCATAATCGTAAGATGCAGTTCTTTCCCGCTCGAATCAGTCCCCCGCGCCCTCACCGCCAAAAACAGTGGGTCAATCCTTGTAAGCGTAAGGCCGTTGTTGGCCACATGGTAGCCGAAGTCTATAACGGGTATGTCGGTGCTCGCGTCCAATATCTTCAGTACCGAGTCTTCCTTGGCATTCGAGAAGTAAGACCTTCCGACGGCGATGCAAGGCGTGTTCCCGTCCATCACAAAGAACGAATGCAGTTTCTTCCTGCTCCATATCGAAAGCAGTTCGTACACCGTCATGTTCTCGTTGGGACTGAACTTGCCTATGTTGATTTTCTGCTTGGCCGTCTTGGGATAGAGTTTCAATCCGGTGCTTTCAAGCAGCTTGTATTTTCCGCCTGAGTCAAGGAAGTCGTTCACCGTAAGGCCGGTTGTTGAACCTATCCTCGGACACATCACTTTCTTCAGCATGTGGCCCAAGTCCTCACACTTGATCTCTATCGGTTCCTCAAGGCCGCATTGGGTGATATATCCGTCAAACGAATACCCTGATTTCAAGGCTTCCTTGTATCTGTTCATGGCATCTTTGTCGTCATAGATGCTCTTTCGACCGTCGCCGACCTTGGTGAGTGCTGCAACGGCAGGGTCTTCGGTGTAGTTCAACTCAATCCTGATGCGTTTCCCTACGGAAAAATCGCCCACCCTCGCCACCTGTGCGTTTGATTTGAGGACTTCCACGACACCGGTGTCGCTCATCGAAACCTTGTAGCCCTTTATCTTGTCAGCCGATTCCACGGCATTCACCTGGTCGACGGTCTTCCTCAGCACCGTTCCCTTGGGGAAACTCAATTTGGCCGTGTCAACAACCTCGGTGAACGATTCCGAAATCTCGATGTTCTTCACCTCGGTAAGGACGGTGCATTCATCCGGCACGGTCATCAGGTCGTCGAAGCCCTTCGAGTCCCATATCCTGATAAGGCAGATGAGAATCTTGAAACTGGGTTGCTCTTTGTTGAATGTTGCCATAGTGATGCGCGTTTGTTATATGAGTTCCCCAAGAAGGTCGGCAAGGCTGAGGTCGACACCTGGAAGGCTGTTGTAGTGGTCAAGTGCGATGTTGGTAATCACGTCAGGGCTTCTGCTCTCAATGTGGTAGTTGATGAGGTCGATGGTGTCCGCCTCAATCATAACATCCGTGTCTGGCTCCACCGCGACGCAAGTGAAAGAATAGGGCTGCTCGTTCTTGCATTCAGGCTGCTCAAGCCTGTAATCCTCGATGATGATGCGGTCCACGTTGAACTGTCCGAATATCAGGTTGTTCACCTGCACTATGCCGCCATATTCCATGATGTTGATGAACTTCCTCACGTCGTTGGTCGGATATTTGTCGATGATGTTTGACACGATTTTCCCGCTTACGCTGAAAGTCCTGTCGCCGCCGCTCACAAGTTCCTTCCTCGTGTAGTCGCGGCCCTGCACCTGGGTTTTCACCAGATTCTTCTTCGATCCGACGGAAATCTTCGGGGCGAGGTCGACGAGGGTGACGTATTTGGTTCTGATGCTCGAACTTCCTTCCCCAAACCATTCATTTACATCGACGTTTATTTCATGTTCGCCCTTATAATACAAAATCATTGCCTCCCTGACTATGCCTCCCAATGGCCCTATTGCTGAGAGAGTGTAGAAGTTGTCAAGTTTCACCATGCCATACTCTAACTCGTCGTCGGCAACCTTGTCAATAATCAGTTTCTTTATCGCTTTTTGCTTTTCCCGCGCCGCTTTCAGTTCCTCAAGTTCTCGCGCATGGAGTGCCTGGTTGGTCATATTCCTGATGCTCACAAGCGAAGCAAGGCTCATGCCCACACGTCTCAAAGCCAACGAAGTGTGTCGTCCGACGGCCCTGCCGTATCTGGCATACTCCATGACATCGGCCACGCCTGCACGGTTTAGCATGAAGGCGGCTTTCTTTGCATAAACAAGGCTGGCTCGTCCCCAAACGGAGTCCACATTGTTGAAATTACCGTAATATCCATCTATCAGTGACATCGTTCAGCGTTTATTTAATTCGACAAATCATTTATGCAGACACACCATAGTTGTAGTTACCGCCCGTGCTTTCGGCCACTTCAGCAAGAATACCCTCAAGAGCGTTTCTCACTTTTTGGGCAAGCTCCTCGTCGTCTGTGGCGTTGTCGATATTGAGCGTGCCGAAGTCCATAATCCTTTCCGCATTGATGTTGATGACCACGGGGCGGGCCACCATAGCCACCTGCTGCCGCTCTGCCGGGCGGAAAGCCTCGTTGCTCGCCGCAGGCTGTGAAAGCGGAGGCATGAATGGTGTATATGAAGGTGCGAAAGCCGCGTACAACGGTTCTGTCGTCGCCCTGTCAACCTCTTCTCTGGTGACAGGCTCCCACGGAGCCTTGTACGAGATCCTGTCAACCGCTTCCCTCCACGGCTCGACATTGGCGTTGGCAAGCATTGCTGATGTGTTGGTAAATTCCCTCGCCACATTCATCAGCGTTGAATCCTGTGGCACAGGATTCTCCTGTTTGATAAAGTCTGCGATATTGGATACGGACTGATTCTGGTTTACTCCAGTTTCTTGGTTGTCTGTCTTGAACATCCATGTGCCACCGTCGTATCCCGGCAATGAAGGCAAACCATCATACTCATAATAACCTTTTTGGGCATTCCATTTGAACATGTCTCCGTATGGAGAGGTGTTGTCTTTTGTTGGCGCGTTAAACCCTCCGCTTATACCTTTCAAATCCACGCCAAGGACGGCTTCCCAGTAGTCTCTGTTAAGCATAGGCAACAAGGCTTTCTTCTGGAAATCAGAAGCCTTGTTGAAGATGGCCACCGTGTTTTTGAAAGCCTCCACTCCCAATGCCTTTTGCTCCTCCTCGTCAACTCCATTTTGTCTTATAAAACTTGTGAAACTATTTGCGAAACCACTTTCACCGAAAGATGGACCTTCCCATTTGCCTTTCTTGAAAATTGCGTCTTTGTATAAATCAAACGCTGCTTTTGTGGCATTTACGCCTTCAACACCCAGAATCGCTTTCATTTTTGCTGTATAGTCGTTAAGCACCTGCTGCAACTGTGGAATCATCAAAGCGTAGTAAGTGGGGTATTGAAGCAACTCCGCATTGGTTTTAGCCTTGTATCCTTCAATATCGTCCGTTTGTTGTTTGAACGACAGCAACTCGCCTGCCGGTGTCATGAACTTTTGGCGAAATTCCTCAATCCTCTTGTTCAGTGACTCCATACTCCCTACACCGGTCGTTGCCGACTCAAGCCAGTTGCCGACATCATAGTCAAGCACTCTGTTGTTTGGGTTGAGTGCCGTGAGTGCGAGAGCAAGTCCGTTATCATATTCTAAGGCGTAGTATTTATCAATTTCGTCGATGTCAGGGTACATGTTTTTGATTTGCTCAAAAGCATAGGCATAATTGTACTCTTCCCTGCCTCTGAAATCTTTAAGAGATTCTTTCATGAACCTTGTTCCCCCTTTTCCAGTCATCTTGTCCACCAAGGTCTGGAAATAGGTGTCGTTTTCATACATATAGCCCTTCTGTTCCGGATTAGCCACCTCGCCGTCGCCTTTCAGTGCCGCATAGTACCTGTCCCACAATTCGATGCTGGCCTTGAGTTTGTTTTGCTCGCTCAGGAGGGTGTTTCCCCGCAGTCGGAACGATGCAGTGAGCATGTCTTCGGTCGTGTTCACATTCCATGTCTCAGTGTTCAGTTTCTTCAGGCTCGCGGCGTAGGCATCTGCGGCTTTCTTCGCATCGTTGTACTGTTTTACAAGTTTTAAGGTAACAGCACTCGCTGCAAGTACACCTGCGGTAATCAATCCCGCAAAAGGAATAGAAGATGTTGCAAGAGCCATCGCACCAAGGGAACCTGCCAAACTGCCGATTGTTCCTGCCCATTCGGACTCAGGGGCAATCTCCGAAGCAATCATCCCGCCGACCACGCCTCCGGCCATCGCCGACCATCCGGCGTTTCTTTGGTGGTATCCTTTCCTTTGCTGCTTCCTTATTTCCTTCTTCCTCTTTCTGAGATATTCGCCACGTTCCTTCCTCATCGCCTGGTAGTCGGCATAGTCGTCGTTGTATGTACCTAACTGTTCGGAATAATTCCTCTCCTGTCTGTCAAACTCGGCCTGCGCTTGCCTGTATCTCTCCTCTGCCGCTCTCATTCTCCTGTCATACCCGCCGAATTGGGCATTGTATTGCCCCATCCTCTCATGATACCTTGTATAGTCCAACGAGTAGGCTTCCCTATCCGAAAGATACTGCTTGTATCTGTTGTACTCCGCCAATTGCGCGTTGTACTTCTTCATCTCCTTGTCGTACCTGTCCCAGTTGTACTCAAACCGACCTTTTTGGGGACGGGGGAAACCCGGCTTCTTTGGAAGCACAGGCTTCGCCACTGGTGCAACAGGCGTTGGTGCCACTGGTGCCGACGGCATCTGTGGCGCATTGTTCAACATTCGTTGCCAAGCGGCGTATGCTTTCGACTGCTTGGGGTCGGCAAGTCCAGGCTTCATTGGTGCCACCGGAGCCACCGGCATCGGCACCGGTTCAAGCACAGACCGTTTCCAAGGGGCTTTTTCTTGAATCCACTTTGCACCTTTGTATATCCTTGAATTGGGAGACACAGCATTGCCCGCCAACAGACCTGCCGCAATCGGGCCTGTCGTCCCTCCCGCTTGCGTTGCCAATGCTTGTGTACCAGCATTCCTTCCAAGGAACGAGGGAAGCCCTTGAAATCCTCCAAGTGCCCATTTATAAGAATTTCTGATATTCTGTCCAGCCACCCACAGCTTGCCAATGCCGCTCATCCAAATTTGGAACCATAAATATCCCTTCACTAACGGCGCGAACCTCTGGTACAGGTCGACAATGTATCTCGTAATCCTTACAATCCATCTGGCTACGTCCTTCAGCAAGTCCACCACGTCCCTCAGAATCT
>JAEEGK010031726.1_pt1 | contig 10393 bp, 9 predicted proteins | sample 8958771 | NCBI WGS metagenome assembly JAEEGK01 (sample SAMN16246547, study PRJNA631951) | gut metagenome | biome: gut microbiome; feature: rumen; material: SC-attached | host: Bos | place: Iran: Karaj | collected 2018-10 | reverse complement strand
CGAACATTCCGTCCTTCCAGCTGACAGTACGCTGCAGCTGGTTGCTCTCGTTAGCTTCACTCATTGGATTTTCTCCATCACGTTTTCGGGCCGTGATTAACGTGGCCCTGCGTGTTGTAATGTTATTTTAATCAATATTATATAAATATAATTACGAATTTTAATTTACTATTTATAAATGTTTCGATTTATTCAAGTCATTATATTAATACTTTACTATTTACAGACAAATATTGGATTCATTTTGACGAAAAATCTTGTACAAATCAACAATTTTATTGTATTTTTTAATAAAATAATACAATTTAATAACGTATTTCTCATCCATCCACGATGCTTGATAGTTAAACTTAAATATTATGATTTAAAGAGACAATCAAATAATTTGAAAAAAGTTATAAAAACAATAGCAAATAGATTATCGTTGGTTGAATTGTTCAGACCCTTCGGGGCACCGATCCTGCCTCGGACAGAGGACGTTTCGGCCCGGTGCGGCGATGGTTGTGCCTTACGGAAAACCGCATGGCGGATATGCCCGAGGGGACGGCACAACGGCTTGATATAATCTCAAAGAAGAAATGAAAAAAGGGTTGGGGGCCGAAGCCCCCGGGTTAAAGTTTAATCCAATCAGTTCTTGAGCTGCTGCCTGAACAGTTCGCAGCTGTTGATCTTGATGTCAAGCAGCTTCTCGATGTTCATCTTGGCAGCGATACCCCTGGGTGCTCCGGGGATACCAGTGCAGCTTCCGATTCCGAGCTCCTCACGGAGGTCCCTCATGATGCACTCATCGGCGATCTCGACGGTGTCGAGTCCGAGCTTCTTTGCAACGTACTCCTTTGCCTTGCCGAGCTTCATGTTCTTTGCGTACATCATACGGGCAACGAGGTCACCAGAGGTCCTGATTCCCTGCATACCGGAGGTCATGAGGTGGGGGATGTCCATTCCGACGGGATCTCCCACTCCAACCTATACTCCATCGACTTTGGCGATCTCGACCATAGCCTTGTTACACCTGGAGACTGCGTCTACAGGAGGGGTCTCCTTCATGGGGATTCCGCCGACTCCCATACCCATGTCGACGTGGACGGGGATGGGGGACTGCTCGACGGCTGCCTTGATGAAGGTGACGGACCTGGCGAGGTTCCATGCGAGGGATTTGCTGGTGTTGGTGTTGCAGACGGCTCCGAAGACGTTGGCTCCTGCCTCAGCGACGACCTTTGCCTGCTGGTGGGGGTAGAGACCTGCGCAGATGGTTCCCTCGAAGTCGATCATTCCGTGGATACCCATGACGGACTCTCCGGCTGCACCGACGTTGATGTATGCGTCAGGGCATGCCTTCCTGAGGAGCTTGACTCCCCTGAGGGTTCCGACGAAGTCTGCATCTCCTGCAGACCCAGTGGTGTCGAAGTTGAATCCATCGGATCCAGCTGCCTGGAGGTGGGTTGCGACGTACTCGATATCCCTGGCGACGTGCTCAGCGGCTGCCTCGGAGGCGGCCATGGACTCGTCGATCTTGAACTCCCTCATGAGGTCTGCGGGGTTGGGGTAAGGTCCGTCGGGAGCGTAGTAGAGACCCATGTTGGGCATTGCTCCGTAGAAGAAGGGTGCAACGATGACATCCTGGATCTCCTCCATGGTCTGTTTCTCCATGGAGATGATGGGCTTGACAGGCTTGACAGAGTAGTCAGAGTGTGCAAGCTCGAAGGTGTCTGCTCCGAGTGCCCTCTCGTGGAGGAGAGCGGCCTCGAGCCTACCCATGTCGACTCCGTTTCCGGAGTTTCCGTTGTCACCGGTGAAGTCGAGCTGACCGATATCGTAGGTCATGACGACCTCCTCTCCGGGTGCAACTCCGACGACACGGTCCTGGCAGACGATGATGTCGACAAGGTGCTCCATCTGGTCGTCGGTGAGGGCGGGGATGGTTCCGATGTCTGCTGCGTCTGCGGTTCCGGCCTGGATGTCTGCAAAGATCTCCTCTTTGCTCATCTCGATCCTGCGTCCGTCTCCGGACCTGGTGTAGATTTTAGCCATTTATATTCCTCTCAATAAGACTCTTACGAGCAATCAAGCGTCCTGTGCGATCTTCTTTGCCTTGTCGGTGGTCTCGTTTGCGGTCTCTCCGTAAACGTCTGCACCGATCTTGTCACAGTAGACCTGGGTGATGGGGGCTCCGCCGACCATCATGGTGACTTTGTCCCTGAGGCCCTGCTCCTTGGTGATGTCGATGATGGTCTTCATGACGGTCATGGTGGTGGTCATGAGAGCGGACATTCCACAGAAGTTGCAGCCGCCCTTGATCTCATCGATGAATTTCTGGGTAGGTACGTCACGTCCGAGATCGTGGACCTCGAATCCGGCGCACTGGAGCATGGTGGAACAGATGGACTTTCCGATGTCGTGGACATCTCCCTCAACGGTTCCCATGACTGCGGTTCCGAGCTTCTCGGTGGATCCGCCTGCTGCTGCGAGCTTGGGGCCGAGGATCTCCATTGCCTTGTTCATTCCTGCTGCTGCGGAAAGAACGTGGGGCAGGAAGAGCCTTCCCTTCTGGAACAGAACTCCGACCTCGGTCATTCCTGCGGACATTGCGTCGATGATGGCGGTAGGGGCCATTCCGGCGGCGTCTGCTTTGTTGACTGCATCGATGATGCCGGGGAGCTTGACAGCTACCATTGCATCGTAGAGAGCTTTGCTTTCTGCTTCAAATGCCATTTTGTTTTCCTCCAATCGGATTTTGCAATCCAATTAGTCCTTAAATTCTGCTAATGCTATATAATGATTGTTGGGTTGTATCCAACTGTATATAAAAGCAACGTTATCATACTCCGCTGCCGTTTTTATGAAAATGCGGTGTGTTGCACCCCCTCTCCTCATTTTTATCTATAATTGTGATAACAAACCAGGTTCGTAGCTAACTTTATATAGCATTTACAGTCCGGAAAACGGCTTCCGCCGCTTAGGGAAGACAAATAAGGCGAAAGCTGCGTTGGATGTATAATCATCCAATAAGACATACTCAATCCAACCCTACAGCGCCACTCTTTTTTATCGGTGATGCGGTTGCGGATGCGTGTCACTCATCACCGTAAACTGTCCGGAATGCCGCGAGCAGATCCAACTGAACGACGAGAAGGAGTTCGGGTTCTGCATGAACTGCGGATGCAGGATCGAGACCGCTTCGGTCAGACCCCCCGCGAAGAAGGAGGAGGCCCCCAAGGAACCCGTCATCCCCGAGGAGCTCAGGGAGACCTACGAGAAGGCCAAGGCCGGCGACGTGAACGCCCAATACGAACTGGGCAACTGCTACATGACCGGCAAGATCGTCCACCAGGACTTCGAGCAGGCCCTCATATGGCTGCACAAGGCCGCCGACCAGGGAGAGCCCTTCGCCATGTACAACATCGGCATCCTCTACTCCTGCGGGCACGGTGTCAAGCAGAACTGCTCCGTGGCCCAGCTCTGGTTCGCCAAAGCCAACGAGAACGGCCTCATCGACAGGATCAACGAGGCCAAGGCAAGGCAGAAATCCCAGTAAGGCCGGAACCCTTCCAAACCATTTCCGATTTTTCAAAAAATACCCAGGTGCGGCAGCCGGGATTCGAACCCGAGTTCTAACCTTGGCAAGGTTAAGTGCTAACCAACTACACTACTGCCACAGTGGGTACTGCGAGGATTGACTCAATCCATATAAAACTTATGATGGGTCCTGGACCCGCCGCACGGCGGGTCTCAGTGGCCGAACATGAGTTTGGTCTGGAGTACGGGCTCGCAGGTGAGGTTGAGACCGAGCTTCCTGAGGATGGAGATGTCCTGGGGATACTGGGTGACCGAGCAGTGGATGTCGCATCCCTTCAGGGCCCCGATCTGGTCGAGGGCCTTCTTGGCGAGCAGGTCCTTGGAGGCGGAGATCGATAGAGCCAGCATCATCTCGTCGGCACGGAGCATGGTGTTCTCGAAGCCGAGGATCTGGGTCCTCATGTCCTGGATGGGCTTGATGATCTCGGGAAGGACGATGTCCTTCTCCTTGTGGATCTTGGCGATGTACTTCAGCGCGTTGAGGATGGCGGCGGACACCGCGGTGAGATCGGTGCTGCGCTTGCCGAGGACGATGGTGCCGTCCTCGAGCTCGATGCCCGCGATGACCTTGGAGTACTCGGCGGCCGCGTCCCTGACGGTCTTGTACAGGGGGAAGTCGTCGGGGGAGACGTTGGCCTGCTTCATAACGGTGTCCATCCTGCTGACGGCCTTGTCGCCCAACTTGCCGGAGAGCTTCTCCACGTGGGTGCGGTAGTACCTCCTCACGATCTCCCTCTTGGACGCCTCGTTGACGACGTCCTCGTCGCAGATGCAGAATCCGACGTGGTTGACGCCCATGTCGGTGGGGGACTGGTAGGGGCTCTCGCCGAGCATCTTCTCGAAGAGCGCCTTCAGAACGGGGAAGGTCTCCACGTCGCGGTTGTAATTGACGGCGGTTATGCCGTGGGCGGCGAGATGGAAGGGGTCGATGAGGTTGATGTCCTCTAGGTCGACGGTGGCCGCCTCGTAGGCGAGGTTGACAGGGTGGTACAGGGGGAGGTTCCAGACCGGGAAGGTCTCGAACTTGGCGTATCCGGAGCGGATGCCCTTCATGTTGTCCTGGTACACCTGGGACAGGGACACCGCGAGCTTCCCGCTGCCGGGTCCGGGGGCGGTGACGAGCACGACGGGGGCGGAGGTCTCGACGTATTCGTTCTTGCCGTACCCGTTCTCGCTGACGATGAGGTCGATGTTCTCGGGGTATCCGTGGATGGGGTAGTGGAGGTAGCTCTTGATGCCCCTCTCGGCGAGGACCTTCCTGAAGATGTCGGCCTCGGGCTGTCCCGCGTACATGGTGAGGACCACGGTGCCGGTCTTGATGCCCCAGCTCTGGTACTGCTCGATCATGCGGAGACATTCGATGTCGTAGGTGATACCGAGGTCTCCCCTCTCCTTGCTCTTCTGGATATCCTGACAGTTGACGCAGACGATGGCCTCCAGCTTGTCCTTCATGGTGGAGAGCATGCGAATCTTGTTGTCGGGGAGGAATCCTGGGAGGATCCTCGATGCGTGCATGTCGTCGAATATCTTGCCTCCGACCTCGAGGTACAGCTTTCCGCCGAACTTGTCCATACGGTCGAGGATCGCTTTCGTCTGCAGTTCGGTGTACTTCTTACTGTCGAATCCCACGGATTTCATATTAACTTCAGTCAAAATCCGTTCTTGCTTTTTCAATATTTGGATGGGGATTTTTCATTCCTAGTCGTGTTATGTCCGAGAGCGAACAGCAGATATACCCCGTTGTCGGATACTCTAGCATGGAGAAGACCAATCCCATGAGGATACTCGACCGCGCCGGGGTGGACTACACGGTCCACGACTACAGCGCCTCCGGCAAGATCGCCGCCATGGACGTGGCAGAGGAGATGGGCGAGGACCCGGAGGAGGTCTTCAAGACCCTGGTCACCCAGGGGAAGTCCGATAAGTATTACGTGTTCGTGCTCCCCGCCACCCGCGAGCTCGACCTGAAGAAGGCCGCCGCCAGCGTGGGGGAGAAATCGGTGGCCATGATCCCGCAGAAGGAACTGCAGCCCCTGACCGGCTACATACACGGCGGATGCTCCCCTCTGGGTATGCGCAGATCGCTGAAGACGGTGATCCACGAATCCGCCAAAGAATGCAAGAGATTCTACGTCAGCGGCGGGAAGGTGGGGCTCCAGCTGGAATTCGATTTTAAGAATCTGGAAAAGGTTTTGGACTACGTCCTGGCGGACATAGCGAGGTGAGTCCCCCGGAGGGGATCACCTCTCGATTACCTTGACGACGACCTTCTTGCCCTTGAACTTGACCTTGGGCACGTCCATCAGCATGCGGTTGCCGAAGTCCCTGTGGACCTCGACGGTGGACTCCTCCTCGCCGAGGTTGATCTTCCCGATGGCGGCGTCCATGATGTGGCCGATCTTGTTGATGTGGTCGGCGAGCTTGACCTTGCCGAGGCCGTCCTTCTTGCCGAGGTTGATGCTGAAGGTGACCATTCCGAAGGGGTCGGAGAGCTGGTCGTAATCCACGACCTTCCTGATGGTGTCGCGGGTGCCCTCCTCGGCCTCTGGCACATCCCTCCTCTCGATCTTGATACCCGTCCTGAGCTCGAACTCGCGGATGAGGAACTCCTCCTCGGAGGTGACGAAGGATACCGCGGTACCCCTGTTGCCGGCCCTGCCGGTCCTTCCGATCCTGTGGATGTAGGTGTCGATCTGCTCGGGCATGTCGTAGTTGATGACGTAGTTGATGTCGTCGATGTCGATACCCCTGGCGGCGACGTCGGTGGCGATGAGGAGGTCGGTCTTGCCGGTCCTGAAGTCGTTCATGACCTTCTCCCTCTTCCCCTGCGCCATGTCTCCGTGGATGGCCTCCACCTTGTAGTTGTACTGCTTGAGCCTCTGCTCGAGGGTGTCGACCATCTTGATGGTCTGGCAGAAGATGAGCGCCTTGGGCTTGTCGATGTCGAGGATGCGGGTGAGGGCCCAGGACTTGTTCCTCCTGCCGACGCTGATGTAGTAGGCGTCGATGAGGTCGAGGGGGATGTCGTCCTTGGAGACGTTGATCTCCTTGGGCTTCTTCATGTAGTCGGAGGCGAGCCTCTTGATGTCCTCGGGCATAGTGGCGGAGAACATCAGCATCTGGCGCTTCTCGGGGCAGGCCTTGAAGATGAACTCGATGTCGTCGATGAATCCCATGTCGAGCATACGGTCGGACTCGTCCATGACGATGATCTGGATGGTGGTGAGGTCGAGGTATCCGCGCTCGATCATGTCCCTGACACGTCCGGGGGTTCCGGCGACGATGTCGCATCCCGCCTCCAGCTCCTCGACCTGCTTCTCGATGCGCGCTCCTCCGTAGATGGCGACGCAGACGTGGCCGGTGTACCTGGCCATCTTGTTGAGCTCCTCGGAGACCTGGACGGCCAGCTCCCTGGTGGGGGCGAGGATGATGGCGGCGGGCTTCTGCTGCTCGGAGGGGGTGTTGGAGATGATGATGGATCCGAACGCACCGGTCTTTCCGGTACCGGTCTGTGCCTGTGCGATGAGGTCGTATCCGTTGAGTCCGAAGGGGATGGCTTCGCACTGGATGGGGGAGGGCTCTTCCCATCCCATCTCGTCCAATGCCTTTGCGAGGTCCTCGGATAATCCGAGTTTGGTGAATTTGGAGATCATTTCAATCACTTGATCTGAACAACAGCCTGCGACTTCCGCAGACATCGTATCGTTCTTGCATGCGCGTATTATAAAAGCGGTTAAAAAGGTATGGTGCGGGCAGCGAACTATTTTCGGGTAAAGTTTTAATTCTCCACGAATGGGTCCGATACCGATAGCATGAGTATCGTCGCCATCATCTCCAGTCCCGAGAAGAACGGGAACACCGAAGCAGTTGTGAACAAGATCGCCGAGGCCGCCAAGGCCAAGGGGCAGGACGTCCAGACGTTCTACCTCAACCCCATGACCAACAGGAAGGGATGCCAGGCCTGTTTCGGATGCAAGGCCAAGGGCCGCTGCGTCCAGAAGGACGACCTCACCCCCGTACTCGACGCCATCCGCGAGGCGGACGGAATGATCCTCTCCACCCCCGTGTACTTCGGAGAGGCCTGCGGACAGTACAGGCTCCTCGAGGACAGGTTCTTCGGATTCCTCGACGGATCCTTCGGCCTCAACATGCCCGCCGGCAAGAAGGTCGCCGTGGTCGTCGCCGCCGGTTCCGGAGGAGCCGACGCGCTCGCCACCAAGATCGAGGGGGTTATGACCAACTTCTTCAAGTGCGAATGCATCGGAAAGATCGCCTTCAACACCGCCAACAACAAGACGTTCGCGGCCGGCAACGCCGACCTCATGGCCCAGGCCGAAGCGATCGGAAAGAAGTTCTGAAACCCATTCCAACAGGGGGTGAGAACCCCCTACAATTTTTATGCTGGCACATCAAGGTGCTGTTCCGAAAAGATAGGCCCCGGGGCGACCCCGGGGAAGTGAGTTTCACTGCTCGATGACGAGGAGTGCGTCGCCGCACTGGACGGTGGAGACCTCCCTGCCGTCGAGGGACAGGATCTTCCTGACCTCGAAGAACTCGGGTCCGAGCTCCACGCTCTCGCCGTCGGCCTGCAGGACGACCTTTCCGCCCGCGATCTGGGAGGCAATGTCCTCGGGGGAGGCTGCCTTGAGGGCTGCCACGATGGACTTGGCCCTGTCCTTGAAGACGGGTCCGAGCTTTCCGTAGACGGGCTTGACCTCGGCGACCTTCTCGACCAGGTCGGCCTTCTCGGCGATCTCGAACTCCCTGGCGTTGACTCCCTGCTGGATGTCCTCGGCGGACATCCTGTACATGGCGCTGTCGCCTCCGATGATCTCCAGCCTGGAGATCTCGGCGGCCAGGTTGATCTTCCTCTCGGCCTTCCAGGCACGGACCTGGGCGATGAACTCGGCGGCGGTGTCGCCGGCCTTCACGGCCTCGGCGTCGATCTCCTCGGCCGCGGGCCAGGAGGTCAGGTGGACGGACTTGCAGCCGTCGAACTTTGCGAAGTGGGACTGGTAGACCTCCTCGGTGATGTGGGGCATGAAGGGCGCCAGCAGCTTGACGGCGTCGAGGAACACCTTGTAGAGGGTGTAGACGACGGCATCGTCGGTCCTCTTCTTGACCATCTCGACGTAGTCGTCGGCGAAGACGTGCCAGATGAACTCCTCCACGTACTTCATGGCCTTGTCGAACTGGTAGACGTCGAGGCAGTCGCCGGTGTTCTTGATGGTCTCGGCGAGCTTGCCGATAATCCATTTGTCGGCGGTCCTCAGGTCGGCGGGCCTGGCGGGTGCCGCGGTCAGCTTCTCGAAGTACCTGGAGACGAACTGTCCGAGGTTGTAGACCTTGATGGCGATCTTCTTTCCGCGGACGACATCCTTCTCGCGGAAGGCATGGTCGATTCCGAGGGAGCAGTTGGCGGCGAAGTACCTCAGCGCGTCGGCGCCGTACTTCTCGAGGATGGGGATGGGGTCGATGACGTTTCCGATGGAGGAGTGCATGGGGGTTCCGTCGGGGGCCATGATGAATCCGTGGATCATGATGTCCTTCCAGGGGATGCATTCCTCGATCTGCTCCGCCCTGAGGATGGAGTAGAACGCCCAGGTCCTGATGATGTCGTGGGACTGGGGCCTCATGGACATGGGGAAGAGCTTCTTGTGGAGCTCGGGGTCCCTCTCCCAGAAGGTGTTGTAGAGCGATGAACCCGAAGAGTCCATCCAAGTGTCGAACACGTCAGTGCATCCGACGAACTCGGTGCAGCCGCACTCGGGACACTTGTCGACGGGGGCCTTGTCCTCGGTGGGATCCACGTAGTTCCTGGCCTGCTGCTCGGTGGCGCAGACCGCGTGGCCGCACTTCTTGCACTCCCAGATGGGGACGGGGGTGGCGAAGATCCTCTGCCTGGAGAGGACCCAGTCCCATCCCAGGGAGTTGGTCCAGTCCTCGAGACGGACCTTCATGAACTCGGGGTACCAGTTGATCTCGGAGGCCCTCTTGAGGATGGCGTCCTTGAAGGAGGTGGTCTTCAGGAACCACTGGGGGACCTGCAGGAACTCGATGGGGGAGTGGCATCTCCAGCAGATGGAGACCTGCTGGGGGTTGTCCTCCTGGTGGTCGAGGACTCCCATGGCCTTAAGGTCCTCGATGATGGCCGCGCGCGCATCCGCGACCTTCATTCCCGCGTACTTGCCGGCGAGCTCGGTCATGCAGCCGGCCTCGTCGATTCCCTTCTCCAGCTCGAGGTGGTACTTCATGATCCACTCGAGGTCGGCCTTGTCGCCGATGGTACAGATCATGACGTTGCCGGTACCGTAGCCGAGCTCGACCTTGGGGTCGGAGATGACCTTGACGTGCCTTCCGTAGATGGGGGTGATGAGCTCCTTGCCGACCAAGTGGGCCTTCTCCTTGTCGTCGGGGTGGACGGCGACGACCTTGCAGGTGCAGAGCAGCTCGGGCCTGGTGGTGGCGATCATCATGTAATCGTCGGTGCCGGCGATCTGGAACTTGAGGTAGTTGAGCTTGTTGACGTTGTCCTTGTACTCCACCTCGGCGTCGGCGAGGGCGGTCATGCACCCGGGGCACCAGTTGATGGGGTAGTTGGCCTTGTAGACGAGACCGCGGTTGAACAGCTTCACGAAGGAGAGCTGGGTGATGCTCCTGTAGTAGGGCGCGTCGGTCTGGTAGTAGATGGAGGGGTCCATGGACTCGCCGAGGATCTCGAAGTCGTGAGTCATCTTGGCGATGAATCCGTTGGCGTACTCCTCGCAGAGCTCCCTGTACTTCTTCCTAGGGGGGTTGAGCTTGTTGATGCCGTGCT
>JAEEGK010031724.1_pt1 | contig 10393 bp, 11 predicted proteins | sample 8958771 | NCBI WGS metagenome assembly JAEEGK01 (sample SAMN16246547, study PRJNA631951) | gut metagenome | biome: gut microbiome; feature: rumen; material: SC-attached | host: Bos | place: Iran: Karaj | collected 2018-10 | reverse complement strand
TGATGTGAGTGAGGTCATCCATGACAGGACACCGATCGGCGAGGTAGAGAAGCTTACAGAGGATGATTACTACGTAAGAGGATGCACGGCACTTCTTGATGCGGTCGGCGGGGCTATACATCATATCGGTAATGTGCAGAAATATGCCCGCGAAGAGGACAGACCGTCGAAAACCCTGTTTGTGATCACAACAGACGGACTTGAAAATGCAAGTAAAAGATACAGTTTCAAGGATGTAAAAAAGATGATAGAGCGGCAGAAGGAGAAGTATAACTGGGAGTTCCTGTTCCTTGGAGCGAATATAGATGCAATAGAAGTGGCCGGGAACATGGGTATCAGTGCCGACAGAGCTGCGAACTATCACTGTGATGAAGCCGGAACGGCGCTTAATTACGAGGTGCTTGAGGAAGCAGTTTCCCAGGTGAGACGCTGCAGTTCAAAGATGATGCATGCCTCTCTTGCCGGAGGATCATGGAAGGCAAGGATCGATAAGGATTTTGAAGAGAGATTTATTGAATGGAATACAGTAACCTGAGTAACTGATTTGAAACGGAGGATTAAGGAATATGGAGACATGGTATTACGAGGTGGTGAGCATTGATGGAGATTACGCAAATCTTCGTCGGACGGATATGGAATCAGATGAGCTTAAGCTTGTTGCAAGAGCACTTTTGCCGCCTGAGATCATTGAAGGCAGCCGCCTGAAATATGAGATGATGCAGTATTCTCTGGAATAATAGGGCAATAACGGAACTGTAACAGAATGAATTAAGGAAGTTTCAAAAAATTATGCTGACAAAGTTTCAAAAAGATTTTCTTGAAAAGATAATAAATATTCCTTCGGTGGGTGGGACAGCGGAAGATAATGCGCCGTATGGCAAAAAGCCCAAAGAGGTATTGGACATTTTCCTGAAGGAAGCAGGGAAATGCGGTTTCAGTACGGGGATTGTCGGAGACAGAGCCGGATGGGTGGAGTACGGCTCCGGAGAGAAGCTTCTTGGCATCATATGCCACCTTGACGTGGTGCCTGTTTCCGATGGCTGGAGTACTGATCCGTTTACTCTTGCATTCGGCATGGATGAAGAAGATGGCGAAGTGATGTATGCAAGGGGGATAGTAGATGATAAGGGTCCTGCCTGTGCAAGCTTTTTTGCAATGAAAGAGCTGCTTGATGAGGGGGAACAGCCGGAGAATTACCGGATAAGACTGATCCTCGGAACAGATGAAGAACGCACATGCTCCTGCATACAGTATTATGCTGCACATGAAGAGATTCCTGATTTTTCAATCACTCCGGACTCAGTATTTCCTGTGATATTCAGTGAGAAGCGCATCCTGCAGCTAAGGATATCCGGAGATAATAAAAGCGGACTGGAGGCGCAGGGAGGCAGTGCTGTAAATATAGTTCCTTCCGACGCGTATTGTATCCATAAGGGAAAGAAGATCACAGCCCGGGGCAGAGCGGCACATGCTTCAAAGCCTGAGCTTGGCATTAATGCCATATATATGCTGGTACATGCCATGGAAAAAGATGGGATAAAGCTTGGCGAGTATCCGATAATGCAGTTCATCAGTGATTTCGGCAAGTCCGGATTTACAGGAGGCAATGCTTCGGGTGAGTACGGTACCCTTACCTGTAATCCGGGTAAACTCATGACAGATGATGATGGGTGTGAGCTGATGATCGATTTCAGGATACCTGCGACAGCGGACAGCCCGGCGATAATCAGGAAGGTGGAAGCCATGGCATCAGGGTATGGGCTCAGGACAGAAGTGAGCCTTAATCTGGAACCGCTGATGGTTGATAAGGCTTCCAAAGAAGTACGGAAGCTTAGATATATCTGGGAAAGACATATGGATAAGTTTGCCGGTTTTAAGGAAGAGTATCGCAGGATCCATACAGAGCCCAAGGCTGTGGGAGTAGGCACCTATGCACGGCATATCCCGAATACCATAGCCTTCGGAATACAGGCTCCGTGGCAGACCGATCAATGCCATCAGGCTGATGAGCATGTGGCAGTGAAGGACTTTCAGCAGTGGATAGAGATAATAAAGGAATATATCACAGAGTTTACTAAAGAATGACAGTAGTACCAGGCACTGTTACGTCCAGTGATCCGGATGTGGGTCCACTGATGCATGAAAAACGGACAGGACATGTGAGCCTGATGACGAAAGAAGATTGGCAGGAATTAAGAAGTACTATGAAAAGAGAACCTGGAATTGAAATGAAACAAATAGTTTTTTACAGCTCCGGAAGAAATGAGCTGCCACCTCCGGGGATCGATGGAATACAGTTCTTTCCTGAAAGAGCATCCATGTGGGATGAACTGTCGAAACGCTTGCCAGACGTAAGCATTTCTGTTTGGTTTACACCGCCGGGAGAGTTTGCTGTTGATATGGGGAACATCCAAACGAACGAAACCGTATCTGCGTACAAGCCGGTCAGAAGCCCGGAACGTGTCGCATACAGGTTTCTGGACGGAACGGAGTCAGTAGAAGAGATTGCCGGGAAAATCGCGGAGACGCATCCTGATGTGGCCGTTGCTTTTTCGATTCCTATTATGCCGTATGACTGGTCGGCGCTGAGAGATGCGATGGTCGGCGAAGAGCTCCGCAGGAGGGGGATTAAGACTATCTCGCACAGCACCAGATTTGCTCTTGAATCTTTTCAAAAGGAAAAATGTACAGATTTTCTTCGCAGAAATGGTTTTAATGTTGCCGGAAGCATTATGGTTCAAAACAGCCTTTTTCATGTGCATGTTACTGACCCGTCTATTCCGCAGAATGCGTATCGGGAGTTTATTTTCCGTGAGATAAGGAAACTCCGTTTTCCGGTCGTTATCAAGCCGACAGTATTCTCGGGGGCGGTTGGATTCACTGTCTCACATAATTTTGATGATGCCGTAAAGGTGCTTGATGAATGGAAACTTGACTCGGACATACTTGTCGAAGAACAGATTGATGGGGAGATTTTCGGGATTGAGATATACGGAGCAGAGGGGCATTATCATGTTACGGAGCCGGTGATTTTTTCCGTGGATGGAGATGCGACCGCAGAAGGTCTTGACATTGTTAAGGAAGGACCTGTGACAGATGAGAAGTACCACATCCCGCATTTAAAAGCAGAAATGATTAGGATGTCAGATCTATACGGACTGAATGGTTTTGCACAGGCAGACCTGATCTTTTCTCAGGGAAAATGGTACATCATTGAGATCAATCCACGCTATACATTGATGTCAGATATTTCTGCCGCCATCGAGGGAAAAGATATAATCAGTCTTTACGGCGAACTTGCGACAGGACAGATTGGCGACGCTAAGGACAATCAGCGCAGTTTTGCTATTGATTTCAAGACAAGGCTCCTGGATAGAGAAGAAATCTGCAGACTGTGCGAAAAGTATAGCTGTATTGTATCGGTCATGAGGGTGCAGACTGCCGTATCTTCTGTCGGATCTGCGGAATACTGCGAATTTGTCATGGCAGGTGAAGAACAGAAGAAGCTTAGGAGCGATATGCGCGCAATCAAAGGTGAAATCCGGGAGGAATAAATGGCTTCAGAGCTGAATGGCAATCATGTATTATCGAAAATGTTCCACCGCAGCGTGCGATACAGTTTCTTTGGATTTTTCACGGTCATGCTGAACACCGCTGTGGATGGGGTGATTATCGGACACTTCCTGGGGGCTGCGGCCATGTCGGCGTTTGGGCTAATCGTACCTCTGTATTCCTTTATCAACATTGTCGTGGTACTCCTGCGAACTGTTGCACAACTGAACATAGGAGAAGATTTGGGACACGGAAAATTGGAGACTGCACGGCGCCGTGTTTTTCAGCTGTTATTCACAGGGCTTGCAGCCGCTCTTGTATTTATACTGCTATTTACTGTGTTTCGGAGTTTTTCTGTCGCGTTGCTGTGTTCTTTCAGCGCACATTCAGAGAATACGATAAAAATGGCGGAAGACTATCTGTTTTGGATGGCTCCGTCGATGATTCCTGTTATGATGACACCGGTGCTTCATCCGGTCATGCAGCTTGACGGCGATGCCAGGCGTTCTCCTCTTGCTATTTATATCGCAACCACTGTGAACATTCTCGGCGACATCCTAAATGTTATGCTATTCCATGGCGGTATGGCCGGAATAGCAGTAGCGACCACAATCAGCTGTTTCGTTGAACTTCTGGTATTGCTTCTCCACTATGCGAGAAAAACCTCGCAGCTTAAACCTTCTCCATGTCTGAGGCTTCGGATGGAATGGCTCAAGGCGTTGTCAAAGGGGATTCCTGTCATGCTTCATGAGATGACTGTTTTTCTCGTCGGCATCGCCATCAATCACCTGGCTTTCATGCTTGCAGGAGAGGATCTGGTGGCGGCGGTTGCCGCCGGTAATTCAGTCTTTGCACTTCTTCTTCCCGGTTCGCTTGCCGTAAGCGGTGCTGTAATGACGCTTGGGAGTGTCGCAAGAGGTGAGGCAGACCATAAAGGTGTTAGGAGCATGCTCAGAATGGGATTATGGTATGCACTGTTGCCATGTTCAATCTATGCGATTGTTTTTATGATATCGGCCGTTCCTCTCGCACGATTTTTCCATGGAGAAAACGAGCGCCTGATGAATATGACCGCTGCTATAATCCGGGGGTATGCGTTTTCATTTCCGCTTGTCGCCATATGTCAGATTATAGAAAGCTATCTTAATGTGATTGGGAAGCGGTGGCTTTCCGCTATTGTCAGTATGCTGGAGGGGGGAATCGCGTGGATAGTTTTTTCATGGCTGCTCAGACAGGCAGAACCGGCAGGCAGGATATGGCTGGGACATCTCATAGGTGAGTTTTCTCTTGTTTTTGCTATAGCAGTAGTCATTTTATTTTGCCGGAATTTGAATCGACAAAAGGAATTGCTCACGGATAGGGAAAATGATACTGTGGAATTGGAAACTACGGTTTATACTTTTGGAGAAGCGTCAGTATTTTCTGAATCTGTAAGAAAATCCTGTCTGAATCATGGTATCAGTTCACGTATCAGTATGCTGTCTGCCCTCTGTGTGGAAGAAGCAGCATGTAATACGCTGCGCTGGGGATTTTCCGAAGAGACTGACTGCGCTGTTGATATACGTGCAGTATGCAGGAACGGGGAAATCATAATCCGTTTTCGTGATTCCGGCAGGCGCTTTAATCCGAAGAGCTACATATCGCAGGTTCTCGTTTATGATAAGAATCCGGCCGGAAATATCGGACTTAGGATTATATCGAACATCATGTCAGAGATGCAGTATATGTGTATTATGGATTGTAATATACTTCTTATCCATATCAGATAAAGATGCAGGGAATCATTTTGAAATAACAGCGCCTGCGTATAAAATGGATTAAAGTTTCGGTTAAGTAATCGTAATTTACAGGAGGAACGAATGAATATCGCAGTACTATCCGACATCCATGGGAATCATATTGCCCTTGAAGCATGTTTGGATTATCTAAAGGATAAAGACATCGATGCGTATTGTTTTCTTGGTGACTACACTGGTGAGTTCCCAGGAATCCAGCAGACGATGAAGATGCTGTACTACTTAAGAGAGAAAAAACAGTGCTACTTCTTACGGGGAAATAAGGAAAACTACCAGTTGGATGAATTAGGAAAAACGTATCCGGAGTGGGATGATTATCCTAGTACCATTGGATTGCTTAGATATGCGAACCAGCATCTGACAAAGGAAGACGTGGGGTTTTTCAATAGTCTTCCTATTACGATGACAGTGGAAAATGAAGGCCTTCCGGATATTGTTATCTGTCATGGCTCCCCTAGAAAAGTAAACGAGAAGTTCGCAATTCATCAGCAGAGTTTGAATGAAGTGGTTGCGGAAACTAATGCAGACTATATCATCTGTGGACATACCCATAGGAAGATGGAAGCGATGTGTGGAACCACGCATATCTGGAATCCTGGATCAGTCGGCGCTTCTATTGATGTGCCATATCAATACAGATTCATGATAATCCATGGTTCTGATGGAGTATGGACGTCAGAGTTCGTGGCATTGGAAGCAGATACCGAGCGTTTGGTTCGTGAACTGCATGAATCAGGACTATTTGAGGTTGCACCATATTGGACTAGATTTACAGAACTATTGGTTACGGATAAAAGTGGCGAGTTCACTCATGGTAGTATGCTGAATCGTGCTATGGAGATTTGTTACAAAGAATATGGGGAATGTGAGTGGCCGAAAATCCCGGAGGAATGTTATGCTAAAGTGTTTGATGAGTTACTAAATGATTCGCTTTAGATTTTGAAATTTCACTTAAACAAATTGGAATTTGTCCGAGAAGACAAAGATCCAAAGCTAAGCAAGTATTTTTATCTGAAGAAGATATAATTTTACCTGCCTCTCACTTAAGGAGTGTATGAAAGATGTTTGAACTGAAAAGACTCAGTCCGGATGATAAAGAAACCATAAAAGATGTTTTCGTAAGCGTCTTTACTAAAGAACCATGGAACGATGATTGGTCTGATAAGGAACAGCTTGATATGTACATTAACGATCTTATAGGTCAAGGATATTCCCTGACCTATGGACTATACGAAGATAACGAATTGATCGGTATCTCCATGGGATATATAAAGCATTGGTATTCAGGTACGGAGTATATAATCAATGAACTCTGTATTAAAACAGACAGACAGGGTGCCGGTGCGGGAACCTTCTTCCTTGCAGAGATTGAGAAAGCAATTAAGCAGCTGGGACTTAAGCAGATATTCTTGTTAACGGATTCAAATGTTCCTGCATATGATTTTTACAAGAAAAACTGTTATGTCAAAGAAGAAACCACAGTGGCATTATCAAAGAGAATATAACTAGAAATGGTAGATGTGACTAAAGGCGGAGATGAAAATATGGAACTTAAAAAACTTACAGATCATATCTGGTATATGCCGTATGAAGAAGAAAGAGACCGTCCGAATCTTGCATATGTAAAAGGGACAGATTGGAGCATCGCTGTTGATGCCGGCCATTCCGCCGGTCATACCAAAGAATTCTACGCTCTTTTGGAAAAGGAAAACCTGCCGTTGCCGAGAATTACGGTACTTACACACTGGCATTGGGATCATACTTTCGGAATGCATGCAGTTCATGGTCTGTGCATGGCCAATAATATAACCAACAATCACTTGGCGGAGTGTAGGGACAGATTAGAAAAGAACGGTCCTGCTGAATTTCTTGCCCTTCATGAGAGCATAAGAAAAGAGTATGGTGGAAATAATGAAGTTAAAGTTAAGACGGCCGAGATTTCGTTTTCGGGTGAGATAGATCTTGATCTTGGAGGGCTGAAAGTCAGGATCATGCAAACTGAAGCACCACATACCGATGATTCTACGATCATCTATGTATGTGAAGACAAAACCTTATTTTTGGGAGATGCTACCTGTAATGATTTTTTTACAGGCCGCAAAGACGAGCATCTGAGCAAAAGGCTGTATGATACGATAAAGAGCCTCAATCCGGAAATCTGTGTGGAAGGCCATTGGGTGCCGGTGGATACAGAGGACACATTGGCTGACCTTTGTCCGATCGTAGGATAACTCAGAACGACAAATTCAGATTTGTCGAGATGATCGTTAGAACATAATACCGGAAAATATTATACGAAATTATAGAGGAGCATTATGGATAATACTATTGAAAACTTTATCAGAAAACAGAAGGTCGCCTTTATCTGTTCTATTGACGAAGAAGGATTTCCAAACGTGAAAGCTATGCTGAAGCCGAGAAAAATGGATGGGTTGCATTATTTCTATTTTTCTACAAACACCTCATCAATGAGGGTAAAACAGTACATGAATAATCCTAATGCCTGCATATATTTCTATCATAAGGGCTTGATTAAGTATGTTGGTGTCATGTTGAAGGGTAAAATGGAAGTGCTGACTGATCAAGAGACAAAAGATATGATCTGGCGCAAAGGCGATACGATGTTCTATAAGGGTGGAGTTACTGATCCAGATTACTGTGTATTAAAGTTTACGGCTGAAAGCGGAAGATACTATTGTGATTTGAAGACGGAAAGCTTCAAGATCGAATAGCGGGTTAAATCGGAATTTAACAGTGTTAGACCTTTGATACGGAGCATGAGGATATGAGTAAACGGATACATTTAATCGGCATAATCGCGGTAATTATATATTTTCTGTCAGTTGGATCTTTTTTAATCAGCCAGACTGATATAGCCCTGACAATTTGGGAATTGATGACAGTTATCAGTGGGCCAATCGTGCTTTTAGTGTTGTTAGAATTAAGCCACAGGTTTTCGAGTCCCGACCTGAATCGCAGGGCGTTGCAGGTATTTATGGGATGTACCTGCGCATTAACAGGAGCAGCTCATATTGTAAACATTACAGTTACCAGAAGGCTTATGAGGGAAGGGGTGAAGGTCCCGCTTTACTTTCAGATTGGACAATGGCCATCGGTAGAAATGGCTGTAGATTATCTTGCATGGGGATTCTTTATGGGATTGGCATTTATTTGTTTAAGCCTTCCCATTGCATCAGCAGATAAAACTGCGAAAAGTATGAAGGTAATTTCACTGATAGATGGTATTCTTTGCCTCATTGGTTTTGTGGGGGCATTGTTCATCAATGGTAATATTTGGTATTTAGCTCCGATGGGTTACGGATTCGGTCTGCTGATTCTCTGCATCATGAGATTGCACAAGGAATGAAATTGATTGAATTGGAAGAGGTATATCTTCCAGAATAACTTAGAACGATAAGAGATGATTAAGGATGGTATTATTACATTCCGGTTGTTGTACTAAAATGGACGGCTGTATTGAGAATGGAAAGAAAGTGTATAGAGTATTACTCTGGATTGAACCTGATTGCGCATCTGTCCATCAAGTGAGTTATATCGTAAGATAATTGAATCGCGGACAAGAAAAGCTGCCTTAGTTGGCAGCTTTTTCATTAGGTGTATCAGTCAGTTTCAGTTTTTTGATTAATCGTATCTGGTTCACAATTATCATTTTTATTCTTGACACGTGAATAACTGCGTGCTAATATTCATTATGAACATTACAATACAAATATTCATGATATTCAGTTTGATAAAAATACAGTATCAGCTTTCAAAGAAAGGGTTGTATATTATGGCTGGCGGTTTTACTGAGAAAGAGCGTGTGGAAATACGGCAAAGACTTCTGGATTCGGGCTATGAACTCAGTGCCGAAACCGGAATTAAGAAAATGACTATTGCGATGATAGCGAAGAATACCGGAGTATCAGTCGGTACATTTTACAACTTCTTCGCTTCAAAGGAAGAATATGTAGTTGCGATGATCAGAGATACTGAGGTGAAATATGAAAAGGAAATGGCATCGCATTTCTCCAAGGATGGTACTATTGCTCTAAAAAAATTTTTGGGCGTATTCCGCGAGAACTTCAAACCCGAGAATAATTTTCTTCTACGAATAAAGCTGGATGATTGGGTATGGCTTAAGTCGCATATTTCAGACAGCGCATATCTAAAGACAGCAAATGATTTTAAGAAATATGAATTCATGTTTGCGAAGATCAGAGGAATCAGGAAGGATGCTGAACCGGGCGTAGTTGTTAATTTCATTAAATCAATTTATGCCCTGTATCAGAACAGGGATACATTATTTGAGGAATCGCTTCAGACAAATGTGGATCTGATCTTTGATACCTTATACAGATATTTAAAGGAGGGACGATAATAATGATTATACCCATGATTTTATTTGAAGGTATTGTGTTAAGCTTTATAGTACTTGTTGCCTGTGTGGTTGGAATAGCAAATGGTCCTGTGGGTCTGGTTTGTCTTTATGAGAGAGAGGTCTGGGACAGATGTATAGAAAATGGTCTGACCACCGAAGAAAAGATCAAGAAGAGTGCCGGTAACTTTAAGCTTTTCAGTATTCCGCTAATGCTCATTGTTGTCCTGCTCTCTGTCTATGGAATAAATGGTGCGAGAACTTTTTTGGAAGGATTTATCCAGATGACAATTGTTCTTGTTATTGAAGGATTATTTGACCGTTTGTTCATCGATTGGTATTGGGTAGGAAAAACAAAGGCATGGAACATAGAAGGAACAGATGACCTGAAACCGTATATATACGGAAAAACTCTTATTATTAAATGGACTACTATACTTGTTGGTTATCCTGTTATTGCGGCTATATTGGCGGGGATAATGTCATTAATAGTTTAATAGTGTAAATATATCTAATAAGTAAAATTGGAATAGAAGATAATTTGCTACTGGGAGGAGATTAAAGACATGTTTTGGGACAAGATTTCACCTTTATATGACATATTTGAAAATATTTATAACGGCAAGGTATATACCGGTACCGGGAAAAAGGTTGCAGAACTTATAGA
>JAEEGK010031723.1_pt1 | contig 10394 bp, 8 predicted proteins | sample 8958771 | NCBI WGS metagenome assembly JAEEGK01 (sample SAMN16246547, study PRJNA631951) | gut metagenome | biome: gut microbiome; feature: rumen; material: SC-attached | host: Bos | place: Iran: Karaj | collected 2018-10 | reverse complement strand
GATTCCCTATGGGAATGGAGGGGAATTCAAGTGTATCATGCGGCGGTAGAGAACGCCATCAAAATGGAAACCGTTGCAACCGCCGCTGTTAACAACAACAAAGGCACTCCATTCCCATAGGGAATCTCTCGGAAGTTTTGACAAAAATAACGATAATTGAATTTTTTCCCTAACTTTGTCCCACAAACAAACCTAAACAATATGAAAAGAAGAATCTTTACCCTAACGATGCTCCTGCTGACAACCATATTTACAGCAGAAGCCCACCCTGTAGACATGCGTACCGCCCGCGAAGTGGCGGTGAAGTTCATGAATGCCAACTCGAAAACCCCATTAAGAAGCGCTGATGATCTTCAATTGGTGACCACTTACAACATTGATAGGGGAGATGCAGCCTTCCACATTTTCAACACACCCAACGGCTTTGTCATCGTTTCTGCCGATGACTGTGCCACGCCTATTCTCGGCTATTCCGAAGAAGGTCAGTTTGACACAGAAGATGTCCCGATACAGTTGCAGGACTACCTGCAAGACTTTGTCGAACAAATCCAATATGGCATCGAGAACCACCTTGAAGCCGATGAAGCCACGGCGCGGCAATGGGAGTTGGTGCGGTCTATTGGCCACATTATCAAGCAAAGAGCCACTATAGCAGTTGCACCTTTGCTGACCGACACTTGGGATCAGGATTGTTATTACAATGCGAAGTGCCCAGAGGATCCGGAAGGACCTTGCGGACATGTGGTTACAGGTTGTTCGGCAACTTCTTTTGCACAGATTATGCGTTATTGGGGCTATCCTACTAATGGAATGGGATCGCACACTTATACTCCTCCAGGATATCCTGAACAAACAGTTAACTTCACTGCAACCACTTACGATTGGGCACACATGCCCAACAGCTTGTCGTCTTCATCTTCAACAACCGAAATCAATGCTATAGCCACACTGATGTGGCATTGTGGTGTTGCCATCAACATGCGATATGGCGTAGACGGTTCGGGTGCAGTCCCTGATGCCATTCCTTGGGCTCTGAGGAACTATTTTGGCTATTCCAATGAATTATCTTTAATCTATAAAAGCAACTATAATGATGATGATTGGCTGGCTCTGATGAAGACTTGTCTTGATGTAGGGCGTCCCATATATTATTGTGGATGGGATGTAAATTATGGATACGGTCATGGTTTCGTTTGTGATGGTTATGATGCAAACAACCTATTGCATTTCAATTGGGGATGGAGCGGATATCATAATGGCTATTATTCCATTAACGCAATGAATCCTGGCAATAATGCTTTTACTGCTAACAATATGGCCATCATCAATATTCATCCAAACTGCCCTATAGGCACTACCTATCAGATAACGGTTTCAACTGACCCTTCAAATAGTGGAACCATTAGCGGTATGGGAAGCTACAACTGTGGAGAAGTTTGCACATTGACGGCGACTGACAATAGTGATTACTCCTTTATGTATTGGACCGAAGATGGTGAGCAGGTTTCTTCGGAAGCCGCCTATTCCTTCAGAGTCATGAACGACAGAAATTTGGTGGCTCATTATATATCTGAAGAAAGTATTGTCTTTGCCGATGCTAATGTGAAGAGCATTTGCGTATCCCATTGGGATACCAATGGCGATGGAGAACTAAGTTATGCAGAAGCCGCTTCGGTGGAATATTTGGGCGATTATTTCCAAAATAACACTGAAATCACCTCATTTGAAGAACTGCAATACTTCATCAATTTGACCGCAATAGATGATTATGCTTTCTCAGGTTGTAGTGGCTTCACGGGCAGCTTGACCATCCCGAATTTCATAACCACGATAGGTGATTATGCTTTCAAGAATTGTAGCGGTTTCACGGGCAATCTAACCATTCCCAATTCAGTAACTTGGATAGGCAATTCTGCTTTCTATAATTGCAGTGGTTTCACGGGCAATCTGACCATCCCGAATTCTGTGGCCACGATAGGTAGTCAAGCTTTCTATAATTGCACTGGTTTCACGGGCAATCTGACCATCCCGAATTCTGTGACCACGATAGATAGTCGAGCTTTCTATAATTGCAGCGGTTTCACGGGTAATCTGACCATCTCGAATTCTGTAACCACGATAAGTAGTCGAGTTTTCTATAATTGCACGGGTTTCACAGGCAATCTGACCATCCCGAATTCTGTGACCACGATAGAAGACTATGCTTTCTATAATTGCAGTGGTTTCACGGGCGAGTTGACTATCAGTACAGGCGTGACAGCGATAGGTATGTGTGCTTTCAAGAACTGCACAGGCTTCACTGGAGTCTTGGTCATCCCGAATGCTGTGACCACAATAGGCGATTTTGCTTTTTCATATTGCAGCGGTTTCACGGGCAGCTTGACCATCCCGAATTCTGTGACCGCGATAGGCAGTTCAGCCTTCTCGGGTTGCAGCAATTTCACAGACGCCCTGACCATCCCCAATTCCGTGACAACAATAGGTTCATATGCATTTAATGGGTGTAATGGCTTCACGGGTAATCTGACAATAGGTAGTTCCGTGGTCACGATTGGAAATTATGCTTTCGGTTATAACAGGAACTTCACTTCAATGAAGGTGCTTCCCGAAACACCGCCAACGGCGGGGAATGCTTTCTATAGAGGTCTATATGGTATTCCCGTTTATGTTCCTTGCGGTTCGTTGGAAGCCTATCAGGAAGCTAGTGGATGGAGCAACTTCACCAATTATCAAGAGGATTGCATACAAACCCAAACCCTCACCCTTTCCCAAGGTTGGAACTGGATCAGCACCTACATCGACCTGAACGAGGTTAACGGCATGACCCTGCTGAAGGAAGCCCTGGGCGACAACGCCATTTCAATTGCGACACAAGATGATCTTGCAGATTATGATGAAGAGGACGGATGGATTGGGTTGGAAGATTACGAGCTGACAAACGCCGAGATGGTCATGGTCGAAATGGCAAATGCCTGCACGATTACCTTGGCAGGTCCGGCTGTCGACCCGAACACCGTTGAGATCACTATCAACCCCGGATGGAACTGGATTGGTTACCCAATCGCTACCGAGACGGACATCGAGACTGCCCTTGCTGATTTCGAGGCTGTGGATGAAGACTCATTCGCCGATAAGGATGGGCTTTCCGATTATATAGAAGGAGATGGATGGCAAGGTGATATTATGACTCTGGTTCCCGGCAAAGGCTACATGTACTATTCCAACAGCGATGAGCCGAAGACTGTGTTCTTCCAGGCGGGAAACACGAAAGCCAAAAAGGTCGTGAGATAATAATGGCACATGGCTGATGTAATGGTCTATGGCTCGCTTTTAAAGGTAAGCCATAGGCCATCAGCCAAAGCCAACGAGAAAAAAAACGAAAAAAAATATCAAAAAATCATCTTCGTATCAAAATAATTACTATTTTTGCAGCCCGAATCAAGAAGAATAGAATAAACAAAATATTAATACTGAATTACAAAAAATGAAAAAATTAGCATTGACAATCGCAATCGTTCTCGGTTTGACCTTGACAACTTTTGCAAACAATGACGGTGGTCTGTTCCAACGCGGTGCTTCTGAGCCCACTTCGGGTGTCTACGGCGATCGTGATGGTGGCATAATTACGCCTGTTGTCCCTGGCCATAATGAAACAGGCAATCAGAATGCCCCTCTTGGCAGCGGCGTTGCCGTTCTGCTTGGCCTTGGTGCAGCCTACATGGTAGCCAAAAAGCGCCGTGAGGAATAAAACACAAGGAAACGACAATTTTGTTGAAATAGATAGGCTGGCGATGTAAGTCGTCAGCCTATTTTTGTTTCCCGTCTTCCAGGCAAAGCTGCAATCAGTTTCTTCGTGTAATCGTTATGAGGATGCTCAAACAATTCATCGGCATCATTCATCTCCACAGGCTTTCCGTTATACATCACCACCACGCGGTCGCTCATAAAGCGCACCACGCTTAGGTCGTGTGAAATGAAGATGTAAGTGAGGTGACGCTCCTCTTTCAGTCGATTCAGCAGGTTTAAGACCTGCGCCTGGACCGATACGTCTAAGGCTGACACCGACTCATCGCATATAACCAAGCGCGGGTTGACCGCCAAGGCGCGGGCAATGCAAATGCGTTGCCGTTGGCCTCCTGAGAACTCGTGCGGATAACGGTCGTAATGCGAGGCTTGCAATCCCACTTGTTCCAACAAGTCACAAGCCATAGCACGACTTTTTTTCTTATCCTTTTCAATGCTATGTACTAGCATCGGCTCGGCAATGGCTTCTCCAATGGTAATGCGAGGGTTGAGGGAAGAGTAGGGGTCTTGAAACACAATCTGGGCTTGCTTGCGGAAGTCGCGCAAAGATTGACCCTCAAGTGCTGTCACATCAACACCGTCAAACCACACCTTGCCTTCTGTGGGCTCGGCTAGTCGTAGAATACTCCGGCCCAACGTGGTCTTGCCACAACCCGACTCGCCCACGAGCCCGAGGGTCTCACCCTCGTAGACTTCAAGACTTACATCATCGACGGCCTTCACGTGGTCGTAGACACGACCAAACACGCCTTTCCTTAGTGGGTACCAAGTCTTTAGGTTTTCCACACGCAGGAGTGGCTGATGACAATAGAGCCGTTCAAGATGCGCTTGTCGCTCCTCAGCCGTGATTTGCAGGTCGTGCAATATTTGCTCCTTGCCGCCTTGCCATTGCCCGTCAAGAAACTCCTTGACAATGGGCAGCCATTTGAGACGCACATCCATCGGTGGACGGCAGGCCAAAAGACCTTGCGTGTAAGGGTGCTTCGGATGGCTGAGGATGTCACGCACCGTGCCGCTTTCCATTATCTCGCCGTTGTGCATCACAGCAACGTCATCGGCAATCTCTGCTACCACGCCTAAGTCATGGGTGATGAAAATCATGCCCATGCCCGTTTCAGCTTGCAACTGGCGCAATAGCTTCAAAATCTCCTTTTGTACGGTCACGTCCAAGGCTGTAGTGGGCTCATCGGCGATGAGCAGCTTGGGATGGCAAGCGATAGCCATGGCAATCATCACTCGCTGCTTCTGCCCTCCTGATAGTTCATGGGGATAGCTGTCGTATATGGCTTCTGGACGGGGCAGCATCACCTGCTTGAACAGTTCAACGACCCGTTTCTTGGCTTCCACTTGACTCATGGCCTCGTGTTGCCTTATCATCTCAGTCACCTGATAGCCGCATTTGTAGACGGGGTTGAGTGAGGTCATGGGCTCTTGGAAGATCATGGCGATGCGCTTTCCACGCACTTCGGCCATTTGGCTCTCGCCGAAGCCTTTGATTTCCTCGCCTTCGATTTGGATGCTGTCGGCCTCGATGTGGCTCGTTTTTTCGTTGAGCAGCCGCATCACCGCCAAAGAGCTCACTGACTTGCCTGAGCCCGACTCGCCCACCAGCCCCAACGTCCTGCCAGCAATCACATCCATGTCGATGCCATGCACGGCTTCGACCCATTGGTTTTCATGTTTGAAGGCTACCTTAAGTTTGCGGATGGATAATAGGGCAGTGGACATCGGGTTATTTTTAGGGCAAAAATAGTGCTTTTTTCAATGGTTTATTGGTTTTTTACTACTTTTGTAGAATCAATCATCAATAAAAGATTCTTTATGAGACACATTTGCCTTGCATTATCTTTGGGACTTCTTATCCTGACTACAGCCTGTAATGGTTTGCTGGGAAAGAAGGAAAAGAATGGTAATCAGTCGGTTGCAAGACCAACGGTGACCAATAGTAAAACAACAGAAGTGGCATTGACAAAGAACTATTATGCCATAGATGAAAACCAACCGGTTATCATTGGTGAAATCAAGGATGGAGGACTGTGGCTGACTTTCCTTGAAGAAGAGATCCTACCACTAGGCTTCACTGACAAGGACTCATACCGTTTGCCAGACTATCCCATCCAGGTGGAGGGTTTGCAAGGTTCGCCAAAGGACTTTATCATTGCCGACATCGGTCAGGATTTCAATCCTATCCTTTGTGTACTGACTGACAATGACAAGGTGCAGATGCTGAGCCTCTCGAACACTGTTGTCACGGGCGACTTGGAAGTGACAGAGGTCCCTATGGATCCTATCGATAAGTTCGAGGCCGGCCCAGGTGGCCCTTGGGATGACGGTGAAGGCAACATTTATTATGAATACACTACGATTTATGGTGTCGATGCCCAAGGCGAAAAGCATGAGGTTCCGTTGTATAACTTGGAAAGAGATCTTGAATATGTCGACCATGGCCAAAGTGCAGATGTGGTCTATCAGCTGTTCTTCACCGATGACTGGAAGATGCGGTATGTCTTGGGTTATTATCGCAGTGAGAAGTTGGAGGAGCTACAAGGTCGTTTCTGGCTCATCGATGAGGATTGGGATGAGATGGTTTTTGTTTTTGGGTATGAGCTGACCACCCGTATGGAATATACTGGCGAGGGAATCAACACCACAAATGTGAATAGCCAAGGTGTTTTTGAGATGCGTTATGCTGACTTTGGCAATGAAGGCTACTACATTACTCCTATTGATGGTGTTGACTTCTGCAATAAAGGGTTGAACAAGCCTGTTAAGTTCAACCCATGTGGTGTATATGGTGGATAATTATTGAAAACCAATAAAAAACATACAATCATGAAAAACATCAAGTTATTACTGTCGGCTTGTGTGATGATGCTCTTAGTTAGTGTCTCATGTGAAAACAGTACAAAAGAAACCGCAACGGTGACCATTACTCCCGATTTGACCTATTGGGACTTGCAAGGTCCGGTGAAGCATTGCAACAATGTCGAATTCGACCGTCAAGGCACGATGGTGAGCATTGGTGATTATAACCCCTTTGCCATCGACCAGGCTTACCGTGACTTGGATGGAGATGAAGGCTTTGTGGAATACGCCAAGTGGGAACGTGATGAGGAAGGCCGAGTCGCGTCCATTACGGGCGTGGAAGGTATGTCGGAACTCACATGGAGCGATGGTCGGGTGGTGAGTGCTTCAGGCTTTGAGGAGGGTACCGTGTGGAGAAACGATTACGAGTACGATGCCGAAGGTCACTTGGTGAAGCTCAGCGAATATATTGGTGGTTTTGAAGATGAAGAAGATGAGTTGCCCCTCTGGTCAATTACGGAATACAGCTATCTTGATTTCGACAGTCATGGCAACTGGATTCGACGTGCGGTAAAGGTAACCTTAGCGGACATGGAGAACACCGAAGACTATGAAGAGACTCGCAGCATCGAATATTACGAATAGAGTGTTTTTAAGATCCCTAGACAAAAAGGCCTTTGATATTATCAAAGGCCTTTTTGATTTTGTTGTACCGAGATGAGGCTGAGTGTGTCTATGCTTTCTCAAACCACATCCTGTTTTTAATCCATTGATCCGATAATTTGAATCTCTTTCACTTGTGCGTCTGCCTTGAAGGTGGGTTGTTCAATCTCCACAGGGATGTCGAATTGCACCTCGGGCAACTCACCGTCATAGTCTTCAGGGCTTACGATGTACAGGATGCCATTGTCGTAAACAAAGAAATCCTCTTTGTCGAAATAGGTCTTCACACCTTCTTTTTTCAAGATGTCTTGAATGTTGGTACCCACATGGAACTGATCGGGCGTGACATATTGCTGGCTGTAAATCGAGATGCTCCTGATTTTATCGCTAGGCACGTCGGATTCATCTTCATAAGTGGGGAACAGTGAGAGGACAGGCTCTCCGTCTTTAAAGACTTGGTATTCGAGGTCTTCAATGTCTTCTTCATAGACAATGGTGGTAGGATTGATTTCGTAGCCAGGAATGGATTCGGGAATCGTGGCACCTATCATGAGGTCGCCAATGCCTTCAGGAGTGATGGTAATTAATTGAGAAACAGTGTTCTCTACAATAGTGTTGTCCATGTCCCCGTTCTCGCTTGGTTGGGGAGTGTTGTTGCAGGCCGCCAGTGCTACGGCCATCAATGTGATGAGTAAAGCTTTTGTTTTCATGGTTAAAAGTGTTTTTTGCGGGACAAAGATAGGGATTTTTTGAAAAAATGTATACTTTTGTGCAAAATTACGATGCAAAAACAGTAAATCTATGAAAAAAAGCCTGTTTTTTCTGTTTGTCTTCATGCCTTGCTTGGCATGGGCTCAATTCGACCAGTATTTCACTGCAGCCTCGCTGCGTGTCGATTATTGCCTCACTGGCAACTGTGATGTGACCAGTTATTCCTTGAAGGAACTCATCCGCGAACCCTATTGGAGTGGTTCCAAAACCAACCTCATCGATGGTTTGGAGTTTGGTAGCTATATCGTTAAGGTATACGAGGCGGGAACGGATAAGCTGTTGTTTTCCAAGGGCTATCAAAACCTCTTTGGTGAATGGCAAACCACCGATGAGGCCAAGCAGATCACCAAGACTTTCGATGAGTCGGTCATCGTGCCTTTCCCCAAGGTTAAAATTGACATCGCTTTATGCTATAAAACCTGGGAAGGCCAACTCAAGGAGGGTATGCGCTTTACCGTGAGTCCTGATGACTACTTCATCCGCGACTACGACAAGCTCGATTTGCCCGTCTATGAGGCTTGGATTGGTAACAAGGACGTTACCCAGGCTGTCGACGTTGTCATCCTTCCTGAAGGTTATACCCAGGCCGAGATGGGCAAATTCATCAAGGATTGCGATTTCTTTGTGGAGAGCATGTTCGGCTATGCACCTTATGACCGCTACCGTGAGAGCTTTAACATCCGTGGTGTTATGGCTCCTTCTGCCGAAAGTGGTTGCACCATGCCAGGCGATCATATCTACAAGAACACCGTAATGCGCTTCAGCTTCTGGACCTTTGACTCGGAACGCTACTGCATGAGCACCGACAACCGCGACATACGTGATTTGGCGGGACAGGTGCCTTACGACCAGATTTATATCCTTGTCAACACGGAGAAATACGGTGGAGGCGGAATCTACAACTTTTATTGCTCGAGTGCCAGCAGCAACGGCTTTTCGAGCGATGTTATCATACATGAGTTCGGTCATGGTTTCGCGGGCTTGGCCGATGAGTACTACAATGATGACACCTATGGCGACATGTACAACAATGATTTGGAGCCTTGGGAACCCAACCTCACCACTCTTGTTAACTTTGATGCGAAATGGAAGGATATGATGGACAAGAAAACGCCTGTCCCCACACCGCGTGAGAAAAAATATGAGAATACGATAGGCGTATTTGAGGGCGGTGGCTATGAGCCTGAGGGTGTCTATAGCCCCCACATGGACTGTTTAATGAAGACATTCAATGGCCACGAGTATTGCCCTGTCTGCCAACGTGCCATTGAGCGAATGATATTGTATTATTCGAAATGATAATTGTGGCATTTCGACAAGCTCAATGACCTTCAATCACTAAGATCCCTGAGCCTGTCGAAGGGCCGATTCAAAGCAAAAATGAATTACCTAGATATCATCATAGCCATCATCCTCTTTGTATTCGGATGGAAAGGCCTGCGCAAGGGTCTCATCATTGAGGTTGTCACCTTGTTGGCTTTCTGTGCCGGTATTTACGGGGCCATGCATTTTTCCGATTTCACTGCAGCCCACATGCAGGATTTTATGGAAATCGACCCCAAATACCTCAACACCATTGCTTTTGTGCTGACGTTCATCATACTGGTGGTTTTGGTCAACCTTATCGGGAAGCTTGTCTCGAAGTGGGTGAAATCCATGAATTTGGGCTTTTTCGACAAGTTGGGTGGATTCTTGTTTGGAATCATCAAAGGCGTTTTGCTGTGCAGTGTCCTGTTGATGGTGCTCAACAATTTCCAATTGTTGGGTGTGGTGAAGCCAGAAGTCAAAGAAAAATCGAAGTTATATCCTTACATTGAGCAGACTGTGCCTTACGTCTATCGTGGCTTCGATTTGGTGAAGGACTACGCCAAGGAGGTACTGCCTGATGAGGAGACTGAAGAGAATGCTGTGGATAACAATGTTTCTTCTTCAAGTTGGTAACTATCGAATCACTATCATTCCTTGCAATGGTGCAGAGCATTTGATAATGAAAAAAGGTGTCATCTCAGCTGAGGCGACACCTTTTCTTATGTTGTTGTAGTGGAATTAAATCACTCCACGTTCTAGGAGGGTCATGATGGTCTCGATGTCATCATCCTCGGGGTTGTTGTGCGGGTCGTATTCCGCCTTGAGGTTGTAGCCCCATAGTCGCGCGAAGCCTTGGTAGAAGAAGGCGCGCACCTTGCCACGCAGCTCTTGGACGACTTTATAGCTGGTGTTGCCTGTCTCACGGTCGATGAGTCGGACAAGAATGAGCCCTTGTGCGATGGTAAGGTTCTTCAGCTCCTCGGTGTATTGTTCGGTGATTTCATCCTCGGCTTGTTTCATCAGGCGCTTACGCTCGTTCTTGT
>JAEEGK010031722.1_pt1 | contig 10394 bp, 7 predicted proteins | sample 8958771 | NCBI WGS metagenome assembly JAEEGK01 (sample SAMN16246547, study PRJNA631951) | gut metagenome | biome: gut microbiome; feature: rumen; material: SC-attached | host: Bos | place: Iran: Karaj | collected 2018-10 | reverse complement strand
GGAGCGGTCATATCCATTGCGGCAGCATCGGCGAGATCATCCTGGACGGCAACATCAAGGCGCCGGGGGATTGCGTGATCACTGCCGGCGAATGACCTATTCCTTCACGCAGCGTATAGCCATTCCACACTGGCGGTTGTTTTCTGCTGTACTATTTGCCTCTACAGCGTCAAATTCGAGGGAGTAGGCGCCTTCGGTAGTTGCCATCGAGGTCCAATAGTATCCCATTGTACCCCTTTCAGTAGCCGGAGCATCAGCACTATCGCCAGCTCTCTTTCCGGAAGCAGGGAGCGTTACGGTAGCCGAACCGCTCGTGAAGACTAAAGCCTTTTCCGATGAATTCCAACTCTTAGTAGCGGAGAGTATCAGCATGTTGAAATCTATAGGTCTTGGGACCTTCCATCCAGCTGGACAAGGATCATATTCAGTCTTCTGGCCGCTCGATGCCCTCCAGATATAGCTTGAAGGTTCAGCATTCCAGTCGTATGGAGCCTCTCCGGTCCTGTAGAATGTATTATAAAGGGCGGCTTCAGGTGTTACCGTGCCTGAAACTATATCGGGAACGGTTGCATCCTGGTATCTAGTGTCTGCATAGCCCTGGCCATCAAACCTTCCCCATTGGAACAACAGGCCATACGGGAAATGATCCGGATAGTAGCCGAGATTGACCGGAGCCCAGGTCCTGCCACCGATTTCGACGCCATAACCAAAGAAGTTGCCGTAGTCGAAGTATGGATGCTTTTCCTGGTCTATCTTGAGCCATAGCCACTTGGTTTTCCCGTCGGAAGATATTAGGGTCATCGAGTCGGCAGAAAGCTCTTCGATTGAGAATGTGGTGCTTGAAACGCTGCCTGTTATGGTAAGGCTGTTGTCGTCCTGGGTCCAGTTTCCGGTTCCTCCGAATCCGAGGTTGCTCACGAAAGTGCCTCCGGAATTAAGGAGGAGATAGCTGAATTCGGCGCCATCGGAAGCCGATTCCACGAGTTCAGGATCACCCCATTCGCCAGTGGCGGTATCAAGGTGGATGTACCTGTAGAGGACCCAGCGGCCGGGCACTGTCGGCTCTTCTTCAGGGGTCGGAGGCGTGGTTTCCTTCACTACTGTCAGATAGTCGGAAGTCATATCGTTACCGTCCGAATCCTTGATATACAGGGCGACGGCGAAAGCTTCCGCAGTACTTTCCTGCGGTTGGAACTGCGCCGTTACGGTAAGTACTCCGCTATTGTCCGCACTCATGCTTACTATTTCCATAGAGGCGCTGGCAGCCCTGGTGCTTATTTCCCTGGTGATGAACTTGATTGTGGCAAGTGTGTCGCTGCGAGCAGCCACTATGGACTTCGCCATGGCTGCAGGACGCACTTCGAACCGAATAGTCGAGCGTTTGTACGTGCTGCCGCTGCTCTCGAGGACAAGCAGCCTGTCGGCGTAGTCCGGAATATACATTATGCTCTGGATGCGGGATACAAGCTTGTCGACTTTCCCGCTCAGGATCAGGTATTTGTTCTCCAGGGCGGTAACTCTCTTATCGAGGGCGGAGATCTGGTCTGTGAGTGTCCTGGTAGATTCTTCGATCGCGGTCATGAGTGCAGCGGTGGTGCCTTCGAGTCCCGCAACCTTCGCCGACAGTGTGTCCACGACTGTATTGAGTGAATCTACGGCTGGCTTCAGCTGAGTCCTGATTTCGTCCAGCTGGGATTTGAATTCCGCGACTTCGTCGCTGCTCACGATGGTGGACAGGGCCCTGTTGACCACTGCCATCGAGGAGTCATAGACTGCCTTGAACTTGGCGAATTCTGCTTCATCAAGTTTGCTGGTCATGGCTTCCCTGAGTTCCTGGATGTCATTGGTATGCTTCAGCTTCAGGTCAAGAATTGCGGAGTCCAGCTCGGATTTGAACGCATTGAACACGGAGGTATCCAACTTCTGGTCGAACTTCGCGACAGAAGCCTGAAGGGATGCGAGCGCACTGTTCGTTTCGCTTTGGAAAGATGAGAGGGTTCCATCCAGGGTAGATACGGTTCCGCTCAAGGTAGAGAGGGTTCCGTTCAAGGTAGAGAGCGAACCCCTGACTCCGTCTAGCGCCGACTTGATGGATTCCACATCTTCCCCCTGCTTGGTCTCGAGGTTGCTTACCGCGGTCCTGACGCTGTCTATCGCATCTTCGACCGATTCCTTGAATTGTGCGAACACATCAGGACTGAGGCTTTCGATCCCGGCAAGGCTGTCAACCTTTGCCTCAAGTTTCCCGAGAGTAGTGTTTATCTCGGACTTGAATCCTTCGAAGGCGGCTTTGGTCAGCATCTCCTGGATGGATCCGGAAAGACTGCTTACAGCCTGTTCGATAGCAGTCTGCATCGCAGCCTGGTCATTGCCATACTGCTCGAGGAAAGCCTTGTATGTCAGTGTATCCAGTTTGGTTGCCAGGGCTTGGTTGATGGTGCTGGTAAGGTTGGTGAGCTGGCTGTTGTATTCCTGCTTGAATGTCTCGAAATCGGAAGCCGACAGCATCGTCGCGATCAGGGATTCCAGCCTGCTGATATCATTGGCATAGGTTTGGGTCGCTTCTGCCACGGCCTTGTCCAGGTCAGCCTTTGTAACGCAGTTCTGGATGCGCGCCAGGAGGTCGGTCATATCCTGGGAGTGAAGATTCCTAAGGGACTGAAGTTCAGCCTGGCTTACCCTCTCCGTAATCATGGTCAAAAGCCTGCTGATCGCGGTGTCGTTGGTCTTCTTGTAAGTCTCGAATTCTTCCTTGGTGAGCAGCTTTTCAATTTGCAGCTGGATCGAGGAAATGTTCGACTTGATCGTGCTGAGCTCGGCGCTGGTGCTCGAATTGAACTGGGTGAGGTTCGTGATGTTGTCCTGGATTCCATCGATTAAGGAACTCATCGAGGCGAGTTGTGCCTTCATCGAAGCGACGTCGGATGTTGTCAACGCATCGAGCCGGTTGTTGATGTCTTCGATGTCCTCGCCGTAGTTGGTGCAGGATGCGGCAAGGAACGCTCCTGCCATCAGTGAGAGCATGGTGCCCGTAATTCTACTAAATTTCATAATATCGCAGTTTAGTAATATTCGCTTATCTCACAAATATAATATTTTTTCCTAGAAACCGGTTCTTTTATTCTTTGCTTGCTATGGACACCGCGACCCGGTATCCTGTGGACCAGGCTGCCTGGAGATTGAATCCTCCCGTGATGGCATCGACATCGATGACTTCTCCCGCGAAGAAAAGTCCCGGATGCTTCCTGCATTCGAGTGTATCCAAGTCCAGGTTCGACAAGGCAACCCCTCCGCAGGTCACGAATTCTTCCTTGAAGCGGCTTTTGCCGCATATCCTGTACTGGTCGCTTACCAAAGCTGCGGAAAGCCGGTTGAAACCCTTTCCGCCCAGTTCAGCCCATTTCGCATCTTCACGTACTCCGCATTTGCCGACCAGGTATTCCCAAAGCCGGGAAGGGATATCTTCCGGATGGGCGTTGGCTACCATCTTCCCGGAGTTGGCGGATGCGATGCTTTCCAGCAGTGACCTGGCTTCCTGTTCTGGGGAATCCAGCCAGTTGACAACCAGTGTCGCTTCGTATGAGTGCTCGGCCAGATGCCTTGCTGCATAGGATGAGAGTTTGAGGATGGCGGGTCCGCTCATGCCCCAGTGTGTGACCAGAAGGGGACCGCCTGCCTTGAAACGGGTACCGGCCAGGGAGACTCCGGCTTTCTCAACCACCGTCCCCATGAGGCTGCGCACCGGACTGTCCGGCAGGTTGAAAGTGAACAGGGAAGGGACCGGCGGGATGGTCTCCAGATCCAATCCTTCCAAGAGGGAATACCCGGATTCACGAGGGATTCCACCGACGGTGACCACCACGCAGTCATATTCCTCCAGAAGGGTCTTGACGGAATCGATCCTTGTCCCCGTCACTACGTCCACTCCAAGTTCCCGCATCCTCCTGCACAGCAGCCTGACTATCTGCATCGCGTCCTGGGATGCCGGGAATATGCATTCGTCATCCTGGATCACCAGGTCGATGCCTTCCGCGGTGAACCAGTTGAAGGTATCCTCATGGTTGAAGGTGCGGAACACTCTCTTCATGAGCCTTTCGCCCCTGGGATATGCCTCGGCCAGGGATCTGATCCCTGCGAAGGTGTTGGTGAGATTGCATCTTCCGCCTCCGGTTACGGCGACCTTGGCCAGCGGCCTGCGTCCCGATTCGAACACGACCACCTCTGCGTCGGGACGTCTCCGCTTCAGTTCGATGGCGCAGAAACATCCTGCTGCGCCGGCTCCTGCGATAGCGACTCTCATACGTTTGGTTTTGCTTTCTCGAGAGCCAATATACAGAATTATTTCCGTATATTGCGCAAAATTTCCGACTATGGCTCAGACAGACAGGAAACCGGTTTATTCGATCAAGTGCCGCATGACGGAGCCGTCGTATGTACGGTTCAACAAATCAGTCGGCAGGAAACAGATGCTCAAGCATTCCGCCTTGATCATCATCTTCATCCTGGTCTCCCTATTCTTCATTATCGCATCTTCCCTCCGGGATGGCTTTGACTGGTCGTATATCCTGGAGTTGGGCATAATCCTGGTCCTGATGGCACTGTTCTTCATTTTCCTGCCCGGAATCGGGGCCAGGCGTGCGTACAAGCAGTTCAACAAGGACTTCGATTACACCCTTGACCTCTACGAGGATGGCTGGATGAGCACTTCCGACCACGGGTGTACGCATATGGATTATTCCGAGACCAGCAGGATCATCGAGACGAAGACCGATTTCTATATTATGATTGCGGAGAGGCAGGGAGTCATCCTTCCGAAGGAGGATTGCCCTGAGGAAGCAGCCGCTTTCCTCCGCGGAATCAAGGTAAAGTATGATAAATGATATTGTTATGAAAACTGTGAAAACACTTGCATTAGTGATTCTTGCTGCATTTTCGCTCGCTGCGTTCTCCGGCTGCAAGGAAAAGACCATGACCAACGTACAGTATGTTCTCAGGAACAATTCTTCCCACATGCTGGAGATTATACATCCTAAGATCGGGGACAACACCCTCATGCCGGGTGAGAACTTCCAGTTCTCCTTTACCTACAAGGAGTCTGACTGGGAGAAGGCTGTCAAGAAGGACGGCATCCTGGGCGGCAGCTCCACGGTGGTGGTGGACGGCAAGACCAAGTACACGGTGAAGAACAATGAAGGCTTCTGCAAGCTGGACAACTATGGTCTTACCAAGAAGGGATCCACCAGCTGTATCGCCAATTATTCCTTTACCGATGCTGTCATAGCTTCATTGACCAAATAATACCGATTCAAGATGAAATACGGATTGACTTTCCTTGCGGCGGCTGCTCTCACCGCATCTGCCGCTTGTTCCCAGAAGACCGTCAAGGATACCTACTTCGATGGTTTCTTTGACGGGGACATCGTCCCGGGAGCCATTGAGCTCCAGGTGGCAGACCTTGGCGTGGATACTACAGTCGTGGTCAGGGACGGTATGTTCCAGATATCCCTTCCGGTGGATACCAAGGCGCTTGGAAGCATAACGGTTGCGGATGACCTTCCTGTCAGGAGCATCCCGTTCATCCCCGACGGCTCCGAATATACGATTACCCTCGACAGCCTCGACGGCAGGGTCCGTATGCGCCTGAAGTCTGAGAATCCAGAGGCGCTTTCCATCAAGCTGCAGGAGGTGTGTGACAGGATAGCTCTCTTCGCCAAGGAGAACAAGGCTTTCGAGAAGGCCGTGATGGATACAACCAAGCTTTCAATGGGACTGGCCGACCACATCCTTATGGCCAAGTCTGCCGAAATCGATTCCGAGAAGGCGGATTTCCTGCTCGGCGTCCTTGCAGCGAACAAGGACAACGCGCTTGGTAAGTTTGCATTCGGCGAGGCGGTGAATCACCTCGATAACGCCCGTATCGATTCCGTCCTGGCTTCGGTTGACACTTCAATGGTCGATATGGACAAGGCGAGGGCAGTAAAGGCCCGCAACACGGCTCTTGAAGCCACTTCCGAAGGGAAACCGTTCGTTTCGTTCGACGTCACCCTCGAAGACGGGACCGTTACCAGGCTTTCCGAATATGTCGGCAGGGGGAAGTATACGATCGTTGACTTCTGGGCGTCCTGGTGCCCATGGTGCATAGCCGAGATCCCGTATCTCAAGGCGGTTTACCGCAAATACGCCGGACATGGTCTCGACATGGTAGGCGTGGATGTGGCCGACTCGATGGACAAGGCCAAGGCGGCGATCGCTGAGCATGGCATTGACTGGCCTCAGGTCTATTCGAAGGACCGGGTCAACGGGACATACTACGGTTCCCGCGGAATCCCTCTCATCATCCTGTTCGGTCCTGACGGGACCATCCTGAAGCGGGATCTCCGGTGCGAGGATATCGAGGAAGCCGTGGCTACCTATATTTCTTTATAGATCCTCCAGTGAATTTCATCTCCTTGAACAGATAGGAAGCATTCCCTATCCGGGAGATGTTGAACAGCAGGTACCTTACGTCCAGGGATACGTTCCTGCAGACCTCCGGGTCGAACACATAGTCGCTCATCGTCCCTTCCCAGACCCTGTCGAAGTTTATTCCGATGAGGTCACCGTCCGCATTCAGTACGGGACTTCCTGAATTGCCTCCGGTGGTGTGGTTAGTGGCGAGGAAGCATACCGGTTGGTCGTCGAGTCCTCCCTTGGCGTAGAGGTCGCGAAGTTTCTGCGGGATGTCGTAGTCGAATATGTCAGGGTTGTCTTTTTCTATGATGCCCTTGAGGGTCGAAACCGGTTTGAACCAGGCACCGTCGGCAGGGGAGTAGCCTTCGATGTGCCCGTACGCGACACGGAGGGTCAGGTTCGCATCCGGGTAGAAGACTTTTTCCTTGTCGAATTCCATCTGGCCTTTCATGTATTGCCTGTTGGCCAGGCTTATCTCCTTGTTGAGGCCGTCCACTACGGGTTTGATATATGTCTCGAACCATTTCCTGAAGGCATCGGACATCTCATAGGCAGGATCGGCTTCGACCTTGTCCTTGTCATCGGGACCCAATGCGAGTACTTTGTCACGGTCAGTGAACAGTGACTTGGAGAAAAGGTCCTTCTTCCAGGCTTCCACGCTTCCATATTCCTGAAGCTTGTCGGTGTAATACCTTGGCAGCAAGCCTTTCGATACTCCTTTCCCGAAGCCTTCCATCATTGCCGTGAATATCTCTTCGTCAATCGGCTGGTAATAGTCCTTGAAGAATGCTCCGGCATAGCTGTCCTTGGCATCCTTGTTCCGGAGCCTCGAGTGGATTGCGGACGCGAAGTTCAGTATCTCGATGGCCCTGACGGTTTCATTGTAATACTCATAAGCGAGGAAAAACGGCTCCCTTTCGCTATACAGGCGATGCATCTTGCGGGTAAGTCCCTCATAACCGGTTCCTCCGCTCCATTCGTCGAAGCGGGCTTCGTATTCCTGCTTCCCGGCTACAGTGTTCATCTTGCGGATACCCTTGCTTTCGCCCTGCCATTTCTTCCATGCATTCGCCACGTTGGCTTGCTTGGAGGAGTATTTGATCCGGACCGCCTGGTCCTGCGACATGTATTTCTTCTGGATCGCCAGCCTCTGGGTCCTGAGGGCGATCTTGGCCGGATCGGAGACCTCGGAGACGTATCTGACCTCGTCGCTCATGACATATTCCCTGGTAGTGCCGGGGCAGCCGTAAACGAAAGTGAAATCACCCTCCCGTACTCCTGCCAGGGAGATCCGCAGGGACTTCTTCGGACGGTATGGCACATTGTCCTTGGAATAATCGGCCGGCTCGTTGTCCTTCCCGGCATAAATCCTGAATATCGAAAAGTCTCCGGTATGGCGCGGCCACATCCAGTTGTCGGTGTCTCCGCCGAATTTGCCGATGGAGGACGGAGGTGCTCCCACGAGCCTCACATCCCTGTAGATCTTATATACGAAGAGGAAATACTGGTTCCCGTAATACAGCGCTTCTACCCTGGCGCTGAGGCCTTTGCCTGCCGCTGAGGCTTCTGAAGCCAGTTTCGCCGACCTTACTTTCACCAACGAATCACGCTCGGCTGGTTCCACTTCTTCGGTGATACCTTCCAGGATGATATCGGTCACATCCTCCATCCTTTCCAGGAAACTGACCGTGAGACCGGGATTAGGAAGCTCCTGATCCCTGCCCATCGCCCAGAATCCGTCCTTGAGATAGTCGTGCTCGACACTGCTGTGTCTCTGGATGAAACTGTATCCGCAATGGTGGTTGGTGAACAGCAGCCCCTGGTCGGAGATGACCTCTCCGGTGCAGCCGCTCCCGAAGAGGACTATGGCATCCTTGAGGGACGCTTTGTTGACGCTGTATATGTCTTCTGCGGAAAGGCGGCAGCCCTTTGCCTGCATGTCCGCTATCCTTTGGGAAATAAGTACCGGAAGCCACATTCCTTCGTCCGCCTTTACCGGAAGGAACATAGTCAGGTAAAGCGCAACGGCGATAAAAATCCTTTTCATATCATCGGTTTGTCAGTTCATGCAAGATAGCAATTCTTGGGAATATAAAAAAGCCCGTCTGCGGGATGCAGGCGGGCTTATATGGCCAGGAACGGATCCTAGAGCTTCGGACCGGCCTTTACGAGGGCCTTTCCAGCCTTGTTGGATTCGTACTTGTGGAAGTTCTTGATGAACCTTCCGGCAAGATCCTTGGCTTTCTTCTCCCACTCGGCAGGATCGGCGTAGGTGTCGCGAGGATCGAGGATCCCGGTGTCGACTCCTTCGAGGACTGTAGGAACGGTGAAGTTGAAGTAAGGGATCTGCTTGGTAGGGGCGGAATCGATGCTGTGGTTGAGGATGGCGTCGATGATGCCACGGGTATCACGGATGGAGATACGCTTTCCGGTACCGTTCCAGCCAGTGTTGACCAGATAGGCCTTTGCACCGCTCTTCTTCATCTTCTTGACGAGTTCCACTGCATACTTGGTAGGATGCAGCTCAAGGAATGCCTGTCCGAAGCAAGCGGAGAAAGTAGGAGTCGGTTCGGTGATTCCACGCTCGGTTCCTGCAAGCTTGGCAGTGAATCCGGAGAGGAAGTAGTACTTTGTCTGCTCCGGAGTCAGAATGGATACAGGAGGCAGAACACCGAATGCATCTGCAGAAAGGAAGATCACATTCTCAGCTGCAGGAGCTGCGGAAACCGGACGGACAATATTCTGGATATGGTCGATCGGGTAGGATACACGTGTATTCTCAGTTACAGACTTATCAGCAAAATCAATCTTGCCGTTCTCATCCACGGTTACGTTCTCAAGCAGAGCATTTCTCTTGATGGCGTTGTAAATATCTGGCTCGGATTCCTTATCGAGGTTAATGACTTTTGCATAACAGCCGCCCTCGAAGTTGAAGACACCCTTGTCATCCCAGCCGTGCTCGTCATCACCGATGAGGAGACGTTTTGGATCAGTGGAAAGGGTGGTTTTACCCGTGCCACTCAGGCCAAAGAAGATGGCAGTGTGTTCGCCGTTCATGTCCGTATTGGCAGAGCAGTGCATGGAAGCGATTCCCTGCAACGGCAGGTAGTAATTCATCATGGAGAACATACCCTTCTTCATTTCGCCACCGTACCAGGTATTGAGGATAACCTGCTCACGAGAGGTTATGTTGAAGAGAACTGCCGTCTCAGAATTCAGACCGAGTTCCTTAAAATTTTCAACTTTTGCTTTTGACGCACAATAAACTGTGAAGTTCGGTTCAAAAGTTTCAAGCTCTTCCTCTGAAGGTTTAATGAACATGTTGCGAACAAAATGGGCCTGCCAAGCAACCTCCATAATAAAACGCACAGCCATACGGGTATCCTTGTTGGCTCCGCAAAATGCGTCAACAACAAAAAGTTCCTTATTGCATAGTTGCTTTTTGGCAAGATCACGCATCTGAGCCCACACCTCTTCGCTCATAGGGTGATTGTCGTTCTTATACTCAGGGGTTGTCCACCAAACGGTGTTTTTCGAATTCTCGTCCATGACAATATATTTGTCCTTGGGCGAACGGCCAGTGTAAATACCGGTCATCACATTGATGGCACCCAGCTCGGTCTCCTGACCCTTGTCATAACCCTCGAGCTCGGGCTTCATCTCCTCGTTGAACAACACCTCATAGCTGGGGTTGTATTGTACCTCGGTAACACCAGTGATACCGTACTTCTCTGCTAAGATAGCCTTATCAAATCTTGCCATAATAAATCGTTAATTATTAATGTTTTAGAAATTACCTATTTGAAATCCTCGGCAAAATTACGCATTATTCTATAATGTGCAACGCGAATTAAAGAAATTTTTCCTTAATTAATGCCTTGTTATGTTTTTTTAGCAGTTAGCAACCACCACAGCCGCATTCGCAACCATCACCGTGATCATGG
>JAEEGK010031718.1_pt1 | contig 10396 bp, 9 predicted proteins | sample 8958771 | NCBI WGS metagenome assembly JAEEGK01 (sample SAMN16246547, study PRJNA631951) | gut metagenome | biome: gut microbiome; feature: rumen; material: SC-attached | host: Bos | place: Iran: Karaj | collected 2018-10 | reverse complement strand
TTGCCAAGCTCGGTGGCGAAATGGTGAGCCTCGGTGCCGTGGATTTCAAGATTTCCGAAAGCCCCTTGTTTGAAGATATCGACCATATTGCGGTTCCGGTTCCGGATGGCGCGAAGGGCGAAAAGATTGTGCTCCTTTATTCGGGAGACAAGTCCGAAGACGAAGTCAAGACGATGCTTCGCCAGATTGGGCTTCCGCCCTTGATGGTTCCGGGGGCTGTACTCAAGTTGGATGAACTGCCAAAATTAGGTTCTGGTAAATTTGACGTACAAACTGGCAAGAAAATAGCTAGGGAACGCCTTGGAATTTCTGTATAAATTTTATATTTAACATACTATGAAAAACAAAAAGTTGGGAAGGGACGATGTGAAGCGTAAGTCTTTGCGTCAGTCCTTTATGGAATGGACGGAATCTCTTCATTGGGATAAACCTCAGAATGTGATGTTGGCGGCGACGGCATTTGTGCTCGTTTCCGCTTTCCTTATTTTTAACAATTTATCCGTGTCGTATGCGCGCCATTGGGACATCGAGTGGGGGTACTACTCCATCCTCCTCACGTTCCTTTTGCTCGTGGCGGGTGTCGTTGTCAACGCACCGTTCGTGGCAAAGCATATCCGCGGCTTCTTGCCGAGCGGCAAGGGCTTTTGCGGGCTTGCGCTTTTGCTCATCGTGTTCTCGGTGTTCATCTTCGGCAATATCGGCAATACGCACCGCGTGTTGAGCGACGAGACGAGCTGGGAGTCGATGGGGCTCCAGATGTATTTCCAGCATACGGGCGGCGTCTGTAACGAGGGCATCTGGACGGACGGCGTTCTCGATTGTAAAACGGAAGTGAACAATTTCAAGGGCAAGGCGCTCGGGTTTGTCTATTCGCTCGTGTTCAACTTCATGGAACCGAACCGCGATACGGCATTGACGGTGAACTATCCGTTCTACATCTTGAGCCTGATTGCGTTCTTCCTTGCGCTTAGCAAGTGGTTCAAGAGCGATAAGCTTGCGCTTGCGGCGACGGCGTTCTTGGGCGGCATGCCGATTTACCTGTTGCAGTCGCGCTCGGCATCGACCGAAGTCCTTTACATCCTCTTGCTTGCGGTGCTGATGGCGTGGTACGCTTTTGTGCCGACGAACAAGGTCACGTGGAAGCATTTCCTCTTGACGGTGCCTCTGCTTGGCTTCTTTGCGCAGACGCGTCAGGAGACCGTGTTCGCGTTTATCCCGTTCGCACTTTACTATTACCGTTACTTCCTCGAAAAACCGTATCGCTTGCCTGCCTTTGTGGCGTCCGTGATTGCAGTGAGCTGGCCTTCCATCAATACGATGGCGGCGTATCGCGGTTACGATTTCCAGGGCGGTTCCCATGCGGCGCACTCGCTGGAGAACTTCTGGTTCAATCTCAAGACGAACATCGAAGTCATGATGAACCTCAAGACGGATTCGGCTTTTGGCGGTATCATGGAAAATCCGTTCTACACGACGTTCACCGTGATTTTGCTCCTTGCGACGGCATGGCTCTTGTTCCGCATGATTTATTCCCGCCGTTATTTCCGCGGGTTCATTCTGGGTATCACGTTCTGCATGCAGATTTTCGTGATTCTCCTGAACGTGTCGGGTACGTTTACGATTGATATCAACCAGCGTTACGTGCTTGTGGCGCTGCCGCTGTTTGCACTTTTGATGGCGCTTGGCCTTTACGACGCGCTCCTCTTTACGACAAAGATGAAGGACGATGCTGCGGCAAAGATTGTCATGGGCGTGGCGTGCATTTTGTCTGTCGGGCTGATGATTTACCATGCTCCGAGCTATAAGGCGAACATGCTCTATTACAAGAACAAGCTCCTTACTGAAGAAGACTTCCTGAACACGGAATTGGCGAAGTATCCGAAGAATTCTGTGTTTATTTACGCAAGACCATGGCAGATGCTCGCTTCCGGTCACACCTCGTTTAGCGAAAGTTCCTTTAGAAGTTGGAGCACCGAACAGTTTGCGGAATGGATGCAGAAATCCGGTGGCAACATTTATCTCGTTCGCGGTCAGGACGGCTACGGAAAGGTCAACCGCGCAAGCCGCGTGGTGGGCTTCAAGACGACCGACCAAATTGACGATATCTTGAGCGATTACAAGAACGAACGCGTGTTGATGAATGCTAGGGATTTCGGTTACGGCCTTGCCATTTACAAGATTATCTCGAAGAAGGGTGTATCGCATTACGCGCAGAACTTCATGGTGACCGAGGAATCGAACGGCTTTGTCGTCGTGAACAAGCGCTTCCCGGAATCGATTGCCTGTGATTACAAGGTGAACGACAAGGATCAGGGTGAAATGCTCGTCTCGAACAATGCGGATACGCTGTTCCTGGATTCCGCGAAGATTCGCGCTGGCATGAACCGCGTCGTGTTGAGCTGCTACATGCCCGACGAAGATACGCTCGTGACGTACAGGGATTTCTTTATCGATGCTCCGAACGTGGCTCTCCTCTCGAAACTCAAGATGAGCCGCTTCCATCAGGACTGGGGCGAACCGCAGATGAACGCGACCGTTGACCATCACAAGATTACTTTGGACGGCGAACCGTTCCGCTACGGCATCGGCAGCCATGCCAATTCGTCTATCGAGTATTCGCTTTCCCGCAGCTATGACTGGCTGAATGTGGTCATCGGGCTTGATGACGAAAGCGCTTGCGGCGATGGTGCCTACTTTGCGGTCGAAGCGGACGGTCGTGAAATCTACCGTTCCAAGAAGCTTTATACGACTGACAAGGAACGCTTGAGACTGGACATCAAGGGTGCAAAGTCGATTAATTTGCGTGTGCTGATGGGCGACGACAAGGACTGCGACCACGGCGACTGGGCTCACGCTTGGCTAGAGGCTGAAAATTGAAAGTTCTTGTAGCTCCGCTTGATTGGGGACTTGGGCACGCGACACGTTGTGTGCCCGTCATCCGGGAGTTTTTGCGGGGCGGCGCCGAGGTGGAAATTGCTGTAGTTAACGCCAATGCGAATTTTTTCCGCGAACTGTTCCCTAATTTGCGGCAACGCGTTGCACCTAGCTACAACATAGTTTATCCGAAACATGGCTACAACATGGCGCTTTGGCTGCTCAAGAACAGCGTGCACCTCAATTCCATAATGCGTTATGAACGCCATTTTGCCGAAGAAATGGTGGAGCGCCACGGTTACGATGTGCTGTTTTCGGACAACCGCTTTGCTTTTTATTCCAAGAATGCGTACAACATTTACATGACGCACCAACGCCGGATTGCCTTCCCGAAAGCGTTTTCGGCATTCGAAGGCGTGGGCGTTCTTTGGCATTCGAACATCATGCGAAAGTTCGACGAAGTCTGGGTGCCCGACATGGAATTCTATCCGGGTTATGCGGGTTCGCTTTCGCATTCGGGGGCGACTCCCGGCGACAAGCCCATGCGTTACGTGGGGACGCTTTCGAGATTTTCGGAACGCCCTGTGAATGTTTCGCGAACGAATACGGATTCTGGAAAAGATCTTGAAAGTGAAGTAGATTTGATGAGCGTCTCTGAGTTCATGGCTCGCTCCGCAAGCGTGGAATGGACTGTCGCCTCGGATAATTCCGCCTGCTACAAGGTCGTGGCGGTCGTTTCTGGCGTTGAACCGGCACGCACCCAGTTCGAAGTGCAGTTGCGTAAGGCTCTTTCTGAAATTCCCGGTCGCCACATGATGATTCTCGGAAAGCCTTCGGCCGGGCACAAAACCTGGATTGAAGGGAATATCGAGTTCCATACGCATTTGCCGGATGACGCTTTTGCAGAGGCCATACGCAGTGCCGATTATGTGGTGAGCCGTGGCGGCTACAGCACTGTGATGGACATGGCTGAACTTGGCGCAAAATGTATTTTTGTACCGACGCCCGGGCAGTTTGAACAGATTGTCCTTGCTCATGATTTGTCAAAGGCGGGGTATGCGACTCAAATTCCGGCAGATGAACTCTCTGCCGAAACGCTTGAAGAAGCCTTTGGGTCTTGTGTTCCGATGATTGCGCCGGAAAAGCATAACCTGCTCCATGATGCAGTCAAAAATGTTGTTCAAATATTAAAAGAGAGATGACGATGAACCAGTTTGTTCTTGCCTTTCCGCTCCCGGTTGCCGCCGATGAAACGTTTGCCATTACCGAAAACGTCAAGGTCGAGGCCGATACAAAGACGTTGATGGTTCCAGGGTGCAGCGTGCAGTTTAACGTTGTTCGTCAGGGCGCCTCTGCGGACCTCTTGGGTATCTTCAAGGAACGTAATGACCTGACGGAAGAAGAGGAAAAGGCTATTGCTGGCCACAAGTCGCTTTTGTTCTTGCTTGGAAACGTGAAAAGCATGAACGACGTCAAAATGGTGAATTCCGCCATCATGAAAATTTTTGATGCCAAGGCGATTGGCGTTTATATGCAACAGTCCGGTACGGCATGGACCGTCGAAGCTTCGTCGGATATGTTTGGTGATGAGGAATATCCGATGGACGCCTGGATTAACATTATCGATGCGGGCGAGACTCTCTATACGCTTGGCCTTGCGACGTTCTCGTTGCCGGATTTGTGCGTCTCGACTGCGATTGACGACCCGGAAGAAACTCTGCTGATGGCTGCCGACAGTTTATTCGGGGACGGAATCCCTGCGAAGTCGGGGAGTGTCATTGACTGGGGTGATGACGAAAAATACGTGCTCCGCCAAGAAACCAAGACTCTCTTCTCCAAAACCGCCCCTGAATACAACAAGCAAGGCGTATTTCGAATCGTGAAGAAGTGACGCGCTTGGTCGAGTAGGGAGACCAAGTGCGTCATCCTGTAGCCGAAGGCGATAGGAAGTAGGCAGTAGGAGAATATTGTCATTCCCGATTTAATCGGGAATCTCCTTTTCAAAAAAAGAATGGGAGATGCCCGCTTTTTCGGGCATGACAAAGTCAATATGAGGGGGTGCTTATGCCCAATGTTTTGAAATTCGAATGTATCGACAATGCTCGGCAACTTGGCGGCATCCCTGCGGGTGCTTCTCGCGTCAAGCAGAATGCGCTTTTCCGTAGCGGCAATCTGTCGCGGGCTTCAGAACATGACTTGCTCCGTCTGCGCGATGATTTTGGCGTTCGCCTTGTTATTGACTTGCGTTCGGATTTTGAATACATGCGTAAACCGGACAAGCTAATTGACGGAATGCAGTCGGCGCTGATTCCCATTCTGGATGAATCCATGCATGGCGACGCATTCAACAAGAATCAGGTGGTGCCTGCGACTGGCGTGGACTTTATGGAGTTCCTGTTCGGTATTGCACGTTATCCGTTTGCGACTGAATTGAAGGATAAACTTTATAACTACTTTGTCGATAGCGAATATGCGAGCAAACAGTATGCTAAAGTGTTCGAAGCCGTTCTAGCGCAAAAAGGGGCGCCTGTCTTGTTCCATTGTACCTCGGGCAAGGACCGCTGCGGTTTTTGTTCCGCGTTGATGCTTGCCGCTCTCGGCGCCGACGATAACGCAATTCTTGATGATTACGTGGAATCCGCAAATTCTTATTGCAAACAGCTTGAGGCGATGACCGCAAAGGGCCGCGAATCTGGCATGACCGAGCAACAGCTGGACGTATTGCATTTTCTGGTGAGCGTCAAACGTGAATATCTTGAAACGCCGCTATCGCGCGTTAATGCCGAGTACGGCTCGCTGCTGAATTTTATCACGCAACGGATGCACGTGCCCACCGCCACCATTGATGCACTCCGTGAATACTATTTGGAATAATTGTCGTTTTTCTGAATGTTCCACATTCTCGTCACCCTGAACGAAGTGAAGGGTCCAGTCATTTCTTCGCTTCTCCGTCGTCCTGAGGACCGAAGGGACGAAGGACCCAGTGAATTTCTTGCATCGCATCTTCGTCATCCTGACCCGTAGGGGAAGGATCCAGTCATTTCTTGTTTCGCAATACAAGATTTTACTGGATTGACGGCTACGCCGTCCGAGGCTTCGGCTCAAAAATAGGTCTGCAAGCAGCCCTGCTTTGTTCGCCTTGCACTCTTTTCTTCGGGGCATGCCCCTCAGGATGACGTAATAAGGTTTTGTCCTTCAGGATGACGCAATAGGTTGCGCCTCTCAACATGACGTTGAATGTGATTTCCTCTGGATGACAACACAAAAAAACGCAGGCCCGGAGGTCTGCGCGTTTTCAATATCACATTCTCGTTTATGCGATAGAGCCGAGCGGTCTCTTAGAGTTCCGGCTGCTTGCCGGTGAGGCGCACGAAGATTTCTTCGTACTTGGCGAGCGTGTTCTTCACGACTTCAGGCGGAATTTCCGGACCCGGGTAGGTCTTGCCCCAGTCGAGCGTTTCGAGCCAGTCACGAACGTACTGCTTGTCGAAGCTTTCCTGGTTCTTGCCGACCTGGTACTTGTCTGCCGGCCAGTAACGGCTGGAGTCCGGCGTGAGCACTTCGTCGATCAGGATGGTTTCGCCGTCGATTTCACCGAATTCGAACTTGGTGTCGGCGAGGATGATGCCCTTGGAGGCAGCGTAGTCGCGAGCCTTCGTGTAAATGTCGAGGGACATGTCACGGAGCGTCGTTGCAACCTTTTCGCCAACGATATCGAAAGTCTGTTCGAAGCTGATGTTTTCGTCGTGGCCAACGTCCGGCTTGGTGCTCGGCGTGTAGAGCGGCTTTTCGAGCTTCTGGCAAAGCTGCAATCCTTCCGGGAGAACGTGACCGCAAATCTTACCAGTCTTCTGATAGTCCTTCCAGCCGGAACCGACGATGTATCCGCGCACGATGCATTCCACGGAATGGCGGTTTGCCTTCTTCACGATCATGGAACGGCCGCGGAGGTAGTCGGCGTGCTTCTTGAGCACTGCCGGATATTCGTTCACGTCGGCGGTGATGAGGTGATTCTTCATGCCAAGGTGCTTGAACCAGAAAAGGGAAAGCTGGTTCAGGATCTTGCCCTTGCCCGGAATCGGGGTCGGGAGAACCACGTCAAATGCGGAAAGACGGTCGCTGGCGACCATCAGGAAGCTGTCGCCCAGGTCGTACATGTCGCGTACTTTACCCTGGTGGAACAGCGGAACTTCGGTAATGGGGGTTTCAAATTTTAAGCTCATAGTGCAAACAAATATAGAAAGATGGAACTTTTTGGGCTAGGGGAGTCTAAACTGAAGAATTGCGTATTATACACTTTGTATAATTTAGAGGAATTTATGATTGAAAATGGCTGATTAAACGTCTAAATTTGCTGAAAAACTGAATTTTTGTATAATACGGCTATTGACGACCCTTGAAAAAAACTGTATTTTATAGGTATGAAATCGATACTCGAATATAAGGACTACCACCTGTATATGCAGGACTACTACGACGAACGCAAAAGGCTTGGCGCGTTCTCGTGGCGTGAATTCTGCAGACGGGCCGGATTTTCGTCGCCGAATTTCTTGAAACTTGTGTGTATGGGACAAAGCAAGCTTTCCAAGATCAAGGCAACCCAGGTCGCAAAGGCCATGGAGCTTGTTTGCTACGAAGAAGATTATTTTAGGTTACTCGTTGAATTTTGCAATGCCGATAAGGATTCCATCAAGAAGGCTGCCCTTTTTGAAATGGATAGGATTGCATTGGAACATAAGGTACGCGTTGTCGATAGCGAGACGTTCCAGTATTACGAATCGTGGAAATATCCTGTGGTGCGCGAACTTGCGCCGATGATGCCGGGGGCGTGCCCGCGCGACATTGCCGAAGTCTGCAAGGAATATGTTTCTGCCGAAGAAGTCCGCGATGTCTTGAGTTTCCTTGTCAAGGCCGGATTCCTGAAAAAGGATGATGAGAAAGTTTATTCGCAAACAGAAAAGACCGTTATGGGCTCCAAGGAGGCTTTGCCGATTGCTATCCGCTCCATGCACAGGGAAATGGCGAACATGGCATCGCGAGCCGTTGACCGTTATGCGACCGATGAACGTTATTTTACAGGAATCACGTTTAGCGTGAATGACGAAGCTTATAAAAAAATCGTCGATGAAATCAATGCTTGCCGTAAAAAGGTCTTGGCTATCGCGAATGCGTACAAAGATGTCAATCAGGTTTGTCGTATCAATTTTCAACTTTTTCCGATGACAGATAAAATAAACGGAGGAAGGCATGCGTAAAGGTTGTTTTTTTGTCATAGGAACGTTCTTGTTGATTCTCGGGGCTTGTGGTGACGGCGGAACCGTTGATCCGAATGCTTTTGCTGAAGGTCTTAGCTCTGGGGATGATCTTCCAGAAGTGAATGTGCCTAGCTCATCGAGCAGATCCAAAGCGACTGAACACCCTTCGTCCAGTCCGAATCCGACTGTGGATGTCCATGTGTCTAGCTCCAGTCAGGAAGATGTTGATGTTGTGCCTATTGAAATGTCCAGTATGCGCGAAGATAAGGGCGTCTCTTCCAGTTCCTCGGCTCACTCTAATTTGGACCCTATTAACGATGATGTTCTTGTCAATAAGTATTTTAATTTCAATGCGAACAATGCAAGTAACTATATAGTACCTCCGAAAAATAATAGAGCTGATTCTACTTATGCGGTGAATACCTCGGTTTACGAAGAAGAGAAGGGGGCCGTTTCGTATTGTGCCGATGACGACAAGAGCTATACCTTGAGATTTAGGATTCTAGCAGAAAAAGAAGTGAAAAAATTGCTGATTCTTAAGGAATTGGGCCCTGTTTGCGAGGACATTTCCAAGAAGTTCAAGGATGCATGCGAGTCCAAGAACGGCGCGGAACTGCAAATGGTTAGCGCTTGTGACAGTAAAGGAAATTTGGAGATGTTCTGCTCTTATACAGATCCTTCTGCCAATTTCGTAACGCTGTTAGCCGATTTTACGAACGAAGTCGAAACCAACTGCAATAGCGAATATCTCGATGCTTCGGTGTATCTTCAGAATCAGTGGTAGCTAGATATAAAAGGTTTGTGAGAGGATTCCTAAGAGGAGGAATGTATGAATAAGTTAATTGTTGCTTGTGTGGCGCTGTCGTTTGCGTTGTTGGCATGCAGTGACGAATCGTCTCCTGTGGCATCCGGCTCACAAATTTCAGGAGGAGGGGTCTCGTCGGTGACGGTTCTTGAATCGTCATCGGCGGTGACCAATTCTGTGTCGAGTGCTGCGGCTCCGAAATCTAGTGCAACTGTTCCGGCGTCTAGCGTGACGGTTCCTGCGTCTAGTGCCGCGGCTGCGCCGAAATCAAGTGCGACCGTTCCGGCGTCTAGTGCAGTGTTTGCTTCGTCTTCGTCGGTAACACCTACCACAGATTCGTTGGCTGCAACTACGGATGATGCCCGCTTGGTGATAAAGAATGCTGTTGGCCAGTGTGGCACGCTACAAAATTTCGATGCTTCGCAAGATGCGGGATTCAGGGCGGCGGAAAAGCCAAACATGCGTGCTATCCGTACAGTCGGCTCCGATTCCACGGAATTTTTGATTAGAGATGTTCAGCTAACTTGCGGCTGGGTTCTTGACAGTTTGGAAATTACGACATCGGGCGATACGCTTGTGATAAATGCAGAATTTGACCGTTCAAATGCACAACGGTGCCTGTGTGACTACCAGTTTTTGTTCAAAGTAAAATCGGAAACAACTTATTCTAAAACAAATTTTGTTACGTTACGCACAGAACCTAGCCGTGAAAATGACCGTACAACGCCGATTATCGATTCAGAAATATGGGGGAGCGACCCGGTGTCGCATGTTCAGGTTATCTCGAATGTTTCTGCGAAGTGCAACAAAAATGAAGTTGCTGAAAATGCACCGCGCAGGGTAGCATCTACCATCGAAGTCAATCTCGTCGATACGACGTCTTCTGGAAATAATAAACCGCATGCAACGATGAAAATTCTGGATAACGGCTTTATCAGGATTGATGTTGATGGAGTTTATCTTCCTTGCGGTGTGATTGTTGAAAGTGTCAGTGTTTCTTCGACCGGTGGCAGCACGATTTTTGCAAGCATTAAAGTGGACCCATCCAGCCCGGTTGTCAATTGCATTTGCCCGACGCGTATTTCGTTTGATGTAAAGAACGAGAATGGTTTTGCGAATGCAAATTATATCAGTTCGGATGAGTTTGGACAAATTCAAATTTTAAAAACTAAAGAATAAATACCTTTTTAAAGGGGGTTTATCATGAAAAAGTCTGCTTTATTTACGGCAGCTGTTCCAGCGGTGTTCTCTGTGGCACTTTCGCTTTCGATGCTCGCTTGCAGCGATGATGCGTCTGCGGTGGCTCCTGTTCTTGGTGGCGGCGAAATCACGAGCAGCGATTCCGACCAGCTCAATTCAAGTTCTTCCGTTTTTGACAAAAGCTCGAGCAGCGCTGTCCGTAGTGGTTTTCAACTTGGAGCGTGCAAGAGAAATGCTTTCGATGCTCTAGCGAAAGATGCTT
>JAEEGK010031716.1_pt1 | contig 10397 bp, 9 predicted proteins | sample 8958771 | NCBI WGS metagenome assembly JAEEGK01 (sample SAMN16246547, study PRJNA631951) | gut metagenome | biome: gut microbiome; feature: rumen; material: SC-attached | host: Bos | place: Iran: Karaj | collected 2018-10 | reverse complement strand
CAATCCCCAATCCCCAATCCCCAATCCCCATATTATTTATTTATAAAAAAAAAAATTTAAAAAATTTAATATAGGTAATAATTAATAAATAAAAGGATTATTTTATTTTATTTTATTTCAATTTATTTAGTTTAAAAATTAATTATCAAATCAAAGGGATTGGGCATTTAAGATTACATATTGTTTTAATTTATATTTTTAATAAATTATAAAACAGTAATAAAAAATAAAATAATTATATTTATTATTAAACATAATTAAATCTATATAATTAATAATAAATCTTTTAATTCATTTTTAAACAATAATTTATAATAAAAAATAATCTACTTATTTTTAAATCAAGAAAAATATTTTAAAAAAAAAACACCATTATTAATACTTTAACTCATATTTCATTTTCTTTTCCTACTATACCATTTTTATAGGTATTTTCCTTAATTTCTTCTTTTTTTTCATTTTCAATTTCTTTAATATCTTTATCATTCTTAAGTAATTCTTTAGCAATTGAAAATTCATTTTTAACACTTTTCCTTCTTAATTCATCAAATTTTTTTTCATGTTCTTCAATATTTTCAATATTCCCTTTTTGATTTAAAAATTTTAATTCATTTGCAACTAAAAAACTCACACTATTCCTCTTTTTAGGATTTGGCATAATTTTATTTTTATCTAAAGGAGTTGAATCTTTTAATGAAGAATGTTTTGGTTTCGAACGTACAAAATTTGCATTTTCAGACATTTTTTTATTAATATTATTTTTTTTATTTATTTATACAATATTTAACTTATTTTATTAAAAAATTGAATTAATAATGCAAAATAAAAAAATCTATAAACAATGAAAAAAAACTCAAAAATATAAAAAATAATAAATTTATATTTCTCTTATTTGATGCAATAATTTCCCAATATCATTATAATTACAATTAAAAATATTAACAAAACTTTCTTCTTCTCCAATTAACATATTTTTAAACTCTTCAAAATTATCATATTTCAAATCTTTTTTTCCATCTTTCCAAGTACCAAATCTTACTTTTCCCTGTGAAATAAATTTTCCTAAACCATTTTGTTTATTATTTTTCCAAAAACCAATAAAACATTTTTCATTATTTTCCCAAAAAACAATACCGAAACCATTTTTTTTATCTTTTTTAAAATAACCTAAATAAGTTTTAGTATTAGGATAAGTAAATTCACCAAATCCATCCATTTGATTGTTTTTCCATGATCCACAATAAATTGAACCATCTTTAAATTGATAAATTCCTTCTCCATTTAAATTATCATTTTTCCATTCTCCAGAATAAACTGAATTATCATTCCAAGTAAAAATACCAATTCCTTCTTTTTTTCCATTTTTAAATTCACCTTTGTAAATATTACCATCATTATATTTTTCAATACCAATCCCATTTTTTAAATTATTTTCCCAATAACCTTCATATGAAATATTTAATTTTTCATTTTTACAAATTCCATATCCTTCTGCAAAATAATCTTTAACATAACCATAATATGATATATTTAAATTTTCATTTTTAAATTTACAAATATTTGTCCTGTGACCATTTATAAAATTACAAATAAAAGTTGAATTCGAATTTTTGAAAATTTGCTTTCCAAAACCATCATATTTATCATTAAATTTTGACCCTATGTATTCAAAATTATTTTCTGGGAATAAATTTAAACTTAATTCACCTGAATTTACTTTTATTTCATATTCTATTTCTTCATTATTATATTCTGATATTATGTTCAAATGAGCTTCATTTTTTAATTGTTTTAGTTTTTTAAAGAGTTTTATTATTAAATTTATTTTATATTTTTTTTTGATTTTCATTAATTCATTTTGATCTGGTATTTCTTCTTGTACTGAACTTTCTAAAAAATTTGTATTTATATTTGAGTTTGGTATACTCATTTTTATTCGCTGTGATGATTTTTCATTTTCATTTATTTCAAATAAAGAATTTTTTGTATTTAATGAATTTTTAATTGTTAAAGTATTATTAATTTTTGAATTATTAAATGAAAAATTAGCAATTTTTGATAAATCACCTTCATTATTTGATAAAGATGCATTATTTTGACAACCTTTACATAATTCTTCACCCATTTAATATTTTTTTTAAAAATAAAATATAAATTATAAAAAATGTCAAATGATAAAGAAAAAAAACCAAATTTTTATAATTTGCATAGAAGGAATTTTACAAATAATATATTAAATTATTCAAAGAATAATAAGTCAAATTCTACATTGTATTCTAGTTACAAAACAAATTCAAATCTTAGAAAAAATAATAATACATTAAGAGATAGTTTTTTAAAAATGAATTCGAGTTTAACAAAATCTTCTTATAATAATTATATTAATAGACCAATTGTTAATTTTACACCAAAAATGCCTTTACATAATTTGGATTCGAAATCTTTTATTAATCCTTCAAAATTAAATTATACTGTTTCTATTGTCCCACCTTCTTGTCATTTAAAAAAGAAAAAAATTAAAAAAAGTAGAAATTATACTATTGAAGAATTTGAAAAAGGATTATTCTCATCAATTCGTAAAAATTCACTTCATAAAACAAAAGAATCTTTTCTATTTTAATAATTGAATAATTATTATTAATATAATCATTTAACAATTATTTAAATTCTTAAAAATAAAAAATCTAAAATATTTTTGATATAATAAATAATTGTTTAATATTTATAAAGTTAAATAATTTAAATAATATAACATTTTTATTATAAATTATTATCAAATTATACACATGAAAACTGATATAGATTCATATTCAGATGTTCTTATTTTAACAATTAAAAACGGAAATATTATTTTAGTGCCTTTTTTTAGTGAAAAAGGAAATCAAACAAAAATCTCATCTAAAAATGAATATGATTATTTTTATAATTGTGATAATAACGAATCTAAATCAGAAGATATTAATACAAATTTCTTTGATGAAAATGATATAAAAAATGAAAGAAAAGATAATGAAACATTTAAATTTACATCAAAATTATCATATAATTGGAAAAATAATATTAAAAATTTTAAATCGAAACAATTTAATAAATATAATAAATCAAAAAAACATCATAATTAGAATTATCATAGAAAATTAAAATTATGAGTTTTTAAATTTTCATTATGAATTATAAATATTTAAACTAAATTTATATTTTGAAGAAAATGTAAGAGTAAAAAGTTTAAAGCATAATAAATTTAAATAATTCATATATATATATAAGCAATTTAGTATTATATATAGTAAAATAAGAAAGTTAAATCTTAAAGTATAAAAAGTAATAAATATTAAAAATAAAAATATTCAAAAAAACATAAAAAATGGGAATATGTTGTGGAGAAGGAATAAAAGATCAAGAAATCTTAAATGCATCAAGTATAAATGAATTAATTGAAATATTGAATGAAAGAAAAGAAAAATTTCCACAAGAAAAAAAACAATTACAAGATTATATAAATGATCCTTCAAAAGAAGTAGATTCTATTAATGTTTCTGGTATTGATAATGAAATTTTAAAACAAAGAGTTCCATATTTAAATGATTTAGAAAATGCATATAATATAATTATTGAAAATTTAAGTTCTAATCCAGAACTTCCTTTAAAAGAAACTAAACAAAAATGTGATAATGTTACTTCTTTATATTATTTAACTTATGATCCTAATAAGGAATTAGATATGCAAATGCAAAAATTTGAAGATTTTATTGAAGAAAATAAAAAAAAATAATTTATGTTCTTTTTTAATATCGTTTTTTATATTATTTAATATATCATTTTAGAAATTAAAGATTATTTAATGAGTAGAATTTCATATTGTATTTTTTTTAAATTATTTTTTTTGACACATAAATTGAATTAAATATTTAAATAATAAAATAATTTTTTTTATATTTATGAATAATATGATAAAAAGTACATATCCCAATTAAATAATATTTAATCTTTTATAAACAGTTTAAAAATTATTAATTATTAATAATTAATTAATTATTTATATATGTTCAAAATGATAATATAAATTTTTTTAATTAGTAATATAAAAATTAAAATGGATAACTGTTGTAAATATTAAAATATATAATAAAAAATTTTTATTTAGATAAGATTCAAATAAAAGTTTTTGTTATTATATTATGATAATGTTAGTAATTAAATGTTTTAATAGAGTTAAAAAATAATGAAATTATAAATTTAATTAAAAGATAGAACTCTTCATATCAAAAAAAAGTATAGAAATAATTTATTAAAAAAGAAAAATTGTAATAATTGTTTTAGGAGTAAAAATTTTGTTAATAAAATATCTAAAATAAGAAATAATATTTTTTACTCTTTAAATCATATTTTAATACTTCAAATAGATTAAATAATATTTTTGAAAATGATGATTTAATAAAACCTGTAATTTAAATAAACTAAAATAAGATAATAATATATAAGTTCAACTTTCAGAAAGAGATAATATTAAAATATTAAATTATCTAAAAAATATAACCATCAAAAAAAAATAACTATTATAAGAAAAAATTATTTATATTAAAGGAATAAAAATAAAAGATTTACTGGAATATTGTTTATTATATCAAGAACAAAATAGTCTTTTCATTATTTGAAAATATCATTTATAAAACCAACAAAAAAAATTTTGATTATATTTATAAAGTATTTGAAAACAAATAAAATGATTTTTTAAAAATTTTAATTTGATAATATTTATAGTAATAATAGTATCATTAATAAGGATTATGTTATTTTTGAAGTTTTTAAATTTTTAAGATAAATTTGCAATAAAGTTGAATGATTATGTAATGATATTTTTTTTATATTTTGAGTATTATATTTTCTTACTATTTCCCTGTCAAATTTAATTTTTGTTTCATTCTATTTTTCATATAATATAAATCATTTTTCTAATATTGGCATTTGTAGTTTTTGTTTGAAATTATGTGTTTAAACTTTTTATTGATTTATTTGGAATATTATTTTATAAAGTTTTTATTTATAATAAAAGAATTAAAAAATTTTATTATTTAATAATGATAATTACAAAATAATCAATATTAATTCTAAAATTTGTTTTTTCAATTTTATTTTTATTAATTATATTATTATTCAATATATTTTTTAAAAAGATATTTTATTTAAAAATAGATTATTATACTTTAAATAAGAATATATTCAAAAAAGATCAATTAAATACAATAATCTATCATTATATTTTAGTAAAATTTTTTTTCATTTAAATAAATATATATCAAAATCTGCCTTATTTTAGGATTTCATATTTTCATTTAAAGCATAAAAAATAATATTTTTCTATTTAAACCCTAATTTAATTTATTTATAAACATATTTAGAAATAATATCCTAAATGCTAACTACAAATGACATTAATGTAATTCAACAAGGATCCATTTTTAAAATCCCACTTGATAAATCATTTCAAAATATTATGAATCAAGAAGAAAAAGAAAATTTATCAAATTCAACAAAACAATCAATAGACCATATTCTTAAAGATAAAGAATTTTCATCTTTATATTCAAATTTAAAAAACGAAAAAATTAAAAACGATTTAGAAATTGATGATGCATTGGATAAAATAATTAATGAACAAGAACAATTAAAATTTTTTGTAAATAAAAATTCCGAAATAATAGAAACTCTAACAAATTATCAAGTATTAAAGAAAAAAAATAATTTGCTGAAAAATATTAAACATTTTTTAAAAAAATTAAAAATAAATAAAGAGTTAGAATGTTATATTATTGATGTAATTCAAAAATATGAAAAAGATAAAAATTCAGTTAATATATATGAAGCAAATGAATTTATTCATAATAAATTAAATGAAAAAAAAAAAGTTAGGAAATTTTATTATAATTTATTAGATAAAATTATTGTATATTCAAAAAATATTGGTTTTATTGATTGATAATTTTTTATTTATTAAAGAAGGTTATTATATATATTTGTTTATTATAAATATAACATTTTTATTTATGAATTTAATTTTTGATTTTTTATTTTGAATTTTTAAGTTATATTGATTAATAATTATAATAAAATGATTAAATATCAATGTTATGATAAGGAAAAAGATTTTTCAAAAGATTATTGTGAAAAAGTATCAAGATTTCAAATTTTTCCTTTATCAAAATTAGGATTAAGTAAATATTTAAAACAAGCAACTTTCTTACATGAAAAGTATAATGATTCAAATAATTCTGATGATATTGAAAAAGAGGAAATAAAAAATGAAAATAACAATAATATAAAATTAAGAAATTCAAAATCATCAGTTGATATTGTAAATAAATTCAATATTACAACAAATCAATATAAAGAGAATATTAAAAAAGAGTTAGATGATAAAAAGAAATTAATATATAATCATAGTTATAATAATCTTAATGAAAAAAAATTTAAATTAGAACCAAAATTAAAATCTAAAATAAAGTATTTTGAACCAAAAATAATACAAAGTAAATTAATAAATAAATACCTAAATAAAGGTCATGTAAAATTAAAAAGAAGAAATAATAGTTGTTTTAAATTGAAAATTGATCAATTACCGTTAATCACATATAATAAATTATTAGGACATAGGAAAATTGAGATAAAAAAAATAAATGCCTATAATGTATCATCTTCATTAAGTAATTCTTCTTTTAATCACAAATCTTATTTTATGGGTGAAAAATATAATCCTAAAAATTATGAACAAAATTGTATTATAAATAGAACTTCAAGAAATGAATTAGGAATTCTATATAATCATTAATTAATTTAATTATAAAAATTATAAATTATATCTTTGAAATATAAAATAAAAATTTAAAACTTATTCCTTTAAAAAAAAACATAAAAATGAAACAAACAACAATTTAAAATATTAAAAATTAAAAAAAAAATTAAAAAATTTTAAATTCAAATTTAAAAAATCCAATTTTTAAAAATCCATATAATAAATTCCCAAAAAATCCAAAATTAATATTTATGAATTATACCCAACAGCATCTTCAATTAATTGACACAATTTCTTTTTCTTTTCTTCACCATTCAACTTCAAACAATTTTTCTGTAACAATTCTTCATTAACACTTTTCCAAATTTCGATTCTTTTTTTTAATTTATCTTCTTCATCTTGATCTCTAGGAATTAATCTATCTTTAACATCATCAGTCAAAGTTTTAAATTTTTTAGAATCTTCTCGATAATATTTTCCGGTTTTAGGATCATATTTAATTTTTTTAGCTTTATCAACAATAACATTTTCATCAACATCAATAACACAAATTAAACTTGGTTTAATAGAAGGATTCATATTATCCATAAAATTAATTTGTCCTTTTGATTTAGGAAATCCAGTAACAATCCAACCATTAATCATACAATCAGAACAAAATAATCTATCTTCTAATAATTTAAGTACAAATTTATCATTTACTAAATCACCATTTTCAATACTTTCTAAAATTAATTTAGAATTCTCATTTTTAAGTGAAATTTCCTTATTTAATAAATCCATAATATTAACTGGAATAATTTGTAATTGTCTAGCTAATCTATTAGCAATACTTAATTTACCACATGATGGTGGTGCTACTAAAATTATTCTTGGTGGTCTTCTTGCAGCATTTGTTTTATTTTTAAATTTAAGTAATTTTGCTAATTCATCAACAACATCATTTTGACTATTAAATTGATCTACTGGTAATTCACAATAAAATCCTTTGAAAACATCTTCAACTGCTCTTATATTTAATTCAGCTTCATCAACTGAATTTTTAGCAAGTTCTCTTACTTGATCATCATTTTTAGCATTTGGATCTTTTTGTTGTTCTGAATTTGTATTATTATCTATTATATCTTCACCATTTTCATCTTGTTTCTTATTTTCAATTTGTTCACTTTCTTCTTGTGGTATCTTACTTCTTAATTTATTAAAAACTTGTTCTTCTGCTTTTTCTCTACTTGTTTTTAATATAATCACATTATCAGGTAATAAACCAATTGATTGTAAGAAAATTGCTTGTGTTCTATTACGAGGAAAACCTTCAATAATATATGAAGTATTTTCTTCTTCATATTTAATTAATTGATTCCTTACTAATTCAATTACAATGTCATCATCAACTAATGTATTTGTATTATAATTTTTTTCTATTTGATGAGCATTATCTAATTTTTTTTCTATTTCCATTTCTAATATACTTTCTACTGAGAAACATGTGTAACCTAATGATTCTGCTACTGAAAGAGAAACATCTTTTCTGTTTGTTCCTGGGTAACCTGTTATGAAAATACGCTTTCTGTCTTCCTTTTTTAAACTTTCTATTAAGTAGTCTATTGGATTTTCTGGCTTGTTTATTACCAATTCTTTGAAGAGCTTTTCAAATAAGTCATATACTTTGTTTTGATCAAAGTATTGCTCTATTCCTTGCTCGTATTGTAACTTTTCTGTACGGTCCATTTATGTTTTTTTATTTTTTTTTTGTAACTTATTATTTTTTTATTTTGGGATTGTTTAATATAATTTTTTTTTTTGGGTTGTTTTGTTTTTTTTTTTTAATTATTTTTTATTTTTTTTTTTTATATTATTTTTTTTTATAGGTTTGTTTTTAATATTTTAAATATTTTTTAAAATGGATAGAAGGGAATTTACTCAAAGTATTGTTAATAATTTAAAACAAAAAATTACTGAGTTTAGAGGAAGGAAAAAAAAAGAACAAATGGAAAGAAGAAATGAATTAGATTTTGAAATTAATAAAGATTTAGTAAATAAATTTAAGAAAAAACATTCAGCAACAACTGAAATTAATATAAATCAAAGATTAAATGAAGAAAAAAGGAATTTAGGTATTATATCAACTCAAATTCCAGAACCTGATAAAAAATCATTTAAAAGTACAAATTATAATGATTCAAAAAAAAATCAAAGTAATAATAATTTAACAACTCATTTAAATATGAAAAATTTATTAGAAAATAAAGGTAATTTACAAAACTTTTTAAATAATATTAATAATCCAATACCTGAAAGAGATAATAATAATAATTCTAATAATACTAATAATAATGAATTAAATTTTAATTTTATTCATAAATCAAGAACTGAAAATTATGTTCCAAATTTAACAAATGAAAATAAATATAATAATCAAAATGATTTACTTACATTTCAAAAAAATAGTAATTATACAATTAATAAAAAAGAAATACCAAATAGTGATAATAATGAAAGAGGAATACAATTAAATCAAAAAAAAGAAAGAATAATTAATGATTTATTAAATAATAATAATGAAAGGAAATCAAATATTAAAAGATCAACAAGTCCAAATGTATTTAAAGTTGAAAATTATTTTTCAAATGAAGTCTCAAATGATAAATTTAAAAGTTTAGCTTCAAAATATGAAGAAAATAGAAAATCAAAAGATTTTAATATTCCTAAAAATTATTTTGGTAATAATAATAATAATACTATTAAAAATAAATATGAATTTTCTACAAAAGTTTCTTCAAGTAAAAATAATTTTTTCAATAATAATAATAATAATGATAATTTAGATAATTTTGCTGATTTTACTTTAAAAAAAGGAACAAATAATAAAACAAAAACATTTAATTCAAATGGTTTTAGTAATAATAATAATTTAAATGCTCTTAATTTTGATTTTCCTCCTAGTAAAAATAATTTTAATGATAAAAAAATTAATAATAATTTTGTATCTATTAATGAAAGTGATATAAGAAATCTATCTAGTAAAATTAGATTTTTAACTAAAGAAGATATTAAAAATATGAATAGAAGTTTAATTGATGAATTAATTTCTCTTTCTAATTCTATTAGAAGAGTTTTCCAAGATTCATAAATAAATAGTTAAAATACTTTTTTTTATTCTTAAAAATATATTTTATTTTTTTTATAAACTATTTTCATTTTAAATTTTTTTTAGATTATTTTTCTCAAAAAGCTAAAATATTATTATTTCATTTTATATAGAAGTTCAAGATTATTTTTATCTGTTTTAAATATCATTATTGTATAAATTGAATTTTTTAACACTTTGATAGTATTAAAATAATGATAAATAATTTAATTATAACAATATAATCAATAAAAATAATAATTTTATTATTTTATTATTAAAAATTCTATATATCAAATTTAATCTTCCTATTTTATATACTTATTGAAGCTTTTGATATTTGCTTTATTTTATAATTAATAAAAATTACTTTAAAATTAATATAAAAAAATTAATTCTTTCAAAAAAAAAAATTCTAACAAAAATATATTTATTAAAAATCAAAAATTAATTTTAAAAATCATTGATTAATTAAAAAAA
>JAEEGK010031714.1_pt1 | contig 10398 bp, 7 predicted proteins | sample 8958771 | NCBI WGS metagenome assembly JAEEGK01 (sample SAMN16246547, study PRJNA631951) | gut metagenome | biome: gut microbiome; feature: rumen; material: SC-attached | host: Bos | place: Iran: Karaj | collected 2018-10 | reverse complement strand
ACTATCAATAGAAACAAATCCGTTACCGTTATGGGCAAGTTCAACAACTGAGTTATCACCAGTACTTGTTTTAAATTTGACAAATGGAGCGTTGTTATTTAAATCAATCTCACAATACGCTCCCATTAAAGAAACCATTTCTTTGTAACAGAAATTAGATAATCCAAGTGGGAAGAAAACTGGTAAGCCATCACAAATTTGATATTTATGGCTTTCTTTACTCTTATTAATAATTTCTACATTTCTAATAAGCCCAGCATAGTTTCTATGACTAACCGTAGAATAAGTGATGACAACTTTGTATTCATCACATTCTTCAATAATCGAAATATTTGATTTATTAATTTTTAAAGTTCTAATTGCGTTATTATCATCTTCAAATAATGCGTGATTAACGCCATCAATTTTTAAGAATGTTCTAAAAGATTTAATAGGAATATTTTGATAGGCTAATGTGGCAGAATCAAAAGGTGTAATAGGTGTTTCTTTATTATTAACACCAAAACCACCCATGCATTGACCAACACTTGCATAGAACGCCCAAAGGGGCTTTCCATCTTTTCCTGCTATTGCAGGTAAAAAGGAGGAAAACCTCTTAGCATGTTGATAATCTTCAACTACGAAGGTTGAACCTTCAAAATAATACTTAACCATAAAAACTACCTAAGGGCGGGGCAAAAAGCCCCACCCTATTTCTTAAAATTATTTAGCTAATTCGAAACGATAAATATTTTGTATGAGTGATGGGAATGAACCATCAGTGAAGTTCCAAATAGAACTATTGAAATTATAAGAACTAAACGTTGAGACATTTTTAAGTTCACTTAATGAATGTACTCCACAATTTTCAATTGAACCTAAATCTGCATCACCAGATGTTGGTTTGTTAATTGCAGTGTGAGTATGTCCAAATGCAACATCAAATTGGGATTCACCATAAGGTGTTACTTTAAATGCAGCACCAACTGAATCTTTAACTTGACCCCAGCATTTTCCAACGACTGAATAAACACCATTTGATTGTTTGCCGTTGTTGTCAACAAGCATAGTTTCACTATTTGGAAGTCTTTTGCTAACTCCGGCGAATCTCCACCAGTTAGCTTCTTGACTTGCATCAGTAGGATGATCCCAACCATTTCCAGCTTTACCATTGTAATCTGGACCATAGTCTTCATAAATTCCGAGAACATTTACGTTGGAGGTTAAACTAATAATGTTCTTAACATTGCCAGTATCAGAGACAATACCAAATGCTGCACCAACATTACAATCGTCATCATAGAAATGGGTGTCCATCTTAGCCTGACAATTTGAATTAATAAGGACGTTTTCAACCTTGCCCTTAACATTTCCGGCGATAACTCCAACAATGGTTCTGCCATGGACTTTACAATTATCAAATGAAATATTACGGACAACACCAGAACTACCAATTACTTGAAAAATACCAATATTATCGCCAGCTTGGTGAGCTTCGTTTGTAAATTTTGGACTTCCTGAATAAACATCGTAATTTGATGCGTATTGTTGATCTGAAACGCCATTTGGACTATCAGAATAGGAACAATTTACGTTTTTAATTGCAAATCCATCTCCATCTAAAATACCGTGGAAATAGAAGTTTGTTGGGTCAGTTTCTTCGAAATATTGACCAATTGGTTCAAAATTCGAAATGGAAGAACAGTCAATATCGTTTGCTAAGACGTAATATCCTTCACATGCTTTTTTATCTGCGCCAATTCCTTGGAAGTCTTGGGCAGTTTTAATGAATTTTGTAGCATTAAAAATATCGACTGTTTTTTTCTTTCCGTCTTTAAATTGGACGGTGGCAGTTTTTTCGCCTGCACCAACCTTTTTAAGACTTTCCCCAGAAATAGTTAATACTTTTTTAGAAAAAGCGTATGTTAATTCTTCTCTACCAATCTTAACAGAAGTAACGCTATCCTTATCGCTTGCATAATCTAATTTAATACTCGCGTTAGAACCAGAATTATCTGATGTATCAAATAAGATACGCTCAGTGTAAATTCTTTCGCCGGTAGCTAGTTTACTTTTCTTCTTAAATAAACCTAGAAAGTCTTGGAAACTACATCCTACTAAGAGACCAGTAAGAAGCATAGGTAAAACAATTATTTTTACTCGTTTCATAAATTTAGCCTCGAAATATTTAAATATTTATTTTATTTAGCAACCCAAGAGATGTTGTTAAATGAAATTGTGTTGTTACCCATTGATGATGGGAAGACTAATGAGAATGAAGCGTCATTAGCATTCTCTGTGTAATCAACAGCAACGTTCGTTGGAGTATTTGCTTCAAGAGCAACGTTAGCACCCTTAACTTGGACTGTACCTGCTTGTAAAGAGGTAAGTGTAAAGGAAAGAGTATATGTTGTATCAGCGGTTAAGCTTGTATTTTTATAGAAAATTTGGAAACAGAATGAGCATGAACCTTCGACTTCATACTGAGCGTGGACTGTACCTTCTTCAGTGTATGTTTCATCTGCAATAACTGTAACATTTGAACCACACCACCATTGGTCGTTCCAATAAACGAATTTGTCATCTGGAAGTGCGAGAAGACCAGTTGAGTTATTGTGTTCTTCGCCAAATCCCATTAATGTCTTTGCTCCGCCAGCAGGAACAACTGCTTCTGGATCACCAATTTGAATAACACCAAATGATGATGAACGCTCAGATTCTTCTTCACCTTTAAATGCTGTAACAAATACTTTGTATTTACCTTCTGCTAAAGAAGAGACTTTTGTTAATGTTCCGCCATTAGTAACGACTTCGCTATCAACATCATCACCTGTAGTGTAATCAACATAGTAAGCTTTGTAGCTTGTTGCACCTGCAACTGCGGCAAATGCGACAATGTAACCGCCAGCACTTTCGTTAACTACAACACCTTGTGGAGCAGCAATTGATTCTGCCCAAGCAATATTTGTGAGTTCAAGTCTTGCACTACCAAATGCTAATGAAAGAACGATTTGGAATGATAAACCTGTAGCATAAGGAATATTGTTTTCAATGTATGAAACTTCGATATGGTTATCACCACTAACGATTGTTTTCATTTCACCATTAACTTTAATTGAACCAGCTTTATTGCTCTTTAAATCAAATGAAAGTTTATATGGAGCATCGTTTGTTAAGCTTGTATCCTTCTTAAGAAGTTGAACTGTCCAATCTTGTGCGGTTGGGCTTGATTCTGATTTATATGTGTAATCGAATACGACTTTACCTTCATATGAATATGCTTGGTTAATATCTGCAGAAGCACCAGACCACCATTCTGGGTCATTGAAGTAACACCATTTGTTTACGTGATCACCAATGTTATCTGCTGTTGAGTATTCCATATCAACAGCGCCTTCTGGTTTAGCGTTTGGATCAACAGCTGGATTAACTGTAATTCTACAAGAAGCAGTCTTTCCACCATCAACAGTTCTTACTGTGACAACTGATTCACCATCTGATAAAGCAGTGACTAAACCATCATCAACAGAAACGATTCCTTCACCAGTTGCTGACCAAGTAACGTTTTTGTTAGTTGCGTTTGTTGGTAAAACAGTTGCTGTTAATCGGAATGATTCTCCAATTTCGAGTGTTTTGCTTTCTAAATTTAAAGAAACACTTAAAACGTTAACAACATCGCTACCTTGTTCGCCACCTTGTTGTTCACCTTGATCTCCGCTGCCTTGATCATCTTTCTTGTCATCTTGTTTTTGATCTTCGTTTTGTTGTTGTTCGTTGTTTCCGAACTTCTTCCAAAACATCAAATCTTCAACAGAACATCCAGAAAGTGTTAAGGCACCAAGTGCCAAAGCAGCAATCATAGATTTGAATTTTTTCATATTTTTCCTCCTTTTTTGAGATATGAAATTTATAGAGAGATTCTAAAAGAATCAAACTACCCCTTTAATCCGCCGACAGATGTATTCTCCATAATAGTCTTAGAGAAGGCGGTAAATAAAATAAGAATTGGTAATATAGCAATGATGATTGTTGCAAACATCATTGGATAAGATTGTGTTTGCATCTTATCAAATAAGAATTGTAAGCCAACCGCTAAAGTAGGGTGTTTTGGTAAATAAATTGATGGAGTTTGGTAATCATTCCATAAACCAATTAATTGAATGATTGAAATAGCAATAATTGGTCCTTTAGCCATTGGAATAATAATTCTAAAGAAAATGACAAAGTCATTAGCACCATCAACTCTTGCGGCTTCAACATATGTCCAAGATAAGTTCTTGAAGAATGAGTAAAGAAGTAAGAAGTTCGCACCAAATCCACCTGAATAGATGAAAATACAACCAATTACCGTTCCGTCTAAATGTAAAACATTTTTCATCATCTGCATTTGAGATGGAAGTGACCCTACGATTGGAACAATAAGTGAGAAGATGACAACACCAAAAATGACATTTCTACCGAAAAATTTATATTTTGCAACAACATATGCAGCGGCTGTAGAAGTAAAGACGGTAACAAGAGTACCTAGACCCGCAATAAGTATTGTCATACCTAGCATTTCTAAGATTGATTTATTCTTTGTGGTAGCGTCTCTAAATTTAAAAGCATCAATAAAGTTTTTAAATGTCATCTCTTTTGGCCAGCCCATCATATTTAGACCGAATTCACTTGTTTGTTTAAAAGAATTCATTAAAATCCATGCGAATGGGAAGATAAATGAAATGACAAAGATTGTTAAAATAACAAACATGATGATGAATAAGGCTTTTGTGCCGCCTTTTCTTCTAAAAAGAACATCATGCTGTCTTGTATAACGAGCTTGACGAATGTCATCTCTTTTCTTTCTCCAACTCTTACGGAGAGTATAACCAAATGACGCCATTAATAGCTAACCTCCCCAAAGAACCTATTAAGTAAGGCACGAGTACCAACAATAATAGGAGCACCGATAATTGAATAGAATAAACCTAAAGCTGCTGGAGCATTTAATGCTCTACCAGTTTTTGATGCAAAGTAAATGTTTGTGCCGATAGTCCAAGTTGTATTTACTTTAGGTGCTAAATACCAAGGTTGTAAGAAGACAGTAAAGACTGACATCATACCAAAGATAAATAGTGTCGTAATCGTGGACCATGTTAATGGAATAACAATTCTTAAGAATTCAAAGAAAGAAGGAACACCATCCATCTTACAAGATTCTAAGATATCTCTTGGAATACGTGACATACCTGCGGTCAATAAAATAACATCATAACCAATACCAGCCCACACACAGAAAATCCAAATCATCCAAGATGAACTTTGATGTGTTAAGAATAAATTGGCAGGATTTAGTCCAAATACTTTGAGTAATTGACCAACTGGACCATTATCTCCTACAGAGATTGAATAAATAGTTGTTAATATAATTAACGGGATAATACTTGGTAAGAAGAAAATTACTTTGAAAAAACCATTACCTAAAATCTTTTTGAAGATGAAATATGAAAAGAATAAGGCAATTGGTAAAGTTACAAAGCAACTAACTACAAAGAAAGCTAAAGATGATAATAACATTGATTTATAGTTATCAACGTCTTTACTAATATTAGTAAATATCATCTGGAAGTTTTCAAAGAATCTATCTCCGCTTAACCAAGAATATGTACCATTACGGTTAAATGACTTAAAAGATAAAAGGATGGAGTTAAAATTAACACCCACCCACATAAGTAAGAAATGTAGGACGCTGTAGGAAAGCATTACAATAACAAATACTGTACTTGCTTTTAGAAAGCGTCTTTTTCTAGGACGTTTTGTTGTATTATTTTGTTCAACAACAATTTTAGTCATATATTAATTTATAAAATAAATTAGTCGTTTGCCGATTTACCTGCTAATCTAACCCAAGAAGCCCATCCATTCTGAGCTTTAGTGTAAAGTGAATTACCAACAGCAGTGTATTGATATTCTGCGTTTTCTGGATCTGCAAATGCTTTAGAATAATAATAAGTATTACCAATCCAAGGCATAATTGATGCAGAGTTAATATATGCAACTGGATTCATAGAACAAACATTAACATTTGTGCATTGTGTAAGTTTGTTATAAACAGATGCAACGTATGTATCGTTTAATAAATTACCTAAATCAATAATTGAATAATCAAAGGCTAAGAATGCGCCTCTAGCTTTTTCAACGAAGGTCTTGCATCCATCTTTTCCTGCTAAATATCTAAGGAAATCCTTAGCATTTTTCTTTGAAGTATCTGGAATTTCCTTTGGAATAATCATTGAATCACCAAATCCAACGTTGTAGTTAAAGTCACCAACTGCACCTTCAACTCTTGGGGTCTTCATCATAGCGACATCAAAATCAAATGTAATGCCAGAGTTCTTTTGAATTTCATATTTTGCCCATTGAGCATATGGAATCATAGCGGCTTGTCCACTTGCAAATAAACTATTTGCTTGAACAAGCTTTGTATTTTGAGCGTTTGTATTACTAAATGTCTTATTTTGAGCAATAAGTTCATGCCAAAGTTTGTAAGCTTGAACGAATTCTTTGTGGTTAGTTGCTGGATCATAAACTTGATAACCAGTTGAGTATTTACCATTGTCTCCTAAATAGGCTTTGTATTTACTAATAGCTTCAGCACCACCAAGTTGTGCCCACCATTCAAAGACGATATAGTCCCAATAATATTCTCTATCTGCACCACTCCAGGCGATTGGAACAACGTAACCTAAATCATCTGTTTCAACATGTGCATTAATAATTGTTTGGCAAAGAGTTTTAAGTTCTTCATAAGTAGTTGGAACTGACCAACCATGTTCTTCAAACATTGTTTTATTGTAGATAAGTCCACCAGCACCTTGTGTATAACACACTTTGTAGTAATGACCATCTTCAAGCTTAGACACTTCTTCTGCGCCTTGGCATAATCTTTGTTTGAAAGTTTTGCCTGTGCCTTCAACTTCTGATTCATATAAATCATCTAAACATTCAAGTTGTCCGGCTTCGGCATATTCTTGCCATCTAATATCGTGAGACATGTAAAGATCACTTGATGGACTTTCAATTTCAGTATCCATTCTTTCTAAGATACTTTGGTCAGCTGTCCAAGTAACTTTTACACCAGTTTTGGCTTCATAGTCTTTAGCGACTTGATCAATCCATTCTGTTCCATATCCGCCATCATAAACGGTGATATAAAGTTCATTGTCTCCCCTATTATTTTGTTTTTTGCATCCAGTCATGGATAAAACACTTGCTACCATAACAAGTGGGAGAATTACTAGTTTTTTACTCATAAACTATCCTCTAAATATTAACGAATCCCTATTATATAGACTATTTAGGAAATCGTTTTCCTTAATTATATATTACACTCAAACGTATGTATACGCAAGGAAATAAAAAAGCGATTGCTCGCTTCTTCATTAAATTATATTTTTGCGACCGTTCTTCCTTTTATAAGTGTCGCATCGAATTCCACTACTTTTGGTTGTTCGCTAGGATTATTAATAACTTCTATTAAGGTTCTAGCTAATGCTGTACCAATCTTATTGGTATCTTGACGCATTGTTGTTAATGGATATGTTAGATAAGACGTAAATAACGCTCCATCAAATCCTGCTACAGACATATTTTTAGGAACTTTATAACCAAGTTCTCTAAGTTTATGAATTGCTACCAATGCTGTAATGTCATCTGGATAAATAATCGCGGTTACTTCAGGATATTCCTTCAATATCTTTAATGTTATTTCTTCAGCTTGTTCAATGTTGTTATATGAAATATGTAGGACTGAATGATCATTTAAGGATATTCCACGGTCTTTAAGTGCATTTGTGAATCCTTTAATACGTTTTTCAGTCATTGAATTCATATCACCTGAAACAAAGATAATATTCTTGTGTCCATTGTCTAAAATGTAAGAAGTTAAATCATATAATGCTTTCTCACCTTTGGTGTATACAGAATTAATGCTTTCTCCTTCATAGTCAAAACCGATGCACGGAATCTTACTATTCATAACTTCTTGCATCTTTAAATCATAAAGATTTCCGAAGAGTAAAATACCTGCGACCATTTTTCTTTCGCAATCTAAAAGGAAAGATTTTGGGGTTTGATTATTTTGAGTATCAATAAATACCAAATCATAACCTTCTTTGTTCATTTCCTTTTGGAAACTTGCCAAAATGGACATGAAAAGATGGTTTGATAATGGGGATTCCTTATCATTTAAAAATCCTAAAATACCAATGCTTTTGTAAACACCACTAGATAATGAAGATGCAGCAAAATTAGGAACGTAACCCGTTTCTTCAATAACTTTTCTAACCTTCACTTTTGTTTCTTCAGGAATTGTCGGGTAATCTTTGATTACCTTAGAAACAGTAGAAGGAGAAACGCCACATTTTTCAGCAATATCTTTTATTGTAACCATATCTTTTTAAGCAAAACACGAGGGCGGAAGCGCCCCCGTGTATCTATGTTAATTAATCTTATAACATGTCTGTTCCGAGGAACGAAACACTAAATGTATAGAGATTTGAACCACGACCTAATGAACAACTAATTGTGTATTGATCGGTTGGTCCTGGGGCAGCTGTAAATGTTAAGTAAATAGCTGCGCCTTGTAAACATGCGCCAAGTCCTGAATAGGAGAAGGAAACACCAGTAACTTCAACGTTCACTGAGTAATCTGATAATTGGAAGGTTCCTTCGTCTTGGGCAAATTGCATATCATTGAAGAATTGACATCCTGCTCCGCCCCATGCTGCACTAGTAATTGTTAATGCAACTTCATTCATTCCGCCAGTAACAGTTATAGTTTTTACTTTAACATATGATTCACCGTTTAAACTCATTGTAACTGTAACTGTTGCGGTACCTGCTGCAACACCATTAAGTGTAGCAACGTTTCCACTAGCACTAACGGTTAATACATCAGTATCGCTTGAAACAAATTCAAATGTTGGTTCTCCTGCTAAATAATAACCTTTTGTTGCGGTTAATGTTGCTGGAGTGCCAACAACGACGGTGTCACTAGCAATGCTTAAATTAAGTTCTTGAGCAAGAGCGCCTTCATTGAAGTGGAATACTGCTCTATAAATCTTATTTGCACCATTATCCTTGAAATCAACTGTGACTGTGAATGCGCCATTTAAGCCAACTGCACTATCACAAACAACATATGCTGTATATGAAGCATCACCCTTTTCTTGTAAGACATAATGGTTAATATCATTGCTTACTCCTGGATCTGCAAATTCCATAGTTGCACTTACTGTAAGAGCATCTAAGCCGCTTGCTGTCATAGATGCTGAGGATGGATTAAATCTACAGAAGATACCTGCGCCTTCAACTCTACTTGTATCTAAGACTGACATTTCAACTACTTGAGCTGCTGCAGCAGTGACTGTAACACCAACAGTATCAGTGTAGTTTGTGCCATTAACTGTCATAGTAACAGTGATTGTTGCAGTACCAGCTGCGACACCTGTAACTGTAGCATTTAAACCATTGCCAACAACTGTTGCAACATCTTCGTCGTCTGAAGCCCAACTATAAGAAACTACATCGCCATCATAAACATCACTCTTTGATGCAGTAAGTTGTCCGTCTTCACCAACACCAATAGATAATGAGTCATTATTAATGTCAACCTGTGGAACGACATCTGTACAATCATAGTACATTGTCAATGATGTGAATGATAATGAACTTGGATTACCTTGAACGATTTGAACACCTCTTCTATCAGATGCTGCAACTGTTCCACTAAAGGTTAAATCATTATCAGCAGCAAGAGGATTGCCGCCTTTCTTTAAAGTCCAGTTTACATCGAATTCATGATAAACAGGACCAGCAGCTTCTGATAAATCAAGATCTTCAAAAACCATTCTTGTATAACCGTTTCCGCGTCTATTAGCGGCTGCTGTTTGACCAGATCTTGTAACGGTGTACATCAATCCAGTTAATGTAACGGTATTACCATCAACACTAACGCCTTCGTAATGCCATCTTTCACCACCAACTTCAAAATCGCCATTGCCATTATTAAGATTGGCTGCTGTGATTGTGTAAGAACCGTGTTCAATTGTTCCGGCTCTTGTGAACATAGGATTTGATAATCCCTTTTTGTTAACTGCTAATGCGACTGCAGCAGACGCTGCTAAAGCACTAACACTAGCAATTAATACGACTAATTTTTTCTTTTTCATTGAATTCCTCCATGGATATTCATTTGTAAGATGACCTATGACAAATGTGCATAGGAAATCGTTTTCTTAAATATATTGTAAGCGCGGGTTAAGAAATAATCAAATACTAATTTTTATGCACAAAAGTGTAGATTGAGTGAGGTAGTAACTTTATTTTTTCTTCACTATTGAATGGGTTTACTAAAACATGTGGATTGTCACTCGTGTT
>JAEEGK010031712.1_pt1 | contig 10398 bp, 5 predicted proteins | sample 8958771 | NCBI WGS metagenome assembly JAEEGK01 (sample SAMN16246547, study PRJNA631951) | gut metagenome | biome: gut microbiome; feature: rumen; material: SC-attached | host: Bos | place: Iran: Karaj | collected 2018-10 | reverse complement strand
ACAAGAACATCAGGCTTGTGGCTGGCCGTCCCCTTGTTTATTATTCCATCAAGAATGCCCAGATGTCTGAGTACATCACCGATGTCGTGGTGACCACCGACTCACCCGAGGTGAGGATCATCGCCACCCAGATGGGCGTAGGCCATAAGTGGAGAGATGAGAGCCTCTGCGGCGATGCAGTCACACTCGATGCCGTCGTGGCAGATGCCATCCCGGAAGGCACATGGGACTATATCGTCACCATGCAGCCCACATCGCCCACGCTGAAGGTAGAGACCCTCGACCGTGCCATCAAGTACGCCATCGACAACGATCTCGACACCCTCATCTCCGCCATCAATGCCCCTCACCTCTCCTGGGGCGTGAAGGACGGCCATAAGGTGCCCAACTACGAGAAGCGCCTGAACCGTCAGTACCTGCCTCCCTGTTATATGGAGACGGGCGCCTTCGTCATCTCCAAGCGCAGCGTGGTGACCCCCGAGACGCGCATCGGCCAGAAGGTCGACGTCTTCGAGGTGTCCGAGAGCGAGTCACAGGATGTCGACACCTTCTCCGACCTGCAGAGCGTGGCCAAGGCCCTCAGCGAGCCCAAGGTCGCCATCTACGTCAATGGCAACAACAAGCGAGGCATCGGCCACATCTACCGTGCCCTCGAGATTGCCGACGAGTTCTTCGTCAAGCCCGATATCTTCTACGACAAGAACCAGACCGACCCCAAGGTGTTCGGACATACCGCCCACACGCTGAAGGCCGTCGACGGTATAGCTGAACTCTTCGACATCTGCCGCCGCGAGCAGTACACCATCTTCATCAACGACATCCTCACCACCTCCATCGACTATATGATCGGACTGCGCTCTGTACTGCCGAAGGCAAAACTCATCAACTTCGAGGACGACGGTGAGGGCATCCAGAAGGCTGATCTCGTTATCAACGCCCTCTATGAGGACGATGAGTTCCCGCAGATCCATGCAGGCGAGGAGTACTATATCTGTGGCAAGACGTTTATGTTCTATGAGCCCATCAAGATCAAGGATCAGGTGGAGCGCGTCTTTATCTCCTTCGGTGGTGCCGATCCTCAGAACTATACCGACCGTCTGCTCAACATTGTCACAAAGCCCGAGTACAAGGACATGCACTTCGTTGTGGCTCTTGGACGTGCCAAGCACAATGTCGAGGAACTGCTCGAATATAACCGCTATGACAACCTCGATGTCTATTACGACGTGGCCAACATGCCCGAACTGATGTCGAGCTGCGATGTGGCTGTCACCTCGAAAGGCCGCACCAGTTTCGAGCTCGCCCTTCTCGGTGTGCCCTCCATCGCTATGGCCCAGAACCATCGCGAAGAGAAGCATGGATTCGTGTGCAATGAGAACGGTTTCTCCTATATCGGACTCAACCCCACCGATGAGATTATCGAGGCCACCCTCCGCATGTACCTCCAACTCTCGAAGGAGAGCCGCCAGCACTATCAGGACATGCTCCTGAGCCACGATCTCCGCAGCGGCCGCAAAAAGGTCATGAGCCTCATCAATAATCTCTAAACTTTAAACTCTAAACTCTAAACTAAATATTTAAAATGAGAACTACAAAACCGTATCTGATTGCTGAAATGGGCGTCAACTTCTACGATACCGCCCGCGTGATGAATATCTCACCCCTCGAGGCTGCCAAGCTCTATATCGACGCTGCTGCCGAGGCTGGCATCGACTGCGCCAAGTTCCAGTCCTACAAGGCTGGCACCATCGTCTCGAAGAACTCACCTGCCTATTGGGACACCACCAAGGAACCCACGAAGACGCAGTACGAGCTCTTCCTCAAGCACGATCACTTTGGCGAGGCCGAATATCGTGAGCTCTGCGACTATACCCACGCCAAAGGCATGGACTTCACGTCGACACCATTCGACTATGCTTCTGCCGACTATCTCGAGCCCATGGTCGACTTCTATAAGATCTCATCTTCCGATCTTTCCAACCTGCCCTTTATCGATCACATTGCCCGCAAGGGTAAGCCCGTCTTCATGTCAGTAGGCGCCGCCTATCTCTCAGAGTGCGACGAGGCCATCCGTGTACTGAAGAACGCAGGCTGCAAGGATATCGTCATCTTCCACTGCGTACTCTCCTACCCCACGGATCCTGCCAATGCCAACCTGCGCATCATCGAGACCCTCAAGAAGGACTTCCCCGACGTACGTGTGGGCTTCAGCGACCATGTCGCACCCGACGATACGATGATGACCCTCGCCACAGCCTATCTGCTCGGAGCCGAGGTCATCGAGAAGCACTTCACCCTCGACAAGACCCTCCCTGGCAACGACCACTACCATGGCGGCGATCCCGAGGACTTCAAGAAGGCTATCCGTAACTTCCAGTGGATTGACAAGGTGCTCGGCTCACCCGAGAAAACCGTGCTCGACTGCGAGATTATCCCCCGCCGTGAGGCACGCCGTTCACTCGTCCTGACCCGCGACATGAAGGCCGGTGAAGTCATCAAGGCCGAGGATCTCATGCCCAAGCGCCCTGGCACAGGCATCTCCCCACGCTTTGCCGATATCGTCATCGGCCGTAAGGTCACCCGTGACCTCGACGAAGATACGATTCTCACCTGGGACATGGTATGATGGACATTGTAGAGCGATTCCTGAAATATACGCAGTTCGACACACAGTCAGCCGAAGATAGCGACAGCGTGCCGAGTACCCCGAAGCAACTCGTCTTCGCAGAATACCTCAAGAAGGAGCTCGAAGCCGAGGGGCTCAGCGACGTTGAGATGGACGACCATGGCTATATCTACGCCACGCTGAAGGCTAACGTGAAGGGCCATATCCCTACCATAGGCTTCATCTCCCATTACGACACCAGCCCCGACTGCTCAGGTGCTGGCATCCAAGCTCATATCGTCCGTCAGTACGACGGATCCGACATCCTCCTCTCCGAGGGCATCATCAGCAGCCCTTCGAAGTTCCCTGAGCTGTTGCAGCACGTCGGCGAAGACCTCATCGTCACTGATGGCCATACCCTCCTGGGAGCCGACGACAAGGCTGGCATTGCCGAGATTGTCCAGGCCATGTGCTGGCTGCGCGACCATCCCGAGATACCCCACGGCATCATCCGCGTCGCCTTCAATCCCGACGAGGAGATTGGCATGGGTGCCCAGCATTTCGATGTCGAACGTTTTGGCTGTGAATGGGCCTATACGATGGATGGAGGCGATGTCGGCGAGCTCGAGTTCGAGAACTTCAATGCCGCCAGCGCGCGCGTATATATAAAAGGTGTCAGCGTACACCCGGGCTATGCCAAGGGCAAGATGATCAACGCCAGCGCACTCGCTGCCGAGTTCGCCACGATGCTGCCAGCCGACGAGACCCCCGAGACCACCGAAGGCTACCAGGGCTTCTACCACCTGCTGGGCATCGAGAGCAACATCGAGCAGGCCAAGATGCACTACATTATTCGCGATCACGACCGCTCAGACTTCGAAGAGCGCAAACGCTTCATCAGCCATTGTGCCGACGAGATGAACGCGAAATATGGCGAAGGCACCGTTACCGTTGAGTTGAAGGACCAATATTATAACATGAAGGAGAAGATCGACCCCCAGATGTACGTCATCGACCTCGTGCTCCACGCCATGCAGGAGTGTGGTGTCGCCCCCAAGGTCAAGCCCATCCGTGGTGGCACCGACGGAGCCCAGCTCTCCTTCCGTGGTCTCCCCTGCCCCAACATCTTCGCAGGTGGTGTCAACTTCCACGGCCCCTACGAGTTCGTCAGCATCCAGTCCATGCAGAAAGCCATGCAAGTCATCGTCAAGATCTGCGAGCTCACAGCATCCTATAACGATTAACTGCAGACAACAATACCCCCGCCCATCCGAGCGGGGATAATTTTTTGTTAGCAATTCATGAGGGCGTCGATGGATTCTTGTTCGCCTACGACCCAGATGATGTCGCCTGCCTGGAACTTGCGGGTGGGGACGTAGCGCGAGAGGCTCTCCTTTCCTTCCTCGAGGCCGACGACCATACAGCTGTAGATGTCGCGGATGCCGCTCTCAATGAGGCTCTTGCCGACGAAGGGACTGTCTTCGCCGATGACGAGCTGGCGAAGCTTCATCTCACGGTTCTCCCAGTCGTAGTCCTCGCCCAGCACTTCCTTCTCGAGGGCTTCGCGGAAGGCGGTGAACTGTTCGTCGGAGCCGATGACCTGCAGCACGTCGTAGGGGAAGATGACATAGTCGCCATCGGGGATATTGATGCGCATGCCGCCTCGCATGATGCTGCTGACATGGACGCCGTACTTACGGCCAAGGTCGAGCTGCTTCAGCGTGGAGCCCATCCACATGGAGTTGTAGGGTACCTTGAAGTCGGCGATGTGGATATCGCGGTCGAGCAGACGGCCTTCGTAGAGGGGGCGCTTCTTGCCATGCACCTGGGCCTCGATATCGCGTGAACGGAGGTTCTGGATGAACAGGCGCTCGAGGGTGATGCTACGACGCTTCACCGTGCGAGAGACGACAATCAGTCCGACGACAATCACGCCGATGGTGATGATGAGGGCATCGGTGAAGTGGCTGAGCTGGTGGCAGATATAGAAGATGAAGGCTATGGCGATGATGACGCGCACGATGACAGTGAAGATGAGGGGCAGGCGGTTGCGATTGCTCTCAGCCCAGAGGGTGCGCCACTCCTCACTGCGGTTCTTCTTCATGACCATCGCACGCAGGAAGGGCGAGATCAGGACGACGGTGACGATGCCCACGATGGCGTTGGCATAGAGGTCGTCGCCTGCGCCTGCCAGCAGCTCGCGCATGAAGGGCAGGAAGAAGGTGAACATCACGGCGATGGCTGCCATGGTGAGGATGGAGTAGATCAGCGTGTTGACAGCCATCTGCGCGAGCAGCTTCTTCCACTTGCTCTGCTCCTGGGTGTGGGTGTTGCCCATCGACAGGCGGTTCATCGACTGGATGAGTCGCGAAGGCAGATGACGCTCAAGACGACTGTAAACCGGGGTGGCAAGCCGTATCATGTAAGGTGTGAGGAATGTGGTTATAACGGATACAGCCACCACCACCGGATAGAGGAAATCGCTGATGACGCCGAGCGAGAGACCCAGCGAAGCGATGATGAAGGAGAACTCACCAATCTGTGCCATGGAGAATCCGCATCGCATGGCGGACTTGAGCGACTCGCCGCCAAGCATGAAGGAGAAGGTGCCCAACACGGCCTGACCCATGAGGATGGTCAGCACGAGCAGAGCGATGGGAATGGCATAGTCGACGAGGATCTTGGGATCGACGAGCATACCGACGGACACGAAGAAGATGGCTCCGAAGAGGTTCTTCACTGGTTCGACGAGCTTCTCGATCTTCTCGGCCTCGATGGTCTCGGCCAGGATGCTACCCATGATGAAGGCTCCGAAGGCGGAGCTGAAGCCTACCTTCGTAGAGAAGACAGCCATGGCACAGCAAAGACCCAGCGACACGACGAGCAGCACCTCATCGTTGATGAGATGTCGCACATGCTTCAAGAACAGGGGAATGGCGAAGATGCCCACAATGAGCCAGAGGATCAGGAAGAAGCCGATCTTCATGATAGAGCCGAGCATCTGACCGCCATCGGGGTTGTTGCCACTGGCAATGGCACTCAGCATCACCATCATGACGATGGCGAGGATATCCTCGAGGATGAGCACGGACATGACAAGACCCGCAAACTGCTGCTGGCGAAGACCCAGGTCGTCGAAGGCCTTATAGATAATGGTGGTCGACGACATGGCGAGCATACCGCCCAGGAAGATGCAGTCCATCTTGCTCCAGCCGAAGGAGTAGCCCACGAGCACACCAAGCATCGACATACAGAAGATGATGGTACACGTGGAGATGACGGGCGAGGCGCCCATCTTCAGGATCTTCTTGAACGAGAAGTCAAGTCCCAGCGAGAACAGGAGGAACATGACGCCGATATCGGCCCAGAGGTGGACGTTCTCGTGATCGACAACTGAGGCGGTGTAGGGCATGTTCGGGCTGACGAGGAATCCTGCCACGATGTAGCCGAGCACCAGCGGTTGTTTGAGTTTCTTGAAGATCAGGGTTACAATACCTGCCACGACCAGCATCAGCGCCAGGTCCTGAATCATTGAGGGAAGTTCTGCCATAGTTTATTGGTTTTTAATTTTTAATCTTCAATGTTTAATGTTTAAAGTTTAATGTATCAGCTAGTACCACTGGACAGCATTCGAGTAGCTCGAGCGTTTGTCATACTTCAGGGCATCAGCCAGTGTCGAGGCGTTACACCTGAAGGAGAAGTTATAGCTGGTATAGGGAGCGAGCACCACCGAACAGGACATGTTGAAACAGTGGAGGTCGCGACTGAGTGAGGCAGTGGTCATGGAGATCTGCTTCGCCTCGAAGTCGTAACCCGAGGAGAAGTTGATGTCCCAACCATCACTGATCTGGATGTTACCACTGAAGTTCAGTCCCTGCGTAATCTTATAGGGATAGCGCATACTGTCGTAGTTGAACTTGCTGACATCGGTATTCTCGCGTACACTGATATTATAGCCGATGCTCAGGTTCCAAGGAATCCTGAAAGCCATATAGCCGTCTTCGTCGGTCTCGGCCTTGTCGCCACTGTTCTTACGAGGGGAGCCGCGCTTGGCCTTCTCCATCTCCTTGTCGATGTTCGAGTCGCGGCCATTGTCCCACTCGTCGTCATCATCTTCTTCCTTCTTGCGCTTCTTCGACTTGTCGTCAACCTCTTCACCGCGAAGTCGCTTGATCCAGTTGCTGATCTTCTCGTTGCTCAGCGTATAGGAGAGGTTCTGCGAGAGACCCGTAAAGCGGCCGAACTTTCCCTGCTGCCAGTAGGTGGTGTGGTCGCTGACCTGCGGGCGCCCCTCACTGTCGAGCTCGTAGACATAAGAGGCGAAGGTGGTGCTGAGGTTCAGCGTATAACTCTTCGAGAGCTTCAGACGCAGGGTGGTCTGGAGGTCACTCAAGGGTCGCTTGTCGGCAACGAGGTCATAGCTCATGGCCAGGCGGAGCTCGTCGATCAGACTGATTTTCTTGAAGCCCGTGGAGTCCTTATCCGACTTGATCTTCATCTCGACATTGTTCGACAAGTCGAAGTTGATACGTCCTGAGCGCTCGCCTGGCACGGAGTAGCCTCGGCCTGCATAGGGAGAATAGCGCACCATCTCGACACTGCCATCGGCATTCGTGCGCTGGTAGGACTCGTAGTAGCCATAGCGATCGGTGGTGAAGTCAGGCTGATAGGAGAAGCTGACGGAGGGCGTGACCACGTGACGGATAGCCTGGACCTTATCGCCGAAGAGCTTGCGACTGGGTATATAGAAACCATACAGGGTCGTGTTGGCACTCATGTTGAGGTTCCAGCTGTACATATTATAGAATCCGCTGATCGTATCGCTGACCTCGCGCTGCTTCTCGGCATCCCACGACTTCTTGGTCTTGCTGAGCATCATGACATCGGTAAAGTTGAAACTGGGTGTCAGTGTCAGATAGTCGAAGAGGGTGAAGTTGGCCTGGATGGGGATCTTGTGATCCATACCGTTGGACCAGTCGCGTGCCAGATTAGAATGGAGCACCTTGTCCTCCTTCGCGTTGATCTCGTTCTTCAGGTGACCCGTATAGCTCAGCGAGATCTTCTCGTACCAACGCTCGGAACCCACGGCCTTCTTACGTTTGAAGGGGTAGAAGCGCGAGATGTTGAAGTTCACATCAGGTAGTTTAAAGGTGAGCATCGTGTCACGCATATTCTGGTCGACACTCGTTGTCGAAGTGATATTCAATCCGATACTCGAGAAGTTGACGTTATATGTCACTGAAGAGGTTCGTGTCGTCTGTGCCAAAGACTGCGGGTTGTACAAGGAGTTGAGGTTGTCGCTCTCGTAGCTCGACGTGGCAAAGTTCACACTGGCAGTCAGCGAGTGGAAGGGGTTGGCCTTCTGATCCTGACGGTGACTCCAGGTCAACTTGTAACTGGTCTGACGGTGGTAGTCGGGAAGACCTTTCTCACCTGAGCGTGCGTCCTGATAACTGAAGAAGAACGAGCCGCTGTAGCGATAGCGCTTCTTATAGTTCGACGTGGCTGAGATACCCCACGAGCCTTTGGTATAGATCTCGCCCAGGAGCTTGAGGTCCATCTTGTCGTTGATGGCGAAGTAGTAACCGCCATCGCGGAGGTAGAAGCCCTTCTCAGTCTCGTCGCCATAGGTCGGCATGATGAGTCCGCTGGAGTAGCTCTTCGTGAAGGGGAAGAAGCCATAGGGCACTGCCAGGGGCAGGGGCACATCGGCCACTACGAGGTAGGCAGGTCCGAACACCACATCCTTACCTGGGCGCACCTTCGCGCGAGAGAGAGCGAGGTAGAAGTCGGGATGGGGATCGTCACAGGTGGTATAGCGACCATGCTCAAGGAACATCTCACCATTGGCACCACGCTTGGAGACCCTACTCGTCAGGAATCCGTCGTCCTGCTGGGTATAGACCTCAGTGATAAGACCTTTCTTCGTCTTGAAGTTAAAGGCCATCGTATCACTCTCATACTCATCATTACCCATCTTGAACACAGGGGTTCCCACGAGCTGTTGGGTGGAGTCCATCTTACCTGTGGCGTGCACGAGGTTACTGTCGAGACTCATGTAGATCTGCTCGCTCTGGAGGTCCATGTTCTGGTATTTCACCTTCGACTCGCCATAGAGATGGGCCAGTCCTGAAGCGGCTTCATAGGTCAGCGAGTCGTTGGCCGAATATTCCACAGGGGAGTCGATACCATTCTTACGGCTGCGGTTGATACTGTCGAGTGCCAACGAGTCGTCGACGGCCTTATTATGCTTATAGATAGCCAGTTCGATGGAGTCCATCGTCGTGGTGTCGCGTTTGATCTTAATGGAGGATTCCGGAAGCGTTTCAGGCAGGATGGTATCAGAGGGGATGCTGTCGTTATCCTTCTGAGCCCGACGGGCTTCAGAGATAAACGACGCTGGCACTTCTGCCATCACCAGAATGATGACAAACAGCATCAGTATAATGGCTGATTTCCTTTTCACACCTGCAAATTTTACTATTGCGACTGCAAAATTACAACAAAATAGGGGAATTACAAAATTCCCCTCCTGTTTTTTTACTTTATTATTGCTTTTTTAAAGTTTTGACAGAAGAACAGAAGTACATAATTGCTGCGCATAACAAAATAACAAAAATATGTTCTTATGTTCTTTTGTCAAAATATTATTCGAATAATTCAACCCATTGGAGGAACTTCTTCACACCTGCCTCACCGAACTTCTCGAGACTCTGAGCCGTCTGTACCACAGACCGTTCGAGCGACAGATCGGACTTGGAATAGAACTTATCGGCATAACAGATGACCTGTTCCTCGAGTGACTCAGGGACATAGCTGATATCCACTGGCAGCGGCAGGTGCTGGGCCTCGATCTGTTCACGCGTGATGCCAGTGCCAGTATGACGCTCACACACGAGGGCACAGCGCTCCAACTGGTAGTTGGCACGCCCTTCATTCAGTGAACGGAGCATCCTTGCACCCAGGAATCCGTGACAGATATAGGGTTCTGTGCCGAAGCACTGGATACTGGGGGCGTTACACCCGACAATGCCGATATCGTGGAGCATCGAGGCTTCCTCAAGGAATTCTTTGTCGAGCTTCAACTCAGGATGCGCCTTGGCAATCTTCCGACAACGATCTGCCACCTGACGAGAGTGAATCATCAGGATGCGCTTCAATTCATTATCCTCAGGATAATATCGGTCAATAATCGATTGGTAGTCCATCGTTTATATATTTGGCACGAATTACACGGATTTCACGGATTGTTAGCGATAAACAATTAATCCGTGTTAATCCGTGTAATCCGTGCCTATAAAAATTTTATGCTTCGCGCTCAATCCAGGCGATCGTATCGCCCTGACGGATCTTCTGACCAGGCTTTACACTGATATCCACCAGTTTTCCACCCAGCGCAGCAGGGATCTCGACAATCTCGCCCCACTTCGTCTGCAGGTAACAGAAGATATCGCCTTCCTTGTACTTCTGACCAATGAACGGTTCGATACAGGAAGCAGGAACACCCTCGCCACCAAAGCTCCAGATGAGCTGACCATCCAACGGACTCTTCACGGCATCGGCCTTGGCATGCTTCAGGGCATCGATCTCCTCCTGAGAGATCTTCTGACCACCACCCAACTTCGCATCCTTCGCCTTCTGGATATCAGCGAGGAGCTGCTTCTTAGCCTGACCACTCTTGAAGGGACGATACTGCTCGGGGTGCATAGCCAACTCGAAGAGTTCCTCATCATCGGGACCATACTCCCAACCATTCTCGTCCATCTCCTTACGGAAGCCGTCGAGGGCATTCT
>JAEEGK010031711.1_pt1 | contig 10399 bp, 6 predicted proteins | sample 8958771 | NCBI WGS metagenome assembly JAEEGK01 (sample SAMN16246547, study PRJNA631951) | gut metagenome | biome: gut microbiome; feature: rumen; material: SC-attached | host: Bos | place: Iran: Karaj | collected 2018-10 | reverse complement strand
TTTCTAATAAGCTTGGTGGTAGTAGAGGAATGACTAAGTTCATTAATACTCTAAATGATAAGGGTATTAGCTTCTATCCAGAAGTTTATATCACTACTACTCAAGGTTATGATCTTGCTTATGGTAACTTAAAATACACAGCAAGAAGTATTTCAAATGAAGCTGCTGTTAAATATCAATTTGACGTTGCAACTCAAAGACAAAATAAGAAGATTGCTCATACTAATATTATTAATCCTGCATATTATAGTAATATTACTGATTCAATGATTAAGAAATTAAATAAGCTTAATTTAAGTGGAAATAATGTTGGCTATAATTTAGTGGATTTAGGTAATAAGACAATTGGTTCATATAGTAAGAGTTCTAAGGTTATTTATGGTCAAGATTCTATTGTGCTACAAAAACAAAATCTTGAAAAAATGAAAGCTAATGGTATGATTAAGATTGATGCTCCATATGATTATGCATTCAAGTATATTGATTTTGCTACTAGCATTCCTCTAACTTCAACAAAGCTTGCTATTTATGATGAAACAATTCCTTTCTATCAATTAGTTATTAGTGGTCTATTTGATTATGCAACAGTTGAAATCAATGGTACAAGTAACTTTGGTGCTGATTGGTATTATGCTAAAGCATTAGAAACTGGTTCTAACTTGAACTTCCAAATTTCAGCAACAAATCCTACTGTATTACTTGATACTGATTATACTTATTATTATCAAGCATTCTATGATAACTGGAAAGAGACTATTGTGTCATTAGCTAGTGATCTTGATGCTGTTGGTATCAATAAGGCTATTCTTACTAGCCATGTATTGCTTGATAAAGATATTTCTCACGTTGTTTATACATTAAAAGACAATAGTGGAACAATTGAATTATACGTAAATGCAACAAGTAAGAATTATACATATACAGATGAATTAGCAAATGTATATGAAATTCCTGCATATTCTTGCGTTAAGGTTAATTAGAAAGGGGTAAAGATGAAGAAAATTAAAGCATTTTTTGTGAAGATATTTACTGCAATCGGAAACTTCTTTCTAATGATTTGGGATTTCATTAAGAGAGTTCTTGGTAAGTTTTTTAATACTAAACCAATGAGAGCTATTGGTAAAGTTATTATGTTCTTACCTAGAAAGCTTGATGAAAGACTAAATAATAACCAACGTAAATCAATGTGGGGTATTATATTTGTAATTCCTCTACTTATTGGTTTTGTGTATTTCTTCATTATTCCTTTCGTATTATCTGTTGTATATAGCTTTTCATATGTAGAAAAATTCTCTAATGTTAAAGGTTTAACAACAATATTCGTTGGATGGAATAACTATAAATACGTATTTAAAGATTTCTCAATTGCGATTGATTATGTAGCATATTCATTCCCAGAATTATTACTAAAAGCATTTATTGAAATTATTACTGACTTACCAGTTATCTTAATTTTCAGTTTAATTATGGCTGTAGTATTAAATTCTAAGTTCGCAGGAAGAACATTAGTTAGAGCTATCTTCTTCATGCCAGTTATCTTCAACTCACAAGCTGTTGACTTAGCTGTTTCAAGTAGAACTGCGATGAGTGCTATCATCAGTCAAAATACTTCGAAGATCTTTGAAAATATGTTTAGCTTTAAGGACTTCTTGATGAATGCAAATATTCCAGTAGTATTTGTAACCTTCTTGGGTAATGCGTCATCTAAGATTTATGATATTGTGTCATATTCAGGTATTCAAATCTTGATTTTCTTATCAGCAATTCAATCAGTGCCTCGTCACTTATACGAAGCTGCTAAGATGGAAGGTGCCACTCAATATGAAATGTTCTGGAAGATTACCTTCCCAATGGTATCGCCAATGTTGTTGACAAGTGCTGTTTATACTATTGTCGATTCCTACACAAGATCATCATTCATTAAAGCTATCACAAAATTCTCTGATGCTAAAAAATCATCTACATATTCATCAACTGGTTTAACTGGAGCTGCTTTAGCTAAATATAATCAATATATGGAAATAAGTGGCGATAAACTAATTGAAGGCGATGAATTCAAACAATTAACAAATTATGGAATTGGTGCAGCACTTTCTATAATGTACTCAATAATGGTTATTTTAATCATTGCGATAGTACTAGGAATCTTATCAAAGGCGGTATTCTATTATGACAACTAATGAAGAAAAAGATGTTGAATTAGTAGAACAAGAAGAAAAAGATACTGAACTTGAAACTTCTGAAGAACAAACTTCTGAAGAACAAGTTGAAGAAATGCCTGAAGTAGAATCTGAAGAAGAAACTAAAGAAGAAGTTTCTGAAGAACAAGCTGAAGAAGAACAAACTTCTGATGAAGTTCAAGTAAACGCTGATGCTGCAAGCGAAGAAGATTCTACTGCTAAGTTAATGAAGGAAGCTCAAGAAGCTGAAATTGTAGAAAAGAATAATGCTGAAAGAGATGCTTATGTAACAAAATTATGTTACGATAGAGCACTTGCTCAATTCTATGAAGAAGAGGGCATTGACCCAGAACAAGAAAAGACTGCTAAAGAAGAACGTGAAGCACATCAAAAGATGCTTGATGAAATGTCATATGGCGAAGAATTGAAATATGAATTTAATCAATTAAAAGCCGATTTACAAAATCCTACTCGTAAAAAGATTAGAATTAATCATGCTGTTGGTATTATTATTTCTATCGCAAGAGCTATCATTTTGTTTGGTCTATGTTTCATCATCATCATGCCTATGATTGAAAAATTATCATACGCTTTACGTAGCCCAATGGATATTAGTAATCCACAAGTTATTTGGATTCCGGAAATTTGGTCAACATTGAATATTAATATTTCATATACATTGTTGACAATGGAAGGACATTCATTTACTAACTCAATAATTTTGTCAGCAATTACAACTTTATTACAAGTTATTGCGACAGCTATCCCTGGATATGCATTTGCGAGATTAAAATTTAAGGGTTCTAATATTATCTTCTATTTAGTTATTGCGTCACTTGCAATTCCTAATGAGGCATTGAAAGTATCAAGAACATTGTTCTTTACATATTATTCATTCTTTGGATACAGTTTAGTTGGTTCATCACTTGCAATCTACATTATGACTATCTTTGGTCAGGGTGTAAGATCTGCTATCTTCATATTCCTATTTAGACAAGCATTTAGAAACTTGCCAATGGAACTTGAAGAATCAGCTGAAATTGATGGTGCCAGCGTATTAAGAACATTCTGGAGCGTTATGTTCCCTAACGTTCGTGGTACAATCGTAACAGTTGCATTATTTGCGTTCGTATGGCAATATAATGATTATTACTTTGCTAACTTATTCTCATATCAAAGAAGTCATCCACTAGTAACAACTGCTCTTGCTGGTTTCAGTGAGAACTTGAACTCTGTTATCGGTACTCAATTCTTGAGTTTGAAACAGGAAATGGGTGATGTAATTGGATCTGAGTTCTATGAATTAATCGAACAAACAGCTGCCCTATTAATGATGATTCCATTATTAATTGGATATCTATTTGTACAAAGATTATTCGTTGAATCTGTTGAACGTTCTGGTTTGACAGGTATGTAATAAAAATCCACCCAAGAAATTGGGTGGTTTTTATATATAAGAAATAAAAGAATTATTTTTAATAAAAGGGATGCATTTTTTTAAATTTTGTAGTATAATAGTATAGTAAAATAATTGAAGAAGAAAAGAGGATATTATAATGAATAAAATTCAATTAATTAAAGTAAAAGATTATGAAGAATTAAGCAATGTTGCTGGAAAGATTATGCTTGATGTTGTTAAAGCAAATCCTAAATGTACATTAGGTCTTGCTACAGGTTCTAGCCCAATTGGTCTTTACAAGTATTTAATTAAGGCTTATGAAAATGGCGAAGTATCATTCAAAGATGTTAAAACATTTAATCTTGATGAATACTGTGAACTTCCTGTTACACATCCTGAAAGTTATTATTCTTTCATGCATACTAATCTATTCAACCATATTGATATTAAAGAAGAAAATGTTCATATTCCATCATCAGTTGGAAATGATTTAGCTGCAAATTGTGCATCTTATAGTAAAGCATTAAATGCTGCTACAGTTGATATGCAATTATTAGGTATTGGTGCTAATGGTCATATTGGTTTCAATGAACCAGGAACTCCTTTTGATAGTGAAACTTTAATTGTTACTTTAAAAGATAAGACAAGACAAGATAATGCTCGTTTCTTTGATAATGACATTAATCAAGTTCCAAAGCATGCTATCACAATGGGTATTAAAAACATTATGAATGCTAAGAGTGTTTTACTTGTTGCTTCTGGTAAAAATAAGGCCGATGCAATCAATAAATTAATGAATGGACCAGTTACTGAAGACTTCCCTGCATCTGCACTTCAAAACCATAAAGGTAAAGTAATTGTAGTTGCTGATGAAGAAGCTTGTTCATTACTATAATTATAAATAATGATAATTGAGATCTATATTTTTATATAGGTCTTTTTTATTTATACTTGTGTATAAAAAGTAAAAAATATAATATTTTTTAGTTAATAAATGAAAACTCTTTCAATAATTCCATTGACTTTAAGGGCCTATTATGGTAAAATATTAATGTGTAAAAACACTTTAAATATCCTTGATATTAAGTGAATAGGAGGAAAACACACAAATGAAAAAAATTATTCAATTAGTATTAGTGCTAATCCTTGCTCTTGCTTTAGTAGGATGTGGTAAAGATGACAATGGTAGTGATTCACAAAAGAGTACTACACTTAAGTCAGCTACAGTTGTAACTTCTAAGAGTGTTGCTCGTGTACAAGTTGGTCATACTTTACAATGTTCATACAAAGTAAGTCCATCAAACGCAGAAGTTGCTAGCGTTAAATGGGCAGTTAGCAATACTTTAGGTACTATCAGTGAAACTGGATTATTCACTGCTGGTAGCGAAGCTGGATTAGTTAAAATTTCTGTCGAAGTTACAGGTAAAGATGGTACTGTTGTAACTGGTACAAAGAGTATTCAAATTACTTTAGATGAAGTTCCTGAATATCCTGATTTAAACGAATATACAATTAAGATTGCTCAAGCTACATCAGCTTTAGGTGAGACTAACCCATTCTTACCAATTGAAACAAAAGCAACTTATGGTTATTATTCAGGTGCTGATAGAGAAGCTAGACAACAAGCTTGGACATCAGTAGAAGAAGATTTCAACTGCCATATTACAGTTGTTGAATATCCATCAGATGCTCCTTGGGGACCATCAAGATGGGCATACATCATTAACCAAGCTAGAATCGATTCTCCAGAATATGATTTCTACACAGTTCCTGATGCACAAATTCCACAATTTGCGAGTGCAAACGCAATTTATGATATCACAAATTGGTATGATAAATATGGTAATGACTTTATGTCAACTATTACTAAGACTGCTGGTACATATCAAGGTAAATTATATTCTATTTCTTGGTTAGAAGAAGAAATCTATAGTATGCTTGGATATAATGTTGGTCTATGGGAAAAGATTAACGAATACGATCCAACAATTAAAGAACCTGCACAAATGTTCTTAGATGAAGAATGGAACGTTTCTAATTTCATCGCTTACTGTAAGAAATGTCAAGATGCTTTAAATTCTATCTATGGCGCTGATGCAGAATATTATGTATTATCTGGTTGGCCTACATATTACCTAGTTGGTATGGTAGATAGAAATGGTGAAGGTTTAGCTGATGTTGCTAAAAAGCAAGTTCACTTATTAAAAGATGATACTGTTAATGCTGCTAATGCATTAAAAGAAATCTGCGAATATGGCGCATTTGATAAGTCATTTGGCGTAGATGGTGGTGTTGTTTCTTGGACAAATAATATGTCTTTATTCAATAGTGGTGACTTATGGTTCATCGGTTCTAACCAAGACCGTTGGGGCGCTACTATGTGGGGTGAAGGCGAAGCTACACGTTATGGATTTGTACCTTATCCAGCTCCAGATGGAATGGAAGGCACTGAACATACATATTATGGTATGGTTGCTGAAGCTTGTTGGGTAATGGCTACTGGTAGAGAAAGCTTCTACAAAGGCTATGGTGATGATTGTACAGCTGAAAATATTTACTATGCAATCGTTGAATATTGGCAAAGAGCAAAGAACATCTATAAGTCAAGTGATGCATATGATAAAGAATTAGCATTAACTAATACTGCATCTGCAAAATTTGGTTCTGAAGCTTCTGTAAAAGCATTCGTAAAAATGAGTATGAATTTATCAAGTGATGGATTCTATGATCCAATGGCATCTAACTCTAATACAGTATGTGCTACATATGCATCTGACTTTGATGTTGCAACAAGAGCATTCGTTAATGGTACTGGTGCTGCAACTTGGGTTGAAGCTGTAGGTAACTTACAAGATACATTAAATGAATCAATTACAAAAGCATTTGGATAATGCTTGTATGAAAAGGATATTAAAGAAATTTAATATCCTTTTTTTCTTATTATAAAAATAAAGAAAATGTTTTCATAAATATCTTGAAATTATAGATAAAGTAATGTATAATATTAATGTAGTGAAGTTCGCACATACAAAAATTCTAGGAAGGATAATTTGAAATGAAAAAGATTATTACTATTTTTATCGTTTTACTTATGATTTTCACATTAGCTGCGTGCGGTAAAGACGATGGTGGCAATCAAGCTGCAACTGAAGTTACAGCTGTAAAAATCAGTGGTAAAGCACAGGTTAAATTAGGAGGAGCCGACTTACAATTAACTGCTACAGTTGTTCCATCTAATTTAAAAACAACTTTTACATGGGAATCTAGTAACCCTGCTATTGCAACAGTAGACAAAACTGGTTTAGTTCATGGTGTTGCTTTAGGTATGGTTAAGATTACTGTAATTACTGCTAATAATAAAACTGCTTCAAAAACTATAAAAGTAACTGATGAATTAGAAGAAGAATACCCAGATCTTCAAGGCTATACAATTCGTATTGCTCACTCTAACTTATCAGAATACGACCCATTCTATGATGATGGCGCTGGTAAAACTTATAATGGTTTAGACAAAGAATATGCTCAACAAGCATGGCAAGAAGTTGAAGAAGATTACAACTGTCATTTATCAGTTGTTCCATATCCATCAGATGCTGCTTGGGGTGCTACTCGTTGGGATTATATCATCAACCAAGCTATCAATAATAGTACTGAATTTGATATCTGTGTAGTTACAGATGCATACATTCCAAGAATGGCATCAGGTGGTGCTTTATATTCTATGAGTGAATGGTATGATAAATATGGCAATGACTTTATGGATTATGCTTATATTAAGTCTGGAACTTATAAAGGTAAATTATATTCATTAACATCATCTCGTTCTGATGTTTATACATTATTAGGTGTTAACTTAGGTCTATTAGAACAAGTTCAAAAAGAAGACCCATCTATCGAAGAACCTGCTAAGATGTTCTTAGACAGCAATTGGAGTTTTGATTCATTCTATGCTTGGTGTAGAAAAGTTCAAAACGTTCTTGATAGTAAGTTTAGCACAGAAGATGTTAAATATTATACTTTATCTGGTTATGCTTCATATTACTGGCAAGGTATGGTAAATGCTACTGGCATTACAGTTGCTGATACTGCTGCTTATAAAGTTAATATCTTAGGTGATATTGAAACTGAAGCTGCTAACCTAGTTAGACAATTAAAGACTGAAAACATCATGGACCCACTAAACCAAGTTGATGGTAGTGTTCAAACTTGGAATCAAGGTCATGCTGTAATTAACACTGGTGAATTCTGGTTTGTTAATGCTGCTACTCGTTGGCCAGCTGACTTATGGGGCGAAGGCGAAGCTACTCGTTATGGTTATGCTCCATATCCATCAAAAGATGGTATCAAAGAAAACTATAAATTAGCTGTATTCGGTGGACAAACATGGGTTATGCCAGTTGGTAAGAACTATTCAGGTTATGGTGATGAATGTACTCCAGAAAATATTTATCATGTATTAATGGATTACTTACAAAGAACTGAAAGATATTATAAGGGCAGTGATTCATATGATGAAGAATTAGCTCAAACAACTATCAATTCTAAAGCATTCTCATCTCCAGATTCTGTTGCTGCTATTTCATACTTGAACCTTAACTCTGTAAAGATTAATTTCTATGATCCAATGAGCTATGAAGGAAACCAAGTTGCTAACTTATATGATTCAGATTTCGCTAAAGCTACATTATCATTCTTCAAGGGTGATATTGCTACATGGGCTGAAGCTGTCACTCCATATGAGGAAACAATGGCAAAATCAGTACTTACTATCTACGGATAATAATTATAAAGAAGGCAAGAATATATCTTGCCTTTTTTTGTGCTTTCTTGTTTGTTGTAAAATTGTGATAAATATGATATAATATTTTATAGTATTGAATTTGTTAATGGGAGAATTATATGGCCTTTAATAAAAAGCGAAAAGAAGATAAATATGAAGAAAATAAGGGCTTTGGTAATAGTAAAATCCTTGCTGTATTTGAATGGATATGGCGAATATTTGTACTTAATACCTTAACACTTGTTTGTACACTTGGTATAATTACAATTGTTCCAAGTTTAGTTGCTTGCTTTCGAACAATCAAAGCATGCTATGAAGAAGATGAAACACATTATGTGAAAGCATATTTCAAGAATTTTGTGTATTGTTTTAAAGACACTGTGGGATTGTCAGTCTTTATGATAATTATTATTGGAATGCTTGGATATGCATATTATTTCTATTCAGTTGTAATTGATACCTTAGTTGAAGATGGTAATTTTAAAGGATGGTTAAATATTTATAGTGTTTTACTTGGACTTGATGCTGTATTCTTTATTGTGCTATTCTTTATTGCGGCCCATTTTCCAATGGTATGTACATATTTCCATTTTAGATTTTTTGATAAAATTAAGTTTTCATTCTATATGGCAACACGTCATGCAGTATTATCCTTATTCTTGCTTTTAGTATTTATTGCAAGCACTGCACTTTTCTTATTCTTGCCATATTATATATTTGTTGGATATTTTAGCATTCAGTCATTACTTTGGTTCTTGCTATCAAGAAGAGCATATTATATGACATCACAAAGAATGCAATTTGTGGATGATCAAGCCGATGAATATGATAGACAAGGTAAGCAAGTTAATCGAGAAACATATGAAGATGAGGAAGAAGATAAGATTAAGGCTGAGGGAATTGAAAATCTAAAGAAGATAAATAGGGAAATAGAAAGTGGAGAAACAAATGGTAAAACTAGGAATTGACAACATTGATAAGTATGCAGATTATTTTAAAGGAAAAAGAGTTGGATTGATTACTAATCCTACTGGTATTAATAGTAAAGGAGAATCTACAATTGATATTTTAAAAGAAAAAGTCAATTTGGTAGCTTTATTTTCACCTGAGCATGGTGTTAGAGGACACATGCAAGCTGGTGTAAGATTCGATACATATATTGATTCTGATACTGGTATCCCTGTTTATTCTTTATACACAAAAAGTAAAAGACCTACTAAGGAAATGATGGATTTAATTGATGTATTATGTATTGATATTCAAGATGCTGGATCTAGATATTATACATTCATCTACACTATGGCATATGCTATGATGTCATGCAAGGAATTTGATAAAGAATTTTTAGTATTTGACAGACCAAATCCAATAAATGCTGATGATGTTGAAGGAAATATTTTGGATTTGAATTATCGTAGCTTTGTTGGTTATTACCCAATTGTACAAAGATTTGGATTAACAATCGCGGAAGTTGCAAAATTATTTAATGAAGAATATGGTATTGGCTGTAAACTTAAATTAGTATTAATGGAAAATTACGATCGTAAACAATACTTTGATGAAACAGGACTTCTTTGGGTACTTCCATCGCCTAATTTCCCTACTATTGAAACTGCAATTGTGTATAACGCAACATGCGTGTTTGAAGGAACTAATATTTCTGAAGGACGTGGTACTACAAAACCATTTGAATATGTTGGTGCACCTTTCATTAATGCAAAAGAATTAGAAGAAAAATTAAATAGCCTACATCTACCTGGTGTTTTATTTAGAAGACAATATTTTACACCTACTTTTGCGAAATTCCAAGGTGAAGTATGTGGTGGTGTTCAAGTTCATGTTATTGATCGTAAGAAGTTTTTACCAGTTCATACTGGATATGCGATGTTGGATGTAATTAGACATACATATAAAGATCATTTTGAAATTAGTAAGCCTTATAAAGAGGGTGCTAATTGTATGCTTCAATTTGAAACTGGATGCAACTATATTCTAGAAGATAAATATACTTTAGATGAACAATTTAAAATATTAGATAGA
>JAEEGK010031710.1_pt1 | contig 10399 bp, 8 predicted proteins | sample 8958771 | NCBI WGS metagenome assembly JAEEGK01 (sample SAMN16246547, study PRJNA631951) | gut metagenome | biome: gut microbiome; feature: rumen; material: SC-attached | host: Bos | place: Iran: Karaj | collected 2018-10 | reverse complement strand
TCTCATCTACCTTGCAATGGAGTAATGTCATGTCTTTAGTAAATGTATATGTATGCACGAGGTATTCAAATACCGGTAGTTTATCTAAAGCGGAAATCTCTTTCATTTGCACTTTGTAGTAGTAAGTGGAGATATCCGTGTCTAAGTTAAGGGTCACTTTGATGAGGTCATCACTCTTTTCAATCTTTGAACCTTCTTTAAGAACAGTTTCGTTACAGATGAGATAGATAAACATTTCATCTAATGTCTTACCCCAGGTTTTCTTATAGTCTTCCGCTTTATAGGTGGTGATATCTTTCTTATATGTCACATCTTCAGTACCACTGGCCTTACCTTTATTAAGGGAGATACTAGTATCGATACCCACTTGATCCACTCTATTGGCGACGTTCACCATCTTGCTATAAGAGATTGATTCTTCAAAGTAGTGGTCACCTTGCTTAATTTGCGCGTTTCTAATTGTTTGATTGACAATAGTATCTGCGACACCGAGACCAATGGACCAACAGTTATCACATTCTCGATACTTTTCTAAGCCAATATTAACTAGTTCTGCTTCGGTGAAATTCTTCTTTGGATTCTTTTGGTATTCCTTAAGTAAGGCCTTACCATCCATCCTGAAGTTTTCTGGATTGAAACCGGAATAATCTATTTCGGTTTGACCAAATTGGCGTTTTAAAACAATACCGGTTGTCACACCTGCGGCCGCGATTAAAACAAAACACATCGGTATAATGACCCATGTTTTGAATTTAGATTTAGTGGTTTTCTTAGTTTGTAATTCAGGTGTTTTTTCGTCCATTTTGTTCACCGCTAGATATTATCCATTTAATGATTAGAATAATCACTGAATTATAAGAAACCCTCAAAAGAGAGAAAAAAGAGTGACTCTCCTAAAAAGAGAAAAATTAATTTTTCTATGGACAAATCTTTGTAATAGTTATAATTTAATTTGTATGGAAGAACTACGCAAAATCATAGGTAATAATCTCACTGAACTCAGAAAAAGGAAGGGTTTAACCCAGCTCGAATTAGCGGAAAAGTTCAATTATACAGACCGCGCTGTGAGCAAATGGGAAAACGGTGATACCTTGCCTGATATTGAAGTCTTATATCAACTATGTGAATTCTATGGAGTGACCCTTGATTACCTCACTCATGAAGATAACGCTGCTTTTGTTAAAGACGAATCATCAGAACTCGGTTTTAAAAATAAAGTCTCGATTACCGCACTAGCAGTTTCGTTCGTCTGGGTTTTAGCGGTCGTCATTTTTGTCATCTCACTTCTTAGACACGAAGCGCCGTTATGGCAATCATTTATTTGGGCGGTTCCGGTGAGTGCAATCTTCGTTGCAATTTTCAATAGGAGATATTTCCATCGTAGGTTAGTTTCTTTCCTAGCGATGAGCATCTTTGTTTGGGGCGCAATTACCGCGACTTATCTTAGTTTATTATCAATGAATTTGTGGCCGATTTTTATCATTGGTGCACCAATTCAAGCCTCATTATTTTTCTGGCTCAACATTAAAAAGAAACCAAAAAAGGAACAATAAAGTAAACGAGAAACAAACGATGTCAAACTAGATATCGTTTTTCTTTTGTTTTCGTTTTGCGTTATATTTATAGGGACACAAGGAGTCGAATTATGAAAAAACTTAATAATGTTTTAATCCTTTTGAGTTCCCTCGTTCTTTTAACTGGTTGTGTTAACGATGCTAACGGAGGCATGAAGAGAAATAGAGTTCTTAATGCTAATGATGTCGAAGGCTTTAACATTCTTACCAATTTAGAAGAAGCAAAGGAAATTCATACTGCTCAACAAAAGGAATATCTTTCTTATGATGGCGATTACGTTTCAATTCCAGAAGCTAACTATCCAGATGGTCAAAAGCATCTCTCCGATCCAGAACCAGTCAAACTTGAATGGAGTTTTGATGTTCCAAGTGGCAAAACCCTTTCTCGTTATGATGTTGTCGTTGGTAAAGAAGCTGACCTCAGCGATGGCTACGCTATTAAAGGAACAACTGCCACTGAATTAAACGTCTATAATTCCTATTTAGGCGATAATTATTTCAAAGTTGTAGCGAATTATTCTGATGGCACAAATGATACTTCTAAAATCTTTAAGTACGAAGTTGACAATGTTTATCCACGTAACCTTAAAATCGATGGCATGACTAACTGCCGTGATATGGGTGGTGCTAGAGAGCTCGAAGATGGTGGTTACATCAAACAAGGTCTCATCTATCGTACCAGTGGCACAAATAGCTGGGGCAATGGTAGAGCCGTTGTTGCCGACACTATTACCGCTGCTGGTAAAGAAGAATTACTTACCCGTTTAGGCTGCAAAACAGAAATCAACGTTAATAATAGTGGTTCTAATCAAGTCGGCGTGCAAAACTTCGTTGACGCTTATATGTACTACGATGGTGGTAAGCACCACATGTACCGTAATACCGAACCATTAAAGAGAGTTTTCCACGCTCTCGCGGATGAGAATAACTATCCAGTCTTCTATCACTGCCGTATTGGTACAGATAGAACCGGTTTTGTCGCTATTATGCTCTCTGCCTTATTAGGCGTCTCTGAAAACGATATTTATCAAGATTACTTATTCTCCAACTTTGGCAACATCCAAGAAAAGAGATATATCGGTGAAAAAGCCGGTCGAGATAACATCTTAAAATACATGGATGATCTCAAGACATATCCAGGCGAAAAATTACAAAATAAGTGCTATAACTTCTTATTAAGTATTGGTATCCCAGCGGAAGAACTCGATAGCATTATCGATATTCTTACTGAAGGTGAAAAAGCCTCTGGTAATCACAATCACCAAGAAGTCGTCTTAGCCCAAGACTTTGAAGCTGATGGTACAGAAATGAAAGAAATCGCTGCTACAGCGACAGGCAATGCTTCTCGTGCTCATCCAAAGCAATACTACACATTAGGCACAGATCAAACTGTCTATGCTGAATTCAATCCAGATTATAGTGGTGAAGCTAAATTATTAGCGTACTTAGGTAGCACCGATAGCAGTTCCTCCAAGAAGATTGCTGATTCCATCTACGCTGAATTCGATGGCGAAGAACTTGAAATTGATGAAATCACATTCGCTGATGCTGGCTTTGGTCAAGGTGAAGGTAGAACATATTACGCTCCTGTGATGTTAGGTACAGTGGATGTCTCTAAAGGCTATACTCAAGTAGCCATTACTGGTATCGCTAACGACCTTAACATCGGCGCTATTGCCCTTATCCCAACCGAAGAAATCGCTGACACACCAGTGGCTCCTGTTGATCCAGCTAAACCAACAAATGACAAAAAAGGTTGTGGTGGCTCCATCGTTGCTATTGCATCATTTATGAGCTTTATCGCTCTTGGTGGTGTGGCAATTCTTGCTCTTAAAAAGAGAAAAGAAGACTAATCAACATTTTCAATAATAATTGTGACCACATGTGGTCACTTTTATTTTGCGTTAAATAATCCTTAACTTAACTAAAAATAGTCGTCCGTATGTAAAGGCGATTTCTTGTATATTGTTTTTAGAAAATACTAACAAGAGGTATTTAATATGAAAAAAACAGTTAAACTTCTTTCGCTTATTTTCGCTTTTGCTTTGCTCACTGGTTGTGGCTCTAACGCTGAACCAAGCAATGGTGGTAAAAGTGGAGATCAAAGCGGAAAACCAAGTGAAGGATCAAAAGATTCCGGTGGTCAAGGTTCCGAAAGTGGTCCTGCCGTCTCAGATGGCTTTACCTTCGATGATGATGAATTGAACACACCACAAGAGATTCACACAGCTGATCAAAAGAAGTATTTGAATCTTGATAAGGAATATTATCACATTACAGAAAGCGATTTGTCATCCTGCGGTGCGTATGGCAATTCTAACGTTTCCACACCAAACAAAGTGACAGTTAGTTGGACTTATGGTGCTCCAACAGGAAAAACTGTTTCAAAATTCAACTTCGTTTATGGACAATATTCAGATTTAAGTGATGGGTATACAATTGAAGGAACATCCGCTCAAAAGATTAGTTTCTACAATCCATATTTAGGCGATAACTATTTCAAGGTCATCGCTAAACTTAACGATGGCACCGAAGAAGAATCTGAAATCAAGATCTTCAAAGTTGATACACAAGCCCCACGTAACTTAAGTGCTGGTAACATGCCAAACGTGAGAGACATGGGTGGTAGGACCACTTATGCCGGTGGCAAAATCAAACAAGGCTTAATCTATCGTGGTGCGGGTAACAGATTCGACAATAGATCTAGCGTTGATTCAGAATGTCAAAACGTTCTTACAAAACAACTAAAAATCAAAACAGAAATCAATGTCGCTAATGGCGATAGTAATAACCTTAACTTCAGTGGTGTAACACTTAAAAACTGCTACATGGACTATGGTGCAACTCCATACTCTAACTTAGCAAGAAACGCTGAAAGAGTGAGACAGGTCATGGATATTCTCTCAGATCCAACGAATTATCCAGTGTTCTATCACTGCCGTATTGGTACCGATAGAACTGGTATCACCGGCATGATGATTGGTGGTCTCCTTGGTATTCCGTTTAACGAAGTCTTCCAAGATTATTGCTTCTCTAACTTTGCCCCAATCGATGGTCAAAGATATCCAAATAAACCATCTGATCCAAACGGTGATGACCCAGCTAAATACATCGATGAAATCTTAAAGATGCCAGGTAAGAACTACCAAGAACAAACATATAACGCTTTATTGAGCATTGGTTGCCCAGCGGAAAAGCTCGATAGAATTATCAATTTTATGACAGAAGGTCCAAAAGCCAACCTCAATAACAACCAAAAAATAGGTATTGGTAATGGTTTATCTTCTACTGCTAGTCAGAAGGTAGATGGTGAATATAAGAATCCTGCCATTTCTTACCAAATGATTAGCGGCATGGAAACAAGCTTTGCCACTGAGACAACCGGTGGTCGAAAAGATGTCGTTGTCTATTTAGGTTCTCAAGATTCCAACAAATCAACGAAACTTGCCAACTGCATTCAATTAAAAATTGATGGTATACAACAAACAATCGTCGATAAGACATTGTTCTTAGCGGGATTTGGTAAAACACAACAAAATGGTAGAACTGGCTATATGTTCAACCTTTTAGGTACATATAACTTCTCTAATGGTAACCACACAATTAGTATTTGCGTTATTAGTGGTACATTCTATCTCGGTACAATCTGTGTCTTTGACCACGTTGAACCAATGGAATAACACATATTACACATGAAAATGGCTGTAAGCAGTTAGGTTTACAGCCTTTTTATTTACGCATATAATAAGTTCGTTGAAAAAGGAGAGTTTTTATGGAAAAGTTTACTAATAAAGTCTTTGAAATCTTATCCAAACCTGCCAAATGGATTTTCGTCGGTGGTGCATTTGCCTACGCTTTATGGTTCGCCATTCGTACAGCGATGAGCATTGATGGACAATTCATGAATGTCTTAACAAACATTATTACCTTATTTGTTGGTACAGCTTTATGCGCTTTACCTCCATTATTCATTCTTATTAAGAAAGAAGAATTAGCCAAATTATTCTTTGTCTTCTTACTTGGTTATTGGGTTTTAACCGCCCCAAGTCAATACTTCTTCTTAGCGGAAACATTCGCTGATGCTGGCGAATTCTTCCCAGTTTTCGTTAGTATCTTCTTACTATTAACTGGTATTGGTCTCGTTGGTATCCTTGTCTTAGTCCTTTTAGAAATCATTTTAAGACTCAAAATCTTCCGTTTATTAAGCTTATTTATCGGTATCGTAGTAGTGGCGTTATCCTTCTTAACCGCCATCTTATTCATGATTGAAGCGGGTATTATGCGTGCCGGTTGGAGCATCTTTGTCGAATACGGCTTCGTCTGGATGATCCTTTTACCAGTCGTAGTCGGCTGTGGCTGCATCTATTTATTAGGCGTTAATAAGAAAGGCGAATAATTAATATGAAAAGAATATCTAACACCATGCTCCGTATCGGCATGATCTTAAGCATCATCGCCGGAGCAATCTTATTATTTGCGGCTCCATTCCTCATCGTTACTGGTGTTTCATCTCAAATTCACCAAATGATCGTGGAAGCTGTTGAAAGTGGTGATATCAATAGTGACTATGCCCCAGAAGTAGCGGCTACAGTAGTGCAAGCTATGTTATTAACATATGGCATTATCACTCTCGTCTTCGGCGCTCTTTGTGTGGCTGCGGCAATCGTTAACTCCAAAACTTTAAGAGAAGCTTCTAGAGGCCGCTATATCGCTTGTATCGTCTTAGGCACTATGACAACAGGTTTTGCCATTGCAGGTGGTATCTTAGGCTTAATCGCTGACGCTAGAATTAGACGTAATCAGGCACGTGAGCAACAAGAAGTTGTGGACGCTCAATAATAAACATATGAACTAAATAAATGTGACCACGAAATTGGTCACTTTTATTTTTGCGCATTGTTATATACAATATGAAATATCATAGTTATTTGGAGGAAGACAATATGGATGATAAGAAAACTTTTATTAGACCTATTGCAACAATAATTGATTTTGATAATAACGACATTATTACTTACAGTAGTCGTGGAACCGCCCCTGATGATTGGGGAGAAACTCCTGGTGCAGAAGACTGGGGAGGCAACAACTAGTATGAAGAAAAAATACTTAGTAGCGCTTTTGCCTATTGCTCTCATTCTTTCTAGTTGCTCAAGCGTTTCAAAAACAAACAACAATTACTTTATAGAAGACACCAAAGCTCATGAAGAAATCTTCGGCGCTATTTCTTCTAATCAATTACAAGCAATCAAACTAAACCCATACAAATCTTTGAATGATGGTGTCTCTTTGTATCAACCTAAAATTGGTTTCCAAAGAAAAACAAATAACGATGGCACGTTCTCAGTGAGGTTTGTGGCCGCATTACAATCAGCTACTGACAGTGCTTATTGGACGAGAAGTGTCCACAACTTAAGTGGCACAGTTGAAAAAGAGAAAACTACCACTGAAATAACAACAGTTTATTCTGTCGTCAATGGTGGTGATATGCCTGCTGCTGCTCTTGATGTTGAAGCAGACGATGGCACCAAACCATATGATTGCTATGCTGTTTATTTCATGTTCAATATCCCTGCTTCTTACTCCGATTACTACATTGATGCTTTTGTTTCAGTTAATAATGGTGGCAATAGTGTGAATTCCAAAGTTGGATCAATTAATGTTGCTGATGGTGACAAGCACAACACATTTTCATTAGGCAATAATGATCGCTGCTTAGCGTTCGTTAATGGCAAAGCTGTTGAATCAGGTAATCTCAATGGCAATAAAGTTGCCTTGTATTCCGCTAAACTTAATGCTGGCGATAAACTCCAAGTGCTTTATGTCAATCAAAACGATTTAACATATTCTATCTGTGGCAATCAAAGCTTAGGAAGAAGTGATCCAGACTTCTCATTGTTTACCACCAATGATGGTCTTAATGTCGTTAATAGTGGTACCTATAACATTTATTTGAATGGTAGTGACCAATACTATTTTGAAAAAGAGATTTACCTCCAAGGCAAACTTGGTTGGGGTGAAAACGATGCTGTTCTCGAACTCAAAAACGGTAATAACTACAACCATTACGGCATGAATTATCTTGAAACAGTGGAAAATCTTCCTCAATATGCTCAATTCATTGATAATTCTCAATATAACGAAATTCAATTCTACAAGAATGGTGGCTCCGATTATACAGGTTTCACCAGCATTCCAACCGATGGCAAGAATTATTTCGATTCTTATTCAAAAGTGTGGTCTATTTATGGTAATGCTTCCAGCAATTTCTCATTTGATGAAACAGCCTTGAACACACCACAACAAATTCATACAAACGACCAAAAGAATTACTTGAACTTCTCTGGTCAATATTACAACATCACCGCAAGCGATTTATCTTCCTTCAACGCAAACGGTAATACTGATGTTTCTTACTCTCAAAAAGTCACTGTGAGCTGGAATTACAATGTTCCTAGCGGCAAAACAGTATCCTCTTATTCGCTTTTATACAGCCAATATGATGATTTAAGTGATTACTATGTTGTAGAAGGTTCAACTTCCAAGTCTGTTAGCTTCAATAACCCATACATTGGTGATAACTATTTTAAAGTCATCGCTAACTTCTCTGATGGAACACAAGAAATCTCTCCAACCAAGATTTTCAAAGTTGAAGATCAAGCTCCACGTAATCTAAAAGTTGGTAATATGCCAAACTGTAGAGACATGGGTGGTAGAACAACTTATGCTGGTGGCAAAATCAGACAAGGTATGATTTATAGAACCGCTGGTAATAAATACGATAAGAATGGCTCGATTAGTGTTAATGACGAATGTAAAAACACTCTTCGCAATCAACTAAAAGTTAAAACAGAAATTAATGTTTCCAACAATGATAACAACACCGTTGGTTTAGGTGGTAATGTTAGTGTCGTTAATGCCTATATGGCCTATGGCGCTACTCCATACAGTAACCTTTCTAGAAATGCAGAAAGAATCAGACAAGTCATGGATGTTTTGTCACATGAAGAAAACTATCCAGTGTTTTATCACTGCCGTATTGGTACCGATAGAACAGGCATCACCGGTATGATGATTGGTGGCCTTCTTGGTATCCCATTTAACGAAGTTTTCCAAGATTATTGCTTCTCTAACTTTGCTCCTATTGATGGTCAAAGATATCCACATAAGGCAAATGACACAAATGGCGATGATCCAGCTAAATACATTGATGAAATCTTGGCGATGCCAGGTGCAACTTACCAAGAACAAACATATAATGCTTTGCTCAGCATTGGTTGCCCAGCAGAAACGCTCAACGCCATTATCGATATCATGACCATTGGTGCAAAAGCAGAATTACCAACCACCGGTAAAATTGGCAAAGGTAATGCTTTATCTACTTCTGTTTCAGCAACAACTACCACAAATTTCAAAAACCCAGAGACTTATTACGCTCTTTCAAGCGGCAAAGGAATCTCTTTCCAAGTTTCTTTAACCGCTGGTGATAAGGATGTTGTTGTTTATATGGGTAGTTCCGATTCAAGCAAGAGCACAAAGCTTGCTAACTGCATCACTCTTAAAATTGATGGTGTGCAAAAAACAATCGTTGACAAGACATTATTCCTCGCTGGTTTTGGTAGTACTCAACAAGATAGCAGAATCGGTTACATGTTTAATATTTTAGGCTGCTACAGTTTAAGTGCTGGCCAGCATACTATCACAATCACTGTCACAAGTGGCACATTCAACGTAGGTACAATATGCGTGTTCGACCACGTCGTGCCTAACGCCTAATAAAAAAAGAGGATTTATATTATGGGAAAACAAAAAGTTGAAAAAAGAAAACGCGAATTTCCATTTATGCGACTAATTGTCACATTGACAAGCACTGTAGTGGCCGCGGCAATTCTAGTGCTTTCAGTTTTAACAATTATCACTTTTACTAAAGCCATTGATGAAGGAGCAAGTGATATTCCTACTGGTGTTCCATTCTTCATCTTGGGTATCTTCCTATTATCTGGCTTGATGAGTGTTATTAAATTCTTTAAAGACCGCACCAAAGCTAACTTAATCAAAGCGTTCGTGATGATTGGTTTTGATGTTGTTTTAGGTATCGCGGTTTTGTTCGCTGCGAACAACCCATTCTTATTCGTTTTAACCGCTGGGTTATATTGCTTAACTTTAATCATTGGCCGTATCTTCAATATCATTGATGATCACTCTATTAGAAGTCTTATCCTTAACGGCTTAATCATCCTTTTAGCGGTTTCTCTCGCTATTGGTATCTTTGTTACTCCAAATGAAAACATGGAGCAACTACAAAATATCATCGTTGTGGAATGCGTCTTTATCGCTATCGTGGCCTTCGTTGAAGCTATGGCAATAGCGTTAGCAAACTTAAAAGTTAAAGTCTTATTCAAAATCATTTTAAGCACATATTCACTAGAAGTCTTATTTGGCTTATTAGTGACCATTGTCTGTTTCTCTTTAGTCTTTATGACTATTGAACCACAAGCCGCTGATCCAAGCGCTACTAATGTCATTAGAACATTCCCAGACGCTTTATGGTATTGCTTTGCAGTAGTGACCACAATTGGTTTTGGTGATTTAACAGCCATAACACCAATTGGAAGAATCTTAACAGTTATCTTAGGCATGTATGGCTTAGTGGTCGTCGCGGTCATCACATCTATCGTTGTTAATTTCTACAATGAAACAAGTGGTAAACACGATCAAAAAGAGCTAAGAGAAATCCAAAAAGAAGAAGAAAATAATAAATAGTATTAATAAAGCCACCTAGTTAAAAACAAAGGTGGTTTTTATTTTACTTAACATTTACACGATAA
>JAEEGK010031708.1_pt1 | contig 10400 bp, 7 predicted proteins | sample 8958771 | NCBI WGS metagenome assembly JAEEGK01 (sample SAMN16246547, study PRJNA631951) | gut metagenome | biome: gut microbiome; feature: rumen; material: SC-attached | host: Bos | place: Iran: Karaj | collected 2018-10 | reverse complement strand
CGGTAAGGACATAATCAACCAGGCCGGTGTATCTCGTCCAGCCAGAGGGAACACCATAATTGTTGAATTCTTCAACGATGCCCTCAGCGTAGGCGGCCGTTCTATAGCTGACAATGTAGCTCTCGCTGGTACCATTCCAGTTCACAGTGGCGCTGTAGTTAGCGGGATTGACAGCAAGAGCTGTAGGAGCGGGGCAGGCAATGGCTGTGGTAAAGTTGACTACGTTGCTGTATTCGCTCTCGTCGCCATCACCGCAATGTGACTTCACGCGCACATAGTAGGTGGTCTCAGGTTCGAGGCCGCCAAAGGTATAGGTAGGCGTGTCTTCAACCGTTTCGGTCAAAACCTCTGCGAAATCTGCGCTGGTGCTGTATTCCACAATCCAAGTGTTGGCTTCGCCGTTTTCGGTCCAGGTGATGGTAGCGTTGTGGGCGGTGACGCTGTTGGCAGTCACGGCCAAGCCCGTAGGTGTCGGGCATGAAGGCATTGCCTTCACGGTTAAGTTGTCCATATAGGTGGACGTGCAATATTGGCTCTCGCCGCGCAGGATGATGTAGCAGGTGCCGCTCATGCCGATGGGCAGTTCGTAAGTGTACCAGCCCGTTGCACTTTCAGCAGGAATAACATCATTTCCCGTGTTGTATTGACGAGGAACGAAAGCCAACTCTGTGGCGCCTTCGATTTCGCCGTCGGTACTGGCATAAACACGAATACCTTCATAGATGTTATTGTTGTTGTAGGTGCTGTTGCTACGATAGATATCCAAGGAGAATTCGTAGTTTGCAGGCAGGGTCATTTCGGGCAGCACGAGTTTGGTCAGAGTGCCTCCTGCCATGTCGGGCAGCTGCAGCTGATGGGTGGTGTTGCCTGCATTGTTAGAAGTGTACACTTTGAAGACATAGGTTCCAGTGCCTTCGATATGCTCGTTCACCCAGCAGGGATCTTCGAAGTTACCGGAAGCATAGCTTTCGAAAGTCTCCGTCCAGGGGAAGGTGGTGATGGCACCGCAGGCGGTGGTGAAGTTCACGGTCTTCCAGCCGCTGGTGGCATCGCCAGAGCACACGCTCTGCACGCGGGCTTGGTAAGCATTGCCGGGGGTAAGGCCGGTCAAGTCGCAGGTGGTGGCAGTAGTGTTGGTGATGAAACTGGTCCATTCAGTTTCGGAAGCCAACTTGTATTCCACGTTGTAGTTACCGCTGCCGCCGGTCCAGGTAAGGGTGGCTCCATTTTCGGTCACGTTGGTGGCCTCAAGACTTTCGGGCTTCTCGCAAACCACGCCACCGCCAGGAATGTAGGTGAAAGTGGTCTTAGGAATGAAGTTCTTTTGAGAGAAAGTAATAGCATCAAGGCTGCCACTGCTATAACCTTGTCCACTGGCTCCATTGACGGTTGCACCAGCGAAGGTGGCACTCTTCCAGTTGCCTTTAACGATTTGATACACACCAATGAGGAGGTTGCCTCCACCATAGACATAGTTTTCGGAGAAAGCTACCGTCATGGTGCTTTGGGTGCCGTCAAGCGTACCTTCGTAAACGATGGTGGCATTGCCAGGGCCGTAGAAGTCGCTAATCGTGGCATCGTCCACTTCCATAAGGAACACTTGGAAAGTGCCTGTCCATGCTGCGGATGCAGTAGAAGTCAGGTAGAAGTCCATTTGCGAGATGGTGCCGCCGTTCATGCTTTCCAGTTGGTCAGCAGGAACGACAATCTCACATTTCAGGTAGGCATCGGCCCACGTGCCGTGAACAGGGACGTTGGAGTTTGTCGCTGTTCCGTCTTCGTAGATGGTCAAGGTCTCTTGAGCCATCATTGCCAATGGCGCGAATACGGCCATCAACAACAAGAAAAGTAATGACTTTCTTTTCATTGTGATTTGATTTTAGTGAATACTAAGGTTAATTATATGTGCTATTTGTTTGTTTGTCAAAATATTAAATAAATTCTACATAATTCATAATGGTACATTATACACTTTTCGCGGTGGCAAAATTAGTGTTTTTTTTTGATAGGATTAAGAAAAAAGTAGAAAAAAAAAGATGGAGACCGAAAAAAAATTCTTTGTCTTCCATGGGAATACTTCCGCTGCGTTTGGTTCATGGTAGGTTCGCTTTTCGTTCGCCAATCTACGATTCGACGATGCCAATGACTCAAGGCGAGGGATTTACTCCATCCTTCCCCTCTGTGATGTGGTCAGCAAAGCTTCGAAGAAAGCGAACAGCGAGGCTCCAGCCTGTGTTTCCAGGGTGTCCTCGGGAAACATAGAGAGCAGCATGATGCAGAGGAACACCATATATAAATAGGTGTGATATTTTCGCGATGAGAACCAAGGATAAAGCAACACGAAGAGAAAGAACGCCAAACCGACAAGACCGAAAGCTACGGCGATGGCCAAATACTGGTTGTGCGCCCTGAAGCGGAACTCCTCTTTCAGTGGGGAATGAATTTCGTCGTAAGTCTGTGCAAAGGCCTGCGGCACGTCACCCGTTCCCACCCCAAACCAAGGATGCTGCCCGATGATGTGGAAGGAAGCCCGCGTGAACTCAATCCTCTGTGAGAGCGAGCCCCCATTGGGGTTGTTGAATCGACGATAAAGGTTATACTCGAACATAGTCGAAGAAAGACGAGCGTGCATTCCAGGATGTTTCCAATTGTTGTAGTTGGCCACACCTCGTTCAATATTACTTATATCCTCATCGGTGAGGGCCATCACACCGGCAAAATCCTTGCGCAAATCCTTGGAGGTGAGGTAACGCGCCAAGGTGGCCTCAAGATTCTCACCATTGGTGGTGCTGCCTTCGAAAGGCAAGTCGCTACGTTGGCGCCAAGCCTCTTGCAACTCCTTCTTACAGTAATACAGCCCAACATATTTTCCATCTTCAACAGGGTTGTATATCGTGTCGTGCCAATAGTCGTTTCCATAGGCTGTTTTCTGTTCCAATGTGGCAAAATCCACAGGTTCCACCTTCAGTAACGGTTTCACGAAATGTACAATGGTCAAAACTCCAATAAAGCAAACCACCAAAGCAGCGGCTCCTACAGCAATATGCCATCCCCTACTCTTTTTCCATCGCAAAAAAGCATAAACGGCCGAGACAATGACGACTGCAGCCAGAATCACATAGCCTGAGAGGGATTCGAAGATGAAGATTTGGTAGGCGAACCAAAACACCAAGAAGAATTGAAGGTAACGGTTAATGGCAAACTTCGTACTAAAAGCAGGAACGGGAAATCTTGTTTTGGACGACCCTTCAGCCCTTGGAGAGGCTTCAAGAACCGCAGGCGCATTGACCTTTGTTTTTACGATATACCAGACGATGATGGCTATGCTGAAGACGATGTTGAGGCAGAAGCGGATATGGCTGATGAAATGTGAAATCTCGCGGACGTCCTCATAGTCATGACGCCAATAGGAAACACTGCTAAACAAGGTGGCGATAAAAACAGACAACACATAGACGAGCATCACAAAATCGAGACGCTTGCGGCCCAAAGGCTCCATGCTCGACACAACAAAAGGCATGACCAGAATAGGCAACTTGACGCGGAGGTCTTTCATTGCATATTCAAAGTCGGAAGTCCAAAGTAGGTCTACGACATGCATAAGGTAAAAAGCCACTAAAAGGACGGCGGCTTTGTTGTGCCAAAAGCGGGTGAGTTTAGATTTGAAATCGTGACGAAAACAGATTCCACCCTCCCCTGCATTACCTCCACACGGAATGACATTTTCATCACGATTTCCTACAGCACCATCCACAATCCAAACTATGGCCAGCCAGAACTGCGACATGCCCATGAGGAAGGGCGAGAGTGTGAGGCCAACGGCCATCATCAGCAAGCCCAAGAGATAGGCTTGGTTCAGATAGGGTCGTATGGAAGCCTGTGAGGTCATCACTTGCCACTCAAGATGCTGTGGTATTCGTCTCTACCGTTGGTGTTGAGCAGAATCTCGAAGGCGCGTTTCAGGTCGGGATCGTCGTTAAGAGAAGCGACAATGCGGCCTTTCTGATAATAATAACGACTTACTATCTCTGAGCGCAGCAGTTCCTCAATATCCTTGCGGTTGCTGAGCAGGTCGTTGTCTTTCTCGGTAGCGAGGTTCTTCTCTAACATGTCGATTTGAGGCTTGATTTTCTCCAAATAGCCTTCTTCCTTAGCGATTTTCTTCAGTTTCTCAATGGCTTTCTCGCTCTCGGTGGTGTAACTGAAGTTTTTCTCTTTCACGAATTTCATGAAATCTTGGTAGGTGGCTTCGTCAATTTGAAAGCGGTCAGCGGAGTCGATGCTCTTATGTTCGCTGTAGAATTTGTTGGCGTAGTCAAAAATGTAATTCTTGGCATAGAGGTAGGCCGTCACGGTGGCATAGGGGTCGCGTTCGACTTTCACATCGGGTGTGATGCCATGGCCTTCGTATACGGTGCGCCCGCCCATGGTCTTGAAGGCTTTGCCGAGGCTGTCGTTTTTAGTCTGAGTGGTGTCCTTCTTGTGCGAGTAGTCAATCTCCTGAATGCAGCGGCCACTGGGTATGTAGTAGTGGGCCACCGTAACCTTCAATTGGGTATTGTAGCTCAAAGGCAAGATATTCTGCACCAACCCTTTACCAAACGTCCTCTGCCCGATGATGACTCCGCGGTCGTAGTCCTGTATGGCACCTGCGACAATCTCACTGGCCGAAGCGCTGTTGCCGTCGACAAGGATGGCGAGCGGAATCTCAAGGTCAAGGGGCTCGTTAGTGGTGGGATACAGGTTATTAGCTGTGGTGGCCTTGCCTTTCATGGAGACGACGGGCTTACCCTTGGGGATAAACAGGTTGACAATGTCTACTGCCTCGTTCATCAAGCCGCCGCCGTTGCCACGCAAGTCGAGGATGAAACCTGTCAATTGACGGTCTTTCCTCATCTCCACAAACTTATCCTTCAGTTCCTTGGCCGCATCGCGTGTAAAGCCACTCAATGAGAGATAAGCCACACCGTTGTCGAACACTTTATAATAAGGTATGTTGTCGATTTTCACTTTTTCACGTTTCAAGGTAATCTCCAAAGGCTTATCCTGACCGTAGCGTTTGATTTTCAGCTTCACCTCTGTACCAGGCTGACCTTTGAGCAGGTTACTGACCTCTTGCGTGTTCTTCTTGACACAATCCACACCATTCACTTCAATGATGGCGTCGCCCGCGATGAGGCCGGCTTTCTGGGCAGGCCAGCCGTAGTAGGGCTCTGAGATGCGTGTGTACTCTCCATCGTATTGGATGAGGGCGCCGATACCACCGTATTCGCCTGTGGTCATGAACTTGGCGTTCTCGATGTCCGATTCGGGGATGAAGACCGTATAGGGGTCTAAGCCGTCGAGCATGGCCTTGATGGCCGTCTCGTTGAGTTCACCCGGGTTGATCTCATCAACATAGTTGAGGTTAAGCTCGCGCAGGAGGCTGTTGTAGATGTCGAGGCTCTTGGCGATTTCGAAATTGTTCTGCTTCTCTTGGGCGACGAGGCTCACTGAGAGGAACAGGGCGAGGATTAGGGTGTGTATGTGTTTCATCTTCTATTTGTTATGTCGTTTTGTTATGCAGGGACTCACGTCGCCTTACTAGTCTGTCGTCCCTACGGGACTAACCCAACTGTCAACTACCAACTGACAACTGACTATGGGACTGGGTCGTAGCCGCTGCCACCCCAAGGGTTGCAGGAGAGGATGCGCTTGAAGGTAAGCCAACCGCCTTTGAAAAAGCCATATTTCTCGATGGCCTCAATGCCGTAGTTGGAGCAGGTGGGCGTATAGCGACAGCTCTTCCCGATGAAAGGGGACAAAGTCACCTGATAGATGCGAATCAGCAGAATCAGGAACTTAGCGGGCAGATTGAGGATGAACTTCATGGTTGGTGAGCTTAGTCGAACTATATTTTTTTATCAACTCTTTGACGGCTTTTTTCGTCTTTTCAAACATCTCCTCGTAGGAATGGATGACCGTAGCCGTATAGACTAACGCAACGTCGACTGAAATATTATCCTTACTGCAGATTTCATAGAGTGGTGCCTTGTTTTTTCGCCACGACTCACGTATGAGGCGTTTCACGCGGTTGCGCTTGAACGCATGATGAAAGCGTTTTTTGGAGACTGAGACCAACAGACGGCATGTCACAGGCCGGCTTTCATCGTGTCGGAAAAGGAAAACGACCCGATAAGGATACACGGACACGCCTTCGCCTTTGTCGAAAAGTGCATGAATGTCTGCATCCTTACAGATACGTTCATATTTGGGAAGTCCCTCCTTGGCCGTCATGGCTTGAAACGCTTGGGAAGACCAGGATTTATTTCTTCTTGCTCTTCTTGAATTCGGCTGCAATATATTCTTCCATGGCCATGGTCATGGAGGGTGCTGTCTGTGTGGGGGCACGGAAGTTCAGCTCGAAGCCTGCATCGATGATGGCCTGGCAAGTGGCCTCGCCGAAACCGCCGATGGCAACCTCTTTCTGTTCAAAGTCGGGGAAATTTACTTTGAGTGATTGGATGCCCATTGGGCTGAAAAAGACCAGCATGTCGTAGTCTTCGATTTTCACCACATCTTTCAAGTCAGCGGGTACTGTGCGGAACATCACGGCTTTGGTGAAGTTGAGCTTGGCAGCATTCAGCAGGTCGGTGGTCGAATCGGAGCTGATGTCGGAGCAACAGTAGAGGTATTTCTCGTCCTTGTGCTTCTTCATGATGTCGATGAGATCGGTCAGCGTCTGGTTGCCATAAAACACCTTGCGTTTGCGGTATTGCACATAACGTTGCAGATAGAAGGCCGTCGACTCGTTGATGCAGAAATATTTCAAGGTCTCAGGGACATTGTAGCGCATCTCCTTGGCAACCCTGAAGAAATGATCGATGGCATTACGGCTGGTAAGGATGACAGCAGTGTATTCCGGAAGTTTGATATGTTCCTGACGAAGCTCACTCGCAGTGACGTCATCCAACTTGATGAATTTCTCAAATGTGAAGCTCACGCCATACTTCTTCATCATATCAGCGAAAGGCGTCTTTGTAATGTCAGCCGGCTTGGGCTGTGACACCAAAATTGACTTAATCTTCATCTTTTTCTCCTAAATTTAAGAACGTCCAAATGCTCGATTTTGCACCCGTTTCGAGAACATAACTCTCTAAAAAACAGCACCGTTACCAAAGTATCGCAAGCCTGCGGTCACCAGTGTTGCAATGGGTGCGATTTCGAGGGCGCAAAGATACAAAAAAATATAAAATGTGGACATTTTTGTTGCAACTCTTGTCTCAATTATCCCCAAAATCAGTCGGAACACAGCCGCCAAACCCAATAAAACAATGCCCATCCACACAAAATACTTCGTTGGATTATAAAGCAAAAGCAGCACGATAGGAATCATAACTATGAATGTGAAGATGGATATGGAAAACTGCACCGACATCTGGCGATCGACGGTGTCGCGGGTCTGGAAAAGCCAGTTGACGAAGTGCAACATCAAATAGCGGAGCAACACCCAACCCGCAACAATCGCAGAAAGCGTCCAGAACACATCCCAACCGTTATACTTCAACATATCGTGAGAAAGCACCACACAACTCTTCTGCACAAATAACGCAATGAGAAGGATGTAACCCAAGGTGAACGAAACACAGATGAAACTCCGCAAAGGGTTCCACTCGCGCAGCAACTGGTTGGTGTGAGCCACGCCACCCGGCACAGAAAGTACCTGACGGAATTGACGCGGATAGAGCTGCTTGTTGAGCACGATAAGTAATAACATCAATCCCAAAAGTGCCAAGTTCCAGCCTTGCAAGATTTCGTACGACATACGCAGCATAGGTGTCACCGTTCCACGAAAGCCCGAAGTGATGAAGCTGGGCACCACGCTATCGCAGGCAATGCTGTCGGCAACTTGCACCGAATCAATGGCTTGCGGAGCCTCCACAAAGGGGTTAACATAGAATATGTCGCGGTATTGAGGCATGGAACTCTCACTTTTAGGCTGCAAAAATAAATGATTATTTGCAAACTAAGGCAAAGTTTTCCTAACTTTGCAACCGAATCTAATTGGGCAGACACGCAGGTCTGCCCCTACATTTTTCGATTTCAACAATTAAACAATCGATTTCAACAATTAAACAATAATCAATCAACAATTAAACAACTGAACATGGATTTAATGCAAGAAATCATTGCCAATGCTCAAGCCAACAAGCAGCGCATTGTGCTCCCCGAGGGCGATGAGCCCCGTACCCTGAAAGCCGCTGACCGCCTCTTAGCTGACGGTGTCGCTGACATCATCCTTATCGGTCCCGCCGAAAAGATTAAAGAGATGACCGCTGAGTTCGGCCTCAAGAACATCGGCAAGGCCCGCATCATCGACCCGATGAACAACCCGGAGCGACAGAAATATGCCGACCTCCTCTTTGAGATCCGTAAAGCCAAAGGCATGACACCCGAGCAAGCCTACGACTTAGCAGGCAACTTCATGTACCTCGGCATCTTGCTGGTCAAGGCTGGTGAAGCCGATGGTCTCGTCAGCGGTGCCCGCAGCACCACAGGCGACATGCTGCGTCCTGCCCTGCAAATCATCAAGACCGTGCCTGGTGTGAGCTGCGTCAGCGGTGCCTTCACGATGTTCCTGCCTGAAGGTTGCCCCTACGGCACCGATGGCCGCATGGTCTTCGCCGATTGCGCTGTCACTCCCATGCCAACAGCCGAACAGCTTGCCGAAATCGCTATCTGCACTGCCGACACGGCTAAAGCCATCGCCAAGATCGACCCCATCACCGCCATCTTAAGCTTCTCAACCAAAGGAAGCGCCAAGCATGAAGTCGTCGACAAGGTCATCGAAGCCACACGCATCGCCAAGGAGCGCCGTCCCGACCTCGTCCTCGACGGTGAGCTGCAAGCCGATGCCGCCATTGTGCCGTCCGTTGGTTCGAGCAAGGCCCCAGGAAGCCCAGTTGCCGGAAAAGCCAACACCCTCGTGTTCCCCTGCCTCGAAGTGGGTAACATCGCTTACAAACTCGTCCAGCGTCTGGCTGGTGCCGAAGCTGTGGGACCTGTTCTGCAAGGTCTCGCAAAGCCCTGCAACGACCTCAGCCGTGGTTGCTCGATCGACGATGTCTACAAACTGGTGGCTATCACCTGCAACCAAGCTATCGCACAGAAGAAGTAACTATGGCCTCTAGCCAATGACCTATGGCCCGCTTTGTACAAAGGCACGAATCCCACGCCTTGGGAAAAGCGAGCCATAGGCCATAAGTCATTAGCTATAGTCCACTTATTCTTATGACAACAATTAAACAAATAAACAATCAACAATTCAACATGAAAATATTAGTCTTAAACTGTGGTAGTTCCTCCATCAAATACCAATTGTTGGAAATGGAAAACGCCAATTCATCGCGCCTGTTGGCTAAAGGCCTCTTGGAGCGCATCGGTCTCGAAATGGGCGAATTCACCCACAAATACAATGGTGAGAAATATTACGAGCAACTCCCCATCCCGAACCACACCGAAGGTATCAAGTTGGTGCTGAAGGCTTTGGTCGACCCGAAAATGGGTGTCATCAAGGACCTGAAGGAAATCAACGCAGTCGGTCACCGCGTGGCCCACGGCGGCGAGTTGTTCCCCAAGAGCGTCCTTATCGACAAAAAAGTGGTCGAAGGAATTGAATCGCTCACCGACCTCGCACCTTTGCACAATCCTGGCAGCCTGCAAGGCATCCACGCCATGGAAGAAGTGCTCCCCGGCATCCCGATGGCTGCCGTGTTCGACACTTCGTTCCACAGCACCATGCCACCTGAGGCCTACCTCTATGCCGTGCCATACGAGTACTACGAAAAGTACCGCGTGCGCCGCTACGGCTTCCACGGCACCAGCCACAAGTACGTGGCCGAGAAGGCTGCCGCTTTCGTCGGCATGGACTGGAAGCAATCGAAGATTGTGACCTGCCACCTTGGTAGTGGTGCCTCCATCGCCGCCGTCGAATACGGCAAGTCAGTGGAGACCTCGATGGGCTTCACCCCTGTTGAAGGCCTAGTCATGGGCAGCCGTACTGGCGACCTCGACGTGGGTGTCTTCATGTACATCATGGACAAGGAAGGCTACACGACAAAGGAGATGAACACCCTGGTGAACAAGAAATCAGGCCTCGTAGGCATCACGGGCGGCAAACAGGACATGCGTGACGTGCGTGCCGGCAAGGAAGAAGGCGACGAGCGCTGCACCTACGCCTTCAACATGTTCGCCCACCGCGTGAAGAAGTACATCGGCGGCTACATGGCCGTGATGAACGGTGCCGACCTCATCGTGATGACGGGTGGCATCGGCGAGAACGCCTGGTTCATGCGTGAAGCCATCCTCGAGAACATGGAAGGCCTCGGTATCGAATACGACCGTCAGATGAACAAAGAGAC
>JAEEGK010031706.1_pt1 | contig 10401 bp, 10 predicted proteins | sample 8958771 | NCBI WGS metagenome assembly JAEEGK01 (sample SAMN16246547, study PRJNA631951) | gut metagenome | biome: gut microbiome; feature: rumen; material: SC-attached | host: Bos | place: Iran: Karaj | collected 2018-10 | reverse complement strand
TATAGAATCACCCTTCATATTAAATCTAAGAACTGGATAACCATTTTTGGTAGTACTACCAGATGAAGTTAAAGTTGCTTTATAAGCTTTAGCTTGTCTAGCCATTTGAATAAGTATAGCATCTTTAAACTTATCTACTTCATCAATAGAATAAAAATTAGTTCCACCATTAGCACTTATATTATTTGGTCTTTCAGAATGTTCATCTTTTTTATCTACAAAGAATGGTTTATCTTTAGTAGAATGATCTTCTCTAATCATATAGTTATCACTTATTGTGAATTTTCCATAACCTTCAATTGCAAATGTTTTAGTTTCTTCCTTTTTACTACTTAATGAACACCCGGTTATAAGTAGTAAAACTCCTAATAATATCAATATTTTTTTCATATATTACTCTCCTAGAAAGTCATACTTAAAGATTTACCTTCAGTTCTTTCTTTCTCTTTTACTTCTTGATATAAATCTTCCATCATTTTAGCTTTTATTCCATACTTTTTAATAATAGCATGAGCAGCATTTAATGCATTTAATCCTTCAATAGTCATACCAACTTCATTTTTAATTTCATCAAGGGTTTTACCTTGACCTAAAAGAATACCACATCTTTTATTTCTAGAATCTAAACTAGAACAAGTAGTATATAAATCTCCTACTCCTGCAGGACTAAGAACAGTCTTTATATCTACATTTAATGCATCACAAACAAGTATCATATCAAATAAACCTCTTTGGAAAGCAGTTGAACCAGCATTAGAACTATATCCATCTGGATCTTCCTTACCTACCCCAATGGCAACAATATTCTTTAATGCTGCACATATTTGCATTCCATATGGATCATTACAATCTTCAAGTTCTAAATTTGTCTCTCTAAATAATGCTCTAAATTTATCTGGATTCTTTGGTTCATATAATGCAACACCTGTTTTAACTCCTCTAAAGATTTGTTCAGCATGTGATGGTCCTGAAATAACACCTATATTAGTTCCTAGAACTTCACTAGCTACTTCAGATAATGTCTTTATTGAATTGGTTTCCTCATCATATTCCATACCTTTAGATGCAACAACTACTGATTGTTTTGGATTATATACATCTTTCATTTGTTCACAAGTACTTCTAATAGCAAATGATGGTGTAACTAAAATAATAAATTCAGTATCATGTATAGCAAAATTAATATCAGATGTAGCAAGTATATTTTTGTTAATAAATCCATTTTCTATATACTTACATCTATGTTCATTATTAATGATATCTCTTTCAGCTGGATCAAACGCCCAGATTTTTACATCATGTCCATTATTACTTATTAAATTAGCAAGCACGCATCCAAAACTACCACTACCAACTATAGCAACTCTACTCATAATTTCCTACTTTCCTAGACAGAAGTTAGAAAATAATCTATCAATTAGCTTATCATCATAACTTTCGCCTATAATTTCATTTAATGTTTCACATATTTCTTTTATATCTATTTCAAGTATATCAATTGGAATACCACTATTAAATGATTCCATTAAGTGGTTATTAATTGATATAGCTTTCTTAACTAATGATATTTGTCTACTATTAGATAAATATGTTAATTCTTTATTATTTAATTCCTCTAGATTATATAGATCAGATATTTTATCTTTTAATATATCTATATCTTTAGTAGCACTTATTTTTACTACATCTAATCCAGTGGTATCTAGTTTATTTTCTAGATCTATCTTATTAACTACTATTATTCTCTTTTTATCTTTAGTTATTTCTAATAGTTTTTTATCTTCATCTGTTAGAGGTTCATTATTATTTAATACAAGTATTATTAAATCAGCATCTTTAATCATATTTAATGATTTTTCTACACCAATTTTTTCTACTACATCCTCTGTTTCTCTAATACCAGCAGTATCTATTATATTTAATAAAACTCCAGATACTCTTATTTGGCCCTCTACTATGTCTCTTGTTGTACCAGCAATATCTGTAACAATTGCTTTATCTTCATCTAATAATTTATTAAGTATAGAACTCTTTCCTACATTTGGTCTTCCTAGAATTAATGTATTAATACCCTCTTTAATAATTTTACCATTTTCTGATTCTTTAAGTAATTTTTTTAATTTTTCATCAATAAAAGTTGAAACTTCTTTAATATCTTTTTCAGTCATTACTTCTATATCTTCATATTCAGGATAATCTATATTAACCTCTATATTTGAATTAATATCATATAATTTATCTAATATTTCATGAATAAGACCAGATATTTTACCTTCAATACCATTCATAGCAAGTTTTCTAGCATTATCTGTTTTAGCATCAATCATATCCATAACAGATTCAGCTTTTAAAATATCTATTCTTCCATTTAAGAATGCTCTTTTAGTAAATTCGCCAGGTTCTGCTAGTCTTGCACCATTATCTAATAATAATTCTAGTATTTTATTAGTAGAACTAATACCACCATGTGAATTAATTTCTACTATGTCTTCCATAGTATATGTTTTAGGAGCCTTCATAATAGATACCATAACTTCATCTATTACTTCTTTTCTATTATCAACAATATGGCCATAATTAATAGTATGACTATCAAATTTAGTTAAATCTCTATCAAATATTTTATTAACTATATTAATAGCATCTTCACCACTAACTCTAATAATTGATATAGCCCCTACCCCAACAGCAGTAGATATAGCACAAATAGTGTCGTTCATGATATCCCTCCTTTTTTGATTTAAGTATTATAACTCTAAAACATATTTTTGACTATAATATCCTATTATAATAATAACATTTTTATTTATTTTAAAGTTAATAATTAATTCTATTTAACATAAATTGTGTAAAAAAAACAATCTAATGATTGTTTTTATTCTTCAGTTGGTTTAATAACTACAGCTCTGTTAGGTTCTTCTCCTTCACTTTCAGTAGTTATACCTTTGAAGTCTTTTAATACTTCGTGTATTAATCTTCTTTCATAAGAGTTCATTGAATCCATTCTAACTGGTTCTTTAGTCTTTTGAACTTCTTTAGCTAAATTCTTAGCAAGTCTTTCAATATGTCTTTGACTCTTTTCTTTATAGTTTTCAACATCTAAAATAATATTTATATGCATACCAGTTTCTTTTGTAAGAACTGCTCTTAAAACATTTTGAATTGATGAAAGAGTTCTTCCTTCTTTACCAATTAATATTGAACTATTATCTGGATGAAGAATAATCTTTAAATAGTTATCTTTTCTTAGAGTTTCAAAGTTAACTCCAACACCCATACCTTCAACTAATGTTTTTAAATATTCTTTTGAGAATGCTAATACATCACTTTTTAATACTACAGTTAATGTATATTTTTTCTTCTTTAATAAACCCACAGTTTCTTCTTTAACTGAAGTTAACATTTCTTCTTCTTTAACATTTAATTCTTTTAAAGCTTGTAATGTTAATTCTTCTAAATTTTTACCCTCGTATGTATATATTTTCATTTTAGTTTGCCTTTCTTTTTTTAATTAATATAATAACTAAATTTTGAAGTATTGTAAATACTGTACTTGCGATCCAGTATAATGATAAAGCTACTGGTAAGCTTAATGACATAAATGTAATCATACCAGTCATCATTATACTCATAACATTTTGATTCATTCCATCTTGTTGTGGTTGACTATTCTTATTCATAAAGAATGAAAGGAATGTTGATCCTGCAATTAAAATTACAATAATTATATAAGCCCAATGTCCACCAGAAATAGCTTTCATTGGAGTTGTTCCTAAAACTAAACTAAATAGTTTTCCTTCAAATATTACTGGAACTCTATTTATTGCTTCATAAAATGCTAATACTAATGGTAATTGAATAAATGCAAATAAACAACTAGATAGTGGATTAATCTTATATTTCTTATATAAAACCATCATTTCTTGAGATTTCTTTTGTTGTGATTCAGCATCATCTTTACCTTCATACTTCTTGTTTAATCTATCAAGTTCTGGTTGCATTTTCTTCATGTTTTCTGATTGTTCCATAGTTTTGAATGAGAATGGTGCAAGTAATAATCTAATTAAAACTCCAAGTAATACGATTGTTACACCATAGTTTCCAATGAACTTATTAGCTCTTACTATAACCCACGCTAATGGTTTAACTAATAAGTTTTCCCATAGTCCTTCGTATTTACTATCTTTAATCTTAAATTTTTCACACTTTGGTAATTTAGAAATATCAATTTTCTTTTTATATTTGTTATATTCGTTGATTAATCCTTTAGATTCGGGTTGACATAATATATTTTCATACATAGTCATTTTAACTGAATTATTTTCATATATAACTGCTTTCTTACCGTCTTTTAATACTTTAGTACATCCAGTTAATAAGAATAAAGCAAAGAATAATACTAAAATCTTTTTAATGTTCTTTTTCATATTTGTCTCCTATTTTAATATTTTTAACAATTCATCTCTTTTTTGATCATATGTAAGAGATGTAATGTCTTTCCTTAATATTATAACATAATCACTTTCTCTTTTAAATGATAAATTGCTCTTATCTATAATATCTTTAATTTGCCTTTTATTCTTATTTCTAATAACAGCATTACCAAGTTTTTTAGACACACAAATACAAAATCTATAATATTTATTATTACTATTTTCCTTATTATATATATAATAATATCTATTATAAATTTTCCTACCTGTATTTATAACATCATTTATTTCTTGTTCTTTCTTAATAATATTTAATTTTTTCATATACACCTCTATACAAAAAAAACCACATGTAGTGGATAATTATTTAGATAATCTTTTTCTTCCTTTTTTTCTTCTGCTGTTTAAAACGTTACCCTTTATTCTAGAGAAGAAACCATGAGTTTTTTTCTTTTTTCTATTATTTGGTTGAAATGTTCTTTTCATTACTACACCTCCCAGGTCCATAAAACATATAAAATTATACTTATTTTTATGTGTAATGTCAACAAATTTAGAACATTTTTAAAAAATAAAAAGTTTTTAACAGTTTATTGTGGACAAAGTATCATTTTTTTCTTAAAATATATAACTAATAAAATTATCCACAAATATCCACAATTGGCTTAAAATAGGGGAATTGTGTATAAATCTCATGTGGATAATGAAATTTGTGGAAAGTGTGGAAAACTATATTTTTTATAATAAAATCAATATATTTATAAAATCTATACTGTGGATAACAGTGTGGATAGTGTTTTTTTTGTTGATTTTAAACAAAATTGTGATATTATTTAGTTAGAATGTTACTACAAAAATAGGGTGGTGAGGACAAATTGGAAAATAAAGAATTATTGTGGAAAAAATTTTTATCGTTAATTAAGAAAAAAGTGTCCTCATTAGGATATGATACATGGTTTAAAGATACTGAACTCCTTGATTTAAATGAGGATGCAATAATATTAGTACCAACATCAACTCATAAAAAACACTTAGAACAATCATATAAAGATATGATGGAAGAAATATTATCTAGTATTACAGGAACTAATTTTAATTTGGTATTTGTATTAAAAGATGAATATAATGTTGAAAAAAGTGAAGAACCTGTAAAAAAAGAAGAGGAAGAAGTAGATCAATGTTATAAAAATAAAAAAATAACAAATCTTAATCCTAATTATACCTTTAATAGTTTTATGGTAGGGGAAAGTAATGAGTTTGCTAGAACTACAGCATTAGCTGTAGCAGAAAGTCCAGGTAAAATATATAATCCTTTCTTTATATATGGTAGTAGTGGTCTTGGTAAAACCCATTTAATGCATGCAATAGGTAATTATATTGTTCAAAACTCAAATTTAAGAGTTTTATATGTAACAAGTGAAAGTTTTGTAAATGAATGGATGGCTATTAATAGAAAGAAAGATAGTAATGATTATTATGATTATGTAGAAGCTTTTAAAAATAAATATAGAAATATAGATGTATTATTAATAGATGATATTCAATTTCTTGGAACATCTCAATCTTCACAAAATGAGTTTTTCCATACATTTAATACATTATTTGATGATAAAAAGCAAATAATAATATCATCAGATTCATCGCCTGATGACTTAAAGAAGTTAGAAGATCGTTTAAAAACAAGATTCAATTGGGGATTAAAAGTTAATATTTTTCCACCAGATAATGAATTAAAAATTAAAATATTAAAAAATAAAGTAGCTAATATGAATTTTGCACAGCATATATCAGATGATGTATATGAATTTATTGCAAATATATGTGATTCTGATATAAGAACGTTAGAAGGTGCCTTAACAAGAGTTACTGCATATTCCACAATATTCTTTGAAGAAGAAATTACTGTGGATTTAGCAATAGAAGCTTTAAAAGGGACATTTAATGGTAATATAGAGAATAAAAATGATATACAAAAGATTCAAAGAATAGTAGCAGATTATTATAATATTACTATAGATGATTTAAAAAGTAAGAAAAGAGCTGCTAAAATATCTTTTCCAAGGCATGTTGCTATATATTTAGCTAGAAACATGACAGATGAATCTTTTCCAAGAATAGGAATGGAATTTGGTGGAAGAGATCATTCAACAGTAATGAATTCATGTGAAAGAATACAAAATGAATTAAAAACAAATAATAATTTAAAAGAAGTAATAGAGGAGTTGAAGAAAAAGATTAAAAAGTAGTGGATAAATAATAATTATTAACATTTTATAAACAGGTATAATTTGTTGATATATAAAGGAATATAGTAGTTATAAACTTTATCCACAACTATAATAATAATATACTAAAAAAAAATAATAGGAGGAATGGAAAATGAAATTTTCAATTAAAAAAGAAATATTATTAGAAAGTCTTAATATAGTAAGTCATGCTATATCAAGTAAGAATATTATTCCAGTACTAGGAGGAATAAAATATGATTTAAAGAAAGATGGGTTATACTTAGAAGCTAGTGATAATGAAATAGATATTAAAACATTTATAGATAAAAAGATGATAGATTCTATAGAAAAAGAAGGATCTATAGTAGTACAAGGTAAATATTTATTAGAAATAGTTAGAAAATTACCAGATGTACTTATTAATATAGAAGTAGTAGATGATTTAAAAATATTAATTTATACTGAAAACTCTAAATTTAATTTAAATGGTATTGATTCAGATGAATTTCCTAATATTAAAATAGAAAAGTCATCTAGTCCTATATCTATAAGTAAAAAATTAATTAAACAATTAGTTAATCAAACAATATTTGCAACTTCTACTCAAGAAACAAGACCAATACTTACAGGTATTAACTTTAAAATAGATAAAGATGTTATGGAGGTTGTTGCAACAGATTCATATAGACTAGCTAAAAAAACTATTAAATTAGATAAAGCTGTGGATAATGTTATTAATATAGTAGTACCATCTAAAAATATAGGAGAACTTATTAAAATAATAGATGATTCTGATGATGAAATTAAAATTCATATATTTACTAATAAGATATTATTTGAAATTAATGATATTTATTTCCAATCTAGATTATTAAATGGAAACTTTCCTGATATAAATAGATTAATACCAACTGAATATAAAATAGTAGTTAAAGCATCTACTAGTGATTTATATGATGTTGTTGATAGAGCATCTTTATTAACATCTGAAAAAGAAAAGAATGTTATTAAATTTGAAATAAATGATAGTGAATTAATAGTAACATCTAATACACCAGAAATTGGTAAAGTAGAAGAAAGATTAAATATTTCTAATGAAACAGGTAATGATTTAAGTATTAGTTTTTCTGCTAAATATATGTTAGAAGCTCTTAGAACTATTTCATCTAATAATGTTAAAATTTCATTAAATGGAGAAATTAATCCTATTATATTAACTAATGAAGAAAATGATGATTTGATTCAACTTTTATTACCAATTAAAACATATTAAGAGAACTAAAGTTCTCTTTTTTAGTGGAATTTTTTTACAAAAAGAGAAAAATATATATGATAAGTTCCTGAAAGGGGGAATTATATATGAATATTTATGAAATAAATAAGAATACTTTAGCTATTATTCCAGTAGGTTATAATAAATCTAAAGTAATAGAAAAAAATAATGAATTTATAGTAAATATAGAACCTATTAATATTATAAAATATAGTTGTGAATATTTTGGTTCAACATATGAAGGAAGACATGCAGGTACAAAATCTATAATGAACATAACTCATAAATCACCAATTATAATAGAAGAATCTCACAATCTAATATGTTTTCCAACTACATCACCAAGATTAACTGGATGTGCATGGATTATATTAAATAATATCAAATCATTTAATGGTAATAGTAGTTCTACAGATATAATATTTGATAATAATTATGTACTAAATATTAATATTTCTATTAATTCATTTGAAAATCAAATACATAGATCATATATGTTAGAATCACTACTTAGAAAAAGAATAGAAAATTATTAAAATTAAGAAACTCAATTATAAAAAAATTGAGTTTTTTTACTAAATTTTAATTTTTTTACCTATTTTTATGATATAATATACTTGTATGGGTAGGTAATTGGTTTTACTATAAAGGTGTTTAAAATGGGCTTAAAAATAGGTTAAAAATGTTTTTAAAAAAAATTGAATTAAAAAATTTTAGAAATTATGAAGATTTAAAATTAGAATTCAATAAGAATATTAATATCTTTATAGGAAATAATGCACAAGGTAAAACAAATATCCTTGAAAGTATATATTTCTTAGCAGTAACCAAATCCCATAGATGTAATAAAGATAATTATTTAATTAAAAATGATTGTATTTTTTCTAAGATAATAGGGGAAGTTGAAAACAATAATAGAAAAAATACATATGAAATTATTATTAATAATGAAGGTAAAAGAGTATCTATTAATAATAATGTATTTAAAAGAATAAGTGATTATCTATCTAATATTAATGTTGTTATGTTTTGTCCAGATGATTTAGAAATAATAAAGGGAACACCTTCTGATCGTAGAAAATTTCTAAATATAGAAATAGGACAAATAAGTAATAAATATATCATTTACTTAGCTAAATATAATAAAGTATTAAAAACTAGAAATGAATATTTAAAGAATGAACATAATAATGATTTTAATTATTTAGATATCCTAACAGATGAATTAATAAATTTAAATATTAAATTATATAAATATAGAAAAGAATTTATTAATGATTTAAATGATTATATTGTGGATATCTATAAAAAAATATCTTTAAAAGAAGATATATATGTTAAATATGAATCATTTATTGATAATGAAGAAGATATAGTAGAAGACTTAAGAGAAAAATATTTAAGAGTAAGAGATAGTGAATTAAATCAAAAAACAACATTAATTGGAGTTCATAGAGATAACTTTTCTATATATATAGATGGAAAAGAAATTAATAATTATGGATCACAAGGACAACATAGAGTAGCAATTCTTTGTTTAAAACTAGCTGAAATAGAAATATATAAACAAAAATATAATATTAAACCAATTATATTATTAGATGATATATTTAGTGAGTTAGATAAAAAGAAAAAAATAAACATAATTAAATATATAGATAAAGACTTACAAATATTTATTACATCAACTGACTTACATAGTATAAGTAAAAGAATAACTAAAAACGCTGATATATTTTATATAGAAGAGGGAAAGGTAAAAATAGGTGAATAATATGGCACAAGATAAGTATGATGCATCGGATATTCAAGTATTAGAAGGTTTAGAAGCTGTTAGAAAAAGACCTGGTATGTATATTGGAACAACTGATGTTAAAGGACTTCACCATTTAGTATGGGAAATAGTTGATAACTCAATCGATGAAGCTTTAGCAGGTTTCTGTAATCATATTGAAATAACTATTAATAAAGATAATTCAGTAACTGTACAAGATAATGGTAGAGGTATTCCAGTAGGAATACATGCAAAAACTGGTATATCAACAGTAGAAACAGTTTATACAGTATTACATGCTGGTGGTAAATTTGGTGGAGGAGGATATAAAGTATCTGGAGGATTACATGGTGTTGGTGCTTCAGTAGTTAATGCTTTATCATCTTTCGTTGATGTACAAGTAAAAAGAGATGGTAAAATTTATGAATGTAAATTTGAAAATGGTGGTAAAACTACTCAATCTCTTAAAGAAATAGGTACATGTGATCAAAATTATACTGGAACTAAAGTAACTTTTAAACCAGATGGTAGTATATTTGATTCAGAGATTTATGATTATGAAACTTTAAAAGTAAGAAGTAGAGAACTTGCATTCTTAAATAAAGGATTAAGAATAACATTATCAGATGATAGAGTAGATCCTGTTAAAAAAGATACATTTATGTATGAAGGTGGTATATCTGAATATGTTAG
>JAEEGK010031703.1_pt1 | contig 10402 bp, 9 predicted proteins | sample 8958771 | NCBI WGS metagenome assembly JAEEGK01 (sample SAMN16246547, study PRJNA631951) | gut metagenome | biome: gut microbiome; feature: rumen; material: SC-attached | host: Bos | place: Iran: Karaj | collected 2018-10 | reverse complement strand
TTCACTCTCTCCCAACTTGCCGTTAATCAGGCACACAAGCATGATGTCGCCCTTGAAACAGAGGGTCTCGTCGGAGGCTCGGTAGATGTCCTGGTGGAAGATGTACTTAAACCCGTCCTTCTCCAACCACAGCCGCGAGATAAACTCGTCGTCACAGCGCAGCGGTGTCTTGTACTGCAGTTTCATACGTGCCACCACGGCATCAATGCCGCGAGCGTGCATCTCGGCAAAGCTCAGTCCGCAATGCTTCAGGAACAGGTGGCGCGTGTGTTCCGTGTAGTGCAGGTAGTTGGCATTATTGACAATGCCCTCAATGTCGCACTCATAGTCGCGCACCTCCATTCGTGCTTCAAAAACATACTTTCTCATTATTTCCTTTTTAAATACTCATATCCAAACCGACAGCGCAGACAGTCCTTGCGGTCACAATACTCATTCTTCAGCTGGATGAGTGCCTGCGAGTCGCCGGCATTCTTGACCTCCAGGCCACACTCCTGCCACATACGGATAATATAGTTGTTCTCAGCCTTCAGCTGCTCCAGGAAGTCGAAGGCCCGGTCGCACAGCTGCTCCTTCGAGGCATGGCGTCCGTAGGCAAAGAGCATCGGTATGGCGGTGTTGATCATCAGCAGATTGATGGAGAAGGGCGACAGTTGCTTGGTGTTCAGGCCACTGGTGGAGCCGAAGGTGTAGTGCGTTTCCCAGTAGGGTGTCACGTGGGTACGCATCATCTCCTGCAGTTCCCCGATGGTCTGGCACTCTATGAGCCTCGACAGGTTTGCCTTGCGCTCGTAGTAGAGATTGGCCAGCTGCGAGATGCGGATGTGGGGGAAATTCTGGGGACGGAGCCTCAGAAACCGCCACAGACGGCTGTCCATCGGCTGCAGCGAGAACTTATGTGCCAGATACTGGTACTCGTTGCGCAGCTTGGCAAAGTAGCCCTCGTTCAGCGCATCCTTCTGGTAGTGTTCCGGCACGGTGTCCAGCTCCAGCAGTCCCGCCTGCCCCATGAAGATAGCCTCTATCTGGAACAGGTCGTCGCGGTGCTTGCCTACAGCCGACAGGGGGATATGGTAAGCCCACTGCTCGAAGGCATCGCCATTGATGCCGAAGCCGTAGTTACGGGCCAGCGTCACGAAGTAGGCATCCTCCCACGAGCCGTTACAGCGGTCTGCCCTCCGGCTGATGTCCTGGGTCTTGCGCTCCAGACGCTCCGTCTGCAGGGCTGCCATCCAGGCGTGGACAGTCAGCGCCGACAAGTCAGGAATGATGCGGTAGCAGGGCGGATACTGGTCGGTTTTCAGCAATTCCTCGTAGTGCTGCCTCACCTGTTCGGGCACGTCCAGCTGCAGCTGTGGCACCACCTGACCGTTGGTGGTCTGCACCTCCGCGTCTATGATGCTCGCCACGTGCAGCACCGTGTTGTCGTAGGCCGAGTCGTGGTCGTGCCCATGCCGGTACCAGTCGCTCGCACGGTCGTGAATCTCCACGTTACCCACCCACAGCGTGCCGTCAATCTTCACCTTGGCGTTGAAGAAGTCGGGTCCTGCATTGCGGTTTTGCAGTCCCACGTCGATGACCTCCACCGTCCGTCCGTCGGTCGTAGTGAGTTCATGCAGCGGGAACATCTTGTGCTTCCATACATAGTGTAACAGCAGCTCCATCATCCTTTGTTCTGTTTTGCGTTTGTGCAAAGGTAATCATTTTTTGGACTATTCTCAAGGTTTTCACAAATTTATTTTGGTGTTTTTGGAAATAATCCCTACCTTTGCCGCCCTCAATTTCACATCAGAATGAACCGAATGAAACATCAGATTACGCTTTGGACCCTTGTCTGGATGGTCAGCATGAGCGCCACGGCACAGAACGTCACCGACGAGATGGACCCCGGAAAGTTCGAGGTAGATGGCGTCTTCTACACACTGGACGGATTTGGAAGATTAAAAAAGTTGCCGTACCTTTGTATGCAATCATACCCTGAGGGAAAATTATATAAATGAGTCATTGTGACGAACAGCTACTGGTACTGCTACGCTTCGCATTGGGACTGGAAGACAGTTTCGCGCTGCGACCAACTGCCGAGGAGTGGACAAGACTCTACGAGGAGTCCATACGCCACTCGCTGGTGGGTGTGACGTTTGTTGGCGTGAACCGACTGCGTGGTGAACAGCGTCCACCCTTGGAACTGCTCATGCAATGGGCCAGCGAGTCGGAAGCCTTGCGTGAGGTTAACCTGCGCTTCAACCAGGAGGCTGCCCGCGTGACACGTCTGTTCGAAAGCGAAGGACACAAAACAGCCATCCTGAAGGGACAGGCCAACGCACGGCTGTACCCGGACGTCTTGAGCCGACAGCCCGGCGACATCGACATCTGGGTGTCGGGCGGCAAGGAGGTTGTCATAGCCATGCTGAAACGACTGGGTATGGCGGACGACAGCTGCGACACGTGCTACCCCCATACCCAACTGCCACACAACGGCGAGGGCATTGAGGTGGAGGTGCACTTCCTGCCATCGTCTGGCCACAACGACAAACGCTGCAACGAGCTATTGCAGCGGTATCTGGCGGCGGAGCTGGAGCGTGGCACGACATTGGTGGAAGAGGGGTTCCGCATACCGTCGATGCAATATGCCCTGATGATGCAACTGGCTCATATCCGTCATCACCTGCGTGGTGAGGGTGTAGGACTGCGACAACTGACCGACTATCTGCTGCTACTGCGAAACAGCACGGAAGAGGAACGACGCGACGTTGCAGGACGACTGAAGGAGGTGGGCCTGCTGACGATGGCACAGGCGTTGATGTGGGTGCTGGCCGAGGCATTCTATGCTGACAAGGAGTTGCTACCCGTCAGGCTTAATAAACGGAAAGGGCACTGGATGCTGGAACAGGTATTCCAGACAGGCAACTTCGGACACTATGACCGCCAGCGTGCGGACGGCACCGTGCGTATGGTGATGCAGCAGAAATGGCGCTTGTGGAGACTTGCATGGTTCGAACCGCAGTTTATCGGGGTCATGGTGCGTGAGGAGTGGGACTTCTGGTGGTGTGTTGTTAAGAAAATACCGGAACGCATTCGCTATCGTTCACTCTCTCTGCGTGACCACCCGGAGGCTTGGGGGTAAAGGTTGCTTTTTGATATTATATCGTTTTAAGCTATGAGAATAAAGGAAGGTTTTGTATTACGTGAGGTATGTGGCGACCCCGTCATCATGGGTGAGGGTATTGCGAGTATTGATTTCGGCCGTATGCTTGCCTTGAGCGAGAGTGCCGCCTGGCTATGGAATGAGGCTATCAGGCAGGGTGACTTCACGGTGGAATCGCTGGCTGAGGCCTTGTTCGAGGAGTATGACATCACCCGTGAGAAGGCACTGACGGACGTCGCTCAGTTGGTTGACCAGTTGCAGGAACAAGGCTTGCTTGCATAAAATAGTGAGCACTTTTCAAGACAAAATTTATTTTTTGCAAACACCTACCTTAAAACTTTGTAACTTACTTAAATACAGAAGATTAACCATTTAAACACCTACCTTAACACCTACCTTAACACCTACCTTAACACTTACCTAACACTTACCTAAGACCTACCCCAACACCTACCTGACAGTTTTTTGTGGGGGTGCAATTCAGCTTTTGGGTGGTTGGTGTCAGGTTAGGTGTTGAGGTAGGTGTTAGGTACCTCTTAGGTACCTGTTAGCCCAACACCTACCTCCTCGAAAACCCTTTGTACATCGAGGTTTCAGCCCTGTTGAGGTAGGTGTTGCCCTATTTTGAAGATGTGGCTGTATTTTGAACGACCCTAACTATAGGTTTGAGTAAGGGAAACCTATAGTTTGAGTAAGGAAAACCACTACTTGCTGCAGCACTTTTCCCGCTATGGGAAACCAGCTTCATGTGCCGCTTTCACAGGCTGTAAGTGCCGTTTTCTTGTTCTCGAGGTGCCGTTTCCTCAACAGGTTGACCTTGGTTGTAAGATGTGACAGGGAGGCGTTTTAAGGCTTGTATCTGCAAGAGGTACATGCCTATGGTGCAGTTGTATAAAACCCTTCTTCGTTTCGTTCATGAGGTGTATCTGACACTTTGTTGGTAAAACCGTGCAAAGGTAACGTATTTCTGTGAGCGATACAAATAAACGTTATTATTTCTTTTTCTCAATAATTCATCGTATCTTTGCGGCGAAAATGTAATAACGATAATCAATAACTAAGAACAAAATGAATAAGAAACTAATGACCCTCGGACTTTCGGCAGCCATGCTGTCATCGTCGATGGTACAGCTCAGCAGTTGTACTGGAAACCAGCGCGAAAACCCTTTGTTGCAGGAGAGCACCTTGCCTTTTGGGGCCCCTGACTTCAGTAAGATTCAGACAGCAGACTATCTGCCTGCCTTCGAAGCAGCCATTCAGCAGCATCGCGATGAAATCGCCCAGATAGTGGAGAACAAGGACTCGGCAACCTTTGAGAACACCATCCTTGCTCTGGAGGAGAGCGGGAAGACGCTCGACCGCGTCAGCCGGGTGTTCTTTGCCCTTGTTGAGGCTGACAAGACCGACGAACTGAGCGAGATAGAGAAGAAGGTGCAGCCAATGCTGACAAACCTTGACAACGAGATAACGTTCAACAAACAGCTCTTTGAGCGCATCCGTCAGGTCTATGACCGGGAGCACGACAAGCTGCAGGGTGAAGACCAGAAGCTTCTGGAGGAAATCTACAAGGACTTTGTGCGTAGTGGGGCACTGTTGCCCGACGACAAGATGGCCCGTATGAAGGAAATCAAGCTACGTATATCGGAACTGCAGACGCAGTGGGGTGACACGCTGACTGCTGCCACTAACGATGCTGTGGTGTGGGTAGATAAGAAGGAAGACCTGGCAGGTCTCAGTGAGGCCGACATCGCCCAGTGTGCCAAGGATGCAGAGAGTAGGGGAGGAAAGGCTCCCTATGCCATCGTCATTGTCAATACTACTCAGCAGGCTCCTTTGGCCAGCCTCGACAATCGCGAGTTGCGTAAACGCGTCTATGAGGCTTCCATCCATCGTGCTGACGGAACGGTCAAGTACAATACCTACCCGTTGGTCGTCGAGATTGCCAAGTTGCGTGCCGAGCAGGCCGAAATCATGGGCTATCCCAACTATGCCTCCTACTCGCTGGAGAAGACGATGGCCAAGACACCCGATAACGTCTATGCCTTCCTCAAGAACCTCATCAGCCAATATACACCGAAGGCTCAGGCAGAGACCAAGGCCATTGAAGACTTTGCCCGCAAGACAGAGGGTGCCGACTTCCAGCTTCAGCCCTATGACCGTTTCTACTATTCCGCCAAGATGAAGAAGCAACTCTTGGACATCAGCGACGACGAGGTGAAGCCTTATTTCAATGTCGATAGCGTATTGCTCAATGGCGTGTTCTATGCCGCCAACCGTGTCTATGGCCTGACGTTCAAGCAGCGTACCGACATACCCACCTACCATCCCGATATGAAGGTGTTTGAAGTCATCGACAAGGACGGCAAGCCCAAGGCCCTCTTCTACTGCGACTATTTCCGTCGTCCCACGAAGCGCGGCGGAGCCTGGATGGATGGCTTCCAGAAGCAGAGCCGGCAGCGCCAGCAACTGCCCATCATCTTCAACGTCTGCAACAATGCCAAGGCCCCCGACGGTCAGCCCTCGCTGCTTACCTGGGACGAGGTCACGACGATGTTCCACGAGTTCGGACATGCGCTGCACGGCATCCTTTCCGACTGCCAGTATAACACGCTAAGCGGTACCAGCGTGGCACGCGACTTCGTGGAGATGCCATCGCAGTTCAATGAGTCGTTTGCCGCCATCCCTGAGGTCTTCGACCACTATGCCCGTCACTACGAGACAGGCAAGTCCATGCCTGCCGAGTTGAAGGAACGCATGCTGAAGAGCATCAACTTCCAGACGGCCTATGCCCTCGGAGAGAACCTTGCAGCTACCTGTCTTGACCTCGCCTGGCACATGCTCTCCTCCAAGGACATCCCTACGGCAGAACAGGCAGAAGCCTTCGAAACGGAGGCTCTCAGGAGCGTTGGACTGCTTGACGTCCAGGTGCCTCCCCGCTACCGTACCAGCTACTTCAACCACGTCTGGGGCGGCGGCTATGCGGCAGGCTACTATAGCTACCTGTGGACAGAGGTGCTGGCAGTCAATATAGCCGATGTCTTTGCCCAGCGTGGTGCTCTCAAGCCGGAGACGGGTCAGGACATGCGCGACAAGATTCTGAGTCGCGGCAATACGGGAGACCTCATGCAGATGTTCACTGACTTTACGGGCATGAAACAGCCTGATGTTTCCAGTCTGCTCAAAGCCCGAGGGCTATAATGTGAAATGGATAGGGGGACTCGGGGGGTTCTCCCAGAGAGACGGCACCTCTCTGTCAGTATCTATTCTAAAAAATATCAGAATAGTTGATACTATATCATCTTTCTCAAGCTCCCAATGGTTCTAAAGGTAGAAGATGCCTTCCGGTCCCATGCAGAACAGCAGGTCGAGGATGCTGAGGTTTGGCTGGAATCCGTATTTGTGGGCGAAGACCTGCCAATATGGGTTGAGAGTGGAGAGTGGAGCATTGAGGGTGGTGGGTGAAGGTTGGAACGAGGTGGTATGCTCGACGTGGGGATGAATGTCGAGCAGCTCGCACACCTTCAGCATGATTTCGAAATTGAAGTCATAGAGAAATTCGTAGTCGTGCTCGAAGAAGGGGTGCAGGTCGTCAGCATAATACTCGAAGAAAGGGCTCTCGCTGTAGGCAGACTGCAGGGCGTTCCAATGTACGCGGCGCCAGGAGCCGTGGTTGCTGATGCGGACGTCGCGGATGAGCCGGCTGCCACCGTGCTCGACGGGCACGGTGAGCGCCTGGGGACCGTTGGCTGTAGCAATGACACAGCGGTTGCGGTAGGTCTGCTTGATGAACGACTCGCAGGCCTCCATAGAGACACGGTCGGCATGGTACAGCTTACTGTACCAGTCGATGGGACCGAAATAAGTGGTGGTGAGGAGGACTGTCATGGTTGTACGAAGAACCGGTCGGTGCGCCAGCCGTCCAGTAGAGACTTGCCAGGCTCGTGACTATAAATAATCAGGAATACGCGTCCGATGACATGGTCTTCGGGAATGAGGAGCGTGTTGAGAGTGGAGAGTTTAGCGTTGAGAGAAGAGGGGCTGAGGGGCTCCATAAGGTAATAGTCCATGTCGGCACAGGAATAGCGTCCGGGGATGACATGGGTGGAGGGTGAAGGGTGTGGGGTAGAGGATACTTTGTCACCTGGCAAGGCCTTACACCGTAGCAACAATACACGGCGCTCGTCAACCGATGCGACAAGGCTGTCGGTTGGGTCGTTCACCGCCACGATGTCACCACGCTCCACAGGACAACGCCACAAGCGGTTATAGCTCAACAGCCTGTTGCCCCCCGTACGCAGGCCGTAGCTCCAGCGGTTGACCATCACGCGGTCGCCGGCCAGGAACACCGGTTGCAGGGCATCGCCCTCTACACAGCAGACTGTCACCACCGCTGCCCTGATGAGTAACATGGCAACGATGGCGACAGCCAGTGAGATAAGGGTTTTTAGCAGTTGTTTCTTCACACGCTTCTATAAACTGTAAACCGTAAACAGTAAACTATTTAATATTGTCCACCAAGCGGAACAGTCGGCTCCAGCGCACGCCACGGCCGTCGGGGTCGGAGCTCCACCAGATGAAGATGGGTTTGCCCACGATGTGGTCCTCGGGCACGAAGCCCCAGTAGCGGGAGTCGGCAGAGTTATGACGGTTGTCACCCATCATCCAGTAGTAGTCCATCTTGAACGTGTAGCGGTCGGTCTGCTTGTCGTTGATGTAGATCTTGCCGTTCTTCACCTCGAGCTTATTGCCCTCGTAGGCACGGATGCAGCGCTCGTAGATGGGCAGTATGTCGAGGTTGAGCACGAGTGTCTCGCCCTTGTTGGGAATCCATACCGGTCCGTAGTTGTCGCGTGTCCAGTGCTTGTTGCCGTTCAGCGGGTAGATGTCCCACTCGTCGGCTTCGGTATTCACGGTGATGCTCTCCACGAGGTCCTTACGCTTTGAGAGTTCTGCCACCGTCCGTTTGGTCATGGGCATGTAGCCCACGGCATTCAGGATGCCCAGTTCCTCGTTGGTGATGCCCAGGTCGTCGATGAGCTCTTCCGGCAGGTGCTGCTTCAGCTTGAGCCAGTAAGTGTATTGCACGTTGTCAGGCTCCTTGTTGGGTTTGCCGTCGAGATAGACCACGCGGTTCTTGATTTCGAGCGTCTGTCCGGGCAGTCCCACACAACGCTTGACGTAGTTCTCGCGGCGGTCGGTAGGACGTGTAATGATGCTGCCGTACTGCTGCGGGTTAGCCTCAATCTGCGCACGGCCTAACTGATATACCTGCTGGTAGAACTTCAGGCGCTGCTCGGCGTCCAGCGTGTTGGGATTCGGACGGTTGGGGTATGCCTGATAGCCCAAGGCATAGCAGAGACGGTAGAAGTCGTCTGCCTGGTAGGAGACATTCGAGCAGAGCGTGTCGCCTGACGGGTAGTTGAACACCACGATGTCGTTCAGTTCCACCTTGCCGAGACCCTTGACGCGACGGTAGTCCCAGTGGGGCCACTCAATGTAGCTCTTGCACTCGACGACGGGCAGGGTGTGCTGCGTCAGCGGCATGGTGAGCGGTGTCTCGGGAATGCGCGGTCCGTAGCTTACCTTGCTGACGAAGAGGTAGTCGCCTGTCAGCAGGCTCTTCTCCAGCGAACTGGAGGGGATGACATAGTTCTGGAAGAAGAACAGGTTGATGAAATAGACGGCCACGAGGGCAAACACCAGGGCATCAACCCACGACATGATGAAGCGCACGGGACCTTCCTTCTCGCGCCACCACTGCCACTTGATTTTCTTCGTGATATAGACATCGAAGATGAAAGGTACGACGAGCAGTCCCCACCATGACTTCACCCACAGCAGGAACAGCAGATAAAGCAGCAGGACGATGATGAACTTCGCCCACTGCTTAACGTCCCCTAAGTTAGGGGATTTGGGGTCTGAACGACCCGCTTTCTTATTGAATATATCCATTTTTATTATGCGTTATGAGCCTTGTTCAGACCCCCATCCCCCTAACTTAGGGGGCTGCAAACTTAAACATATCACTAATGGTCAGCAGACCCTCGTGCTTGGCAGTAAATTCAGCCGCCAGCACGGCACCGAGGGCAAAGCCCTTGCGTGAGTGGGCATCGTGGGTAATGGTGATGATGTCAGCCTCCGAGTCGTAGCGCACGGTATGGATGCCGGGCACCTCACCGCGACGGATGTGATCGACACGCAGGAACTTCTTGTCGGTGGTATCTTCCTTCCACGCCTTCTTGCGGTCGATGCGCTCCACAATCTCCTCGGCCAGCGTGATGGCCGTGCCACTGGGGTGGTCGAGCTTATGCACATGGTGCGTCTCTTCCATCTCCACGTCGTACTGCGGAAACTCGTTCATGATCTTGGCCAGGTAACGGTTGACGGCCGAGAAGATGGCCACGCCGATTGAGAAGTTAGAGGCCCAGAAGAGGGTGGAGGGTTGAGGGTGGAGGGTAGAGGGCGTGCATGCCTGGCGCACGTCGTCGCCATGTTCCTTCATCCAGCCCGTCGAGCCGCTTACCACCTTCACGCCCTTGGCCCACGCCTTGAGATAGTTGCCGTAGGCGGCCTGCGGAGCGGTGAACTCAATGGCGACATCGGCCGAGGCAAACTCTGGTGAGTCAAAGTCCTGCTGGTTGTCAATGTCTATGATACTTACAATCTCATGGCCACGGTCGCGGGCAATCTGCTCAATCATCTTGCCCATCTTACCGTAGCCGATTAATGCTATCTTCATGTCTTTTATCTTTTTAATCGCTGCAAAGGTAGTGCAAACCGAGAGAAATGCAAAATAATTTACAAATTATTATCATTTCCGAGGTGCTGCCCGCTCGGCTTTGCCGCTTTGTACCTTTAGGTCAAAGAACCTAAGAGACGTAGTCTCAAAGGTAACAAAAAAGTGATGTCACTTAGGACTTGTCACTTAAAACCAGTGCATCAGGGTCCTGAGATAGGCTGTCAGCTCACCGGCCATCTTCTGGTGCTGCCAGATGGAGGGATGCCAGTCGGCACCATAGAAGAGGTCGCCGGTCTGAGGCGTGAAGTCGAAGCGATACACCTCCATGTCACCGTTCTTATGCGCATCCTCCACGAGCTGGTCCAGCGTCTTCTTGGCCACCTCCAGCTCCGGACCGTTCATCATCGAGCCGGTGAGCAGCACAATCTTCGCCTTGGGGTTATGGCCGCGTACCTGACTGACAAAGCGGTAGAAAGCCTGCTGGAACAGCTTCACGTCGTAGTTGTTGGTTGATAAGT
>JAEEGK010031700.1_pt1 | contig 10402 bp, 5 predicted proteins | sample 8958771 | NCBI WGS metagenome assembly JAEEGK01 (sample SAMN16246547, study PRJNA631951) | gut metagenome | biome: gut microbiome; feature: rumen; material: SC-attached | host: Bos | place: Iran: Karaj | collected 2018-10 | reverse complement strand
ACTTCCGCATCACTACCACCATTCGTCGCAAGACCGTGCCCGATGCCATCCGTCAGATGATAGGCTTCTATCCCATCCGCATGAGCATCGACAGCACAGAAATCACCGTCGAGTGTCCGCAGAAAACAGCCAACCGCTACAAGGGCACCATCATCGACGAGCTAGGCCAGCCCGTAGCCTACGCCAACATCGCCCTGCTTTCGCCACATGACTCTACACTCATCACTGGCGGAGTTTCTAATGAAAGCGGTCTCTTCGTCATTCCATGCGAGCAACATCCCGTTCTCGCCCGCATCTCCTTCGTGGGTTACAAAACCATATATAAAAGGTGTGAGACCTCAGACATCGGAACCATTCGGATGCAGCCCGACACATATACCTTGGGGAATGTGACAGTAAAGGGAGAGATTCCTCAATACAAGATGACCACGGGCGGCATGACCGTGGATATTCAAAACTCGATGCTGAAAGATGTCGGAACAGCAGACGATGTTCTCTCCATGCTGCCCGGCGTGCAGGGTAGCGAAGGCAATTTCACCGTCTTTGCCAAAGGCACGCCCGAAATCTACATCAACAACAAAAAAGTGCAGAGTGCTAAGGAACTGAAACAGCTGAAGTCTGACAACATCAAGAGTGTGGACATCATCACCTCGCCTGGTGCCAAGTACAATGCCGAGGTGAATGCCGTTATCCGCATCAAGACCATTCTTCCGCAGGGTGACGGCTTTAGCATAGAGGCATTCAGCCAAGTGGCCAACAACAGGAAGTGGACGACTTACGACGATTTGGAAATGAAATACCGTCAAGGTGGCCTGGAGCTGTTCGGCACCATGACATTCTACAATAACCACCATTCAGAGGACAACAGAGTCGGCTTGGAATCAAATATCAATGGTGACCGCATTGCTCTCGACCAGACTTGCCCAAACACTTTCTGGTTTACAGACCTCAGTGGCGAGATTGGTATGAGCTACGACATCAATGCCAACAACTCGATAGGTTTCAAATATAGTCTCGACGGCTCACTCTATATGGGAGGCGAGGCAAACTGCGTACAGACTATTACCAGAAATGACGAACTGGAGGGAATCGTCGACCAGTGGATGGGAACGACGGAGACTGACGGTCCCATTCATGAGGCCAATGCCTATTACGTCGGCAAGATAGGTAAACTGGGTATCGACTTCAACGGCTCCTGGCTTTGGAACAAGAAAGTCAGAAGTGACGTTGAGACGGAGCGCAGCCTGCAAATCGAAGACCGTGACATCCATCTGCGAAATGAAGACCACCGTAACATGTTGGCAGGCAAGCTGGTGCTGTCCTATCCCGTATGGAAGGGCGAGCTGAGTATCGGCTCCGAGGTGACCCGCACCCACAGCTATGGCACCAACGAGAACGAGGAGCATTACGTCAAGTCATCAGACGATGACATCAGGGAGAGCAACATTGCTGGCTTTGCCGAATACGCCCTGCATTTGGGCGACTGGAGCTTTGACGGAGGCTTGCGTTATGAGCGGGTGTCTACCGACTATCGCTCTTTCGGTGTATATCAGGAAGAACCCAGCCGTAAGTATGGCGACCTGTTCCCGAATCTCTCCGTCGGATGGAAGAAAGGCAAGTGGGGAGCAGAGTTTAGTTACAACAAGCGTATCAAGCGCCCCTCCTACTATATGCTCAGCTCCTACGTCCAATACGACAACCGCTACGAGGTGGAGGGCGGAAATCCGTTGCTCAGACCCACCAATCGGCAGGATATAGACCTGCGACTTAACTATTCATGGCTGAGTCTGTCAGCGGGTTACACGCTGAACAAAGACATCTTCTTCTCGTATGGCAGTCCATACGAGCAAGGCAGTGACATGACGATATGGACACGACGGAACTTCGACCGTCAGGAGGCATGGCATGCGTCGCTTGTCGCCTCCCCGAAACTCGGATTCTATCAGCCTACGCTGACGTTGAGTTACTGGCAGCAGCATTTCCCGACGAAGTACTCCGGCGTAACAATCGGTCTCGACAAGCCTGAATGGACCTTCAGCCTGCGCAACTGGTTCATCATTGACGAGACCGCAAAGGCCATGCTCTATCTCCGCTATGTCACCAGCAACGACTACGGTTTTACACGCGACAGCCACAAGTTCAACATCGACCTCCGCCTGCAGAAGTCGTTCTTCAGCGAAAGGCTTACAGCCATCTTCTTTGCCAACGATGTATTCAAGACGCTGCGTGAAAAGTGGCAGGCCACCTATCCCGTGGCATTAATGACTAAGGATGCATACGTCTATACGCAGAAGTTCGGCATTTCCCTGACGTATAAATTCAATTCGACCCGAAGCAAATATAAGGGTACAGGTGCCGGTAACGATGAAAAGAACAGATTATAAACTCTCTCTCGTTAGGGCAGATGTCAGTATCAATCTGGCACTGCCCTTATATCAGATTGCCCCGATGGAATCCGACGGAATGATGTGAATTTTTCAGTCGTACCCCCCGAAATGTTACAAAACGCCTGAACATTTGTTCGGACTTTCACCCTCGGCATCCACTTTTCCGTCCTCTCCGTACGCTTTCTCCTCCCTTTTCCGTAACTTTGCAGCAAAAATAACAAATAAAATGAAATGAAACAAGCAAAACTTCTCTTCCTCCTGATTACCGCCCTCGCATTCGCCTCTTGCCGTCCAACGGCACGGCAGACGGTGGCAGATGCAGAACAGCCGACGGACAGCACTGAGGCCTTGACCAGTGCAGACACCCTGCGCCTCGTCATCATCGACAAAAGCATCTCGCGAATCGACTCCGTGGTGCAGGCGAGGATCATCAATCCCAACGACTACGATGTGAGCTACGGACAGGAGTACACCATCGAACGCGAGACTGACGGCCACTCGCAGCAAGTTCCCTTCCCCCAGCACTTCGGCTTCACCTCCGTCCTGAGCACCGTAGCTGCCCACGACTCTGCCACCGTCTATGGCCATATCGGCCTGCTCCACCTCACGCCCGGCCACTACCGCCTGACCAAACAAATAGACGGCCGCACTCTCTCCGACGACTTCTACATCCCAGCACCATCACCTTCCCCACACCTGTCTATAGGTAAGAAGTTGTTGGATAAAGTAAGCTGATCTGCCACATCTGCGAAATTATCACTGAAACATTTTAATCCAATAATACCTAACTGAAACCATCTGAAAAACAACAAAGATAAAGTTATTCATTGTCGAGAAATAGAGCTTATATTTCTTGGCATTATAAATTATTCCCCCTACCTTTGCGCTGTCAGAGGTTCCGAAATGTGACGTACAGTAGCAAGAGGTTTTTTCGTGATACGAAAAACTCTTGAACACTTGGCGACAAGTGTTGATGACAGAGTACTCGCAGGCTCGCACCTCATTATGTTGAACATTAATCGTATTTAAATATGCAGAATAACACAAAGGGAAAGAGAATTATGAGACGCAGGGGAAGACCCCACAAGTCGGAAGCGGACATTTCACCCGTTCGAAAGCCGAGGGCCTTGAGATTGTCGGATGAGGAAGAGAAGTACATCGCTGGCAATGCCCAGAGGTGCAGAATGAACTTCAGTGAGTACTGTCGGAAGGTGCTGATGGGTTACAAACCGGGGATACCTGATACGAAGTTCAGGGACGAACTGATAGCTGCCCGCAGGGACATCGTGAACTTCACCAACAACATTATTGGACTCCAAACGGATCAAGAGAAGAGAAAACAATTACTCAGATCTATGCCTGTGATTCAAAAGTGGTGGAAGAGTCTCTTCTCTTTGGTTGAGTATCTTGACAAAAAGATTGAAAGGGTTTAGATGATGATAGCAAGAGCAAGGGCCATAGCGCACGGCAACGCCTATACGACGTATGCCACGCTGAAAAAGAATGCAGAGTTCGTATGCTGTGAAAACATGGCAGGAGATAGGACTGCAGCCGTTTCAGAAGATGACCTCGATGATATTTGGATTCAGTTCAAGTATGCCGGGGAGAACTACATCGCCAAGGGTAAGCCTGTGATTAGGAACCTGATTGCAATGGAGGTGTCGCCGACAAAGGAAGAGTCGAAAGGTTGGAGGTTGGAGCAATGGAAGTGGTTTGCCCATAGGTTTATCGAGGAGATGGATAAGATAGAGTTCAAGAATAAGGAGGGTAAGGTGTCATCGAAACAGATGGACCTGGCCCACAGCAAATGGTTGGCCATGCTGCACCACGATGCAAAGAGTGGGATTCCCCATCTTCACTTCATGGTTTCACGCTTTACTGTCGATGGCAGAATCAATGATACCAATCTTATCGGCGAGAAGGCCGTGATGGCAGCCAACAGCATCAACAAAAGTATGGGCTGGAAACAGTCGCGGGAAATCAGTGAAGAGCACAAGGCTGAAATCAAGAATGCCATCTATGATATTCTGAGAAATATGAATCGGTTTGACTGGAATAGTTTTCAACGGATGATTGAGAAGCATGGATATTCTGCAGAACTCAGAAGAGATACAGGAGGTAAGATTGTCGGCTATACCATCAAACGCGGTAACTCGAAGTATAATGCCTCAGAGATAGGCCGACAGCTTACGGCCAGCAGAATTGAGGCTACATGGAAACAACTGCACAAGGATATGGACGCAGAGACGGCTAAGAGAAAAGACGAAGATCAGAAGGCCAGAGTTGAATATGCAGAGCGTCATCACTTCGTTTGTGAGCCTGTCAATCCTGAAACGAAGAAAGAACATTTTGAGTTTGACCGTAGTTTTGAGAACGACAAAGAACTTGAACACTTCACTTTCGATGTCTCTGAGAACATCGTCAATGCTATGAGTAGCACCTTCAAGGCTCTCGAAGATGAATTTGAATTCTTTCTTGAAGAGGTGATGGAGGTTTCTTTGTGCGTATTCTTTGAGATAATGAGTGTTCCTGGCGGTTCTGGTTATTCTTCAGGAGGTTGTGGAGGAAGCAACAATGACCTGCCTCACAGAAAGAAGGATGACGATGACGAACTGCTTCGTGCAAAGCGTATCGCCAGAGCCGTAGCGAAGAGTTGCCCGAGGAAGGTTATCCGTCGTGGTTATGGAAGGTAATAATATAGATATGTAATAGTATAATTATATAATGAAGAAGAATTACGATAATGCTAAGAACGTGTTCGATGATATCGAGCAGGCTCCAACTGAGAACCAGATAGAAGATAGTAACCCTCAAAACGAGGGTGCGCCATCTTCTGGTAGTAGTTTGGATGATAGTGCAGAGTTCTTGGAAAAGATTCTAGAAATAATAAGAAACATCGAGAATCTGCAAGAACAAAATGCTAGTATCCAGAAAGAGCAAAAGGCCATTCAGAAGCGATTGGATGGTTACAAGGACATGAAGGTTGGCTTGTCTCCAACTGATAAAGCGGTTTTGGCAGAAATGCCGAAGTTGATTTCCCAAGAAGTGAATCGGAATGTGGGCGATGTTGCTAACAAAGTCAATGTTGCCATCACCAAACATGCAGAGTCCACCATCGAGTCTGTCAACAAGGCCTGTGACATGAGAATAAAGAAAGCCAAGAAGGAGTTAGGTGCCGATAAGGGTATTTATCTTTCTTGGTGGAACTTCTGGGCTATGTTTGTGTTGACCCTCATCAGTGTTGCCTACTCAACGTATACTGCTTTTAAGCAATGTCAGTGGGGAAGAATATGGGAAGAATTATGGTTCCCCTTCGCTATATTAATGGTTTTTTCAGGATTGATTGGTTTAATCTTTTATCTCAATTATAGAGAGAACATGATACCGAAGTACTGAATAACAGCTGATAACCCGTTAAAGATTGTTATCACGCCAAAATCACGCCAATTTAAAGCATAGAAGAAACCCAAGCTATTGAAAATCAACAACTTGGGTTTTCTTTCTGTCGGGATTACTGGACTCGAACCAGCGACCTCGCGCCCCCCAGACGTGTGCGCTACCAACTGCGCTAAATCCCGAACAATTATGTTGATTTTCTCGAAATCGCCTGCAAAGGTACGGAGTTTTTTTGAATCCTGCAAATTTTTGTAGCACTTTTTATCGAAAAGTTCTTTAATTTATGTTATTTCCTTGGCCAGCCATGAAATAATTCGTAACTTTGCAAGTTATAATATATAAATAAGGTAAAAGAAGTCAGAATACTGAAGACAGAAGAAGATAGAAGAAGATATGCAAATTAAGATATCGAGCCCGAAGGTGTTGGACTACTCAGTGAAGTTGCCGGCATCGAAGAGTATCTCAAACCGCGCACTGATGATTTATGCCTTGTCGGGCAGCAGGACGATACCCGATAATCTGTCGGACTGCGACGACACGGAGGTTATCATCAGGGCACTGCGCGACAATCCGTATGAGATTGACATCATGGCCGCAGGTACGGCCATGCGCTTCATGACGGCACTGAAAGCCGTCAGCGAAGGTGAGGAACACGTGCTGACAGGTACGGAGCGCATGAAACGGCGCCCCATCGGGGTGCTGGTTGAGGCGCTACGCCACTTGGGTGCTGACATCACGTACATCGGTGAAGAGGGCTTTCCCCCACTCCGCATCCGTGGACGCAGACTGGAAGGAGGTCGGTTGGACGTACCCGGCAACATCAGTTCGCAGTACATCTCAGCCCTGCTGCTCATTGGACCCATGCTGAGCGAGGGTCTGACGCTGCACCTGACGGGTAACGTCATTTCACGTCCCTACATCGACCTGACGCTGTGGACCATGCGTGAGTTCGGTGCCGACGCCGAATGGAGCGACTACGAAACCATTGTGATAAAGCCGCAGCCCTACAAGGAACGCAGCTATCTGATAGAGAACGACTGGAGTGCGGCCTCATACTGGTATGAGATGATGGCACTGTCGACAAATGCCGACGACGAGATACGCTTAGAGGGTCTGATGGACGGCTCAAAGCAGGGGGATTCGTCAGTACGCTATATCTTCAGCCTGCTGGGTGTGAAGACCATTTTCGAAACTACAGCCCCAGGCGTTCCTACAACCGTGACGCTGCGCCATTCTGGTCGCTGCGTACCCCGTTTAGAGTATGACTTCGTCAATTCACCCGATTTGGCACAGACATTCATCGTTTGCTGTGCACTGTTAGGCGTCAAGTTCCACTTCAAGGGTCTGTCGACGCTGAAAATTAAGGAGACCGACCGTATTGAAGCCATGAAGAGGGAGATGCGGAAGTTAGGCTACGTCATCCACGACATCAACCATAGCGAGTTGCTGTGGGACGGTGAGCGCTGTGAGCCGTCGCTGGAGGTTGGCATCGATACGTATGAAGACCACCGTATGGCACTGGCCTTTGCGCCGGCAGCCCTGCGAAAGGATGGTCTGGTGATTAACAACCCACAGGTGGTGACGAAGTCATACCCGAAGTTCTGGGAAGACGTCAAAGCTGCAGGTTTTGAAGTGAAAAGTGAAGAGTGAATAATTTGCTACCGCATAGATTATGTCATTTCTGCTGATAGTCGTCATTTCGCTCGTGGTACTGGGTGCCGTTGCTGCTTTATTCTCAATAGGTGGCACGGATGAGCCTGTCGTTACGAAAGAGGGCGACTGTGCCTCGTGTACCAGCAGAAGTGAATGTAAGCTGGCGGAAGTAGTAGATAAAGGAAGACAGAAGGAGATAGAAGGAGATAAAAGACAAATGTCCTGTGGACAGCATTCTTCGAAACAACTATTGTCCTCTATCTTCCTCTTTCTACTTTTATCTTCCTCTATCTCCCTCCTGACAGGCTGTTCCACCAAGAAGAATACCGCCAACACGCGCCGCTGGCATGCCTTTACGGCACGCTACAACACCTACTTCAACGGTTCGCAGGCGTTCATCGACGGCTGTTTGGAGAAGGAGAACGGCAACAAGGACAACCACACCGAACTCATTCCCCTCTACACCGTCGGCAACAAGCAAAGCCAGCAGTTGGGCAAGGGCAACTTCGACCGTGCCATTGAGAAATCGGAGAAGGCCATCAAGCTGCACAGCATCAAGGCCCGTCCGGAATGGAAGAAGAGCCGCCGCAAGACGGCAAAGGACGTCGAATGGCTCACCCGTCGCGAATATAACCCCTTCCTGTGGCGTGCCTGGCTGCTGATGGGTAAGTCACAATTCCAACAGGGACAGTTCGAAGAGGCTGCCGCCACCTTCTCGTATATGACGCGTCTGTATCAAGGTCAGCCGGCCATCAGGGGCATTGCCCGTGCCTGGCAGGCCAAGAGCTATACGGAACTCGACTGGCTGTACGAAGCCGAAGACCTGATGACCAAGCAGAAGCGTGACACGATGCACTACCGTGCCGTAGCTGACTGGGACTACACCTATGCTGACTATTATATCCGTTCACAGCAGTACGAAGAAGCCATCCCCTACCTGCGCAAGGTCATCAAACACGAGAAGCGTCGCAAGCAGAGAGCCAGGGAGTGGTTCCTGCTGGGACAAATCCAGGCCCTGCTGGGTCATAAGGATGAGGCCTTCTATGCCTTCAAACGTGTCATCAGGCTCAGTCCGCCCTACGAGCTGGAGTTCAATGCCCGCATTGCCCAGACCGAGGTGATGGCCCGTGGCAGCAAGAATGCCAAGCAGATGGTGCGCAAGCTGAAACGCATGGCGGCATCGGACAACAACAAAGACTATCAGGACCAGATATACTATGCCATCGGTAACATCTGGCTGGCTGAACGCGATACCATACAGGCCATCGAGGCTTACGAAGAGGGCAACAAGAAGGCGACCCGTAGCGGCATCGAGAAGGGTGTGCTGCTGTTGACATTGGGTAACCTGTACTGGGAACGCGAGAAATTTGCCGATGCCCAGCGCTGCTACGGCGAGGCCATCGGACTATTAGACAAGGACCGTAAAGACTACAAACAACTGTCAGACCGCTCGAAGGTGCTCGACGAACTGGTGCCCCACACCAGCAGTGTGGAGTTGCAGGACTCGCTGCAACGGCTGGCCAAGATGCCGGAAGAAGAGCGGCTGAAAATCATTGACCGTATCATTGAGGAGCTAAAGAAGAAAGAAAAGGAGGAACAGCGAGCCCGCGAAGAGGCTGAAGCGGAACAGATTCTCGCCCAGCAGTCAGCGGTGGGCAACAACCAGCAGCAACAGTCTGCCACGCCTAAGCAGCCCGTGACGCAAGGCAACGGACAGTGGTATTTCTATAATCCTCAGGTTGTCAGTCAGGGTAAGCAGACCTTCCAGCGACAATGGGGCAAGCGCGAAAACGTTGACGACTGGCAGCGTGTCAACAAAACCGTGATAAGCCTGACGCCAGAAGGTACGGAAGATGCTGAAGGGGCAGACGGTATAGAAGGCCTGGAAAACATGAAAGGCAATGGCGGTGCCGACGGCACAGTGCCCAACGATTCAGTCGTTGGGGATCAGGCCGCCACCGACAGCACAGCCCTCGATCCCCACAACCGTGAATACTACCTGGCACAGATACCGTTTACCGAGGAACAGATTGCTGCCAGCAACGACGCCATCAAGGACGGTTTGTTCCATTCGGGCATCATCTTCAAGGACAAGCTTGACAATTTGCGACTCAGCGAAAAGGCACTGACACGCCTGACCACCGACTTCAGCGACTACGAGAACAATGACGAGGCATGGTACCACCTGTTCCTGCTCTTCTCACGACAGGGTCGCACGCTGGAAGCCGACCGCTGTCTGGCCATGCTCAAGGCCGACTTCCCAGAGAGCCAGTGGACCGTCCTGCTCTCCGACCCGCACTTTGTGGAGAATCAGCGCTTTGGCGTACACATAGAAGACTCGATATATGCTGCCACCTACGACGCTTTCAAGGCCGACCGCTTCTTAGAGGTGAAAGCCAACACCCAGCTGTCGGAGGACCGTTTCCCATTGGGTCAGCACCGCCCGAAGTTCCTGTTCATCGAGGGTTTGAGTCTGCTCAACGAGGGTGATGCACAGGGTTGCACCGACCGCATGAAACAGGTGGTTGAGAAATATCCTCAGAGCGAGGTCAGCGAAATGGCCGGTATGATTCTGCGTGGCGTCCAACAGGGCCGTACCCTGCATGGCGGCAAGTTCGACATGGGCGACGTTTGGTCGCGACGGGCTATGGTACTCAATGCCGGCGACTCCACACAGGTCGACACGCTGACCTTCGAGCGCAATGTCAACTACGTGTTCCTGCTGGCCTATCAGCCGGACTCCGTCAACCAGAACCAGCTGCTCTACGAAATGGCGAAGTATAACTTCTCGAACTATCTGGTGCGCAACTTCGACATTGTCACAGACCAAGATCCGAACGGACTCTCCCGCATGCTCATCAGTGGTTTCCTCAGCTATGACGAGGCCCGCCAGTATGCCCGCCAGCTCTATAGTGACGAAGGTCCCATAACAGAGATGCTGAAGGCATGTCGCAGCCTCATCATCA
>JAEEGK010031696.1_pt1 | contig 10403 bp, 8 predicted proteins | sample 8958771 | NCBI WGS metagenome assembly JAEEGK01 (sample SAMN16246547, study PRJNA631951) | gut metagenome | biome: gut microbiome; feature: rumen; material: SC-attached | host: Bos | place: Iran: Karaj | collected 2018-10 | reverse complement strand
ATTGATACCATGCCGGACTGTCAGCTTCATTCACCTCATTTAAATTCATGCGGAAACAGCAGAGTTTACATGCTGCATGAAACACTGAAGAAAATTATGGAATATGAAAGCACTTTGCTTTCTGAATTTTTTTCGCCGGATAGTAATCACGTTTATCAGTTTGAAATTTATTCTGATGATCCGAAAACTCAGATAAAAGATGCGCATTCCTGTATGGTTTTCAGCGACTATCAGTCATGTCTTGTCTTTGTGAAAAATGAACTGGATGACTGCAGTGATGTGCCGGTATTTTCGGTGGCTGTTTACAGACAGTGTATAGCCAGTGATGCCAGGATTTGCGTGATCCTTGATAATTCAGGAAATTTTGAGGTGAAATCATGTTCAAGGGAGGGAAAAGACAGTTATGACCAGTCTGATCCTGACAGTGAAATTCCGTTCATCTTTTCTGATCTGTGGTTTTGTTTTCCTTCGCCTTTTCAAAAAGGAGATATAGTCTGGTGCCGGAATCCTCAAAGCGGCTATGTGGACGGTCCTCTTGTACTTGATGATACAACACCCATGAGATGTGCAGAACGTCCCGGCTACAGGGGCAGTGACTCAACTGATATGAATATAGCGGGATATTACCTTGGCACTGACGGTATGCTGTACTATGACGTCAACTTTAACTACATGAATTATGAGTTTTATCCTCAGGACCGGTTAACAGGCAGGGAACGGGTTCTGAAGACTGTGAGCAGCTTTTTGAAAAACAGGATATCTGTAGATCTTCTTGTGAACTCATACATCAGTATCCTCCTTTCCGAGACTGCCGCTGATACTGAATTCATGTGCAACAATTTATACGAAAAGGAATATTTGAAACTTTCAGGGTTAAAAGCAGGTAATTCCGAAGATCTGATATGATTGAACTGAACTGCCAGGTGCAGTTCATGAGCTTATGGTTGAAAGTTTACGGTTTTGAAGAGCTGAAAAAAGTTGAAATCCGGTAGATTCCTGCATATCCGAGATCATTTGACCGAAAGATAATGCGATAGCGAACGCTATCGCAGGGCAGAGGAGAAACCGGTTAAATTCCGGATGAACTGTCTGGATTGCTGCAGAGCTCTTCGGCTTCCTTCAGGATATTTTCATCAAAGCCGAAATCCCTGTAGCCCTGAAGGCAGGTGTTCATATATCTTGCGTTTGGTCGACCGATTTTATGCTCTTTGGGCTTAATGTAAATCAGTCCCTCTATTTCACGGATCTGACTGTCTGCAACGCATTTTACTGAAAGTTTCATTTTAGTCTTTTTGTACCATTTTCCTGCAACTCCTTCGTACATATCCAGTGTAGCTTCATCCTCCTGTGATATTTTCCATACGGCAACCGGAACAACGGAGCCTGCCTTCTCTTCTATTGTGAGATAGAATCCTGATTTGCTTTTCTTGAAAAGAAGCTGATAGTCCATGATTTCAGCCGTACCGACTATTTCAGCTTTTGGACAGCGTTCTGCCATTTGAGCTTTGTTAAGGTTGCTGCCGTAGGCAATGTAGAATTTATCGTTCATTGTTTTGTCCTTATTTGATTAAGAATGAGTTTTTTTTGAAACTGTTAAACACCGGACTAAATCTTCAGAGTCTCAGCATTTTATTTTCTGCACCGGGCGGTGATCTCTGAAAGCGACCGTTTGTGTAACCCGGATTGAATAAACCTTATTTTCTGATTTTCTTTCCTTCCATATCTTCAGGAAGGTGAGTATATCAATTATATCAGGAGCTGCTTAAACAGGTCTTTGAATCGTCGTTTAACCTTGATTGCTTCTGAAATGTTTGTATTATAGACATAATAAGAGTAGAAAGTCAAGAATATTAGGTTGTAATGTGAATAGAATGTGATCGTTGTCGCATATTCTTTATGATTACAGGAAAATGTGTTGTTTTATTGGTGTCCATGTGATTTATGGTGCAGTTTATATGTAAATTTACGGATGTGCCTCAGACAGGGAATTTGAATTTTGCTTTTTCTTCCGATCATGTCCTGCACATGCGACAGTAAAATATCTTTACGGCACAGCACGCTGCGCAGCTTTCTGAAGACCTGGCATGCAGTATCTGATCGCGCCTTGAAACCGCGTCTTTCAGAGCGTGGTTCTAGGGCATGAAATGGGTATAATTTTTTCTGCCGGCAGAGAAAGACTTTGCTTTTCTCCATGGCGGCAAATCAGGTCATGGCACGCGGTAGAGCCTGCGAAGTGAACCGTATTGCCGGTCGGCGGCAGGATCCATCGGAAGCAGTTTGCGGTCTGCCGTGGGAATCATCAGGAATCTCCTGCCTTCATGCAGGGTATGTCAGGGCGGACTGATGCTGCGTTTTTCTGATTCGGAGATTTATGACTCCTTTAGCATTGTGCGATCACGCAGCCGGGAAGCCGGGAAACCGGGAATTCTGCGGATATGCAGGGTTGCCGACAGATCAGCTGAAGTGCAGAGCATCTGCGGGAGAAATCAGCCACAAGCTCACGAAAAAAGGAGACCCCCGGGATCTTCTTAATGAATTCGCCCGTCAGACTTCAGAACTTACAAGGAGTCTGACATCTGGGTGTAGATTGAAGCAGAACTGCCGCTACCTGGCGGACTTAGAGCGGAATGAGCCCGGAGATCAATGAATAGGTTTGAGTTGGGAAGATAAAAATCATTTTTTCCAAATCTGCCCCGGTCAGCCTGCAGTTGATAACCAATGTCAGTGCGTCAAGCATCATGCCAGCTTCTGAGCTGTAGAGAGCTGCGCCTGCAAGATGTACTTCCCTGTCAATTATGTAGGTATGGGATGCTTCCAGTTCACGGTTGTTAACCCATTCGTTAATCTGGCCGAACGGAACTTCAATAATTCTGTAGGACTCCGGATTTTTTTTGCTTCATCAATGGTTATGCCGACCTGAGCTATTCTCGGCAGAGTGAACACGAGATTTGGAATAGCAGGATATAAAATCGGCGCATCGCTCTTCCCGAGGAGCTGGCCGGCAATGTAGTTAGATTCAAATTCAGCGGTAGGCGTCAGCTTTGGAATCCTCTTGTCTACAACATCTCCGCTGGCATAAATATTTGGAACGCCGGTTCTCATGTGATCGTCGACTTCCATGTCTTTTCTGCCTGCTTTTATGCCAAGCTCCTCAAGTCCATCCCGGACTGCCCTGCGGGGGGCTCCTGCGGCGTTCAGTTCATCCTCGCTTTTTTTACAGGTAAGTAAACTTTGGAAAATGCAGTGATTTATGCACTGAAAAATGCCTGCAGAAAACATGCAGGCACAAAAAAATTCTGGAACCGGGGTACGCCTGACTTTACGCCCTGCATCCACGCCCCCGGGGACGTGGTTCTGCGGACGATCAGACAGGGCGTTTTGCTGCAGAGCTGCGGCAGAGGACCTAGTTTTTAGGCATGCACTCCGGGTATGACTCGATGATTGTGGCTGTTGCGGAACCGAACGAATAAATGAAATCGCTGATTTTGCATTTGCCCTCTTCGCAATCCATGACGTAAACCGCCGAGTCGCTTTCGCCGCCCGCCGTCACAGACACAGTTACCAGACTGTTTCCCTTGAGTCCGTCTATGTCAAAGTCCTTAGGCTTGATTTCAGGATCCTGAGTCCAGAAAAAGAGCGGATCGGTGTCAAACAGAATTTCGCCGCTTGAGGCGTCTGAACCGCACTTCCAGATCCTGGCAAATTCCTTTGTGCCGTATTTCTGAACGTAGCTGTCGAATGAAGGCGGATTCTTTTCCTTAAAAACCTGCTGATACATTTTCTTTACGAATGTTTCAGTCTGTGTATCCGCCGATGCACACGCCGGTGCCATCAGAAGTGCTGCTGTGGCTGTTGCAGTAACCAGCTTTGAAAACAGATGTGATGTCATAGATTTCTCCCTGAGTGACGGTAATTTCGAAACGTTGATCTGCGACCTGATTTACTCTTTTTGAACTGTTGAGAGTATTTTGCGCGTTTCGCATTATATACGGCATTCCGAAGTTAAAACTGTGAATTTTGTCGATTAATAGGTGATCAGATAACATGAAAGTTGCAGACGCGGATCCCGCTGTGTGAACTGACAGGAATCCCGTGCCTTCAATCTGCAGAGGATGCCAGGGAATGCAGTCATGAAATTTATAAAATTTCCCTCAACATTACTTATGATGCCAGGGTTTTCGCCTGCTTTTGTTGATATATGCGAAGTTTTTTTTCTGACGGCTGTAACAGTCCGGCTGAGATAACCGGACATGAGGCGGAGCCTGCAGATCTGACTACGGCGATTCCGGCGGTTACTTCGACATTACGGGATGTGCGCATCCGGCAGATTAGACTGCAACAAACCTGTTCCTGCTTCTGTCGGAAACTGCACCGACATTAAAATCAGTCCTGGCACCGGTGCCGAAAGTGCAGTCAGGATCTGCACGCTGCCTCACAGACTGGAGCATGCTCCCGACTCGGACAGCGGAATTCTTGAAAACGGCATATGCGGATCCGGATGTCCGGAAAATCTCATGCGTTCAGAAAAGGCTGCCCGGGACTTTCAGTCTGCTATGGCCACTGCTTTGCCGTGGCTGCCGGAGATCCGCCTGCATCAGGATTTTTGGCTGTCATTTTCTTTTGAACGATCGGGATCTGCATTCATAAAATTCCCAGGATTTGAAAACTTTCATAAAAGGCAGATTCGAAAAAACGCTCCTTGATCGGCGGGAGAGGAGTCTTTTTTCAGTCCGGCGTCCTGATGCATCCTTGAACAGCAACTTTACGGACTTCACAGTGCTGCAGTCAGATCATCCTGCATTTCAGAAATTTCGAACTTTGATGTTGTTCATCTTTTCTGAAAATACGTTTTGTTTTGGTATTTCGATCCCGTCGGCTGATTTGCCTGTATGATATTCTGCAGGCAATCATTCAGTAAAGTTTTTCTGCTGCAGTTTTCTGGAAAACGTTTCCACTTCAGAATGCAGCGACATGAACTGAGCCAGCAATGCTTTGGAGGACAGCGCTAAATGAACTGCAGAAACGATATCTCACAGGAATGTCCGGAACCTGCGTCCGAACTTTTCGCCGTAAGTGCCGATGACGTAAAGCGTATGTTCTCAAATTTTTCAGCCTTTTCAAACAGCAGTTCCTTTGAAAATTATTCCAGGTTCATCGGGTGTCTTAAAGAATGCGGGGGACATGAACGCTTCAGTTTCAATATTTTCGATGTCTGCAGGATTTTTTATCATGAACTGCAGGTTTGCAGACTTATTGGATCCCTGCTTGATCCTGAAGGTGATCACGGCATGGGATCGTTCTTTCTTAAGCGTTTTCTTGAAATGCTTTTTGTAGACAGTCCCGATGACGACATCTCTAAGGAATTCTGGGAGAAACTGTGCCGTGAAGAGAATCTTAATCATACTTCTGTTGAACTTGAATTTCCCACACCCGAAAAACGGCGCATCGACATTCTTGTCAATATTAACGGGTTTTACCTTCCCGTTGAGGTGAAGATTTTTGCGAGGGATCTGTTTCATCAGTGTTGGGATTATTTCAGTTTCTGCTTAAGGCACAACACTGAGACTGGCCGCAGAACCGGCCGGGAGGACTATGCTACCCAGACAAGAATTGTGTATTTAACGTTAAAACCCGGATCACCGCAAAAAGACAGTCTCAGATCTTCAAACGGCGAAAAGCCAAACCTGAGGTGTATTTCCTTCAGCAGGGATATATATGAGTGGCTGAGCAGAGCTGCCGGGGATCTGAGATCAATGTCTGAAGCTACGGATTTGAGAACTGAACTTAATGACTGCGGAGAAAACGGTTCATCTGACATGAACTTCCGGCACAGAACAGGCAGAGTGCTGTCGGTGATAGAGCAGTTTCTGGATGCAGTCAGCAACATAACAGGAAAATTAACCATGGATGAAATCGAACAATATCTGATTCTTAATTCGAAAGATAATTCCGGACTTGTCAAAAGCAGTAAAGATTTTGTTGCCGCTCTGGAATTCAGCGAAAAGTTTTTCCCGGCTGTAAAAATCGGCATGATTATGAAATTTTTCGAAGCTTTGAACGACTGCATTGGAAAGAAGCTGAAAGAAAAGGGCTACGATATTCAGAAGGAAAATTTCCTGTATGATCCTGCTGTAATAAAAGAAGCCGCATATGAGTTTGTTGTTAAATCGAAGTCATATCCTTCGATGGCAGTTCTTCTGCCCGTACACGATGACTATCGAAAGAATTATGCTTTTAAGCTCGACTATAAAATAGCGCTGGGCATTGAGATAGATCCTGATGACGGATGTGTATGGTTCGGCTATCGTCTTGACGACTCAGACATTGACATTGACGGTGGAATAAACGGTATTAAACCCAAAACAGAGGGCATAGCCCTAAGAAAATATGTCAAAAGTCGTATCGTGCATCTTGACAGTCGCATTGCTCATGATTTTGTAGAAGATTATCCATGGTGGTTTCATGCCAAAAAGTTCCTGTACAACGGCGAAACTGTGGATTTTTCCGGGTTCAATGCAAATTATGTGCAGCTGTATGATGATGATTTTTTCAGGAAAGTTATCAGTCAGCTTGCCGATGATGTAGTCTGTCTGTACGATGCCTGGATGTAGTCCGCCGAAAACTAATCTGCCAAACAATGAATCTGCTGGCAGAAGCTTTGTCTTTTAAGAAACATTCTGACGTCATTAATCGCCTGGAGCACAGCCGTACAGGTGCAGTTCTGAGTCGCACTGCGGCGCCCGCGGTACTGGTCACAGCAGAAGATCCTGAAATGACTGCGACTTTCATGATTTCAGGACTGCTGCAGGGATGCGGCATCCGGCACGCTGGGAACAGAAAACAATGACTCAGGGTGCAGGATCTGCTGCGGAACTTGGTCACTGCCGCCCGGGCATGCGTACGAGAGTGCCGTGATCGTTCAGATTGGCGGGATCTTCCGGACGGGCATGAATATCGAAAATCGCGCTTTCCATGGGACAGGGCAGGATGTCGGTGAATGTAAAATCCTGCCGGACGTGGAAAAGAAATTTTCGGAAACTGCTATCCGCCTTTCGGATGCTCCTGCTGCGCGGTACAAAAACTTGTCGGGATTGTTTTCAGCAGGAATAAAAAGAGCTTTGCTCCGATGGGGAAAACTGCGGAGCAGTGTAGCTGTCGGCAAGGCGCAGCGCAAAGGACTGCTGAGAAATCATTGGCAGCATATGTGTGCTGGAGAGTATCATCTGGCCAGACGATACAGGAACTGATGCCGGCGCTGCCGCGGGATTTTTCGATATCACTTAATTATAATGAATGAGGAAGAATTTTATGCTGAAAGTATACTGCTACAGTCGGTGTGCAACCTGCAGAAAGGCGCTTAAATGGCTGGACGGGAAGGGCATCGATTACACCGTCATTGATATCATAGCCATGCATCCTGACGAGGCGGCCCTGCGGAAGTATCATGCGCTGAGCGGCCTTCCTCTGAAGAGGTTCTGGAATACAAGCGGAACACAGTATCGTGAACTTGGACTGTCGAAGAAGCTGCTGAATATGAGCGAGGATGAGCAGTTTGCACGGCTTGCCTCGGACGGCATGCTGGTGAAGCGTCCGCTCCTGGTTGGCGATGACTTCGTTCTGACAGGCTTCAGGGAGCCGGAGTGGACAGAGAAACTGAAATGATCCGACGGAGCGGCGGAAGAAAAGCCGCTCCGGACTGATTATGACTGATCTGGACGATCGCGCTGGAGATTGAACATCGTAGTCATAACCATAAAAAAACTGGACGTTCTGTACGCCCGCGTCCAACCTGGTTCCTGGTTTCTTACGATCAGGTACATTCTGCTCTGATCACTGTTTCGACGGAGACATGCCATGAAATATGAAAATCTTTTCTTATACCTGAACAGCAGCGGGCTGGATTCCGTCACTTTATCCTTTGCAGAACTGGAATCAGTCCTCGGTTTTTCGCTTCCGCACAGTGCCAGTACATACAGCGCGTGGTGGGCGAACGGCGGTCACAGTCAGGCGCATGCATGGATGAATGCCGGCTATTGCGTGGATTACGTCAGTCTGAAGGACAGGCATGTGGCATTCAAAAAGGCCCCGGATGTGCCTGCAGACAGAACAGAGAATGCTGAGTCCGGGAGAGCATGTAAGACTGAGAAGACAGGGAAGATTGAGAAGACTGAGAGGCAGATCAGGCGTGTCCCGGCAGACAAAACGGTGAATGCAGAGTCCGGGAGAACGGAGAAGACAGTGAAGACTGAGAGGCATGTTCCGGCTGCAGGCGGCCGGATCCCTGCCGGTGACGAGATGAATGTCTGCGGCTACACTTTCCGGTTTCTTCAGGAGATTATTCCCGAGTGTGATGAAAACGGAAAACTGATCGATTATTGTCCGCAGGACGATTATCACGGCAAGGACAAGAAAGGTCTGAACAAAAACGGCGCCGGTGCATTCTGTCATTTCTCCATCCATGCGGATGATGTTGCGGGTGTATATCTCTGGGTTGTAGACGGAGAGATCATATACATAGGCGAAACCGTAAAACTCCGGCAGAGGTTCAATAGCGGCTACGGAGAGATTCGTCCCGTGAACTGTTACGTCGGCGGCCAGTCCACCAACTGCAAGATGAACAAGGTGGTCAGAACGCTGTTCCTGGAAGGGAAGCGTGTGCTGCTGTACTTTTTTCAGACGAATGAAAATAAGCGGGTTGAGCTGGAACTTTTGCGGCAGATCAGGACCAGGTACAACGTGAAGGACAATCAGTGACGGCAGAGATTCCGGTGCTGTCAGTTCGGAAATTAGGAAAACTTCTCAGGAGATTAGGTCCCGGGCCATATTAAGCGGCTGACATGAATATTTCTTAAGGTTTTGGAGAGTTTGTCCGGTGGTTTGCCGTCGAAAGATTGCGCATATCAGAGAGTCTGCAGATTTTGCCGTGTGTAGGGAAAATCATATGAAACTGTAATATGTGTAGTATGATGATGTTTTAAGACTGTTTTAGTCAGTCCGTCGAAGATGAGATCCTGCGATGATATCCTAGCGGTATTGCGGTGATCCTGCCGTGATGTCCCGGAGGCATTGCGGTGATCTTGCGGCGATACTCCAGCGGTGTTGCGGTGATGCCCGGTAGTATTGCGGTGATGTTGCGGTGATACCCGGTAATATTGCGGTGATGCTACGGCAGTCTAGCGGTGATCTTGCGGTGATACCTCGGTGGGTATTGCGGTGATTCTTCAGAAGTTTCTGCGAAGTTATTCCGAGATTCCTTCGCATTCCTACAGCCGGTCTGATGTTCATCATTCAGTACAGTCGTACCCATTCACATATGTAGTTGTTAATAAAGGAGTTTAAATATGGGTGATGCTATTGTAAAGTTAAAAACGATAGCCGATCTTCAGAATGAAAATGCTCGATTTTTTATAGACGCTTATCAACGAGGGTATCGCTGGACCGAAAATGAAGTTCGAGATCTTCTTGATGATATTAGAGAATTTTCTCATTTGAACACGGATGACGGCAAATTTTATTGTTTACAACCTATTATAGTAACACTTGCTGACGACGGAGTTTCTTGGAAAATTATTGATGGACAACAGAGACTAACTACTCTTTATCTCATATATTCATTTTATTATGTAGTGAACACATTTGCACGCGAACCAATGCCTTTTGAGCTATCCTATAATAACAAGCCTAAATTGCAAGAGTGCATAAAAGCGTTTGCTGATAATGAGTACGCAACTATAGAAAAAGTACATCAGAATATGTCTGATTTCGAAGATGATATCGATTGTCACTATGTTCTAGAAGCATACAAATGTATCTGTAATTATTTTAATAAACTTCGAAGTGATCGTAATATCAGCCGTGATATCACGCGTATGAAAGATACGTTTGACTCTGGGATAAAAATAATTTGGTATGAACTTACTAATTGTTCGTTAAATACAGAAGTGTCAATCTTTTCAAAGATAAACATGGGAAAGATTGCGCTTACAAATGCTGAATTAATAAAAGCCCTCTTGCTTAAAAATGATGATGTCAAAAATGATGACAGCAATATAAATCAGCTTGCTCCTATTCAAATGAATATTGCAGTCAAGTGGGACGAAATTGAGGCTAATCTTTCTGAAAAGGAATTTTGGAATTTCCTTGTAAACGAGAAATCTAATGATTCTTCCTATGCAACAAGAATTGATTTTATATTTCATGTTATGGCCAGAGATTTAAATGACGGAATTCTTAAGGATGCGACAAATGAATATGAATCTGAAGAACCATATACAGTTTTTGAGGCTGTAAATAAAGACAAGTTTTCGTTTTACGTGTTTAGTAATTACGTACGTCTCCTCCAAAAGCATCCAGAAAAAATCCCTAACAGCAACCAGCATTACATTGAACTTATTAGGGAGGGT
>JAEEGK010031694.1_pt1 | contig 10403 bp, 3 predicted proteins | sample 8958771 | NCBI WGS metagenome assembly JAEEGK01 (sample SAMN16246547, study PRJNA631951) | gut metagenome | biome: gut microbiome; feature: rumen; material: SC-attached | host: Bos | place: Iran: Karaj | collected 2018-10 | reverse complement strand
GAGGGTGCTACGGCAACACTCACAGACGTGGCCATTACGGGCAATCAGGCCAAGTCGAAAGGTGGCGGCGGTATCTGCAACTACGGCACGCTGACGCTGGACGGCTGTACCATCACCGGCAACACCTGCGGAAAGAACGGCGGCGGCATTTATAATTTCAGCACAGCCACGCTGAACATGAAGGGAAAAATGACCATAACCGACAACATAGGAAAAGAAGGCTTGACCCACAATGTCTTCCTGAAAGAGAATGCGGTCATCACCGTCACCGGCGCACTGACAGACAGCAAAATAGGTATTACGCTGGAAGACGAAACAGGAACGTTCACCAGCGGCTACAAGGCCAACAACAGCGGTGTTGACCCCGCAACAATCTTCACGTCTGACCTAACAGGCGTAATGGCTGTCAGCCCCGATGACAACAGCGAGGCGCAGCTAAGCAATTCCCTCCCCGACGGCGATGTCTATTACATCGAGCGCTCGTGGGACGAAGCAAGCAAGTCCGTCAAGGCAGAAATCAAAGTTCTGATTAAGAACAACTACTATGTGCTGGAGAGCGACGATCAAGCTAAGATCGGTGCTGGTTACTTTGTGGTCAAGGGTGATGTGAATATCAACAAGATTCAGTGTGCAGAAGGAGGCCAGCACCACCTCATCCTTTGCGACGGTGCCAAACTTACGACGGGATTCGTGGGCGTGGAGGATGATAATGAACTGTATATCTATGGCCAGTCAAACGATAATGGCCGACTGGTGGTTGAAAATGGGGCCAATGCAGGCATTGGCAGCGAAGAGGGTAAAAACACCGGCACCATTGTCATCCACGGTGGTAATATCAACGCCACCGGAGGTAGTAGTGCGGCAGGCATCGGTGGCGGAGACCTGGCCCATGGCGGTACCATCACCATCTATGGCGGCAGTATCGAGGCACATGGTGGTAATGATGGAGGCGCCGGCATCGGTGGCGGGAACTTCCACGAAAATAGTGGTGGCGATCTTCCAGAACTCACCCGTACAGGTAATCTTCAATCGGGTGATGGCTGTACCATCACCATCTATGGCGGCACCGTTAATGCCCACGGTGGCAGCCAGGGCGCCGGCATCGGTGGTGGCAAGAGTGGCGACGGTGCAGACGTCACCATCAATGGCGGCATCGTGAATGCATGGGGTGGATATAGTGGTGCAGGCATCGGCACTGGCGAGAATCTGGATGATGGAATCGATTATACAGGTAAACTCACCGTGAACGGCGGCGAGGTGTATGCCTACGGTGGCAATGACGGTGCCGGCATTGGCGGCGGATGGAATGCCAGTGGTTCCGATGTTACCATCAACGGCGGCATTGTCTATGCCAAGGGCGACGGCAACGGTGCCGGCATCGGCAGCGGTAGTGAAGATATTTTCAGCGGTGGTCGCAATGGCGGAAATTTGACTGTGACTGGCGGTCGCGTGGAAGCATACGGCGGTGAAGATGCTGCCGGCATCGGCGGCGGCGAGGATGCTGACGGCGGCACTGTCAACATCTCAGGCGGTTACGTCTATGCCAAGGGCAGCTACGGCGGCGCAGGCATCGGCGGCGGCGAAGAAGGCGATGGCGGTAATGTGACCATCACGGGCGGTACCGTTCATGCCTCGGCCGGCAGCGGTGATACTGGCAACAGGGCCATAGGTCCGGGCTATGGAAGTGACGCTTACGGTTCGCTGACCATCGGCGACCTGATGATGGTACGTGCCGAGCGCATAGCCGATGCTGTAGAACGCCATGACATGTGCTGGTATCGCACGGATGTCCACGTGGAGCTTTGCACCCATCCAGGCTATACGGCAGATACTTGCCCGTATCATAAACATTAGGTTAAAATGTTAAAAGGTTAAAATGTTAAATAACAAAACTATATGAAAACGAAAAAGACTTTGGCTATATTCGCCATGTTGGCCACCGTCATGATGGCTGCCATGTTTACAGCTTGTAGTAATGATGACAATCCGGTAAACAACAATCCGCTCGATGATGAGGATGCCATACTGGTGACGAATGACCAGGAACTGCGCAACGCCATCAAGGACGGTGCAAGCATCAAGCTGGCTAACGACATCCAACTTAGCAACAGTACGCTGAGTATCGAAAGCGGCACAACGGTGACCATCAACCTTGGCGGTTACACGCTTGACCGCAAGCTGACGGAGCGCGGTGAAGGCGGCGGTCAGGTTATCACAATACGTGAAGGTGCGACACTGAACCTCAGCAACGGTACGCTGAAAGGCGGCTGGGGCGGCAACGCCGGCGGTATCGCCAACGAGGGCGGTACGGCTAACCTGACGGACGTCACCATCACCGGCTGTACGGGCGACGACAAGGGCGGCGCCATCTGCAACCTAAGCGGCGGCATGCTGACGATGAAGGGCGGTGCTCTTACGGGCAACACGAGTTTCGATAAAGATGATCCAACAGGTGGCGGCGGTATATTCAACGCCGAGGGTGCTACGGCAACCCTCACAGACGTGACCATTACGGGCAATCAGGCCAAGTCGAAAGGTGGCGGCGGTATCTGCAACTACGGCACGCTGACGCTGGACGGCTGTACCATCACCGGCAACACCTGCGAAAAGAACGGCGGCGGCATTTATAATTTCAGCACTGCCACGCTGAACATGAAAGGAAAAATGACCATAACCGACAACATAGGAAAAGAAGGCTTGACCCACAATGTCTTCCTGAAAGAGAATGCGGTCATCACCGTCAGCGGTGCACTGACAGACAGTAAAATAGGTATTACGTTGGAAGACGAAACAGGAACGTTCACCAGCGGCTACAAAGAAAAGAACAGCGATGTTGACCCCGCAACAATCTTCACGTCTGACCTAACAGGCGTAATGGCTGTCAGCCCCGATGACAACAACGAGGCGCAGCTAAGCAATTCCCTCCCCGACGGCGACGTCTATTATATCGAGCGCTCGTGGGACGACGCAAGCCAGACCGTCAAGGCAGAAATCAAGATACTGGCAAGCGGCAGTTACACCACGCTGACCGGCGGCGATGATATCACTATTCAGCCCGGCTACTATGTTGTCAAGAGCAATATCGAGCACGACGACATCGACTTGGTCGGCGATGGTGTACACCATCTTATCCTCTGCGACGGCGCTCAAGTAGAGGCCGACATCGTCCATGTAGCTCCCGGGCACACGCTCCATATCTATGGCCAGGCAGCCAATTCCGGCAAATTGTATATTCCAATGGGAAATGATGATGAATTTGAAAAAGAATCGGGCATCGGTGGCAGAAACGCAGAAGCCTGTGGCAACGTTATCATCCACGGAGGCGATATCCACGCCGAGGGTAAAGACTTAGGAGGTGCCGGCATCGGTGGTGGCCAAAATGGCAATGGTGGCAACGTCACTATCTATGGTGGCAATGTCTTTGCTCAAGGAGGAGGTGGCGATGATATATGCGGTGCGGGCATTGGCGGCGGAAACGCAGCCAATGGCGGAACTGTCACCATCTATGGCGGCACCATCAAAGCCGACGGATATAAGGGTGGCGCCGGCATCGGTAGCGGCAACAACGACAGTCATCATGGTGGCACTGGTCCGCTTAGTGGTGAGCGTTCCCCCATTACTGGTGGCACTGTCATCATCTATGGCGGTTACGTGGAAGCTTACGGCACTGATGGTGGTGCCGGCATCGGCGGCGGCAACAATGGTGGCGGTGCCGACGTCACCATCAACGGCGGCATCGTGAAAGCAAATGGTGGATCTAGTGGCGCAGGTATCGGTACCGGCATACAAGGAGGAAGTGATGCAGTCCATTATACTGGTAAACTCACCGTGAACGGCGGCGAGGTGTATGCCTATGGCGGCGATGACGCTGCCGGCATTGGCGGCGGCGATGATGTCAGTGGTTCCGATGTCACCATCAACGGTGGCTACGTTTATGCCAAGGGCAACGGCAATGGAGCCGGCATCGGCAGTGGTTGTGAAAGCCTCTGGGAAGGTGGCGTACAAGGTGGCTCACTCACGGTCACTGGCGGTCGCGTCGAGGCCTATGGCGGTGAAGATGCTGCCGGCATCGGAGGCGGCGAGGACGCTGACTGTGGCACCATCAACATCAGCGGCGGCTACGTCTATGCCAAGGGCAGCTACGGCGGCGCAGGCATCGGCGGCGGTGAAGAAGGCGATGGCGGCAATGTGACTATAACAGGCGGCACCGTCCACGCTTCTGCTGGATCAGGTGATACCGGAAACAGAGCCATCGGTCCGGGCTATGGCGATGACGTTTACGGCTCGCTGACCGTCGGTGACCTGATGATGGTACGTGCCGAGCGTATCTTCACAGAGCCCGAGCGTGTGAACGGCTGCTGGTATCGTACCGATGTCCACGTTGAGCCTTGCACCCACCCAGGCTATACGGCAGATACATGCCCTTATCACAAACATTAGTTGAGAGTCAGTTTTTGAATTAACAAGTTAACGAGTGGGTTATTTCGCTAACCGATAACCCCTAACCACACAAAAATATGAGAACAAGACTATTTACATTACTGGCAGCAACGATATGTGCTACAGCAACATGGGCGCAGACTAACGTCGGCAACGACACAGAATTACGTAATGCCATCACCAACGGTGCGAACATCAAGGTGACGGCGGACATCGAGCTCAGCAACAAGACGCTGAGCATCCCAGAAGGTACGACTGTAACCATCGACCTCGGTGGCCACACGCTGGACCGCAAACTGACAAAGCGCGGCGAGGGCGGCGGTCAGGTCATTACGGTTCGTAGTGGTGCAACGCTCAACCTCAGTAACGGTACGCTGAAAGGCGGCTGGGGCGGCAACGCCGGCGGTATCGTCAACGAAGGCGGCAACGTGACGCTGACGGACGTCACCATCACTGGCTGCACGGGCGACGACAAGGGCGGCGCCATCTGCAACCTAAGCGGCGGCAAGCTGATGATGACGGGCGGCTCCATTACGGGCAATACGAGTTTCGATAAAGATGATCCAACAGGTGGTGGCGGTCTGTTCAACGCCGAGGGTGCTACAGCGACGCTTACCGGCGTGACCATCACGGGCAATACGGCCAAGGTGAAAGGTGGTGGTGGCATCTGTAACTACGGCACGCTGACACTCGACGGCTGTACCATCACCGGCAACACCTGTGGAAAGAACGGCGGCGGCATTTATAATTACAGCACTGCAACGCTGAACATGCAGGGCGCTATAACCGTCACTGGCAACACCACTGATGGCGGAGTAACGAATAATCTGTTCCTGAAGACCAATGCTATCATCAATGTCACCAATGCGCTGACGGGTAGCAACGTCGGCATCATCATGGAAACGCCTGGCGTCTTCACCAGCGGCTATTCCACCTATCACAGCGGCACGGACCCAGCCACTATCTTCAAGGACGACCTTGATGGCGTCATGGCCGTCAGCCTCGTCGATAACGAAGCACAACTGGCCAGTGCCCTCCCCGAAGGCTCTGCCTATTACATCGAGCGCAGCTGGGACAAGCCGAACAACGTTGTCAAGACGGAAATCAAGACGCTGGAAAGCGGCAGCTATACCCTCCTGACCGGCGGGGATGATATAAATCTGTCTCCCGGATACTATGTGGTCAAGGGAAATGTCAGATACTTTGACATCAACTTGGTCAACGGCGGCGACCACCACATCATACTCTGCGACGGTGCCAGGTTACAAGCAGGATTCATCAAGGTGGAAGGCGCCAATACGCTCCACATCTATGGCCAGACCAACGATTCCGGCAAACTGTACGCCGCTGAGGGTTACGGAAAACACGCTGCCATCGGTGGTGGCGATCGGGCAACCAACGGTCCCATCTTCATCCACGGAGGCGACATCTTCGCCCAAGGCTGTCCTGGCTGCTCGGGTATTGGCGGCGGCTATCTGGCAAGTGGCGGCGACATCACCATCTATGGCGGAAAGACTGAAGCCGTGGGCGGCAGAGCACGTGATGACAGCAATAGCGGTGACGATTATGACTACGGTGGCGGTGCCGGCATCGGTGGCGGCTGGAATGGCAACGGCGGCAAAACCACCATCTATGGCGGCAATGTCCAAGGCAAGGGCACCGGCAACGGCGCTGGCATCGGCGGCGGTGGCAAAGCCTGGGATACTCATCGTTTGGATGGCGGAACGATTGAAGTCTGGGGCGGCATTGTGAAAGGCTACGGCGGCGATGAAGCAGCCGGCATCGGCGGCGGCTACTATAGTGAAGGCGCTCACCTCACCGTCAGAGGTGGAGAAGTCTATGGTTATGGCGGCGATCGCGGTGCCGGCATCGGAGGCGGCAGGAATGGCAGCGGTGTTGAGTTCTTCGTCAATGGAGGCTATGTTTACGCTCGGGGCGGTATCTACGCTGCAGGTGTCGGCAGTGGATGCGAGGCCTCGTTCGGTGATGGCCAAGCTGGTGGAATCATTACTATCAGCGGCGGAAAAGTAGAAGCCTACGGCGGCATCGACGGAGCGGGTATCGGTGGCGGCGAAGATGCCGACGGCGGAGAGGTCACCATCAGCGGTGGTTATGTCATAGCCCAGGGTGCCGAAGGAGGTGCCGGCATCGGCGGCGGCGAAGACGGTGACGGCGCTAATGTGACCATCATCGGCGGCACGATCATTGCCAGGGGCGGACGCAACCAGACCGGTTACCGTGCCATCGGCCCGGGTGAAGGAAGCGACAACTACGGCTCACTTAAACTGAACGATCCCTTGATGGTAAGCTCCGAGCGTATGGCTACTGCAGGAGAACGTAAAAATATGTGCTGGTATCGCGCGCAGGTTCGCGTTGAGGATTGCACCCACAAAGACCCCACCTACACCGTGACCGGAAACGGACTAAGCGACACACATACCGCACATTGCAAGTACTGCCTCACGGAGTTCAATGCCGAGCAGCATAACTTTGTGAACGAGGTCTGCACGGTATGCGGCATCGAGGAAAACACCACAGTCCATACCATCAAGGTCTATCTGCCCGCAGTAACCGGTTATGCTGAACCGATAGAATATAAGTTCCTCCACGGTGCTAAATTCAACTTGCCGACACCACCCGAAACACCCGAAATGTACATTCCCCAAAACATGGCATTTGCTGCATGGGTGGAGGGCAATACACCTTCGTACGGCGGCATCAAAGTCAGGGATAACGATAATCTCCTGTATGCCGGCACTGATTATATCGTCGAGCGCGACACCAACCTCATTGCCCGCTATAATGAGATTTGGATTACCTTGCACAACGATAAGCACAACGGCGAAAACCTCGCGATTTACAACGGCAAGCTGGCCAGGGAAGTCGTTCTGTCAGGGCGTACATTATATAGGGATGGACGGTGGAACACGCTGTGCCTGCCGTTCGACTTGGATGCCAACGAATTAAAAAACTACTACGACAGCCCGATGGTAAAGACCCTCGGCTCTTCATCCTACGACAGCTCCACTGGCACGCTGACGCTCAACTTCGAGGATGTTACCGACATCGAGGCAGGCAAACCCTATATCGTAAAGTGGGCGAGACACATGGATGACCTCATCGACCCCGTATTCATGTATGTTACCATCTCCACCAGGCTCTACCCTGTGACGACGACCGCCGCCGAAGGTATAACGGTTACCTTCGCCGGAGCCTTCTCGCCCATGTTTATTCGCCAGGAGAACAAGAGCCTGCTCTATCTTGAAGATAACAATAAGCTCTTCTATCCCGATGGTGAGACGACCCTTGGCTCTTGCCGTGCCCACTTCCGCCTGACGGGCTTCGAGGCCAGCGGTGCTCCAGTCACCAACGTAAAGACGAATTTAGGCAATGATTTCGGGACAGGAATAAGCCTCACCCCCGACCTCTCTCCGAGGAGAGGCGAGCAAGATGACGCTGTGTACAACCTCAGCGGTCAAAGACTCAGCAAGCCGCAGAAGGGAGTCAACATAGTTAATGGAAGAAAAGTTTTATATTAGACTTTAGACGCTAGACTTTAGACATTAGCTCCCTCTCCTCGGTGTCCGGGTTGGGGGTGAGGCTGATAAACCAATATACAATTATACAATATGAAAACAAACAAAATTTTTTCTCTGCTGGCCGCTATCATGATGGCTGCCACATTTACCGCTTGTAGTAACGACGACAATCCTGTGCAGTTCGGGCAGTCCGATAAGCAAGTTATTGACCTCTCGAAGTTGACCGGCGACTACAAGGCTCAGAACACCGACGTGCTGACGGGTACGCTCCAGGCGAACGTGAAGATTACGATTGCCGACAGTGCTACCGTAACGCTTGACGGCGTGACCATCAAGGGTGAAAGTAACAATAGTTACGATTGGGCAGGCCTCACCTGCGCCGGCAGTGCCACCCTCATTCTGCAGGATGGCAGGGAGAATGTGGTGAAGGGATTCCGTAAAACACGGCCCGGCATCTATGTGCCCTCAGGCTCCACGCTCACCATCAAGGGCAATGGTACGCTCACCGCCAGCAGCAACGGCCTCGGCGCGGGCATCGGTGGCGGCGATAAAATAAGCTGCGGCAACATTATCATTGCGGGTGGCACCATCACTGCCTCGGGCGGTAATGGTAGTGCCGGCATCGGTGGCGGTACAGGAGCCTATGATAGCAACACTTGCGGCGCTATCACCATCAGTGGTGGTACCGTCACTGCTACGGGCGGCGAGAATGCCCCGGGCATCGGTGGCGGTTATTCCTCAGGTGCTGAAGCAATCTGTGGCGACATCACCATCACGGGCGGCACCGTTGCTGCCAAGGGTGGCAAATATGCTGCCGGCATTGGTAGCGGTTATGCATACGGTAAATTGGCGAGCTGTGGTAACATCCTCATCAGCGGCGGCACCGTCGAGGCTGAGGGCAGCGATTGTTCAGCCGGCATTGGTGGCGGTGCAGGATTAGATACGGGCATGGGGTATAAGTATGAATCGCAGTGCGGTACCATCACCATCGAGAATACCGTCACCAGCGTGAAAGCCATAAAGGGCTCTGGTGCTACCAACAGCATCGGTGCAGGCAACTATACCGGCGCCAGCAGTGGCCTCTGCATCTGCGGCACGGTGACTGTCGGTGGCGTGGAGGGCGCTGTCACCACCAGCCCTTACACCTATCAGCCATGACACTCTTACCCCAAGAACTCCCTCCCTCGGCAAGGCCGGGGAGGGTCTTCTAACCACTAACCACTAAACGAAGTTGACGTTGACGTTGACGTTGACGTTCCAGCCGTCGGCTGGACTATCAATCTTGTCTGAAAATGTTTCAATTTCGTCTGAAGCCTTTAAATCTTGTCTGAAAACCTTGCAATCTTGTCTGAAAACCTTTAAATCTTGTCTGAAATCTGAAAAAAGTGTCTGTTCCGATGTGGTGCAGACATTTTTTTTCTGTATTTTTGCAAAAATAAATACCGAAAACGAAAAACAAAATAACTGATAACATGAATAAACTATTCACATTTTTTGCAGCGTTGATATGCGCTACGACAATGACCTTTGCCCAGACGTTCCTGGGCAGCGGCAACAGTGCTGACCCCTACCTCCTGAAGTCGAGCAACGAGTGGGAGGCGCTGGCTAAACAAGTGGCCGAGGGTAAGAATTTCCAGAACCAGTTCTTCAGGCTGTCGGCCGACATCGACACCAAGGGTATTCAGGTGGGTTCGGTGGAGAGGCCATTCTGCGGCACGTTCGACGGTAACAACCACACGCTGAAGTTTACCGTAGGAGAAGGCGGTGGCGACAACATTGCCAAGGAGGCCAGTGCACCCTTCGGCTGTCTACGCGGAGCCATCGTGCGCCACGTCAAGACCACTGGTGCCATCTGGAGCAGCAACAAACTGAACGGTGCCATTGCCACCGTCATTGACGGCGCAGGCGACACCCGCGGCACGAAGATTATCGACTGTCGCTCAGACGTCGATTTCTGGATAACCTATAAGAACGGGCTGACCTCTGGTGGTCTCGTGGGCAAGGTGAACAGTAATGTCACCGTGGCACCTGTCTTTGAGAAGTGCGCCTTCACTGGTCATTTCAGAGGCTGGGGAACGCAATGGGGCGGCTTGGTAGGCTGGAGCGATACCGACATCACGTTCAAGGACTGTATGTTCGACCCAGCAAATGTCGAGAGCGGCCTCGAGAGCGGCAGCGCCACCTTCGTGCGTCTGGCCAAGAACGCCAAGGCAACCTTCGAGGACTGCTACTGCACCCGCTATCTGGAGATCCAGCAGGGTACCTGCGTATTTAATAAGGTGAACATTCCTGAGGGTTGCAGCTACCAGATGGTGGAGGAGCCCTTTGCGCAGTTTGACGGCAAGCCGTACTGGAAGAGCGGCGACCACGTGAAGCTGAGTGTGCCGGAGGGTACTAAATTCGACCACTGGACTGCCAACAGAG
>JAEEGK010031690.1_pt1 | contig 10404 bp, 7 predicted proteins | sample 8958771 | NCBI WGS metagenome assembly JAEEGK01 (sample SAMN16246547, study PRJNA631951) | gut metagenome | biome: gut microbiome; feature: rumen; material: SC-attached | host: Bos | place: Iran: Karaj | collected 2018-10 | reverse complement strand
CATAGAATTCGCCGACGGTATTACTGCGCTGCTTGGACCAAACGGCTGCGGCAAGAGTAATGTCGACGATGCCGTAAAATGGGTTCTTGGTGAGCAGGGCGCGAAGAACATGCGTGCGGAAAAAATGGAAGACGTTATTTTCAACGGCACGATGACTCGGAAACCTTTGAATGTTGCGGAAGTAACGCTTACAATTTCTAACGAGCAGGGGCTTTTGCCGCTCGATTTGAGCGAAATCACTATAAAACGAAGGCTTTTTAGGTCTGGTGAGGGCGAATACTGGATTAATGGCACTCAGGCAAAGCTCAAGGACGTTAGGGAGCTTTTCTGGGATACTGGTGTCGGTAAGGCGGCTTATTCCGTTATGGAGCAGGGCAAAATCGACCAGATTCTTTCCAGCAAGCCGGAAGACCGCCGTTATATCTTTGAGGAAGCCGCAGGAATCACGCGTTTCAAGGTGCGCCGTGCGGAAGCAGAGCGCAAACTCGAGCGGACTCAGGAAAACATGCGCCAGGTAGAAGGCATCCTTGGCGAAGTTAAGCGTTCCTACGATGCCCTTAAAGTACAGGCGGAACAGACAATTCATTTCCGCGAGCTTAAGGAAAAGATTTTTAACCTTGAGCTTGATATCCAGCTTTTGCGCCTTAAAACCTTCGTTCAGAACAAAGAAAACAGAACTTACGATATTCAGAAAGCCGAAAAAGAGCGAGATGCCGTACGTGCTGAGATAAACGAGATAAACAGCCGTCTTGAACAGCATCTTGATGAAGTTAACGAGATGGAAGAGAAAATAAACTCTCTTCAAAAAGAAATATATGGTCTTGCGTTCGAAAAAAACGGCAAAGAAAGCCAGATCAAGCTTCTTAACGAGCGAGAAGGCGAGCTTAAACAGAAAATAAATCAGCTTGAAGGCAGAAAAGTCACAATTGAAGATAGCATAGAGACTCTTAAGGAAGATGCGGACAGCCAGGAAGCAACGCTTCATGATTTGAACAAGCGCCTTTCGGAAATCGCCAAGAATATTACGTCTTTTGAGGACAACATCAAAATCGCGAGTAACCGCATAAGCGACAACGATATGCTTAGTGCGGAGTACGAAAAGCAGATTTCCGAGCTTGACGTTGAGCGTGGAAAGCTTAAGTCAGAGCTTGAGGAAATAACTGATGATATTGTGACTCAGCTTGATTCTAAGCTTCGTGACGCAGGATATTCATCAGCTGCCCGCCAAAAAGCACAGGAAGGCGTAGAGTATGTCATTGGTCAGATTCGTGTTCTTGTCGCTGGCCGAAAAAGCATATTCGAAGATTTTTCAAAACTTCATGAACCTGTTGATAGCGATGTGCAGAAATTTGGCGCGAATGCGGTGTCTTCTTTTACTGAACTCGAAAAGCTTATTCAGGAGCTTGAGACTGTTTTCAAGGGATATACGGCTACAACGCCTCAGTTTATTGACGAATTCCTTTCACCAGAAGGAATTATCACAAAGAAGCGCGGCATAGACAGAAGAATCGATGATAACCGTGCCCAAGTCCAAGAAAAACGCGATAAAATTCAGTCGTTAAAAAGCGATACGACAGATCTTGTTAAAAAAATTGACGAATATCGCGCAACTTTGGAGAATATGCGCATAAATCAGGCGCAGATGAAAACTCAGGTTTCTGCGGCTGAGGAACAGATGCGCCTTTTGCGACGGCAGCTTTCAACCCAAGAAGCCGCGCTCCATGACCTTGAAAACGAGATATACGAGGAAAGCCGCCGTTACGATGAGCTTAAAGAGCAGATCCTTGAGCTTGAAGGTGAGATAGCTTCGATTGATAGAAAAGGTGAGAAGCTTACTCAAGAGCTTGTTAATCTTGAGCAGACCGTAAAGGAACGCAATTCCGATGTAATAGAGAAAAAAGAAGCTTTGCAGGCAAAAAGAGACGCTATGGCTTCTTTCCAGGCTCAGATAGAAAAATACAATCTTGAGCTTGCTACTGCTGACACTGAGATTCGCGCTACAAAAGAAAACTTCCGTGAGACTCATTCGCGCGACCTTATGGAGTTTGCGGACAGGATGGATTCGATAACCGCCGCTCCCGGCACATTGAGATACCAGCTTTCAACAGCGAAGTCAGAGATGACTGAAGTTGGCTCCGTAAATCTTATGGCTCCTGAAGAGTTCGCCGAGGCAAAAGAACGCTACGACTTCCTTTCAACGCAACTTTCCGACTTGCAGAAAGCGTGCGACGACCTTGTCCGCATAACGGAAGAAATCCGTGCGGAATCAACGGAGCAGTTCCTAGCCACATATAACAAGATAAAGAAAAACTTCCACAATATGTTCAGGCGGCTTTTCGGCGGCGGACGCGCAGAGCTCCGCTTAGTTGATCCGCAGAACGTACTTGAATCTGGTATTGAGATTTTCGCGCAGCCACCGGGAAAGAAACTTGAGAATATCGCGCTTCTTTCTGGCGGTGAAAAGACAATGACTGCAGTTTCTTTGCTTTTCGCGACATATATGGTTCGTCCGTCGCCGTTCTGTCTTCTTGACGAGATAGATGCAGCGCTTGACGAGCAGAACGTACTGCGCTTTGTTCAGACTCTCCGTGAGTTCGGTAATGTAAGCCAGTATATCGTTATTACTCACAACAAAAAGACTGTTGCCGGAGCAAGCACGATGCTCGGTGTTACAATGGAAGAATCAGGCGTAAGTAAAGTAATTACGATTAAGCTTGAGGAGAACGGAAAGATTATTCTGCCAGAACCGGAGCCGTTTGAGGAAGAAGATGTTCCACCGGAGACAGACGTTTACATTCCGCCGCACCCACCGAAACGGAATGTCGGAAACCTTACGCGCGGTCTTATAGTTGAAACGGCGCAGAAAGTTGAACAAACGCAGAATGCGTCTGATACGCCGGACTCGAATGGTGCGCAGGATGCCGGGCAGATGACGGAATCCGGTTCAGGAGACAATACTCAAGATGAATGAGAAACTGCAAGCTATTATCGACAAGATAAAAGAGATTTTCGATAAATGTGTAAGCTTTGTCTCTGATCAGTGGGAAAACAACAGAACATTGTTTCTTGCTGTTTGCGCCTTGATTATTTGTATCCCTTTAATACTTATAGTTGTTATAGGAATGGGAAACTCTAAAACGGAAACGGTTGTTAAGAGTGTTACAATAGATGATTATATTTATCTTCCCGAAGAACCCGGGCTTGGTAAGGACTACATTTTGTCCAGAAACCCACAGTCGGTTTGGAGCGAGGAAGAGGCTAAACGGTGGTTCGTAGAGCCTGATGGAAAAATGATGGATGATATGCGAGCCGTTAATGACAAACTGATAAATGAGTTACTGGAGGCAGTACCTTGAAAAATCTTCTGAAAAAAGTATTGATGCTATTTTGCATTTTTTGTCTGACAAATACAGTTTTCGCACAATCTGAATATGACTTTGAAGACGATTCAGAAGATGATTTTTTTGAATTCGTCGTTGTGGAAGAACCAGAACCTGAAGAGGAAGATACTGAAGTTCTGCCGACAGAAGAGGACTTGTCTGTAGAAGATTCATCAGAGGCACTTTCTGATACGGAAGAAGAGTCGATAGAGCCTGTTTCTGATAGTGAGGCTGTCGTTTCTGAACAGGTTGATGAAACAGAAGAGCTTCAAACGCAGTCAGAATCATCTGTAGAAGAAACTGTAGTATCTGACATTTCAGAAGGAGAGGCGGCTCAGGCTACTTCGTCCGTTTCTGATATTTCAGCTCTTCCTGCCGTTTCTACGGCTTCTGTTGAAGAAATAAAAGGTAGCTCAGTGAACGCAAATACTACAGATATAACTGAAAATCCAGTAATTACTGAAACTGTAGCTACAACGTCCGAAGACAATGCAGACGGCATATCCGCGGTTACAGACGAGACGGACGAAGCAGAACAAGAAGAAGTCGAAGAAGAAGCTCCGGTAGACGAAAAAGCTCCGTCCAGAGCCGTCACCATTAAAAAGAAACAGTACCTTGATGTAACGTATCCAGGAGAAGGCTGGCTTTATATGGGAGATGAGAACAATTCAAAGGCTCTTTCATTCAAAGGACGCGAGCAAAAAGGAAACACAACTCTTCTAAAATTTTATGCTGACCGTTCAGGTGAAGCTTTACTTCATTTTTGCAAGCAGGATGTTCTGATGGATACGTACATCCACGATTATCTTCTTGTAACGGTTGAAAAAACAAGCGGAAACAAACAGCATATTAACGCGCCTGAATACATCCCGCCGGTTGTCGCAAGCGAAGATGAAGAAGAAGAAACAGAGCTTGCACTAATCACAGATATTGAAGAAACAGAAATTACAGAAGAAGAGAGTAAAGAAGAAGAAACTGTAGAAGAAGAAACTGTAGAAGAAGAAATAATTATTCCTAGCGGATTTTCGCTTGCGGACGAACCGGACGTTATCTTCTCGTTCGGTGACGGCATCGATTTCTTTGGTGACAATTCTGATGACGAATACTATCAGCAGCTGATTGACGAAGCAAATGACGCTTTCTTCTCCGGAAGAGGGCAGGAAGCTGTTGAAAAAGCTCAGATCGTAATTGATGACGGAAGCTATTTCTCTGATGAGGCTTATTATATTCAGGCTCAAGTATACGAAACTAATCAGGATATGCTTGATGTAAACAAAGCCTACGAATTGTACAAGACAATCGTTGACTATTATCCTGAAAGTTCATACTGGTCTAAAGCTTCTAAGCGCGTAACGTATTTGGACAGATATTATTTCCAGATCAGATAATTGTAAGAATGCTTGCCGCTATTGTTTTAATGATTCAAGTGCGGCAATAAAAAAAACGGCTTATGAAATACTGCTTTCGTAGTAATTCATAAGCCGTTTTTTCTTGTAAACGAATATGTTTATTCGCCGTCGATAGCAACGCCGTGGCGTTTAAGCTGGAAACGCTTAAGCATAGCAACGCCATTTCTCTTGTCATTGTATACGAAACCGCCGTTCCAGTATTCCAATGCAGCAAAAAGCGCGTTTCCGCCGTCATGATCATCACTCTTGTTTGTTCTGAATGATACGAAATCAGCAAGCTGCTCAAAATTCTGTGTATGAAGGCATTCAAGTCTCTTTCTGTTGAATTCATTCCATTTCTCAAGATCTTTGAAACCTTCACCTTCATCTTCTACGATAAGGTGCGCATGTGTCGGGCTGAAAGAATACCAAACGCGTACTTTCTTGTTTGTATCGCACTCATTTCCATGCTTTACAGCGTTCTTTATAACCTCACTGATCTGCTGTTCAAGAAGGTTAATCTCTTTGATTTCCAATGGTGCAGACTGAACAATAAGAAGCGTAAAATATCTTATCTGACGGAAGTCTGATGGAAACTCCTTGAACAACATGCTCGTTTTATCAAAAAGCGGGTCACTGCCGTCAGACCGTAATTCTTTAATTTCATTCATAAAAAAAGTTCCTTATCTTAGAAAAATGATAAACCTCAAGCCGAATAATTAGTTAGCAATTTTCATCAGAGCTTCTTCTACGCTGTTAGCGATAGGGAAGTAGCCCATCAGTTTCGTCAGCTCTATAACTTTCTTTACTGAACCATGAATGTTAGCTATAGAAAGCTTAAGATTCATCTTCTTGATTGTAGAGCAGATGTAAATAAGAGCACCGATTCCGGATGAGTCGATATAATCGACCTGCTCAAGATTTATAATGAAACTGCGGACGTTTTTCTCCAGCATTTTCATAACTAACTCTTTCAGCTTATATGAATTGTACAAATCCATCTCACCGTTAACGTCGATGATATAGATTTCTCCGTTCTTACGGATTTTCAGCTCCATATAAAATCTCCTTATAATACCTTTATTATCAGCAGAGTCTGATCATCATGCTGCCGGGTTGTGCCCGTAAAACTCTTTATATCAGCCTTGACAAGGCTTGCTATCTCTTTACTGGAAAGCTTGTTGTTGCTTCTAATCGTATCAATAAGCTTATCAGTAGTGTATTGGTTTCCGTTGCCGTTTACTGCTTCTACTATACCGTCTGTATAGAGCGCAATGACGTCACCGGAATGGACTTCCATTTCATTATCGGTATATTCTGTCATTTTCTCTACACCAATAGGGTCTGCAGAAGTAGAAATTTTGGATATTTCATCAGTTTGAGCGTTGTAATACAGAATTGGTGTACTACCAGCTGTTGCAAACTGAATCTTATTCGTAGTTGTATCGTAGTTTATGAGCGCAAGACTGGCAAAGTGGTCAATGTTATTTTCGACCGAAATACCTCTGTTCGCCCAAGAAAGAATTGTCGCTGCTGACTGCGTTGTGTTTACGATAAGACGCAGGATTGCACGAATCATAATCATGATGATGAGAGAGTTCATACCTTTTCCTGCAACATCGGACATAAGGAAAGAAACTCTTTCTTTTCTAGAAGGCAGAACATCGTAATAGTCACCGCAAACACCTTCGGATGTGTTTGTAAAAGCACCAAGCGAAAGACCAGGAATCTGCGGGAGCTGCTTTGGAATAAGTGTCTGCTGAATCTTTCCAGAGATTTCAGCTTCTCGTGTCATTTCAGAGTGCTCTTTAATCTCCTGGAAAGAGTAGACGTTCTGTATTGAAGCACATGCGTAGTCGGTAAGAATCTGCGCATTGCGGAATTCTTTTTCTGTGAATACTTGTGAACCGTAGCGTCGGGCGAGGGCGACAACACCGATAACGCTTTCGTTAAGCGCCATTGGAACGAAGATATAGCTTCCGCATTTAAGGAAGTCTTCAGGACCGTTCTGGTATATACGCGGATCTGACGCAGGTTCTGTAAGAAGCTCAGCCTTACCGCTAGTAGCGATTGCGCCGAAAATGCTTTCGTTGAGAGCGAACTGAGCAAAACGGAAAGAAGTCTCTACGCGGACAACTTTATGCGGCAAATCTTCTGGAAGCTTGTATGGTGGCGGAAAATCGCCAGAAAAGGATTTAACGCTTATAACGTCGTCAAAGTCATCTATAAGAAGGACTGCACCACCATCTGCTTTTGTTTCGCGGATAAGGCTTGTATTGATGAAGTCGAGAAGACGAGCAAGTCCGCCTTCCTCAGAGAATGCCTGACCAGCATGGAAAACATAGTCTCTTCCTGCTGTAAGAAGCGAGAGATTGCTTTCAAAGAATGCTTTCTCGGCTTTTTCAGCTTCTTCTTCTGGATCTGGAGCATCTGGAGTTGTAAGAACGTCTATGCCCTGGCTTTTCTCTTTGTCCTCATTCTTAAGATTTCTAAAATAAGGAATAATCAGAAGCGTTGATAATGTAAGTGTTATTGAAACAATTGCAATATCCGGTTTGATTATAGCAACAAGCACGCCAACGATAAGTACGACGGGAGCCGCAATAATTGATTTTGGGAAATTATCTTTTTGTTTGCGGATTAAAGAAATAAGAAGTATTAAAAAATATAACGATGCTAAAAAAGTTATAATTAACGGTATTAACGTGATGCTTTCACCAAACACGGAAAACTCCCTTTTATTACTGGTTATTTGTGTATTCTAATAAATAGTAGCATTGAAAGAATCTGTAGTCAAGTTTTTTCTTTCAGCGCAAGTCAACGCTAGCTTCTTTTAAAGAAGTGGATGATTCTCCGGAAAAATCCTTTGCCGAATTTTTCGCTGAATTCCGATGCTGCGTCGTCTATTGTAACTGTTTCGCCGAATCGTTTTTTCAAATCATCCCAGTATTTGATGATCCATACATAAAGGTCGGCTGCTGTTCTTCCCCTGAATCGGCGAAGAATCTTGCGTTTCTTTATGGCTGTTACAATCGGCAGATACAAATTGTTGTACCACGAAAGAATAGCCTCGTCCATCGGGATTTCTTCTTCTTTATCCTGATTTATATAATACTTGTGGATAAGGATATGCTGATAAAGTACGTCGTATTGACCGGGTGTTGAGAAATCAATATTCCAGCAGTCCGTTATGTCGCCGAATGATGTCTCCGTGTAGAAAACACGCTTTTCGTATTGAACAACCTGCTTAAGAATCCGTCTTTCAGACCAGCCTGGCTTAAGCTTTATCTCGCTTTTAAGGCTTATAACCTCTGCATCGATGTTCTCAACACCCTGCGCCTTTGCAACTGATACGCGATGGTTGCCGTCTCTTACAAAGTAAAGTCCGCCGATTTCGTAAAGAATTATTGGTGGAAGAATTACGTCTGTAAGATGAGCCCTGTCGATGCTTTCCCATCTGTTTTTTAAGTGCATGCTTTTTGGGAAGAAATGGTTGTCAAAATCGCGGTATCTGCCTTCGCTTCCTACAATGAGCGAGACGGGCACGACCTGCATTCCCATGTAAACTTCGCCTTTTGGCTTAAGAAGCTCTTTGACTTCTGAGAACGAAAGAAGTTTTGATTCTTCCGGGTTGAGAAAATGTTGAAGTTCGTTGAACAAAGCTTTGTTGCGTGCTTTAAGAAAATCGCTTTCGCTTTGTTGTATTAATGTCTGATCCATTGTTGTTCCTTACTCTCCCTCTGTATTTTTCTTTATTTTTTTTGTTTTTTCCCGCATAACTGGGTCTGGTATCTCCAGTATATAGTGGCTGAACGCATTTATTACGATTGTTGAGTCAAACGGTGTAACGCGCTGGTCCTGAATGTCATAAAGATGAATGTGGCCGTGAATCATATATTTGGGCTTGAATTTCCGCAGAAACCATAAGTAGCATTTAAAACCTGTATGGCATGGGTCTTTTTTGTCGTGTATGCCGAGCGGGGGAGCGTGCGTAAGAAAGATGTCCAAATAGCGGCCGTATCGTATTTTGTTCCTGATAAGCGATGGAATCATTTTGACAAGGCTCATGAACATCTGTCTGTCCGTGTACTGGCATTGTCCGTTGTTGTAGCGGATTGAGCCGGAAGCCCCCGCCAAAAGCAGATTCTGTTCGCGTTTTGTCTTAAATCCTGTGTAGACGGCTCCGTGAGAGTGATTAAGCTCGTATCTGTCGGTCATGACATAGCCGCCATGCTCTGCGGTTTTGTGATAATAAGGAAAATCGGTCAGGTTGTGGTTTCCGAACACAAAGTAAGTTGGCTTGTTGAGCGTTGAGACTACAAAATCAATGTAGTCGGTGGAAAGATCGCCTGCGCATAGAACGAGGTCTATGTCGGCGAAACGCTCTTTTGCCGAGCTGCTGTAAACGAGCGGGTCTATCTGGTCGGAAATGCAGAGTATCTTCATGGAAGACTGCTTTTTGCCGCCGCTAAAGCGAAGCTTTGTCCAACAAATTCTGGAGTTTCTGCTTGTCTATAAGCTCCAGTGGGCGGCTTTCTGAAAACTCGACGGCGGCGCGGGTAAAGCCTGCGCTCGTACAAACAATTCCTTTGATAAAGTTCTTTGACTTTATTGTTTCGTGAAGGCGGCGGAGAACCGTGTCCTCAATAAGATCTGGCTCTCTGTAGAAAACAACAAGGAAAAGCTGCTGTCTTGTGTTCATCCAGTTTTCGGCTTTTGATTCTGCTGCGGAAATTATGCAGCCGAATTTTTTCTGCTCAACTGTCTTTGCAGAAAGTTTAAGACCGTTTGTGACGATTCTTTTGCAGATGGCGCAGAAGTTCTCGGTGTTACATGTAAGGTACTCTTTCATGTTGTCGTTAGCTTCAATATCACCATACTGCGACAGTTTCGCCGGAACATCCTTGAAGTTATGGTTCTTGGCGTTAATAGCGTTCCACTGAACAATGGCGGACTCTATCTGACGTGTTTTTTCGTAACATGCGGCAAGGAAGTAGCGTGCGTAAAGCGTTTCCTGCGATGAATCGTTCTGGGAAGCTTTAACAGCCCTGTCGAACTCAACGATAGCCTTTTCTGTGTTGTCTGCGGAAGCGTAGCAGGAGCCTCTTTCCAAAAGTGATTTCTGCTTGTATTCCGGATCACGGAGTGCCTTGCCGAAAGCTTCTACAGCGGCGGCGTAATCTTTGTTCTCTTTAAGAATCTTTCCAAGATAGTAGTATGACGAGAATGTATCCGGACTAAGCTGGATAGCCATGTCTATTTCTTTTTTTGCTTCACCGTACTGTTTTGTCTTGTAAAGAACAAGACCAAGAGAAGCATGTGCTTTTACATGGCGTTTGTTAAGTTGAAGCGTCTGCTGATAAAAGCCGAGCGCGTTCTCTATCTTACCTTTTTGCTCGAAAAGATTTCCTGCACGGTAGAAATTCTCTGCGTTTGTAGGTTCAAGTTTTGTTAAAAGCAGATACTCTTTTAATGCTTCTTCGTTCTGATTGAATTTTTCGTAAAGCTCGGCAATCTGTTTTCGGAATGCCTTTTCAGATAATCCTTTTTCAAAAATAGCATTCTGGTTTACGAACTTAAGCTCCATAAGAGCAAGTTCCGGCTTTCCATCGTTGATGTAAGCCTGTCCGAGCCAG
>JAEEGK010031689.1_pt1 | contig 10404 bp, 7 predicted proteins | sample 8958771 | NCBI WGS metagenome assembly JAEEGK01 (sample SAMN16246547, study PRJNA631951) | gut metagenome | biome: gut microbiome; feature: rumen; material: SC-attached | host: Bos | place: Iran: Karaj | collected 2018-10 | reverse complement strand
GTTTCTTTACGCTGCAAACAAATCATAAAAGAGACGATGCGGCGGGAGTCGAACTATTAAAGCCGAGGAGTGGCAAACACAAATAACCTTTTTTATTTGACGAGTAATGATTTCATCCAATGCCGTAATCCGCGCGGTTTATAAGTTCAAGCTGCAGATCTCTGCAAAGCTCGACGAAATAAGCGTTGTAGCCGGAGATTCGCACCATCAGGTCGCGATAAGCCTCCGGATCCGCCATCGCGGCGCGCATCACGTCGGAGGATACCACGTTGAACTGCATCTGCATGCCGCCGAGATCCGAATACGCTTTTGCGTAGGCGGTCACGTGAGAAACCGTTTGTTCATGCGTATCACGCGGCGACGGATTGACCTTGACGTTAAACGCTATGTTGTTGTTCATGCTCGCGGGATCAAGCTTGCAGACGTCCTTTATGTTGTCGAGCAGACTTTTTGAGGCGTTGGCCTCGGGGGTAAGGCCCGGCGTGAAGGGCTGGAACGCGAGCCGTCCTGAAGGCAGCGCGCCTGTCAGGGAGCCGAAGGCGACGTGGTTCGACATCGACCAGAAGCCTGTGGTATAGTGGCCGCCGCGGAAGTTCGTGTGCTCCCAGAAGCAGTCCTTCATGAATTTTGTAACACGGTTCGCCATGGCGGCGGCTTCATCGTTGTCGGAGCCGAAGCGCGGCGTTTCTGTCAGAATGATGCTGCGCATGACCTCATGTCCTTCAAAGTTATCCTTCGTTGCCCGCACAATTTCTTCGAACGTATACTTTTTCCGGTCGTAGACGAGCGTTTTGATCGCCATGAGCGAATCAACGATATCGGCAAGCCCTATGCATGCCGTGCCGGAGGAATTGTATTTTGCGCCGCCTTTCGTGCAGTCGAGGCCTTTCTTTATACAGCCGTCGATGACGGACGAAATGAAGGGCGTGGGGCGCAGAACGGAATGCGCTTCGCCCAGCAGGTTGTTGTATTCGCAGGCGAGATCGGCCTGGAAGGAAAGCTGCGTAAAGAACGCGTTCAGAAAATCCTCAAAGGTTTCAAAATCCTTCACTTCACCGGTTTTCGGGCCGAGGTCCCAGCGCATTAGAGGATGGTAGCCGTTGTAAAGCGCCATTTCAAAGGCGGATACCATGTTGAACATCATGCAGTTGGTATGCCCCAGATGTTTGCCGGAGATCGTCGGCTCCACGCAGCCGGTGGCGGCCCAGTCGTACAGATCTTTCTGCTCATAGTGATGGTCAACAAGCGACGCCATCACCGCTTCGTCGTTATGGATCGAAGGGGTAGCGGTTGTATTGACGTTTACTTCGCACAGGCGTTTGAGATACGTCATGCTGTTTTTGGAAGCGTTATAGCGGGCGTTGACGTTCGGGTCGCGGATGCTCAGCATCTCAGTGACCTTCAGGAGAATATACGTCATGTCGTTGACGGCGTCCTCTCCGTCGGGGGTGACGCCGCCCAGCGTGATAGCCTGATCGGAGGAGCTTCCGCCGAACAGATAATTGCCGATATCGGGGATAAGCGGAAGATGGTCCTGGCAGCGCAGATAGAAGCAGCCGAGCAGCTCCAGCACGTGAGAGATATAAGCGTCACGTTTCTCTTTGTCGTCTCCGAGCTTTTCCATATCGGCGGAAAAGTACGGCTGAAGCCACTGATCCATTCTGCCCAGGGAAAGACCTGCGTTTGTGTTTTCCATATGTACGCCCACCCAGTGGACCCATATAGCGTGAACCGCTTCGTCCATTGTTCGGGCAGGATATTCCGGCGAATGCGCAACGGCCCCGGCGATGGAGTTCAGCTCCGCCTTTCGTTTCGGATCGGTTTCACTTTCAGCTTCTTTTTTTGCCTGCTCCGCCAGATGACGCGCGTAGGCGATCACTCCCTCGCAGCAGTCGATCATGGCGCGAAGCGTCAGCTGTTTTTCTGCCGATGCTTCTTTATCCGCTTCAAGCTCGCTCCGTATCTCCTCAATGATCCCGCGCAGACCGAGTTTCAGAACCTTCGGATAGTCAAGAATCGTGTGCGAAAGCGCAACGGTCTTCCAGAGAAATACGGCCGCCCAGCGCTCGTCAAGCTGCTGGCAGACGGGCTCGTTATATTTCTCTCGCACGTATTCCCGGAAATTGCGGTGCGCCCAGAAGGGGAATATATAGGAGTTGAGCGTTTTTATATCTTCGTCCGATACCTTGCCGTAGGGGTTCAGCATACGCTCGTGCACGGTAAGGAGCTCGGCCCATATCATTGTTCCCTGCGCGTCCGGATACAGCGGCACGCCGACTTCCTTTGCTGTTGTGGTTCCGGCAAGCAGATCGCCCTTCCGGATGATAGGTTTGCGTTTTTCCATAAGATAACGCATAGCTTGTCCCTGCCGCTGCGCCGGCACCCACGGCGTGCCGTCCGGTTTTTTCTCAAAACCGTTCTCTCTGAAAAAGTCGGTGAGTATCTTTGCCCGCTCAATGCAAATTTCGGGAGTTCCCCTGCGGTGTACGTCAAGGAATTTCCGCAAACGGGGGTAGTCTTCAATTTTGTAGGCGGAAAGATAGGGATCGTCCGAAAGATATTTCACGCCCGGGTCAACGCTGTCGGCGCGCAGGAATTCCTTCGGTTTCCGGCTGCCGTTTGTTTCAGGCGTATCGCCCGCTATCTCTTTGCCCGAAGAAAGGCGCTCCTCTCGCTGTTTGCGCATTTTTTTGATCTGGCCGTTTTTCATGAGCACGGAGATCAGAAAATCGAAGGTCTCAATATACACCATGTTGCCGCTTGTGGTCATTTCGTGGCGCAGCACCATCAAAAGCACCTCGTTGGGCGGCAGAGTAGCGAGACGGACAAGCGCGTTCGTATCCTTGAGAATGATATGCGAAACGGTTCCTTCGGCGGTGTTTTTCACAAAACCCCTGCCGTTTTTAAACCACAGACTCTGCTGCACCGCGTCGTCTTCCGTTTCGATACTGATCGAAAAATCAAGCCAGCCGTCGCAGGTCCTGAGATAATCGTTGTTCTTTTTTACGTGTGTGAACTGGAACGCAAAATAATTCAGTACGGTGTTCGTGACCCGGTTCGCGATCACAGCCGCTGCTTTTTTATCCATTTCTCCTGCTCCTTCTACCTGCATCGTATTCCTTTTTGTGTAAATATCGTTTTGCACTGCGTTATTTTTTCAGGCGGCTGCCACCGGTCAAGCCCCTTGAGCTCCGGGGCGAGAGTTCGTCCGAGTTTTTCGTTTTTGCCATACCACGTGGGGTTATAAGGCAAAAGCTCGGTTTCGGTTATTCCGAGCGACAGGTATAGCCGCGCGATGGCTTCAAGGTTTTCATTCGTATCGGTAATACCCGGAACCAGCGGCGTGCGCGGCATAAACGAAAACCCCATCGTTTTCGAGTCCTGAAGCAGGCGCTCCAGATTTTCGAGGATCACGTCGTTATAAACGCCGCAGTACCGTTTGTGCTTTTCCCGGTCTATGATTTTTACGTCCATATACACGCCGGAGAGGTAGGGCAGGATCAGTGCTTTCACTTTTTCATAGCTGAACATGCCGCAGGTCTCCATGTGGACATGGACGCCCGCCTCGGAAAGCTGAGAGCACAGCGCGCCGGTCCATTCGGGGAACATCGTCGGCTCGCCGCCCGTTATCGTCACTCCGCCGCCGGAAACGTCGTAAAAAGGCTTGTCAGAAACGCATTTTTTTACTGTTTCTTCTATCGTCATTTCTTTGCCGATTCGCTGCAGCGCTTTCGGCGGGCAGCCTTCGGCGCAAAGAAAACATCCGCCGCAAAGCGTCCTGTCCACAATCCCCGGCCGTTCGGGGCCGGCTGCCTGTTTGGGGCAAACGTTTTTGCAGCTGCCGCAGCCGATGCAGTCGTCGGCGGAAACCATCAGCTCTGTTCCGGTCTTTTTGCTCTCCGGGTTATGGCACCAGATACAGTCTAAGGGGCATCCCTTAAAAAAGACAGCCGTTCTGATCCCCGGCCCGTCGTCCAGAGAATTCGCTTTAAGTTCCAGAATAAGCGGTCTTTTCATATGTTCACCTCTCAGAGCAGCGCGATAAATAGAGCAAAACGGAGGAATTAAGCGTCGTAATCCGTTTTTTTGATTTTATCATAAAATGATTTCGAATTCAACTTACGGCAAAAGGTTGATTTTTCTACGAGTTCAGACCTTCAGTCACAATACCGGATATCAAAACAATTGAATATAATGGGATAGACTTGAATGTTACTCTTGGAACGATTCTAAAAGCACTATCAGAAGTCAGCGAAGCACTTCTGTTTTGCAATAACGGTTTTATAAATCCGCACAAGGCAGCTGCCTTGTGCGGATTTTGTGTATGGTTTTCTCGAAAAACGATTTCCCTTTTAATAGTGCGCTTTGCCGCACGGGCAATAACGGTTGATGCCGAACAGTCTGTTGAAGAAGTTTACGATCGTCCAGAGAAGCTTTAAAAAACCATTTTCGGCGTGGCAAAGATGGCCGCATGCAGGGGCGGGACTTTCGCCGAGCTTTACGCCGCAGGTATCACAGGCGCCATCGCCGTTTTTGTCGCTGTGGCCGGTTGCGGAAAGCGTTGCGCCGCAAACAGAACAGACGGCGTCTGCCGTGCAGGAGGGCTGCTGCTCACTTTGCGTGTGGTCGCAAGCGGCCGGCTCTTCCGGCGCATTCTGATCGACGAGCATAAGGTCTGTCAACTGCACTGAAAAATCCTTCGTTCCGTTGTTGCCGATCGAAAGATAAAGATCGGTGACTTTATCAAGGTCGAGCTGTGTGAGATCGAAAGTGAAGGTGTAGGTGCTCCACATGCCGGAGATCGTGACAGGTTTGCGGATGGAGCCGAGCTCGCTCGGAAAAGCGCCAAGCGTAACATTTGCGTTTTGCGCCGCGCCCGCGGTTGTTTTTGCGCGGAAGGTGAGCAAATAGCTGCTGTTGCCGTTGCGCTTGATCTCATCGGTCACAAAGCACTTCATGCCTGCGGCGGAATTTTCGGACGGGACGTCCGTCTGATAAACAATACCGCTGCCCTCCTTTGCCGCGCTCAGATCGGTCTCATAACAGATCATCTCTGTCCAGCGGCTGAAAGCGTCGCTTTTTTCCGCAAGAAGGTTCTCTGTCCGGCAGGCAGGATTTTGCATCGAGATCACGCCTGCATTTCGGTCATATTTTGCAGCAACGCCTGCGCTTTGCAGATCCGAAAGGCGAACAAAATCTTTGCCGTCGACCGTGACGGGGCTGATTTTCTTTGCAAGGGCAAGCTTTTGCAGGATCGCGGCAGGAAGCAGCAGCTCGCTTCCGCTCTCCTGCGGACAGCCCGGCAGGAAGGTTTCGCTTTTTCCGAGAAGGAGCTTGTAGGGATAGTTGTAATTCGCCTGAACGGTGACGGGCAGCGGGTTGATCGCGCTGCTTTCCGACTGCGAAAAATGCATTTGAGCGGCGTCTTCCGGCATCGAGCAGGTCAGCTCTTCCTTGGAGCGGACCGGTGTGCCGCCGATCATCAGGTTTTCAAAATACAGATCATAGCCGCCGGAAGGATACGTTTCGCCTGCGGCATTGCCCAGCAGCACCGCAGTACCGTTTGCCGGAACAGAAAGATACGCTGTGCCTCTTGGCGTATTGATCACGGTGTTCCTAAAGGTGAATTTCTTTTGGGGCGAGCCTTGGTTTTGCGAATGAAACAGCCAGGGCAGCGCAGTGACGTCGGTGCAGTCCAGTCCGTCAAACACGATGCTTTCAATGCTCGCGCCGTCGCCCGTGGCGCCATACCAGTTGTTCACGCACCCTTCATCGCAGCGGAACACATAGGAATCGCGGAAGGTGACCGTGCCGGGGATGCTGCTTTGCGGGAAGAAGGCCGCGCAGGTGGTGCCGATGACGGTGTTTTCAAACGTGCAGTTGTTGCAGTTGCCGCCGAAAACGATAGCGTTGTCTCCCGGGTAAAGGAAGTTGCCGGACGCGGAAACGTCTTTGCTTTCAAAAATGGAAATGCCGTCTGTGCACATGGTTGCGGCAAGAATTTTTATATGTGCGATCACAGAGCGGTCACACTGCCAGCCGAGCGTCAGCGTATAGTGCTGCGCGTCCAGGAGCTTGATGTCGGAAATGGAGCAGTCGGGTGTGCCGAACAGGATGAAAAACGGACTTTCTGCCGTGCGTATGTCCGCTGCAAAAAGATTGGAAAACGGATCGAGGACGGCGCCGTGACCGTAGATTTTGACGCCGGGCGCCTGCGTGCAGATCCGTGCGTTCAGCACACAACCGGGCGCAACATAGACCGCCGTTGCGGGATGAAGTGTGTCGCTGACCGGCGTGAGCAGCGTTTTGCCGTCTTTTTGCGATTTTTCAAACGAGGTCTTGCCGTCAAGAACAAGCGTTGTGCCACTGCTCATTTCTGCCCACGGGGTGTCGATGACCAGAACCGACGGCGATGCTTCCGTATAGCTGCTGTCTTCCGGGCGGTCGGCAAAAACAGAGAGGATCGTATTGTCGTCGCCGTCAAGACGCAAAGCAAAGACTTCGTCCGGATTGGAAACCGTAACAGAGATCACGCCGTCTTTGCAAACGACCGGAAACTGTTTTGCGCCCGGGATCACGGAAAAGAATTCAAAATCCCGCTTGACTTTGATGTTGACTGTCACCGCGCTGCCCAAAAACGCAAATTCGCAAAACCGCCGGTGCAGATCAGGGCGGCGGGTGCGTGCGCCGAGGAGCGTGGCGGAATTACCGCAGTCATAGACCGTCAGCGGAACGGTCTGTTCATTTTGCGTGACCGTAACCTCATAGTCGTAGCAGCGGTCGATCTTTGGGTCATAGTCGGGATAAGCGTATAACTGATCTTCCTTTGCCGCGGCGATGCAGGGCAGCAGCGTCAACATCAATACGGCGGCGAGGAACAAGCTTAAAAACTGTTTGGATTTACGCATGAAAAGAACCTCCGATAGGTTTCTTGTATTTTCTATTTTATCAGATTAAACGCCGCAGGTCAAGCGTGACCCTTTGGTCTGCGGATGCAACGCGTAAAAAAGGGGACTTTTTCCGGACGCCAAAGAAAAGGACGCTTGGATGCCAACGATGCCATGGTCATGAAGGCACTGGTCGATGAGATCATCGTAAACGACACCGGTATCGAGATCCACTGCAAATGCGGCGTCACCATCGAGCAGGAATACATCAAATAAAGAGAGCCCTCGATCACCGGCAGCAGCACCGATGGTCGAGGGCTTTTTTGCGTAACGGAGTAACGGAACCGTTACTCGTCGAGACAACTGATTGAAAAGACGCACAGGATGTGCTATAATCAATCAAAAGGTGTTGAAAGAATACGGCGGATCGATTCGCAGAACTCATAGCATGAGAGTATCAAAAACAAATTCAATCAGTTGCTGCCTCGATCGCATTTCCGAGTTCGGTTCTTACCTGAGCAAACAATGCGTCGGAAAGCGTATAATGCTTCAAATCAGTCGAAAGGCGTGCGATTGTCTGATCGACATAATCCTTGCCGAGAAGCTGTTCAGCAAGGGTCAGATACTCGTAATCCTCGATACCGTTTGTGACCGCTTCGAGCCGAAGGCTGGAAACGGGCGTGTCAAGTCCAAGATGATATCCGTCGTATAACAGTGACCCGTCTCCGAATGTGTCCGCATTTGTCCACGGTGTTGTCACAGCGCTGGACCACGGGTCTCCGCCCACTTCATTCCAATATGTCGTGCTCCAATAGAGGAAACCGGTCACGTTCATCTGCTTTTGCTGCCAGAACAACAGGCGGTGGCGGATGCCCTCCTGCTGGGTGAACAGGTTGCAATAGCCGGAATTCGGACCGGGACCGGCACAGACATACCACCAGAGCTTGTCGCCGTTCGCCTGGCGCTCATAGGCGCGTGCGGCAAATCCGGCTTCATCGAACAACGGCGTCTCCGGGCACATGATATTGCTCTTGCCATCCTGAAGATCAATGGCGTGTTTGATTTCGCCGTCAATTTCTCCGGTGTTGACATAAAACGGCGTCACCATGTTATAGTCGGGATAGACGGAAGCCAGCCTTGCGCAGACCCTGTCATACTCTTCGTAAGCCTCTTTGGATGCAGGTTCATCGACCGGGTAGAAAAATGACTTTTCAGACCAAACAGGATTCGACTCCACCTTTGCAGCATAACTGCGAAGCGCATCGTCATCCTCTGCATACGGCACCCCGAAAGAGGTGCAGCGGGGGTCGCTCATGTAGGCGTCTGCTTCATCAGAAAGAATATCGACGGGCATTTCGAAAGCGGAGATCTTGTGTTCAAGCAGGAACTCATAATAGGCAGCGTAAAGCGCTTTTCCCTTGTCGGAGTCAGCAGCAACATGATGCGCTTTTGCAATATTGCCTCTGCCGAGGCCCATGGCGGTATCCATGGAAGGGGCGTCTGGAAGTGTGAAGTTCCAGACGTGCGCAGTTACCTCGGCCTGCAGCGTTTCAGTTCCGCCGTAGTCCAGCGTCAGCTTTGCGGTATAATCCCCGGGAACGGTATTTTTCGACGTCTTTATGCCGATAAAGAACGGATGATTTTTCTGCGCTGTCATTTGAAACGTATAAGGTTGACCCACAGAAACGGGGATCAGCGCATCGGGGCAGACGTTACTGCCCTTTGTCTTAACAAAGTATTCCTCACAGAATACCGTGTCGATCCGGTCGCCGTTTGCGTTTTTAAATTCGGTCAGCGTCACTTTTGCGCCGTTGATGTTTTCCGATGCTTTGAAAGAGACCTGACAATACTCGGACTCGTTCTTTGCAGTGAACATCGTGTAGGACTTCGCTGCGCCTGCGTCTTTGTCCTGCTGAATCTTCACGGTTGCGTCGCTGAACGCATAGCTGATCACCACAGCGGGTGTAACCGGATCCGTTGGCTTTGGCGGGTTGGGTGTTGACGCGCCGCCGAAAAGCCCGACGATAAACAGCCATATTGCCTGGAAAAAAGCAATAATTTTTTGAAAGAAAGACACGCAAATACCTCCTTTGAAAAATGCATGAAGCTTAAACCTTCTCTATAATCTATTATATAAAACAATCGTTTTCATGTCAACATAAACGTCAGGTCAAATGACAGAAAAAAGGTGGTGAAAAATTATGAAGAAGAAATTCGCAGACCTCACGGCATTCATCCCGAGGATCAAAGACGACAGCTTCGGCGAATGGATCATAGACCGAGAGAACGACGGCACGCCGGAGCATCCAAAACAGTTTCCGTTCGTCCATTACAGCCGAGTGGTCGAATGTACAATTGGAATCCTGTCGGAATTTGGTACACTTTATTTGTGACTTTACCAAAATCGACAGGATCCGATTTTGTTTGACAAAGGAAATAAAAGAATACCTGTCTGAGAACGAACTGTGATCCAGCCATCAAATTCAGATTTTTCAGGGTTCTTGTTGGTGTACTTTTAGGCGATGATACCCTAAAAAGTGCACTTTTGGGCGATGATACACATCTAAGAAACCACTTTTGTCTACTGCTGAAGTATGATAAGGAAGTATTTTGAGAAATCAATTTCCACAATCATTTTCGGCATGGCAAAAGCGGCAAGAAACAATCGAGATCAACTGTTTTAACAGATGGTCTCGTTTGTTTTTATCAGGCTTCGCAATTATTTCAAATCCGCACATTCGACAGACCTCCTATTCTTTGGTATGATGAAATCAACAAAGAACAGGAGGTTATCATTATGGAAGAAAAGAAAGTCAAAATGAAGTTTACGGACTTCGAGTGCAACCTGCTTATCAACGGCATCAACGAATGGCGGAACATGCTGTTGGCGGCGGATTATCCCACAGAAGATGTGGACGAACTGCTGCTGAAAATCATCAAAAAAGCGGAGGGCAAGTGAAATGGAAAAGACAATCATTGACGAGCGCACCGGCTGGGAGTATGAACTAAAGGGTGACTACTACTATCCCTCCTGCAGGGTACACATAAACGGCGTGATGACGCCGAGCGAACAACCCAAATACCACCCGGAGAAAGAAACTCAAATCAGTATATGGGGACAGCGCCATGCGGCGTTTCTGAAAAAACACCAGCGCGGCGTTTACAATGAGTTCCTTGTCAGAGGAAAACTACAAAGGTATCTCGCCCAAATTGATCACGACGCCCAGGAGATGTTCGAACTGCTCGTCCGTCAACTTGCTGAACAGGAAGGCGTGACCGAGCATCTCAAAGCGGAAAACCAGATGGATTGGGTTGTGAAAATGAATTCCGTCCGTAACCGCGCAACCGAAATCGTAAACCATGAATTGATTTTCGTATAATCATCGCTGCCGCCCCGTATACTTTTTACGGTATACCGGGCGGTGAATCTTTCAAATAATTATCCGAATAATAATTACTAAGCTTCACGTCAAGAGTTTTGCATATCTTAATCATTCCATATGGATTATAAAATGAC
>JAEEGK010031688.1_pt1 | contig 10404 bp, 5 predicted proteins | sample 8958771 | NCBI WGS metagenome assembly JAEEGK01 (sample SAMN16246547, study PRJNA631951) | gut metagenome | biome: gut microbiome; feature: rumen; material: SC-attached | host: Bos | place: Iran: Karaj | collected 2018-10 | reverse complement strand
TTTAATACAACAACGATGATAAAACTAAACACTCTAAATTAATTTATAATATCAATTTTAATTTCAGTATTTTTTTTATGATATCAAAAATTATCAAAATTGATTTAAGAAAATTTACAAGAAATAAATAAAATTTATATGAATAGAATATATGATAAATAACTCTTTTAATAGTAATATAATATTTTTTTATGTTAGACATATGAAAACAGAGTTAATGTTAATAAAAGAGATATATAAAAATTATTATAAGATATTATGGGGATTTTTTTATTACTTATTCTGAAGAATTAACTATTAAAATTTTTGATAATAATATAAAAGAATATTGCTTTGGATTTAATATAGATTTATATATAAATATTGTAAAATATTTTTTGGAAAATTATCATCTGTAGGAAGCTAGATTTAAGAAAAATAAATTTATTTATTTAATAATATTGAGATAAGTAAAAATTGAAGAAATTTCTATGATTAAGTGTAAATAATTCAATAATTATTTATTGTTTATATGGAAGTCAAAATGAATTTTATATTTATAAAATTTTTCAAAAAAATAATATTACTTTTAAAGAAAAAGATGAAATAATAATTATAAAATAAATTTTTTAATTATTATAAAATTAATAAAATTATATTTATCTAATTATAAAGAATCTAAATCATCCAAATTTTTTTTACTTTGATATTCATTTTCATATTTAAGGTAAATATCCAAATTATTATAAAATATTTTTTGTTTATTTTCCAATACTTTAACGCCCAAAATTTCATATAAAATTTCTAATTCATTATTATCAGAATAATTAGTTTGGTTATTAGATAAATTATGATTTTTTTCATTATTTAATTTATTTTCCATAAAATTATTATTAAATTTTATTCGTTATATATAAAAAAATTAAATAAAAAATTATTTAAGAAATTAATTCCTTTTCAATAAGTAAAGGTACAATTTTTTTTTCTGCAAATTCAAATCTTAAATCTCCAAAATGAATTCTTTTTTCCATTCTTAGCATTATAATTAAATTTAAAGCTCTATCTCTAGGTTCACCACTCATTCTTAATAAGCAATAAGCAATTACACTAGTTTTTAAACTTCCTCCACTGCAATTAATTAAAACAGTTCTTTTTTCATTTTTCATTAAATTAAATATTTCTTTTATTTGATTTGCAATTCCAAATTTATCATAATCACTTTCTTTTATTATTATTTTATTATTATTAATAAATTGAATATTATAATAATCGATTCCCCAATCTCTACATTTTATTTTTGTATAATATAACTGATCTAAATGATTAATTGAAGTAATAAAAGTATTTACACCATAAACTTCTTTTAAAATTGGTAAAGTTTCAACACTTGGATTTGGATAACATGTTAATAAAGATTCAGTATTTTTTAGTTGATGAAATGATAAAGATGGAACTATTGTTAATAAATTATGTGAATATGTATTCATTATTAAATTGTTTATTTAATATTTATTATTTTAATTTAAATTATAATATTAAAATTATATTATTAATTTATAAATAAAAAAATTCATATTTTAAATTATTATTATTATTATTATAATTTAAAGATAATTTTATGAAAATTATTTATAAACTTCAAAATATTTTCAAAAAAATATACTATTTATCATTTATATTTATAAATATTTGCAAAAAAATATATTCAATAATATAACAAAAAAATTTACAAAAAATTAATATTAAATTTAACTTAAATTTTTTTGTTTTAAAATTTTTGAAAATATTTATTATCATATGGAAATTTTGTTTTTTTAGTTTTAAATTCAGGAAAATTTGCCTATAAATAAATTTTAAATAAAAATTATTATAAAAGAATATTTTACTTGTAAATGATCTAATAAAGTTTCTCCATATTCATTTGATATTTTATCTTTTTTCACATTATCATTGAAAAAACTTTTTGGAATAAATGGAGCTTTAATTTCTCCCTCAATTAATTTGTCCTATAAAATGTAATTTAAAAATTAAAAAAAATTTACAAAATCAAAATTTTCAAAAAAAACATGTTCTTTTAATAAATTAAAATTACACAATCTTTGAACCATATTTTTACTAAGAATTAAACTTAAAAATTTTTGAAAATTTTTATTTTCCTCATCATCAACATTTAAATTTATTTCAATTTCATTATTTAAAATTTCATTATAAATTTCCAAAACACTTTTACAATTTTTTCCAAACGGTAAACAATCAAAATAAATTTCATAAATACTTATCCCAAAAGACCAATAATCAGCAGAATAAGAATAACCATTTCCCATAATAATTTCAGGTGCTAAATAATAAGGAATTCCTATTATAGTTTTTGTATAATCTTTATCATATAAAATTTTACTTAAATCAAAATCAATTAATTTTAAATAACCATTTTTAAATATCATTAAATTATCAGGTCGAATGTCTCTATGTAATATTTTTTTTTTATGAATATAATCTAAAGCAATTAAAATATTAGCACAAAAAAATTGAATTTCTTTTATTGTTTTTTCTTTTTTTAATTTAATATATTTTTTTAATGTAATACCATCAATGTATTCAAATAAAAAATAAATAAAATTATTATCTTTAAATGTTTTTACTAATTTTATAATATGAGGATTATCTAATTTTTTTAAAATTGTTTTTTCATTTAAATAATTTTGCATATAATTTATATTTTTATTTATTTCTATTAAAGGAACATATTTTAATGAATATAAATATTTTTTATTATGAATTAAATAAAAATTTCCAAATCGACTTTTTCCTAAATTTTTTATATAATATAATTCATTTAATTTAATATTTAAATTATTTAATATTAAATTTTGTTTTATTTTCTTTTTTATGTCTGAATTTAAATTATAAATCGAATTACTATCAATAACATAAAATTCTGATAAACATGTTGTTTTTATATTATAAGAACTTATTTCACAATTTATATCAGGTAAACTTCCAAAAAAGTTATTTTCTTTTAATTCATTTTGAAGTATTTCATTTTCATATATTTTAACTTCTCCTTTTTTAATTATATAAAATTTTGTTATAATTTCTCCTTCTTTTATTATGGTTGAATTAGATTTAAATCTTTCTAAATTTAAAAGTTTACTTAATTCAAAATATTGACTTTCAACTAAATTTGAAAATAATTCTATTGTTTTTAATGTATTAACCGCTTTAAATAAATCTATTTTTTTTGGACTTGAAATTTGTCTTACTATATCATCCCATTGTGCTTCTAAGAATAATATTTCATCATCTCCATTTGATATATCATATTCTAAATCTGTTTTTAAATCTATAATATTTTCTCCAAAAACTTGACCTTCTTTGCATATTATTTCATTATTATTTGCGTTCATTAATTTTCCACTTAAAATTAAACATATTTTTTTATTTTGTGAGATTTTTTTTGAATAAATAGTTTGATGTAAAGGATAATATTTTAAATAAAATGCACTGTATAAACTTTCATCGTTTGTATAAAAAAATCTTGCTAATTTTTCACTTTTTTTTATTATAATTTGAAATAATGTACGTAAAATTGATTGTATATCAACTTTTGCATTATTTAATATATTATCATATGAAAGTTTATATAATTTTGAAGAAGTTTTTGATACATATTTATATTCACTTTTATTTTTAGAAAAAAATATTAAATTTTGTCCAAAAAAATCTTTTGGATTTAATGATTTTACATATTTTTTATTATATATTTTTTCTATTTCCCCTTCTAATATAAAATATATACTATCAACTGAATCAGATGAATTAATAATAACATCATTTTTATTGAAAGTTATAATTTCCATTAATTGTGATAATTTTTTTAATTTTCCATGTCCAATATATTTAAATAACTCAATTTTAGCTAATAATTCAAATTTTAAATTTTCAATTTTTAAATTATTATAAGATTTTGCACTTCTATAAAAATCTCCAGTAACACATAATAAATTACAAAAAGTTAAACTTTTAGTAGTTTGTGTTCTTAAATTATTTTCTTTAAAACAATCCATTCCAAAACAATTTCCACATTCTAAAGTTGTTTTATTTTCATTTTCAATTACTTCAATTTCTCCTGAATAAATAATATAAAAAACTTTAGCTTCATTTCCTTTAAAATAAATAAAATAATTTTTCTCAACACTGCAGGAATAAAAACCTTTCATAAATTCATAGTAAGTATCAGCATCAAAATCATTAGTTATATTTGTTTCATTTAAAACTTTTAATATAAATTCTTCTTGTTCATTTGTTAAAATTTCTTCAATTTTTTGATGATTTAATTCTTCGGTTGTTTTTTTTAATAAATATTTTGTTGTTTCTCTTCTTAATGAACTTCTATTATATAATGTTATTATATTATCTTTATTATTATCATTTAAATTTGAATTATTATTATCAAAATTTACTTTTTTTTTTTCTTTAAATAAATCAAATGTATTTTCTTCTTTTATTAATAAATTATTATTAATAATATTTTGATTATTAATATTATTTTCTACGGATTTTAAATTATTATTAGATAAACATTTCATATTCATTTTATTACAACATTGATTAATTCCCATTTTTTTAATTAATTATTTAAATTTTTTCTTTTAAATATATAAATTAAATTCATAATTTATAATTAAAAATCAAATATAAAACTTTTTTCCTTTTTTATTTTTATTTTTAAAAATTCTTTTATTTTTTTGAAAATTTTAATTATTTAAAATTACTTATATTAATAATAATTTTATTGAAATTTTAATATTTTTTAAAATAATAATTGATAATAAAATTTTAATTAAATTTGTAATTTTAAATATATGAATGAAGATAAGAAAAAGATTTCTTTTTTACATAGATTAAAAATGGCTAATTTTAATGTTATTTATCTTTGTTATTATAAATATTCAAATTCATTAATTGATGAAATTATAATTGAATTTATTGATATTTTTCAATGTATTTCATTAACAATAAATAGACCAGTAAAATTATTTATTTAATATATTTTTTATAATATTTAGTTACAACCTTCTTGGAAAGGAAAAGGTTTTTATTTGAAAATTACTGATTTTTTACAATATTTTAGATTATTACATTACACAGATAATAATGAAGGTTTTTTTTTACTATTATTATACATATTATTAATTCTAACATTTTTAACCTTTGGAACATATATATTTTGTTTAATAAAATCCTTCAACAATAAAAATTTAGAAAATTATTATTTAACATTACAATTTTTACGAATTTCAATGAACGCATTAAGTAGCGTTTTATTAATCCCTTTAGAAGAATATTTTTTAACAATAATCGTAGGTGATTCAGAACAATATTTTAAAGAAAAATTAGGTGTTTGGACAACAAAACATATAATTCATGTAATTTTATGTGTTTTGGCTTTAATTTGTTTATTAATTATTATTCATATAACAATGACTCATAGATTTAATAAAAAAGAAAAATTTTCTTCAAGCACTTCAAAGCATTTAATTATGAATTCAGCAATAATAAATTGTTATATTCGAACATTAACAGTAGTATTTTTAGAAATGTTAGTTTTATTAAACATTTTAGGTTTCGTTGTATTTTATATGTTTTTAAGTAGTTTATATAATGTAATATGTTATTATATAGAAAAAAAATTTAAAAGTGATGAAAATATTGTAGCAATTATAAATTATAATTTAAATTTAATTTATTTTTGGGATTGTACTTGTTTATTTTGTGGGAAAATTTTAGTTAATACAAAATTTAATGGATTTTTAGAAATATTTTTTGTTGGAGTTGTTTTAATAATAATATTTAATTTAACTTTTCCAAATCAAAAAATAAAACCTTCTTCAGAAAGTTTAATATTAAAAAACGAAAATGAAATTTATAATCAAATTCGATTAATTTTAAAAGGAATAGAAACATATAAAAATAATAGAGAAAATTTATTATATTTGTACGGTTATTTAAGTCAAAATATAAAAGAAAAAAAGAATAAAAAAGATAATTTAAATTTAACTCAAATTTTTGCAAATAATAAAAGCGAATCTCAATTAACAAATGAAGAAATAGAATTTTATTTATATCAACACATAGATGATTTATTTAAAGAAGCAATTAATTTTTATCAAGATAGTATTTTATTATTAGTTTCATATTCGATTTTTCAATTAGAAAAATTAGAGAGATTTAATAAAGCATATTTAAATCTATGTAAAATTTCAGAGAGAAAAAATTTAACTTTAGAACAAGATTTTTATATATATAGAATAAAAAGAAGAATTGAAGAAAAAGGTTTGGAAGATGGAACAGATAATACAAATTTATCATTTAAATTTCAATGTAATTTATTAATTAATATGATTTCTGAAGTAGCTACAATTTATTCATATTTTTGGAATTTATTATTAAATAGTAATGAATATGAAGATATAAATAAATTAAATAATTATGGATTTGAAATAAATAATTTAAGTGAAAAAATAAAAAATAAATTTTCAAATTTACAAAATACAACATTTAATTCTTCAAAAATAAGTAAATTATATGGTTATTTTATAAGAGATATATTAAATGAAATTGAAGAGGCTAATAAATATTTCAATAATGATATTGAAGAAACTGAAGATATATTTCAAACAAAATTTATAGATGTTAATAATCTTGTTTCAACCGCAGATTTTCAATTTATTATAGCAAGTGGAAAATCAGATTCTATAGGAAATATATTAAAAATTTCTTTAGGAATTTGTAGTTTATTAGGCTATTCTGATAAAGAATTAATAGGACAAAATATTGATATTTTAATACCTGATTTTATACAAAAATCACATAATAATATGATTATAAATAGATTAAATAAAAATAAATTAGTTGAAAATTTTGAAAAAAATTTAAAAAATTTAGAAGTTTATTTAAAATGTTCTTCAAAATGTATAGTACCTTTTAATTTTAGTGTTACTATTACATTTGATGAAGATTATAATTCTATAATTTTTGGTAAAATAAATTTTGATATCGAAAATTCTTTTTTTGAATATAATTATATTATTTTAACAAATGAAACTTTATTAATTGAAAATTTTACAGCAAATTCAATGAATATGTTAGGAATTACAGATCAAAGTGTTATTAATAATATTGAATTTATTCAATTTATTAAAGAATTTAATGAAGATTATTATAATAAAATGATTAATCAGCCACAATTTGATAAAAATCAAGTTAAAATTAAGTTATTAAAACAAAAATATATGAAAGAAAATGTTATAACATGGAAGACTAATAATAAAAAATTTAAAATGATTTGTAATGAAATTAAAATAGAAAAAAAATTATTAGGTTATGTTTTTAAATTTGATTTACAAAATGAATCTAATTCATCAATAATTTCTTCAAATTCACCAAATGTTGTATCTTCTAATATTAATAATGTAAATACATTTAAATCTTTTGATAAAAATTATTCAAAAAAAAATAATGAAATAAAAGATGATTTTCCTTTAATTAATAAAAATTTTATTCCAAAAGACAAAGAAAATAATATTAATTTTGATATTGAAAATAAAATGTTTTTATTTAAAGATAATATTAATGGAAGAAAATTAAATACTGTTCAAGATTATTTTAATGAAAAATATATTAAAAATAATATTAATAATTCATCAAGCACAAATTCAAAAGATAAAAATTCGAAATTTTCAGAATCAAATTCAGAAATTTCTTCTTCAAATAATAATAATAATAATTCAAGCAGTAGTTTTTCAGATTCTAGTTTTTCAGATGAAGATGATAATAATAAAAGTGAAAAAAATAATAATTTAATAAATATTAACAATAATAGTAATAATAATAACCATAATAATCAAATTGATAATTATTATAAAATTAATTTTAAAAATATTTCATTTTATATTTATGATTATAAAACTAATGTTTTAATAGATATTAAAAAATTCCCAAAAGAAAGTAAAATAGAACAAATTATTCAAACAGAAAAAATAAAACGTTTAAATACACATGAATTTAATATTAAAGATTCAAATGAAAATAATTTTAATAAAAAAGAAAAACATATTGCTTTTAATATAGATTCAGAAATTAATAATAATCAAAATATTTTAAATAATAATCAAAATCAAAAAACAAAAAAAATTTTAACTGAAAGAAATTTAGAATTAATTAATAAAGAAACTAAACCAAAAATTTTAAATACATCAATAATATATTTTATATTATTATACACATTATTATTTATAATATTTTTTATTGTATCATTAGTATATTTTTTAACATTTTACAGCGAAAGAAAAAAAAATTTAAAAACAGAAAATTATTTCATATATCAAATAAATTTATATAGAGAAATTGTAAATACATATTTTTATTCAATGGAATTAGTTTTATTAAAAAATGATAAATATAATAATTTATATCAAAATGATAGAGATGAATATTATTATGAATGTTTAGAATCTTTATCTAATATATATAATTTAAGTAGTAAAAATTTAGAAATTTTTGGTTATACGAAATTAGAATTATCTAAAAAAAATCAAAAAAAAATAGATAATATTCATATTAATGTTACTTCATTTTTTTATAATAATGGTATTTATGATATTATAACTTCAACTAGTTCAATGAAAATTATTTTTAGTTTAAGCGAATTTTTATTTGCTTTGTTTACGTTTATTAATTTTGAAGATAATGAAATTTTTGGGGCGAATGAAATTTTTTTATTTTTAGTTTTTAATATTGATAATAATATTTTTGGTTTAGATGAAACTATAAATATTTATTTTGATGAAATAAAAAAAAATGTTAAATTTGATAAATTTTTAATTTATTTTTGTATTGGATTTTTTTTTTTTTTTCAAATAGTTGCTATTTTTTTTGGAATAAAAACAAATAATTTTATATTAAATGAAAAGGAAAAATATTTGAAATACTTTTTTAAAATTGATGAAGAAAATATTAAAATTATTTTAAATAAAAGTAAAAAATTTATTAAATTAAATTCTGATCAATCAAATAATATTTTATCTATTCCGAAATTTAATTTTGAAAATGAAAATATTTCATACGATTCAGAAAAAAATAATTTAATTAATAAAAATAATGAAAAAAAACTAAAACATAAAGATAATAAAATAAATAAAAAAGATCATAGTAATAATAATAATAATTTAATATTATCAAATTTAAAAAAACACATTTATTTTTTAATATTTTTTTACACTTTTTCATTTTTAATAATTTTAATAACAAATATTTTTATTTTCATAGAACTATCAAAAATTTATCATTTTTCTTTAATTTATTATTTAACAATTTTTTTAGAAAAAAATATTTATCAAATTTTTAATGACATTCGTTCATATAATTTTTTTTATATTTTATTAGATAATAATGAATATTTCAAAAATAAATTCAATTCACGTTTAGAAAATTTTTATAATTTATATTCATTAACATCAAACACATTAGAATATATTACTGGTAATATAAGTAAATATGGTTTATCAAAAGAAGCATATGATAAATATTTTACTATTGATTCTGATAGTTTATGTGAATATTTTTATAATAATTCTTTGTTATCAAATTTTACTTGCGAAGATTTTGCTAGTAATGTTTCTAATTATGGCTTATTAAGTTTAAGTAGCTATTATACTGATACTTTATTTTATATATACAGTAAAATTACATATCAATGGAATTTTGTTGAAAATTATAATTTTACTTTTAATGAAATCATTTATAATAATTATGATGATAATGAATATTATTTAAATTATGTTCTACCTTCAAATTCTGATGATATTGAATTATATCAAAATATAAATCCTTTTCAAATTTATAATGATAATCATTTAAAAGATTTGACTATAGTTATTATATATATTTATAAACCAAGTTTTGAATCATTAATTGTTAGTATTCAAAATGTAATTAAAGCTATTTATGATCATATTTATAATTATATTTTAATTTCAAATATTGGATATTATATAGTTTTAATATGGTTTTATTTTATTTATTTACTTCCTTATATTATTAAAAAAAATATTGAATTAAATAAAAATAGAAAAATGTTGAATATTATTCCTAAAGAAATTTTATTTGAAATTATTAATAAAGAAAAATCTAATATTTAAATTTAATTTTCTTATATGAATAATAATATTATTTTATTTATATGATTTTTAATATTAAAATTTAAGTTATTTTATGTAATAAAATATTATATTTATATTATTAATATTATTAAGGATAAAAAAAATAAAATTAAAAATAATTCAATAATAATAATATTTATTTAATAATTTTATTTTTATATTTATGAATTATATTTTATATGAATTAAATAATAAATATAAA
>JAEEGK010031687.1_pt1 | contig 10404 bp, 5 predicted proteins | sample 8958771 | NCBI WGS metagenome assembly JAEEGK01 (sample SAMN16246547, study PRJNA631951) | gut metagenome | biome: gut microbiome; feature: rumen; material: SC-attached | host: Bos | place: Iran: Karaj | collected 2018-10 | reverse complement strand
AAAAAAAATAAAAAAAATAAAAAAAATAAAAAAAAATAAAAAAAATAATAAAAATTCAAAAAAAAAAAAAAAGAAAAAAATGGCAAAGCGTACAAAACTCAAACCTCAACAAAAGAAACAATATGAACAATCAAAACGTAAACGTAACACATCAGCAAATTCAACATCTCAATCAGGTTCATCAAAAAAGGGTAAATGGACATCAGAAGAGGACAAATTATTATCATCACTGGTAAAATTATACAATTGTAGAAATTGGAAAACAATATCAAAAAATGTACCAGGTCGTTCATCAATACAATGTCTTCATCGTTGGACAAAAATACTTCAACCAGGTTTAGTGAAAGGACCATGGACATCACAAGAAGATCAAAAATTAAATGATTGGGTTAAAAAACACGGAGCAACAAAATGGACTCTTTGTGCTGAAGGAATTCCTGGAAGAAGTGGAAAACAATGTAGAGAACATTGGAATAATTCACTTAATCCTGATGTTAAAAAAGGAAGTTGGAGTAGTGAAGAAGATTTTTTAATTATGGTTTTTTATAAGAAATATGGAGGAAGTTGGAAAAAAATTATTCCTATTTTTAATAAAAGAACTGAAAATTCTATTAAAAATAGATTTTTTAGCCAATTAAGAAAAATTGCTTCTAGTTTTATTCAAAGTAAAGAAAAAAAATTTTCGGCTAAAATTAAATTAAAAACACTTTTAGATTATTTAGATAATGCTACTGAGAAAGCTAAAGAAAAATTACTTAAAGATAAACCTATGAATGATGATGAACTTGAAAAATTTATTGATAGTGTTGATGTTAAATTAAAAAAAATTGTTCAAATGAAGAAAGAAGGTAAAAATGATAATAATAATAATAATAATAATAGTAATGATAATAATAAAAAATTAAATATTAATGAAAGTTTAAATTTTAATGAAAATATTATTGTTAATGAAAGTAATATTAATGATAATAATATTGAAGAAAAAGATGATAGTATTAGTAATAATATTAATTCTGTTAATGAGAATGTTAATAATAATAATTCAGATACTTTTAATTTTAGGAAAAGTAATAATATTTCTGGAATTATTTTTACTAGTCCAACTAATATGATGAGTAATACAAATGTAATAAATACAAATTTACTAGGAAATACAATGAATAATTCTTTAAATAATACAGGAACTTTTAGTGTTTTAGCCTCATTAAAAAGTAATGGTTCAATTGGAAATTTTAATAATTTTAATAATATGAATAGTATGAATAGTTTTGGTTTTCAAAAGCAATTTTCAAATTTAAGTAATGCTTCATTTAGTGCATTACAATTTCAAGAAAAACCACAAAATGTAAATATAAATAATAACATAACATTAAATATAAAAATAAATCAAAATTCTCAAAATAATAATAATAATAATAACAATAATTTAATTAATACAAATACAATTTTAAATAATAATAATAATAATAAATTAGAAAGAAGTGATTTAACTTTTAATAAATTTCCTTCAAAATTTCATCCTTCAAAAGAAATATTAATAAATAATAATTCTGATATTAATGCAATTCAAAGAGAAATATATGAAAAAGGTGATAATCTTGATTTATTTCCAATTGAAAATGAAGAATTATTTGGAAATGAAAGTGATATTGATAATCTTGAATGTGGTTATCAAAAAAAACCAAGTACTACTGGTTATAATGGAGGAAGAGTTTTTAATAATGAAATTCCTAATTCAGGGAAATTAAAAAAAAAAATTTCGAGACAAATTAAAAAAGATGATAATAATTTTGATAATAATCAAAGTATAAAATAAAAAAAAAAGTTTTTTAAAAATTTAAAAATAAATATTTTCTATATAGATTAAAAAAAAAAAATTGGAGTCTTTTCATATATTGTATGTTTTTAATTATTTATTCATTTTGGTTATTTGTTTATATAAATTTAAAGATTTTAATATAAAATTGTTTTAATGTATATTTTTGAAAAAATTTTAGATTTTATGTCTTATAAATTCTTTTCATCATTTTCTTGAATAATAGAACTTTATATTTTTTAATATTACTTATATAAAAATATATTTAAATATTTTTGGGGATTTTGGGATAAAAAAAAATATATTAATTGATTAAACAATATATAAATTTAATATTTATATGTATTTTTTAATTCAATAAATAAAAATTACAATTTAGAATTAATTTATTAGAGATTTAGGAAAAATTTTATTCAATTCTTTTTTTATTTCAGTTTTTTTATATGGTATTATGATTAATTAGTAAATTAAAATTATTTTTTATAATTGTATGTCAAAAATATCATTTAAAACACAAAATAAAATTGAAGAAAATTTTTTACTTGACGGAGCAGAAACAGAAAATGTATATTCTTTATATCAACAATTTTCAAAAAAAATGGCTGAATATTTAAATTTTACTCAAAATTTAGATTTATCCCCTGATTTTTATTCAATAAATTCTCATTCTTATTATGCTGAAATTTATGAAGAAGATAATAAACTTTTAATTGTATCATTTAATAATAAAGAAGACTTTTGTTTTTATAATGGTACACCAAAAATTCAAAAAAAAGATAATTTAATGAATGATTTTAATATTTCACTTTATAAAAGTATTAAACTGAAAAATTTCAATAAAACAATTTTTACTGAAAATTTTATAAATAAACCACTTGTTTCTAATTTAGAAACTAAAATAAATAAAGAATTTTATAGAGAAGAAGCTTATTTAAAGAAACTATGTAATAAATATGATTCACAAAAATCAACAATTTTATGTGAAAGAAATGATTTATCTAAATTATTTGATAATTTTTTCATTAATGATGAAATAAAAATGGAAATTAAACCTTTAGATGATTTACTTTTAGATGATATTAAAGAAATTTTAACCAAATTAGTTTTTCCTGATTATGAATCAGAAAAAACAAATCAATTTAATTTATCTAACTTTTCTAAATATATAAATAATTTATATTTGTTAGATGTTTTAGAATATTTTAATTATATATTAAGTGATTATAATCCTATTAATAATATTAATTACAGAGTTTCTAATAACAATATTATTAATAAAATTATTAGAAAAGCTCAATATATTGAAAAAAAAAATTTAAATATAAAAAATCAAACTTTTAATACTAAAAATATAAATTCAAAATTAGATAAAAATGAATTATTTAATGAAATAAAAAAAGAATTAGAAGATAGGGAACATATGTTTAAAATAAGAAATAATAATAATAACTTAAATAATAATAATCATAATAAAAATAATTATACTCATTTATTTATAAATAATAAAACAATAGGTAAAGATAATTTCAATTTAATTCTTAAATTCCTTCAAAAAGGAAATTATAAAATGTTTGCTTGGTATATAAATAATGAAGAAACTTTAAATTATGGAATTAATGATGTTATTAAAATAGGAACAACAAAAGGAAATTTAACCTTTTATCTAAATAAAAATGTCAAAGTAAATAAAGGATAAATATATTATTTATTATTAAAATGATAGTAATAATAAATTTTATAAAATTAAAAAGTCCTTATTAAATAAATTTTAATTATAGTAAAGATAAAAATTAAAATAAAAAAAAGAGTTAAATAAATCACTTAAAAAAAAATTAAACAAATTTAAATAAAAAAAAAAAACTTTTTTTTAATAATTTTCTTGTGAACTATGTAACAATCTTTTAATTTTATTTTCAAGTTGTACAATAATAGGATCATTTTCTTGATAAACTCCATTTAATAACATATCTCTTTCTTTAGATAATCTTTCAATTTCATTTTTTGCATCATATTCATTAATTTTTTCTTTTCTATTATAAGAAATAATTTTATATAATCTTTTATGAGGTTGATTTTGATTAATTGATTGTTGACTTGCATTAACTAAATTATTTTGTTGCATAGTATTATTATAATTATTATTTAAAGTAGAAAAATTTTGATTTACTGTATTTAAATTTTGTGTTCCTGCTCCGTTCATTCCAGTTGAATTAGCAATTTTTTCTTTTAAATTTCTTAATTCATTTAATTCTTCTTTTGATTCTCTTTGATTATAAATTTCAAATTTTAATTTTTCTATTTCTTCCATTTTTTGTTTATACATATTTTCTTTATCTTCTTCATATGCTCTTTTCATTTTTATTAAATCATTTTTTAATTTTTCATTTATATTTTTTGCATTTGTTAATTCATTATTTAATCTTTTTTTTTCTTTATCTGCTTCTTCTAATAAAATTTGTTTTTTATTTATTTCATTTTTTAATAAACTAACTGGAGAATCTTCAATTTCTTGTCTGTAATTTTTAAAATTAGTATTTACATTTTCTAATTGTTTTTTTAAATTTTCAATATTTTTTTGAAGATTTGTTTTTTCTTTTAATAAAAGATTTTTTTCGTCTTTAAATCTATTTGTAATATAAGCAATTTCATCATCTTTATTTACTAATTGTTTAGATACTTCATTTATTTTTAATTTTAATTGTTCTTCTACTAAAGTTATTTTATTTTCTCTTGATTCTAATTCAGAAGCTTTTTTTGAAAGACGATTTTTTAATAAATTTATTTCATTTACTTTTTGCTTAAATTCTCTTTCTCTATCATCTTCTTTTTTTTTAAATTCATTTTGAAGTTTTGTTACATAATCATATTCAACTTGTCTTAAATATGCTTTAAATTTTATTTGTTCTGTTTTTTTCCAATTATCTAAATCTATTTCTACTTTTAATCTTTTTGCTTCTTCTGAAATTGGTACTTTACTTTTCTCTGGAATTTCATTTTTTTTTTCAATAAATTCATTTATTTCATTTTTTTTTTGTTTATTATTTTCAATTAAATTTTGATTATTTTCATTTTTATTTTGATTATTTTCAAATTCTTTTTGATAATTATCAATTGAAGACTCAATTTCAGACATTAAAAATTAAAATTAAAATATTAATAACAATTTTAATAAAAATTAAAAAAAAGTAAAATTTATTTATTTTTTAAAAAAATTACAAAAAAAAAACAATTTAATGAAAATAGAAAATTCATATGGAATACCAAAAACATGGTCACCTTTAAGTGAATTAATAAAAAAGAAAAAAAATGAACAAAAAATAATGTTAGAAAATGAAAAAGAAAATGAACAAATATTAGAAAATGAAAATAATGAAAATAATGATTTAAAAATATATGTATTAACATGGAATATTCATGGAAGAACACCAAAAAAAGAACATTTAAAAATAATTTTACCAAAAGATAAAAATTATAATATGTTTATAATAAATACTCAAGAATGTATGAAGACAATTGGAGCTTCATTTGTAAATGATTCAAAAGATGAATGGGTAAAAATATTAAAAGAATATTTTGATACTTCTTATATTAATTTAGTAAATGAAAATTTATCTGCTTATCATATTTCTATTTTTGTAGATGTTAATATAAAAAATAAATTTACAAATTTTCAAACGTCAAAAATAAAAACTGGTTTTTTAAATTTAATGGCAAATAAAGGAGCAGTGGCAATATCAATGGTATATAAAAAAAAGAAATTATGTTTTATTAATTGTCATCTTCATCATGGTCGAGATAATAGTATTAGTAGAAATGAAGATTTTAAAAGAATTAATCAAGAATTAAATTTTACTCCTTATGAAAATAATGAAAATATTCTTATTATTAATAAATTAAATAAAACTGATTATTTTGATATTGTATTTTGGAGTGGAGATTTTAATTATGTTTTAAATGGTAAAAAAGAAGAAATTATAAAATTAATTGAAGAAAAAAATTATTTTGAATTAACAAAATTTGATCAATTAAATGAAGAAATTAAATCAAATAGAATAGAGATTAATGATTTTGAAGAAGGAGAAATTAATTTTTGTCCAACTTATAAATTTAAAGATGAGACTGATGAATATGAACTTGAAAATAGAGTTCCAGGATATAATGATAGAATTTTATATAAAGTAAAAAATATTCATGATTTAAGTTTATGTGAATATAATTGTATAAAAGAAATTAAATATAGTGATCATAAACCAGTTTATGCAGTTTTTGACTTGAAATATTCTGAAACACAATTTACAAAATGTAAAAGACAAGACCAAAAAGCTTGTTTTATTTTTTAAATTAATGTTTTTTTTTCTTTTGATTAAGGGACTATTTTTGTTTGTTTAGTAAATTATTTTATTAATCATTTATTTTTTATTAATTATGGTTTTTTTTACGTTTATTAATTCATATTATTTATATTTAAAATAAGTTAATTTATTTTTTTCAAATGAAAATAATTAAAAATTATTTCTTTTTCATTTCAAAGTATTAAATTATCTCATAATAATTTAAGATCCTAAAATTAAAAATCCAAAAAACTCAAATAAAAAAACTCATACTCAAATAAAAAAAAATTAAATAAATAAATAATTAAAAAAACCAAAAAAAAAAAATAATAATAATACAAAACATAAAATAAAAAAAAATATAAAATTTATCCTTATCAGAATTTGAATAACAAAAAAAAAAAAAAAAAAAAAATTAAAAAAAAAACCCTACAAAAAAAAAAAAAAAAAAAAAAACAAATAAAAAAAAAAAAAAAAAAAAAAAAAAAAAAAAAAAAAAATTAAAAAAAAAACCCTAAAAAAAAAAAAACAATATAAGCCCAAAAAAATAAAAAAAAAATTATATAAAAAAAAAAAAAAATCAAATGTCAAAACAACAAGCCCCAGAAACAAATGAATTAATAATCGATTCTGAAGATACATATGGAGGATTAGACAACATATTTTACGTTCATCCATCACATTTAAACACAATAAAATCACTTCAAAATAGTCAATTTACATCAGTAACAATAAAGAATACTCCAGTTGATGATATAACACCATTTTTTTTATTAAATCTCTTTACAAAAATGAAAGTTGGAGCAACTGCAGAAATTATTATTTATGAACCTGTTTCAGTTATGCAAGTTTATGATGCAAGACAAGTTGAAGCTAATGCAAAATTAGCAGGATTTGCTGATATTAAAGTTAATGAAAGAAATTATGTTGATTCTGTTTCACAAAAAAAAAGTGATACTTTAGCTGTTACTTTTGTTAGACCTCAAAAAAGAGGAAGTACTGAAATTTTGACTACTGTTAATATTGAAAAAATGGAAAATATTACTAATTCTAGTAAAAGAAGTAATTCTAAGAAAGTTAGAGGAAAAAATTAAGGTTTGTTTTTTGTTGTTTTTTTGTTATTTTTTTTTATTTGAGTTTTTGTTTTAGTTTTTTTGTTTTCTTTTTTTTTTTTATTTTTTTTTGATGAGATTTTTTAATTTTTTTTGATTTATTATATATTATTATTATTTGTTATTTAATAAATTTTTATAAAGTTTTTTTTTTTTTTTTTGATTTTATATTTTGTTTTTTATCTTTTTTTATTTTGTTTTTTTTTGTAAATAGGTTTTTTTATAATTTTAAAAGATTAATTTTTCACAAATATTTTTATTAAGTTTTTTTCATAATATTCAAAAATTAATTAATATTTGAAATATAATATATTCAATTTTGGATTCATTTTTATTTTAATAAAAATATACTATTAAATTAAAAGTTATAATTTCAATTTATAATTTTAGGAAAATATGAAAAATGAATTAACCTTTTATTGCGATGACTGTAATAACAATAAAAAAATTAAAAGATGAGCTATTTTGATATAATTAAATTAGATAATTAAATATAATCAATTGAAATCATTAAAATTTTTTTTCAGATTTATTAGAATTTAAATGATTACGAAAATGAAAATATTAATATTTTCACAAACCACAGAATTATGAAAATAATGAATTAGAAAATAATGAATAAAAAAAATATCTACTTATTCATTTATTGATGTTTGTTTGACAAATTGTCTATTTTTATTTATTAAATCAATAAATCTTTATTTTAATATTTTATGAAACATTATTGTTAGTTATTATAAGAAAAAAATGGAAAATTAAATATAAAAACCAATATATTTTCATTATTTTATTATAAATAAAACTATTATTTAAAAAAATATAATAATTCATTAAGGTTTATCAATTTTTATGTAAATTGAAAAATAGAAAACTCATTAATAAAATAAATTCAATTATCGAAATAAAAAATTCGATATTTTTGGATGAAAATTCAGACATTAAGAATTTAAAAATGCATATAAAATTTAATTTTTATTTAAAATTTTATTAATAAAAATGGTTTTTGTGAAGTTAATTATGAATATAATTCAATAATTTAATGAATCATAAAATCAAATTTTGTAAAATATAAAACACTTTAATATTATATTAAGTTATATAAGAAAAAATAAATAAAAATATTATTTTACTTAATGTAGTTAATTTATTTAAAATTTAGAATTTTTATTGAAAAAATATTTTTTTCTATTATACTTATAATTGTTTTTCTATAATTTATATTAAGAGTTTTATTCCAAAAATTATTTTATTATTATTATGTGAGGTATTTCTATTAAAAGAGATATTCTTATTAAAATTATAAAATTTTTTAATTTAAAAAAAATGAATTTTCATTTTTTTTTTCTTATAATTTTGTTTGAAAAATAATTATTTCTATTTAATGATTTTAAAAATAAAAAAAAAAATATTAGATTATCTTTACAAAATATATGAGAAGAAAAATTATTATTTTATTATAGATTGGGCCCAATCCCCAATCACTATAAAAAAAACTTAAATTTTTATATCATATATATGATTTAAAGTTAAATATTTATATTAAAAAATATAAATTATATTAATTTGTAATAATACAATTTATAAAAGTTAGAAATGGAAATTAGGGTCTTTCCTAATGCCCATATTCTTTAAATTTTTTAATTATATAATTTTTACTATTCAAAAATTATTCTATATTTTTAATGGAAGCACCACAACCTGCTTCAAATATAGAAGTAATGAAAAATTCAATAAAAGATGAGTGTAAAAAAATATTAGAAAAATATTTAGAAGAAAGAAAATATAATAAAGATAAAGTTTTAAAATGGAAAGAAATGATATTAGAAGACTTAGATCAATATTTAAAAAATAAATATCCAGGATATGGATTTATAATTTCAATATTCATCTCAGAACCAATTTCTTTTAGAGCTAATGCATATTTTATATCTCGTTTGAATTCTGATGACGATATTGTTCAATCATTCTTTGGGGATATTTATTCAGAAATTAGGATTTTATTTTGTAAATTATATTCACCTATTGGATTAACTAATAATAAGTATTGTGATATATTTAGTGATAATATGATAAAGGCTAATGAATTAATTTCTAAAATATTAAATAAAAAAACATATGACGAAAAAACTGCTACTGATGATATTGAAAATATTTGTAAAGGATTTAATAATTATTTGTTGGAAAAAATAAAAACAAATAGACCTTGTTTTATGAATGTTGGATATATTTTAGAAAAACCTTTAAAAGATTTGAAATATTTTTATAAAAGTATTAATATTAATTATATTCCATTTATGGTTTCATATACTAATGAATCATTTTATTGTTTGTTTGTTTCATTTGCTTTAGATAATAAATGTAAGAAATTATATAACAAAATCTTTTTAAAAATTATTTTTCATTTAAGATTATAATTAATAAATGTAAATATAAGTTCTAACCTTATTAATAATTTTGAAAAGTATTTTCTATGGTTCTCACATATCATCTTCTAATTTTTTTTATTTAAATCTATATAACTGTAATATTTTAATAAAAATTTAAATATCAAAAAAAGGAAATAATATTTTTTCATAATAAAAAAAGCATTCATATATTTTTAAAATATTAATAATTTCTTTCATATACACTAATTGAATATATAATTATATTAAGATTTTTTATATTATAAGAAAATAATATTTTGATTATATGATATTATTAATTAATCTATTTATTTAATTGTTTTCAATTTAAATTTATTTAAAATATAATATAATAATTGTAGAATATTATATTTGTCCCTTTTCTTTTCATTCAAATAATTAGAAATTTAATATTGGTTCAGTTATTGGAGGTTGTTCATCTGAAATAATAAATATTAAGGTAATTAATTTATCTTTATTTTCATTTTCTTTATCAATTATATTATCTATTAAAAATTTATGATATTTTTGTATGTTATTTGAAGGTATATTTGAAACAATAGAATTGATTATATCAAATATTTTTATTTAATTGTTTTAGTTTTTGATTAATCGCTTTTATTATGAATGATTGAGAAATATTATTAAATATTAATTTTTCATTGTTTTGAAGTTTAATGATTAATTTTTATATTGAGATTTTTCATTATTCTTTTTAATATGATTAATTAATGTTTTTT
>JAEEGK010031683.1_pt1 | contig 10405 bp, 10 predicted proteins | sample 8958771 | NCBI WGS metagenome assembly JAEEGK01 (sample SAMN16246547, study PRJNA631951) | gut metagenome | biome: gut microbiome; feature: rumen; material: SC-attached | host: Bos | place: Iran: Karaj | collected 2018-10 | reverse complement strand
GAGAACAGACGGTTAACCAGCTGTTCTTGGGACATTTCCAAAGAAAATATAGCGCAAGAAAGATTCTGCCTGAAGGCAACGTGCTGAGCTATATTAAGAACAAAAGCCGTCTTACCCATGGAAGGACGGGCAGCTATAAGAACAAGGTCCGAAGGCTGCAAACCGGCGGTCTTGAAATCAAGGTCGATAAATCCTGTGGGAATACCCGTTACAGCGCCCTTATTGCGGGCTGCAATGGAAATCTTATCAAGAGCATTGTTGACTACGGTGCTGATGGGCACGTAGTCTCCCGCATTACGCCTCTGAAGCACCTTGAAGATATTCTTCTCGGCTTCGTCCATAATGGTGTCCACAGGGTCCTTCTGAGCGTAGCAATCGTTCTCTACACTTTCGGTAGCCTTTATAAGCTTTCTGAGGGAAGCTTTCTCGGCCACAATGCCTGCATAATATTTGACATTGGCAGATGTGGGCACAGAATCCAAAAGGTCGCGCACGAACTCCATTGATGTAATCTCAGGCGGTACGTCCTTCTCCTTTAAGCGATTCTGAAGAGTGACGAGGTCAACGGGCTTGCCTTCATTGTGAAGCTCCACCATGGTCTCAAACAATATTTGGTTTTGCTTAACGTAGAAATCATCACCAACCAGTATTTCGGATGCCGTTGTAATGGCATCCTTGTCCATAAGCATGGAACCGATTACCGATTTCTCGGCATCAGTACTGTTGGGAAGTATTCTTTTTTGCCATTCCTCAGCCATTCTCTTCTACCTTAACTCTAAGTTTAGCGGTAACTTCGGGATGAAGCTTAACGGGAAGCTCAAAGGCACCGAAGGACTTGATGGGTTCTTCCATAACGATTTTTTTCTTGTCAATTTCAACGCCAAACTGTTTCTTGGCTTCTTCAGCGATTTCTTTGGAGGATACGGAACCGAATACGCGTCCGCCCTCTCCGGCCTTCATCTTAACCACTACGGTAAGCTTGGCAAGTTCTTCTCCGAACTCTTTGGCCTTTTCAAGAATTTCTTTGGCTATCTTTTCGTCATTGGCCTTCTGAAGCTTTAAGTTGTTTAAGTTGGTCGATGTGGCTTCAAGACCAAGTTTTTTCTTCAAAATAAAGTTTCTTGCGTAGCCGTCGTTAACGTCTACAATCTGACCCTTCTTGCCAAGGGTCTTAACATCTTCAAGTAAAATGACTTTCATTTATAACTCTCCTCCGGTAATCATGGAATCTATTGTTTCTTTTAAGAGGGCAATCGCTTCATCCACAGTAGTGTCGTTAAGCTGCGCCCCGGCAACGCTCATATGACCGCCGCCACCCAGCTTCTCCATGATGACCTGAACGTTTACTTCATCTATGGAACGTGCGCTGATAAATACTAAGTTATTGTAATAAGTGAAAACGAAACTTGCCTTAACGCCCTTTATGTTAAGAAGTTCGTTGGCAGCCTGAGCACCTACGACGGTAGGGCTGGCACAGTTCTCGGCCTCGCAGACGGACATAGCATAGTAGTCCTTGTAAATCTCTGCCTGGCTGACTGCGTCGGCTCTTGCTTTGTACTCATCAACATCTTCTCTGAAGAGCTTGCGGACGCGGGTAACGTCTGCACCGTTTCTTCTGAGGAATGCTGCGGCTTCAAAGGTTCTGACACCCGTCTTCTGGGTGAAGTTGTTGGTATCTATAATGATGCCGGCGTACATGCTGTCGGCTTCTTCCGTACGAATCTTGATATTGTCGGTGGTATACTGGAGAATTTCCGAAACCATTTCACAAGTGGAAGAAGCATAGGGCTCCACGTATGAAAGGGTAGCGTTCTCGATAGGCTCTGCGCTCTGTCTGTGGTGATCCAGTACCACAACAGACTTACATTTGCCGAAGAGTTCTGGACACTCGGTAATGCTGGGTCTGTTAACGTCCACAACTATCAGCACCGCATTATTGCCTATTTCATCAATAGCACGCTGACAACCGATTATCATGTCCTGACTGTACTCTGGATTATTGACAAACATATCCACCAGAGGCTTCATGGAAGATGTAACCTCATCAAGTACTATATGAGCCTTTCTCTCAAGTGCCGTGGCAATACGATATACGCCCACAGTCGCACCGAAGCTGTCTACGTCACCAAGTCTGTGACCCATGATAAATACCTGATCCTTACTGGAAATAATTTCCATAAGGGCGTGGGCCTTAACACGAGCCTTAACTCTGGTATTCTTCTCAACCTGCTGGCTCTTGCCTCCGTAATAAAGAAGCTGGTCCGGAGTCTTGACAACCGCCTGGTCACCGCCACGTCCGAGAGCCATATCGATTGCTGCTCTGGCAAATTCATAGTTCTGGCCATAGGATAAACCGTCAAGGCCTACGCCGATACTTAAAGTAACGGCCATTTCATTACCGATATTAACGGTCTTAACATCTTCGAGAATGTCGAATTTATTCTCTTTAAGCTTGGTGATACAGCTCTTGCGAAGAATTACCATGTATTTGTCTTTTTCAATCTTCTTGGTAATACCGTCTAAAGAAGACATATACTTGTTAATCTTTCTTTCGATAAGAGCGGTAAGAAGGGAGCGACGAACTTCCTCGACGCTTTCAAGAGCTTCCTCGTAATTGTCAATGTAAACAAGCGCAACGGAAAGGCTTTGGTCATCAACCTCTCTCAAAGCAAGCTTTAATGCTGTATTGTCAAACATATACATGGCCACAAGATAGCCTGCATAATCTGCATCCACATCAAGTGAATTGCTGGATTCAAGCATCTCCTTCAAGGGAATCTTGCGCATCTTAACAAGATACTCGCCATTGTTGTATTTAATCTCAAATTCGGTCTCGCCGTTTTCGGCATCGGCTCCGGGAAGTCTGTCCCTGGTAATGGCAGGGAAATAATGGGTCACGGGCTTATTGAATTCTTTTTCCTTGTCAAGGAGGCGTTCAAAGGCCACATTGGTCCATATAATCTTGCCGGATTCGTCCAAAAGTGCATGGGGAAGATCGAGATTCTTAAGAAGCGAGCTCTGAACCTGACCGTACTGAGTGGCAAAGTTAACCATATCGTGAAAAACGGTCCTGGCTCCTCTTAAAAAGAAAGTGAGATGAACTGCAAAATAAAGTATAACAAAACCGGTAATTATGAGCCCGGCTCTGACATCAACGGTATATACATATATATTAACCACTACGGCGAGAATACCGAGTAACAGTCCCGACCACAGATAGTTTTTGAGTCTGCCTTCGATTTTAATCTTATTGTTCATAAGTTCCTTCCGGCTGAACGCCTACCCCATTATCATTATCATAGATAGGTCTAGTATACCATTTTTGATGTAGTAAAACAAATTAATTGTGAGATAATTACCCCTATTTTCGCAAAGAAAAACACCTCTGCAAAGCAGAGGTGTGAGTTTCTTAATTAATCCTGAGAATAAGGCATAAGAGCGATGTGTCTTGCGCGCTTGATAGCTACGGTTAAAGCTCTCTGATGCTTAGCGCAGTTACCGGTGATTCTTCTGGGAAGAATCTTACCACGCTCTGATACGTATCTCTTTAACTTAGCAACATCCTTATAATCAATTGTATTGTCCTTGCCGCAGAATACGCAAACTTTCTTTCTTCTGCGAATGGCACCCTTTCTTCTCATAGGTGCATCGGACTTGTCGCCTTTATCAGCTTTATTAAATGCCATGATTTTGCCTCCTATTTATCTGGTTACAGGGCCAAACGGAAGGTCGTCTTCAATGCCGTCCCCGTCAGGGAAATTCATGAAACCTTCTGCCGGCATCTGCTGAGGACGTTCGGAATTGTTAGAAAAACCCCCGCCGTTGTTGGAGCTTGCGTTCTTGCTCTCGGCAAATTCCTGATCCTCTGCAACAATGTCTGTGGTGTAAACCTTTACACCGTCTTTATTGGTGTAGGAACCTGTCTGAATGCGACCTGTTACCAGCACCTTGGTTCCCTTGTGTAAGTACTTCTCAGCAAACTCACCGGCCTTACCGAAAGCGACGATGTTAATGAAATCAGCTGTCTGATCTCCGTCCTGGCTGCTTCCGCGGCCTCTTCTGTCAACTGCAAGAGAGTATCTTGCGATTGCCATAGAGCTGTCTCCCTGTGAGTATCTTACTTCGGGATCTCTTGTTAATCTTCCCATAAGAATAACTTTATTCATATTTGATTCTCCTATCGATTAGTCTTCGTCTGTACGAACGATTAAGAATCTGAGAACGTTGTCCATAATGCGAACACGATTTTCGATTTCAGCGGGAGCGTTAGCTTCTGCGTCGAACTGAATAAAGTAGTAGAAAGCTTCTTTCTGCTTCTGAATTTCGTAAGCAAGGCGCTTCTTGCCTGCTTCCTCGACGTTTGTAACTTTTCCACCGAATCTGTCAACGTAAGCCTTTAACTTATCGACAACAGCGGCTCTCTCGTCATCTTCGATTTTCGCACTAACAACAGCAGTTAATTCATACTTGTTCATGCTTGTTACCTCCTTTTGGTCTCTGGCCCATACGCATAGTACGAGCAAGGAATTGTTTATCACGAGTTAACATGATAACATACGTTTTTATTTAAATCAAGGTTTTTTTACACTCTTTACACTTTTTTCGAGATTTTTACGCGAAATCATTATCTGATGACCGCAACCGACGCATTTAATCCTGAAATCCGCACCTTCGCGAAGCACTTCCCACTCAAAGCTTCCGCAGGGATGGCCTTTTTTCAATTTAACGATGTCGCCTACGTGAATTTCCATAAAAACCTCTTCTTTATAACTGCGAAAGAACCTCTCCCAGCTTCTCGTGAATTACCAGGTCAGCGTTTGAATCCTGGCTGGTGGCTGAAAGGTTCAAAAGAACCAGTTTGTTGCCCCTGTAATATCTTATCAGGCCTGCTGCCGGATAAACCACAAGAGACGTTCCTCCGATAATAAGCACATCCGCATTGCTGATGTAATTGATGGCTCTTTCCATAACGTCCATATCAAGGCCCTCTTCATAAAGAACCACGTCCGGGCGAACGGTTCCGCCGCACTCGCATTTGGGAATGCCTGCAGACTCCGTGACATATTCAACGGGGAATTTTTTGCCGCATCTGTCACAGTAATTCTTCATGATGGTACCGTGAAGCTCCAGCACTTCGCGACTGCCCGCCGCCTGATGAAGACCATCTATGTTCTGCGTAATGACTGCTTTAAGCTTGCCTTCTTTTTCCCACTGCGCGAGCTTAAGATGTGCTGCGTTGGGTTTGGCTGCCAGAGCGGGTGCAACCATTTTTTCTTTGTAAAAATCAAAGAATTCCTCCGGGCGCCTTGTAAGAAAAGTATGACTTACAATTGTCTCCGGAGGATATTTGTATTTCTGACTGTATAATCCGTCTGTGGAACGAAAGTCCGGAATACCGCTCTCCGTAGACACCCCTGCGCCGCCAAAGAAAACAATATTGTCGGATTCGTCAATCCATTTCTTAAGAGTCAATAGCTTCTCATCCATAGAAATTCCCTCCATTTCTACCGACTAACGATTACCACCATTTATCGAACAAAACGTTGAAATCAACGTTGCCGCTTACTCCGTCAACTCTTCCTGTATTGGAGTACTGCCACATTCTGTATTTGTAAGGGAATACGAGGGGACTGTTGTAAGACCAGGCCGATGCGGCGGGGTCTCTGGTAATGTTATTGTAATTGGCATACCATTTGTCGTATTCCTCGAGGCGCTCAAGCTCCATTCTGAGGGTGTAGAATCTTGAATCAGCATAAATCATGGGGGTATAACCCGCCTGCTTTATCGTATCGCAAAAGGCTATAATAATGTCTGTTCTTTCGCCGGAAGTAAGATCCTTGATACGTTCATCCGATGAAGCGGATTCAACATCCAACACCACAGGGCCTTTAACGGAAAAAGGAGCAAGCAAAGAAAGAACGAACTGCGCTTCCTCTACCGCCTCGTCTGTGTTAACCGCCTGTGTGTAAAAATAAACTGCTGTGGGGATATCTGCATTGGCAGCACCCAGCAAATTGTTCTTAAACTCGGTATCTTCCACGATCTTACCGCTTCCGTAGCCTCTGATACCGCATCTTATAACCGTAAAATCTATTCCGGCAGCCTTTACCTTGTTCCAGTCGACTTTACCCTGATGAGAGGATACGTCGATGCCCATGTAGGATGTCTTATTGCCAGAGGCGTCGGTGTAATACAAATAGCCTGTTGTATCATCCTTGACGAAAAGTTCCTCCAGCACATCGCTCATCTTAAGCTCTTTGTTGATGGGCACAAAATTGTAACGGCTGCCTTCCGTAAAAACCAGGTCGTCGGGATAAAGGGTGCGAAGATAATTGGTCATGCCACTGTAAACGCTTGCAACCTCACGAATCTGCGCACGGTATTCTCTGTCCACGGATGCACGGGTTTCTTCTTCCGCAAAAGCAACCTTGGACGCCACAAGTTCATCTACCTCAGACTGAGAGAAGGTCTTCTCGGTAACGGTGGTGATCTCTTCCTCGTGACCTTTTACCTTCCCGTTTCTAACTATAACGAATGCCACAGTCAAGACAGCTATAGCCAAAAGAAGCATGACAAGACCCGCAATAAACATACCGTTATTACGTTTTCTGTCGTAAAGCTGTTCGTAGTTTAAATATCTGTTTAAACTGCCTGAATCTTTATTGCCGTCTGCTCCTATTTCTTCTACGTCTTTTAACTGCATTCTTTTCCTTTCGGGCTCTTTGACGGAACCGTCTTCTTTGTATCCGCCTGACCGAAGTCTTTTTTCGAATTCCGCAACCGGCAGCGGTTTGTCAAAGAAAAAGCCTTGTACGATGTCGCATCTTAAACTTTTCAGGAGCTTTAACTCTTCTACCGTTTCCACTCCTTCCGCAAGAACTTCCATGTTAAGTTCTTTGGCCATGTGTATGATGCTTGATATTACTTTCTTGGCTTTGTCGTTCTCGACGCCTTTGCCAAGAAGGGATTTGTCCAGTTTGACCACTTCAAAATCCATGTTTTGAAGCAGATTCAGTGATGAATATCCGGAACCGAAGTCGTCTATGGAAGACTTAATACCATAGCTTTTAAGTTTCTCTACCGTGGCTTCCAGCAGTTCTTCTTTGTCCAGGTAGGCGGTTTCGGTGAATTCGACTTCTATGTACTCGGGCGGGATTCCGTAGCTGTTGATAACGTTGTAGATACGTTCCGCGACGCCTTCTTCGTTGAAGTGATATTTGGAGAAGTTAACGGATATCCGCACAAGCTGCATGCCGGCATCCAGCCATTCACGCATTTTTTTACAGGTCTCTTCCAGAACATAGAAGTCTATGTCGATTACGAGACCCGTTCTCTCGCAAAAAGGTATAAACTTAACCGGCGGGAGTACCTGACCGTCATAAACCCAACGGACCAAAGCCTCTGCCCCGGCTATCTTCATGTCGGTAATGGATACTTTCGGCTGAAAGTACACTACGAACTCATTATTTTGCAGTGCCTGAAGAAGACGTCTGAAAAAGTTTAACCCCTTGACGTCGAACTGTTCTCCATAAGCATGCTTCGGTGAAAGAACCGGCTGTTGTAACATTAACCCAGTATACCTCTATCTTTCCCCGAGAAACTGTTCAAAAATAACAGAATCGAAACTCCCCCAAGCTCGTTTCTGTTCTTCCTCCCCTTTGGCGGTCCAGGCCACCGTGAAGGGACGAAATACCCTCTTACACAATTTATATCCGAATTGTCCAATATCTTCGTGGCGGTAAGCAACAAAGTCGGGTCTGGACAAAACGTTAACAAGTAAATGCGTCATGGCGACGCGGAGGAAGAACTTCATGCCGGTATCGTGCATGAAGTTGCAGGACAACTGTCCTCTTATTATCTCCGGATGGTATTTTCTGAACCATCTCACAAGATATGGGCTGAAGGACTCGATGCAATAACGGCCTTTGTACTCTCTGAGGGCATTGTATGTCTCAGCACAAAGTTTGTAGCATTTATTGCCGTTGTCGCCCTTTATTTCACATATCAGGTCGGTGCTGCCGAGGGTAGAAAGAACGTCCTTAAAAAGAGGTATTCTTTCGTCGGTGCCCGCAAGTCTGAACCCCTGCAGCTCTTCGTAGGTGTAGTCTCTTAAATATCCGTCTACGCCGCACATTCTTAAGAGATTACCGTCGTGAAACACCACCAGGCGTCCGTCACGGGTCATCTGAACATCCAGTTCAACTCCGTAACCTGACTCTCTTGCCAGTTTAAAAGCCGTTAAGGAATTCTCCGGCACTCCGTTTCCGTGGAGTCCCCTGTGGGCGTACATCTTGGTATGAAAATAAGATGTATCGCGCCTTTTTCCGGGCTTTATCAATATCAGCATTACTATAAAAAGAACAACTGCTATCCAAAAAATTGTCCAAATCATGTCAATCTGAATTCACTTCGCAAAAAAACGATATGTTGGGTAACAAACACTTTCCCATTCAAGATATAGATTAGCATAAAAAGTCAAAAAAGAAAATAGTTCACATAACATTTGTAATATGATTTTTTTGTTCTAGTTATGCTTTTTTTTGCTAATTTCTTCCACAAGCTCCGAATATTTCTTCTCGTCGATAATATATTTCTTCTTAATAATGAGGAAAGCAATGCCGATGGCAATGACGGGAACGGCGGCTATGCCCATGCGCAGGATGAAGCGCTGGAGGCCCGTGGCGGTGGCAATAAAGCTGTCTGCGCTTGTAATTGCGGCTTCTTTTGTAATCTCCCCCGTACCCGCCTGAATCTCAAGTCCGGAGATATTCTGGCTGATTACGTAGATTCCGCTGACGATAAGTATCAATGCCACCACTCCCTGATCGATTGCGCTTGCAAGCTTGGTGGCAAAAGAACGAACCGCCGAAATAATGCTGTCGTGTCTCTCCCCGAACCTGAACTCGTCGTACTCAATAGTGTTGTTGAGCATGACAATCATGGTCATGTTGAAAAGTCCCTGTGCAAAGAAAATCACAAAGCCGATTGCATTTATCAGAATAGCGTTCTTGGGCAGCACATAGCCCACACCTAAGAAAAGGACGTAACCGAGCACCACAAGGGCGGTGGATGAGGCGATAATCTTCGCTCTCGATAATTTCGCGGCGATTGAGGCAAAACCGGCTTCGGAAACCAGCGTTCCCAGGCCATACATGACCGTGAACCAGAACACAAGATTTCCACCCATGGAATAGCCGAACTCAAAGTAAAAGAAGTTCATGCCAATCATAATAAGCAGATTATTGCCTATCTGAAAAAGAAGGCAGGCGATTCCGATGGCCACAAGCTGGTCGTTTCTGAGGAAAATTCTAAACATATCCTTGAGGGAGAGAACTTCTTTATTTTCCCGACGTTTCGGCTCTTTTACACCGAAAAATGTCAGAAGCTGGAAGCACAAAAAGCAGGAAGCAATCACTATCGCGGCAATTCTGTAAGCCTTGACCGCATTGCCGGCTACCATATCCGGAAGAAGGCCCGCCACGGAAAACTGGCCGATGCAGATGAAAATGCCCTGAATTGTTACGAGCACGTTTCGCTCCTTGGGGTCTGATGAAAGAGCCGGAAGCAGGCCCCAGTATGCAATATCATTCATGGTATAGGTCATTCCCCACAAAAGATATCCTATGCCAAAGAAAGCCACAAATCCCCAGCCCTCGGGTCTGATGGTGAACAATCCGACGATTACGAGTGCATTGAGAATCACACCGATAAGAATCCAGGGCTTAAATTTGCCGGACTTAAGTCGTGCGTTTTCAATGATGATGCCCATAAGAGGGTCGTTTACCGCATCCCACAGAAGGCATATCACCACGATTGCCGAGATTGTGGCAAACTGCGCCACTGTCAGCTTCATGGTGTATTGAATATACGTAAGCAGGAACATACTGACCAGCGTATAAGCCATGTCGCGGCCGGTTGCGCCCACGCAGTAGCTCCATTTTGTTCTTTTATCAAGTTTTTCGACGCCCATCTCAGTCAGTCTCCTCTTTTACGAAAAGTCTTTTTACAGCCTTTAAATAATGTCTGTTGGCATTAAGCACCAAAAAGTCGCATAGCTTCTTGGAAATCATGCCGCCGCTGTTGGCTATGAGGCCTTCGAGGTTTCCCTCCGAAAGTCCGGTTCTGACCATTTTGTAGGAAGGATCGTCTTTGCTCTTGCCGGGGAACATAAACTTTAGCGCAATTCCCACGCCTGCCTTAAAAATGTTGCCTGCAAGGCTCTTGCCCGCTACCTCGGCAAAAGAACAGTTTATGTCGTAGTCGCCGCGCTTTCTTTGGCTGAATTTGGAAAGGGGGCGGCCGTAAAGGGCTTCAAACTGCTCTTCGGAGATTTCCATACCCTCGGGTTGCGGCTTGAAATAGTCAGGGAAAAGCTCACGCTCGTCTCTGAAATATTTGTTGCCCT
>JAEEGK010031682.1_pt1 | contig 10405 bp, 6 predicted proteins | sample 8958771 | NCBI WGS metagenome assembly JAEEGK01 (sample SAMN16246547, study PRJNA631951) | gut metagenome | biome: gut microbiome; feature: rumen; material: SC-attached | host: Bos | place: Iran: Karaj | collected 2018-10 | reverse complement strand
ACAGATCGACGCGATCAATGCACAGCTGGATGAAGTTCTGGAGTCATTTGATGTGATCAGTACGGAATCGCAGAACGCGATTAACGCCGCTGCTTCGGGTGAGACTCAGCCGGAGCCGACTCCGGAGATAACTCCTGAGCCCACTCCCGAAGCTACTTCAGAATCTGTTTGGAGTTCGGAAAATATCGCTGCAACAGAAACAGATGATACACAGGACGAAGGTACGACGCTTGTTGACGGTGATACGAACCTCGTTGTAATAGACGATACTGATGAAGCAGACAACACCGCTGATCGTGACAATGGAGCAGACGAATTCGCAACAGAAGACGATGATAACGATGACGCTGCTGATGAAGACGGTGAAGAAGCTGACGAGACTGACGAGGATGAAGTCTCCGACGAAGATGACAACGCCGGCGAAGATGATGTAGATGACGCTGACGACGCCGATGACGATGACAAGTCCGACGAAGAAGGCGAGGAAGAGAACACCGACGAGGAAGATGCTGATAAAGAAGACGGTGAAGAGGAGGAAACTGAAGACGAAGAGTCTGAAGAAGAACGTCTCGCGCGTGAGGAGGCAGAGCGCCTTGAAAGAGAAGCTCAGGAAGAGGCTGAAAGACTTGCTGCCGAGCAAGCACAACAGGAAGCACAGCAGTCACAGAGCAATACAAGTAGCGGTGGATCAACTACAACAAGACAATTCACATACAATGATTCAACAACAGAAGTTTCTTTAAGTATGGGTTCGGGATTATCCGCTTCCCCGATACCTGTCAAAGTTGAGTTCTATACTGAGTCAGGTGAAGGGAATAATACAGTGACGCATACATACAGTGTCAGCTCGCTTCCTGCTTCAGGATTTACGAACGGAGCCGCTTTGCCCGGATTTGATGATCAGTATTCAACAAGAGTAGTTCCCGCAGACGAGTCTGTAACACAGACAAATCCCGAGGCTTGGCGTGTTGAGAGTTATTATGCCTTCACTGGTTGGTATACTTCTCAAGCGGATGCTGCTTCAAACGATTTCGCAAAGAGATATACGACATATACTTCAGCGCTTGACGGAAAGCAGCTTTATCCCGGTATCGCCAGGACCACAACTGTATTCCTTCACAACAGTAACTATGATATGGGTTATGTGTCATTCAGTGGTGATACATCTGCGAACATAATCAGATGGGAGCCTGTAGCTGAGGGCGTAATAGCTGTTGTAAAGGCCGGATCGACGATCACTCTTCCGGTAGCTGAGACACACGCGGATTCTGAGACGGTTGATCATGCTTATGTTAAGCTTAAGCAGCCTCGAGCATCTTTCTACTGTTATTGTGATGTCTCTGAAACTTATAGTGAAGGAATCCCTATCTGGAGTAACGGTCATCCGGATTTCGCAGAGCTGCGACTCAAAGAGCAGACACCCGATTCAGCAACCGGTACGTCACATATTTACTACACAACAGCTAATAGACCGGAACTCACTGTCGGAAGTGAAGATACGTTCATCTGCCTTGACATGATCTACACCGCAAAGGTAGAGATCCGTGTTGCGGACTTTGCAGGTGATAATAACGGACGCGTTCTTATACATAAATCATTTGGTAGCGCTGATGATTATCAGTTGGTTGGCGATTTCTACTCTGCCTTTAATAGCAGCAATAACGGGCTTTGCATGCTTCAGGGCGGAAACGCACAGGGAAGCACTAACTGGTGGAAGGTCACTAAGGCATCGGATACGATTGCGTCGGGTAATGTGACTCTTGATGTATACACATTCACCACTTATTACACAGGTACGTATGATCGCGACAATCTTTATCTGCCGACGTTTATGATAGATGACATTGCAACCAGTTCAGGATACACTAAAGATCTTTTGTGCAGTTATAAGATCAAGGCTGATGGATTGGTAACGACTTATAAGAGTGATTCGTCGATAAATATCAATCAGTTCACTCCCGAGTTTAATGAGTCTGAGCAGTTCAATGCTCTTAGAGACATTGACGGACGCTACATCTTTACTGTTCAGCCCGTAGACTGGCTTTATATCGACATGGATCCCGACAATGCACCCGGCGGAGTTCAGAGCACATCTGTATTTGCTGTTGGAGAAAATAATCCGTTTGTGCTTCCTCATGATCAGAGTGACGATGGATATAAGTATAAGTTCGCAATTAACCCTGTAGATCTTATCACAGACACAGGGGTACAGCCTGCGGCACCTTTTAATTATACGATACTTGGAGATACAGCTTGGGATAGTAATGATCGGCAATACTTAAAGAAGTTTATTTACGCTCCCGATGATATAATCTTTCCGTTTAACAAGATCGGTGGATTGAGAAATGATAATTATGGAACAGATCCTTCATCTGTTTATAATTCATCCGCTATAAGCGAAAGTATGAAAAAATCATACGCCTATATAGGTGTTGAGGGTTATAAGCTTTCCGGATATGCGAGGGAATCTGAAGACGGAAGCGTATTTATCATGAATTTTAATGATAGATTTGAAGGAGGTTCTCATTTCGGAGATTATCCTTGTGTAACGTCAAGTAATGAAAGTGTAATGAATAAGGTTGATGTTTCTGTAATGTATTATTGGGACGAAGACATAGATCTTACTGTTATCAAGCCGATTTTTGTTCCGTTAACTAATCCTACAGTATCACTTTCATATAAACTGCCTACGACCGGTGCAGACAGCCATGTAGATTACAGTGCTCAGGCGAGTGTCCTGGAAAATTACATTATAACGATTAACAACGTTGATCAGTATTACTTGGAGTTAGAAGGTTTGAGCCTTAGGCCTATATCTGTGGATTTCGCAAGAATCGGAGTGACAGATGGATTTAAATCTTCGCCGTTTTCATCATTTATTAAATCCACTCCTGTTCAGGAACAGGGTGCACCCTTAAAATATTCAATTCAAAACAATGGAGAAACTACGAGCTCTTATTGGACAGCGACGTTTGGTCAAAATGGGATGTCCTTAAGCACAAAGCTTGTAAATCTTGATGCTGACAGACACGGTGGAAATATTCCTGATGAGGATAAAGATGTCCTTACCATTTATCCATATAGTGACCCGTATAAAAAGAACAATACGTTTATCAGAGGATTGTTAAATACTCCGTCACAAACCAGCAATGAACCTGTGACTCTCAGTAATTACGAACCGAATAACTATAAGATTGTGATAGCTGATGGTGAGGATTATAAGTACTCTTGTTTTGTTCATAATTTAGGCGGGGGAGGAGAGATAAAATTCGGTCGTGTATTCACAGCTGAGGACTCTTTCTCGACAACACCGGCCAGCCCTGAGGGAGTGACCAGAACCTACTATAGTCCCAGATCAGCAGCCGGTATTATAGATATAGTCGGATCAGACTACTACGGTTGGGGATACTACGGAGGCATTATTTCTGTATTTAGAGATGACAATTACAATCATTATACGTTCTTTGGAAATAGAGAAGGTGAAATAGCAGAATCAAATACCGAAAAGATTCTTGCTATGGATTGCACTGTACTAAGATCCAGTTTTGCAGAAGCATCCAGTATTTACGGTTATCTCGGAAGCGACTATACAGGTGGCGCTGGTATACTTGAATTTTCACCTTTCAACTATATTACAATCATGAATTGCGCAAGTGCAAATATATACACTGTGGAAAAGAGTACCGATTCTAATGATTCCGGTTTCCATACTATTACAACAATAACATGTTGGGACAATGGATGGAGAAAAATAACTGAAGGTCTTGATTCCGAAATTACAAGTACAGGAAAAATACCACTTGCAATCGGAAGTGACATAAACGATGTACCTGAGGGATTTGTTTATACTGAGTCTGGATATGGAAGTGGTGCGATTTATGTTGGAACCGCAATTTATACAGTAACCGGTCAAGCAACACCTTCTTCAATAAACGCTGCGACATTTTCGGCTACTGTAGATGCTTATACGATAGAAACTCATTAAAAACCATTTCTCAATTGGGTGACTTACGCAAGCCATTCATCGTTGTGGGTCATAAGCAAAAACAAGAGCTGCTCTGCATAAGCGGGGCAGCTTTTATTAGCACAGGGATGGACCCAGGGGACGGGGGTTGGGTGGATTCGATGGTCCACCCAACCCCCGTCCCCTGGGTCCATCTCTCTCTGCTCTTTTGCTTGGGTGAAACATCAACTTGAACGAAAATCACTTGACATACGTCAAGTGGTTTTGCTATATTTTCACTGTAACCACTTGACACATGACAAGTAAATTCAAAGGAACGAAATGCGTAACGACATTATATTTGAACAACAGGACTTAAGATATTTGTCATGGACACGAACCAGAAAGTCTTCGGGAACGGCCGGGTCTTTTTTGAAATCATATGATGACTCAGGTGAAAAGAAGCTTTATTATAAGCTTTCCGATTATGACCCGCAGACCGGTTTTGTGGGTCATGAATGCGTAAACGAGATCATTGCGGGGCGACTGATGGAGCTTCTTGGGATTCCGCATCTGGAGTATTCTCTTCTTAATGCGATGATTTTGATCGACGGCAAAGAGGAATCGACTTTTCTGTGCAGATCTGCGGATTTCAAAGAAAAGACTCAGAAAAAAATAACGCTTGAGGAGTTTTATGCTTCCGAGCGTGTCGGCCTTGAAAAACCCCTTGATTTCTGTATTCGAATGGGATGGGAAAACATGATCTACGGGATGCTGGTGACCGACTATCTGATCATAAACAGAGACAGACACGGTGCGAATATAGAGCTCCTTATCGACAGAAGTGATAAGAGTATTCGCCCGGCACCGCTTTTTGATCAGGGTCTTTCTTTGCTTTGCAGATGCAGAACACCCGAGGAGATTGCAGCGTTTGATCCGCTAGGTGACCCTGCGGTTCAGTCGTTTATTGGTGGAAGAAGCACGGCTGAAAACCTTAAACTTGTTCCGAGAGAGTTCCTTCGGGGGCTTCCGGCGATCGGGAGGAAAGACATAAGCGTTATGCTGACCGGGATAGACAGGGTTTTATCACCCGGGCATTCGGAGAAGATCCGCGAGATTTTGACAAGGAGGTGGGAGATCATTGACGGTATTCGAAATTCGTGACAGTTCCATCCGGGAGAATAGGAACGACAAACTTATCGGGATACTTTATTATTTTGAAAGACACGAACGCTTTTATATCGAGCTGCTGAATGAGATCGATGAGTGGGACGGGCCCGCGATGTTTATGAAAAAGATCAGAGACGGTGTCCGATCGATCGACCACGTGAGCGCACTCAAATGGGTGAACGAAAGAATAATACCCCGCGAGCGCCAGAACCTCGGAGCAATCCTTCGGGACAACGGTCTTAAAGAGTACAATGAGTATCGAATGCTTATGTTGAGCGAGGGCCGCGGCTCAATGGACGAAGAATATATTAAGAAAATCTCACAGGATAAGATCCCACAGGAAATCAGTACGCGCGACAGTAGAAAAGTGCGTGATCTTATGACACTTTCGAGCGGACGTTTATTGTTGTTTTTTAACGACGGGAAGTCCGGCATCGTTGATCCGAGAGAACTCGCGGCTGATGATCCCGGTTTTTTGCAACTCTTAAAAGATGAGGTTCGTTTCAGAAATGTGAGGCTTTGCCCGGGCGGATTCGGGGTTGAGTGGGATTTTGAAAGGTTTATATTATATGAAAAGCTGTATGAGTCCGCAAAGGATGCGGGAATAGCTTATGAGGATGTACTGAGGTTCGCACATTCACGTATTGTAAGCACGGGGGTTCTTTGCGAAGAGCTCGGTGTGTCGAGACAATACATCGCTCAGCTCACAGAAAGCGGTCGTCTTGAGCCGTTTGAACAAGAAGGAAATACTAAGACGTATTTACGGGCACAGACAGAGATTTGAGTGCTCGTCGGTTGATCGCTTGGGGTGGACCGGGGGGGACGGGGGTTGTGGACCATTGAGGTGCATGGTCCACAACCCCCGTCCCCCCCGGTCCACCCCATTTGCTTGAAAATGGCACAGACTGTTGTGTTTATGCAGTTTGTTGATATAATAATATAAGACATGATTACTCTGAATTTATTGCCAAGAAAGAGCAGGAGAATATGAGCACTTGGAAAACATTTAAAGAGCTGGAAATGGAAAAGGTTAGGACATTTAATGTCATTAATCGTCGTTTCTGCTCTGTGATGAATATCGATAAAATCCATCCCTTGAAGCAAGAAAAGGTTTACAATCTTGTGAGCAATCTGCAGGACGGTTTGATTCGAAGAATATGGATATTCGGTTCATCTACGAACAACAGTTGTAATATTCGTTCAGACACCGATGTTCTTGTAGAATTAAAGGATGAAGCAGAGATCGATCAGGAGGATGCAATCTGCATTATTCATAAGGAATTATCAAAGGCCCTGGGCACAAACTTTGATCTGGTGCTTACTAACGAACTTGATAAGAGTAAGCAGTTTTACGGAAACCTTATGAAAACAAGGAGGCTTGTCTATGAGTGCAATGATTGAAAATGCCGTAACATGGTATGAAATAGCTGTGGAATACTTTGATAAATTTGTTAGACAATCTGAAGAGACACGCTTTTTACGTGTCTCATGTAACCACATGCAACAAGCAGCTGAGTTTTCCATAAAAGGGACTCTTGAAGCACTAGGAAAGGAGTATTATCCGGGTCATGATCTTGAACAGAATGCCGAATTATTGATCCGGACAATCGAGACTGTCAGCAAAGAGAACGTTACTTACAGTAAATTGAAGACTATAACGGATGATCTTCAGTGGCTTTCTGATAAAAGCGGAATAATCATCAAGTGGGAACAAAAACCAAGGTATGATGGTGAAAATTTCTATGCTAATGAGGAAACGGTTCGAAAGTGTAAAGCTTGTCTGGACAGAATAATAGCTGTAATTAAAGAATTATGAGTGTATGGTGGACCATAAGCATTAACAAAAGCTGGCATCAAAGAACGGAAATGGTGTTACATTCACAAACGGAGAGATCAGTGGGTATAATGAGACACGTTCTTTGATCATGTACGAAGGAACCACCGCCAAAGAACTTGCGGATGATTTTCATGATGCTGTCGATTCGTATCTGAACGAATGTATTTAACGATTGACAGATAATAATGGCCCCTCGAGGACGGGGGATGTGGACCATGTATTTCATGGTCCATAACCCCCGTCCCCGGGGGGCCATCAACAAGAGCGATATATATGCATAAGGCGATGAATATACATTCAAAGTCTTATGTTTTTTGTATTATTAAAGATAGCAATCGGTTTTGATCATATGCGTTGTCTGATTGCTGATTGATCAGAAATATGCCTTGTAATTGCTCTTGACTGAAAAGTCATGTTTTGGTTGACATATGCATACAAACGTATATAATGGTGTATAAATATTCATTTGAGGCAAAGCTATGGAAAAGAAGAAAGTGTTTATCGACGGAAGCGAAGGAACTACAGGGCTCCGTATTTTTGAAAGATTTGAAGGAAGAAACGATATAGAGGTACTCAGGATCGACAGCGAGCTTCGTAAGGATCCTGTCGAGAGAGCAAAGCTCATCAATGCGTCGGATGTCACGTTCCTGTGTCTGCCCGATGCGGCAGCGATCGAAGCGGTTTCTCTCTGCACCAATCCGGATACGGTGATCATCGACACCTCGACTGCTCACAGAACTTCGGAGGGATGGGCGTACGGACTGCCGGAGCTCTCACCCGAGTACCGCGAGGCGATCAAGACTTCGAAGAGGATCGCGAATCCCGGTTGTCATGCGACAGGATTCATCACTCTGGCTTATCCGCTTGTTAGGAGAGGAATCATAAGCGCTGATACGAGGCTTTGCTGCTTCTCACTTTCGGGATACAGCGGTGCCGGCAAGAAAGGTATCGCCCAGTACACGGATCCCGGCAGAGCCGAAGAGTTTGATTCGCCCAGACAGTACGCTCTCGGTCAGCAGCATAAGCATTTGAAAGAGATGCAGTATATCTGCGGGCTTGATAAAGCTCCCGTGTTCTCGCCGATCGTTTGTGATTATTACAGCGGAATGGAAGTCACGGTCTTCCTCTACAAGGAGATGTTCACTAAAGAAACCACCGTTGAGAGCCTCTGCAAGGAGTACAAGGAAGCCTACGCAGGATCGAATTTCGTGAGAGTGAGAGAGGTCGGAGCGGAAGCAGAGACGAACGGTTTCCTCGGTTCAAACAATCTTTCGGGCAAGGACTTCCTTGAAATCTTTGTTACCGGTAACGAGGACAGGATCGTTGTAACATCGAGATTCGACAATCTCGGCAAGGGCGCCAGCGCGGCAGCGGTACAGAGCATGAACATCGTGTTCGGCTTCGATGAGACTACGGGTCTTGTTATGGAGTGATATCGAAGATAACGCTTATGTTATAAGCTATTATTATATGAATAGAATTACAGGCCGGTAAATTATTAAGTACTTGTTCAGGAAGAAAACACAGAGTCGGTACTTGATAGAGAGCCGGGAAAGGATATTGATATGAAACATATAGAAGGCGGAATTTGCGCAGCAAAAGGATTTAAAGCTTCCGGTATACATTGCGGTATCAGGGAAGGACGTACAAAAAGAGACCTCGCTCTCATCGTGAGCGAGAAGAGAGCGGCGGCGGCAGGTGTGTTCACACAGAACCTTGTTAAAGGTGCTCCTGTCGTTCTCTCAATCCAGAACCTTCGTGACGGTCATGCTTCGGCAGTTATCTGCAACAGCGGTAATGCCAACACATGCAACGCCAACGGCATGGAGATCGCACGCGGAATGTGCGATCTTGTAGAGAAGCATCTGCAAATCGACCACGAGGACGTCATCGTCGCTTCCACCGGCGTTATCGGCCAGGAGATGAGCCTCGGTCCCATGGTTTACGGAATGAAGGAGCTTGTCGATGCACTTGCGGACACTCCCCAAGCGTCTAAGGATGCTGCGGAAGCCATCATGACCACCGACACCAAGCTCAAGGAGATCGCAGTTGAGTTCGAACTTGACGGTCAGACCTGCAGGATGGGTGCCATCAGCAAGGGTTCGGGCATGATCCACCCCAACATGGCTACGATGCTCTGCTTCATGACCTGCGACGCAGCCATCAGCCCCGCACTTCTTCAGAAAGCGCTCAGCGAGGTCGTACAGGACACCTACAACATGGTCAGCGTTGACCGTGACACATCGACAAACGACACACTCACGATCATGTGCAACGGTATGGCCGGTAACAGTGAGATCATCGACGAGGGCCCCGATTATGAGGAGTTTAAGAAAGCTCTTTTTGAGTGCGCTTCCTATCTTGCCCGTGCTACCGCAGCTGATGGCGAAGGAGCTACCAAGCTCATCGAGTGCACGGTAACAGGTGCAAAAGACAAGGCAACCGCCAAAGTCCTTTCTAAGTCAGTTATCTGCTCACCCCTTGTAAAGGCCATGATCTTCGGACGCGATGCGAACTGCGGCCGTGTAATGTGCGCCCTCGGCTATGCCGGCGTACCCTTCAGTGTAAAGGACACGAGCGTAACGCTCCGCTCGGATGCAGGCTCCGTCCTTGTCTGCCACAACGGAAATGGTCTCGCATTCGATGAGGACAGAGCGCTTATGGTCCTCAGCTCAGATGAGATCTATATCGATATCAGTGTGGGCGAAGGCGAAGGAACCGCTACCGCATGGGGCTGCGACCTCACTTATGATTATGTCAAGATAAACGGCGATTATCGTACCTGATGATCCCGAAACTTTTTATAATTCACTTCTATCGTGCAAATCTGTAAGAGCGTCGAGATGTCACAGTAACTGTGAGCCGCATACGAAGGAGCCGTATCGGTTCACGAAGATGCTTAGCACCATCGGGCTCGAGGCAAGGATGCCGAGAGAGGGAGATATGAGACACGGATGGCGAATATCGACCGGTTCGAAAGCCGTGAAGATAGTTTTAGCATCTTCGCATGAACCGTCGGCGACGGAGTCCGCGGTCTCAGAGTCACTGTGACGCCTCGACGCAAAACAAATAACAGAAAAGAAAAAATAAAAACAATTACAAAGGAGTATTGTTATGGACACTATCGACAAGCAATCTGTCATAAATTCAATGCAGACGGACATCCTTGTGCATGCCCTTCCCTACATCCAGAAATACACGAACAAGATCGTGGTCGTTAAGTACGGCGGAAACGCCATGATCAACGAGGATCTCAAGAACAGCGTGATGCAGGACATCGTCCTCCTTTCACTCATAGGCATCAAGGTTGTCCTCGTACACGGCGGTGGCCCTGAGATCTCTGATATGCTCAAAGCTGTCGGCAAGGAAAGCAAGTTCGTCAACGGCCTCAGAGTGACCGATGCGGAGACAGCTCAGATAGCGCTTATGGTCCTCGCAGGCAAGATCAACAAGAA
>JAEEGK010031681.1_pt1 | contig 10406 bp, 7 predicted proteins | sample 8958771 | NCBI WGS metagenome assembly JAEEGK01 (sample SAMN16246547, study PRJNA631951) | gut metagenome | biome: gut microbiome; feature: rumen; material: SC-attached | host: Bos | place: Iran: Karaj | collected 2018-10 | reverse complement strand
CCAGACCGTACTGACACTTGAGGAGTGCAGGCAGATGGCGCTGGAAAACAACAGCCAGTCCAAGATTGCGCAGGAGAAGGTTGCCGCTGCCGAATATGACAGCAAGACCGCCCGGGCCAACTATCTGCCCAAGGTATCGGCCACAGCCCTCTACCTGCACAACAGTGAGAACATCAATCTTATCAGTGAGGATCAGCAGAACTCCCTTTCACGCCTGGGTACATCGGTCTCCAGTTCAACAGGCAAACTAATGACTGACCCCGACTTCCTGAACCTGTACATGACAGACCAGACAGTGAAGAACACCGTCAACTACATAGTTCAGAAGATGACGGCATCGGACGTTGAGGGTACCCTGAACCAACTTGGCAAGGACTTGTCGGAAGATCTGACACTTGACATCCAGAACGTCTACGTAGGCGCCATCACGGTCGAGGAGCCCATATATGTGGGCGGCAAGATACGCGCATATAATAAGGTAGCCGCATACGCCAAGGAACTTGCCCAGACCCAACTGAGCGGCGAGGACCAGAAGGTGATGGTAACCGTCGACGAGGCCTACTGGCAGATTGTCTCAATAGCCAACAAACTGCACCTGACTGATCAGTACGTTGACCTGCTCCGCCAGATGGACCACAACGTTGAGATAATGAAACAGGAGGGCGTTGCAACCGCATCGGACCAACTGTCCGTAAGGGTAAAACTCAATGAGGCCGAGATGAGTCAGATAAAGGCCCAGAACGGTCTGGCACTCTCCAAGATGCTGCTCTGCCAGCTCTGCGGAATGCCGCTTGACAGCGAGATAACCCTCAAGGATGAACTGAATGAAACACTTGATATTCCGACCGATACGGTCATCTACACCCAGGAGGACCTCTATGAGAACCGTCCCGAACTCAAGAGCCTGGAACTGGCAGTCAACATGTATGACATGAAGTCCAGGATTGTCCGTGCCGATTACCTGCCCACCGTTGCCCTGATGGGTAACTTCCTGGTTACCAACCCATCGGCCAGCAACGGATTCGCCAATGATTTTCACGGAATGTGGAACGTAGGCGTTGTGGCCAAGGTTCCGGTATTCCACTTTGGCGAGGGTCTGAACAAGTACCGCCGCGCAAAATCGGACATGATACTGACACAGTATCAGTTGGAGGATGCCCGCGGCAAGGTTTCGCTGCAGGTCAACCAGTATGAGAAGAAGATTGCCGAGGCCGATTCCCGACTCCAGATGGCCCTTAAAAACATGGAGAACGCCGAAGAGAACCTGCGCGTTGCGAACATAGGCTTCAACGAGGGCGTGGTTGAGTCATCACTTGTGCTTGCCGCACAGACCGCATGGCTCAAGGCCCACTCCGAGGAGATAGATGCACGCATAGACCGCATCATGGCTACCGTCTATCTGCGTCAGGCAACCGGACAACTAAAATAACTGATTCTGAAAACGATAAAAACATAAAGATATGGACAACAAGACTCAAAAAATGAACATTGTGCTGTCGCTGACAGCATTTGCAGTTGTTGTGGCAATTGTTTGCACGGTTGGCATCTACACCTTCAACCACCGTGTTCCCGAGATTGTTCAGGGACAGGCCGAGGTGAGCGAATACCGTGTATCAAGCAAGGTTCCCGGACGTATCCTTGAGATCAGGGTACATGAGGGCCAGCAGGTCAAGGCCGGCGATACCCTTGCAATACTTGATACTCCCGATATCAACGCCAAGCAGGCTCAGGCCGAGGCAGTACTGAGTGCCGCCACCGCCCAGAACGCCAAGGCTCAGAAGGGTGCCCGTGAGGAGCAGATACAGGGCGCATATGAACTCTGGCAGAAGGCCAAGGCAGGACTGGAAATCTACGAGAAGTCTTACCGCCGCGTAGAGAACCTCTTTGGCCAGGGTGTGGTCAGCGAGCAGAAACGCGATGAAGCCAAGGCCCAGTACGATGCCGCAGTAGCAACCGAGAGGGCAGCCAAGTCACAGTATGACATGGCCGTGAACGGAGCCGAGGAGGAGGTCAAGGAGATGGCCGCCGCCCAGATGCGCCAGGCCCAGGGTGTTGTGGCCGAGGTCAACTCCTACATAGAGGAGACAGTCCTGACCGCATCACTTGACGGTGAGGTGAGCGAGATATTCCCCATGGTAGGTGAACTGGTAGGCACCGGAGCCCCCATCATGAACATAGCAGTCATGAATGATATGTGGGTTTCATTCAACGTACGTGAGGACCTGCTTCAGGACCTGACAATGAATGCTGTCCGTGACGCATATGTCCCGGCACTGGACAAAACTGTCCCGGTCAGGGTCACATATATCCGTGACCTGGGTTCATACGCCGCATGGAAGGCCACAAAGATGAACGGCCAGTATGACCTCAAGACATTCGAGGTTCGTGCCGTACCGCAGGAGACAGTTGAGAACCTGCGTCCGGGAATGACCGTAATAATTGACCGTAAATAACCCCGTGCCATGTCTCAAATGAAGCAAGGATTCTGGGCGATAGTGAGGCGTGAGATGCTGCGCATGACATCACGTCGGCTATATGGGCTGAGTATGTTCGCAGCACCGCTGTTCTGCTTCATCTTCTTTACCACCCTGATGAATGAAGGCCTGCCGCAGAGCCTTCCCGCCGGAGTGGTCGATGAGGACAACACCACGGTTTCAAGGTCAATTCTGCGTAACCTGGACTCATATCAGCAGACCGAGATCATCAAACAGTACGCCAGTTTTGCCGAGGCCCGCGAGGCCATGCAGCGAAATGAGATCTACGGATTCTTCTACATCCCCAAAGGCACCGAACTCAAGGCATCCAGCCAGCAGCAGCCCACCATCTCCATCTACACCAACGCCACCTACCTCATCCCCTCTTCGCTGCTCTACCGCGACATGAAGACAATGGCGGTGATGGCATCGGCCGCAGTGGGACGTGAGATACTGATTGCCAAAGGTGCAAACATGGACCAGGCCATGGGATTCCTGCAGCCCATCCAGATGGACATGCACCCCCTTGGCAACCCCTGGCTCAACTACAACGTCTATCTGAGCAACACCATGCTGCCCGCCGTTCTGGCTCTTATGATACTTATGGTAACCTGTTTCAGCATCCATACCGAACTCAAGGACGGGACCGCCGGCGAGTGGCTCTTTATGGCCGATGACAACATCCTGAAAGCCGTAAGTGCCAAACTCTTCCCGCAGACCATGGTATTCTCGCTTATGGCGGCAATCTATCTGGTACTGCTCTACGGATACCTGGGATTCCCCGCTCACAACGGCTTCTGGCCAATGCTTTTGGCAGCTGAACTGCTGATACTGGCATCGCAGGGATTCGCCGTGTTCATTGCATCGGCCATACCCTCTCTGCGCTGGTCACTGAGCCTGTGCACCCTGTGGGGCGTGCTCTCCATCCCCATCAGCGGATTCTCATTCCCCGTTATGGGTATGCCGGCACCCCTGCAGGCCCTTTCATACCTCTTCCCGCTCAGGTACTACTTCCTCATTTACGTGGATCAGGCGCTGAACGGAATCCCCATGGCCTACTCCGCATGGTTCTACACAGCCCTGCTTCTGTTCTGCATTTTGCCGCTCGTGGACATCAGTCTGCTGCGCAAGGCGGCTCATGAATACACTTATCTACCTTAAAACATTGAAAGTATGTGGATAAAAGATCTTCTTGACGTAACAGGAAAGGAACTCCGCAAGACGGTGTCCGATGTCGGCGTACTGGTGTTCTTCATCATCGTTCCGCTGCTCTACCCCCTGCTCTACGCCTATCTGTACGGCGGCGAGGTGGTACGGGAGGTCCCCGTCGTAGCCGTCGATGACTGCCGCAGCACCACCAGCCGCGAGTTCCTGCGCAAGAGCGACGCCACTGCTGACCTCAAGATAATATCATACTGTGCCGATATGGAAGAGGCCCGGAATGTCCTGCACAACCATAAGGCCTACGGCATCATCCAGATTCCGTCCGAGTTTGAACGCACCCTGGCCGATGGCCGACAAGCCACCGTCAATCTGTACTGCGACATGAGCGGACTGCTCTACTACAAGGCACTGCTGAGCGGCTGCACCATGGTATCGCTCGACATGAACCGCGACATCCAGATGGTCCGCCTGTCAGGTATGTCTGACCGCGAGAAAGAGGTCATGACCATGCCAATAGAGAACGAGTACGTAACCATGTTCAACCCCGCCAACGGATTCCAGGCTTTCCTGATTCCCGCCGTGCTGATTCTGGTACTGCAGCAGACTCTGGTTCTTGGAGTAGCCATGATGGCAGGCACAGAGCATGAACGCCGCCGCAAAGGTGAACTTATCCTGGGTAACGAGTACTCCAACCCCATAACCGTACTGGCCGGCAAGGCCCTGGCCTATCTGCTTGTCTACGGATTCACCGCAACCTACGTGCTCTGCCTGGTTCCTTGGTTCTTCAACATGCCGCAACTCTGGCAGCTGCCCACTCTGGTAGCATTCATAGTACCGTTCCTGCTGGCAAGCATCTTCTTTGCCATCAGCATATCGTTCTTTGTAAAAGACAGGGAATCCTGCTTCCTGCTGTTCGTGTTCATATCGGTCCCCCTCATATTCATGAGCGGCATATCCTGGCCCACCTCCAACATGCCCGCATTCTGGAAGGCGTTTGCCCAGATATTCCCCTCAACCCACGCCGTGAACGGATTCGCCCGCATAAACACCGCCGGCGCCCTGCTGCAGGATGTACGTTATGAATCAATCGCCCTCTGGATTCAGACCGCCGTCTATTTCATGACATCGCTGTTTATCTACGAGCGCCTGTACCGCTCCGACAAAATGCCTGGAGCCGATTTCGCCAACGCCATGCGCGCCCGCATGTACAAGGAACTGCGCGAAGCAGAGATTGACCTCAAGGTCATCCGCCGCAAAATCAAATCGAAATTCTGATTTCCAGCCATACCTGTCACCACAACCCCTGTAGGGCCGATTCCCAGCAAGTATGGCAACCAAAAAGCCCCAAATGGCTGTTTTCACGGCCATACTTGCAGAAAACACGGTTTTAAACCCACTTTTACGCAGGTATGGCCGTATTTAAGAAAAAGGAGCTCCGAGATCAGGGCCCTTTCTTTTTTGCTGAATTTTTTGTTTGTTAACAAAACTTAAGTATATTTGTGGACACGATATTTATAAGGACTAATTCTATTCTATCAATTATGAAAAGGAAATTTTTTATCCCGATTCTGCTATTTGCAGCGGGACTGTTTGTTTCATGTACTGATGAAGAAAATGACAATGAAACAATTGATGCCATCGTTGAAGGTATAATCCAAAAGGCTCAGAATCTGAAAGACAACACCTACGTAGTACAACCCGTAGGAGCCGAAGAACAAACCTTCACTTTTTCTCAGGAGGAATCCCAGTGGTACGTAGGACGAAGTTACGAAGACCGCACCAAACAGGCCATCAAGGTTTACCTGACGGATGAGGATACTGTACTGAGCACTATGGGTTGGGGCTCGTTTGAGTTGCCGCTGGAAACGGCAAACCGACTCACCACCATCGATGAGGAGTTCTATAACAAGTTTGCATGGTCATACGGAAAATTCGGAACATTCAGGACCGGAAAAGAGGTGACCGTTCATATGGGAAAGGGCGGTAACGTGAAGCTGGACGGCAGCAGCCGTATCTGGCTGAAGGAAAGAACCGGAACCAAGGGCTATTCGGGACAGTATCAGTTCCTGTTCGCATTCGTATTTGAAGCCACCACATGGGACAGCCAGACAAGGACCGAAGTTTCTGACGGTGAATACATCATTTACGGTAATGCCATTATTGAGGAGTATTTCCCGGAACTTAGCTATTTCCATATGGAGACTCCGACTGATTGGGTTAAGGTAGGCAGTTCGGTAACCCTTGATGCCTATTGGACCGACGGTGCCGATTTTGACTGGAGCAAGGTCAAACTTATCGGCCAGACCAAGAACTACAGCAGCAGCGACGATGTTGACGAAGGCTATTTCACTTGGGATGCCCAGACACAGACACTTACATCGGTTAAATCGGCCAATAACGATGATGTATATCTCAAGTTTGCCTACGAAGGTACAGACATGAAATCCACCTGTCAGATTGCCACAGGCGAGGGATGGGACTACACATCGTTTACTCTTTCCCCGGAATACCTTGTCATGGGCGACTGGTCATATCTGCCGGTTTCAGTTGCCACCTTTACTCCCACAAATCTGGTTTGGCATAATGAATGCCTGGAAATTGATCCCGAATCAGATCCTGACGAGAACTTCTATTATTACAATGGATATATGGGTGAGAACGGTCCCGAGCCCGGCAATTACAATATCAGGTTGCGCGTAAAAAGCAACCACGAGGTAGGTTGCACCATACCCATCAGAGTGGTTGAGGGAGACACCCCGTCTTCATTCCAGATCCTTCCGGAACAAGGCGGTACCGTTGGCTATGGTATGGGAATGGAACTCTCAGTCAGAACCAGCCCTGAAGACTGCTACTGGAACTGGGCCGATGTAGAACTCATGCCGGAATATGCCGATGACCTGATATTCACTGGAAATGGTGGCAGAGACGATCATCCAAAGCTCCGTACCAGCAAAAGTCACGATCCTGAAGTAATGGGTGTTCAGGTTGGCTTCCGTCTCAAGTATGACCATCGGAAGACCAGTTACATTACCGTAACTCTGGATTAAGTCAGTCAAAGAAAATAGGTACAGGCTAAGCCTATTACGATAGCGACAAAAACGTTTATCAGCTTAGCCTTTAGGAACGAGCCACGGCTCTCTGCCAACAGCGGCAGTGAGGCGTGGCCGTCCTGGCTTATGCAGCTTGCCAGAAGTACAGGCAGTGGAACCACTCCGGTGGCGTAAAGAGATACGAATACCAGATGCGGGCCGGATTCTGGAATGATGCCGATGGCCGCGGCCAGCAGAATCATCAGGATTGTATTGTCGCTGATCCATGAGGTGATGTCAAAATATGACATTAAGAGGCCGATTACCAGGATCGTGCCGAATGTCCAAAGGAAGATGCTCGGCAGGTGGTGACATACTATGTGTTCCCACAGGTGCTCCTCGACAAAGTGGTCTCCTGCAAACAGCAGCATACCCAGTACGGCAAGGCTCAACGCTGCGAACAGCCAGTACATCCACTCCTCGGAGAGCAGGTTGAAACCGCCTGCGTCCTCATCGGCCCCTTCAAGCCAACCTCCCAGCAACGCGCCCAGAAACACCAGTACGCCCAGGAACATCGCTATGCGCTGCCATCCGTAGTGGCGCTCGTGATGGTGCTCATGCTTGGGCTCACGGTCCTCATCGTGCACGCTCATGGAGTGGCAGCCGTCGTACTTGCTGCGGAACAGATCCACCAGCAGGCCTACTGCAACTGCAACCACAAAGAGAATCAGGAAAATCCAGGCCGATTTGCCCGGGAACATGGCCAGCATTACGAACGCCTCGTCGCCCGATGAGGCGATCATCATGGCTATCAGCGCGCCGAAACTGATCAGGCCGTGGGTATAGAGAGATACTGACGCGAATCCGCCCATACATCCGGGTACGGCACCCAGCGCCGCCGAGAGCAGCACCTGGCCCACACGGTGGTTCTTGAGGCCGCTGAACATACGCCCGTCAGAGCGTACGTTGAACACCTCGATGAGCATCATCATTATCACCACCAGTCCCGTTACCAGGACTGCGGTGCGCAAAGATTCTGTCAGTATATCAATCATTTAAATAAGTACTGTGCAAATTCATGCAGTGACTTGCGCCAAACCTGCCACTCGTGGTCGCCGGGATAGGAGTTGAACTTTACCTCCACTCCGGCATCACGCATCTTCTGAACAATCGCCTTTGTGTATTCAATGCGCGGATCCTGCTCGCCGCAAGAAAGGAAGAACACGTCAAACTGCTTGTTGAAGTTCTGAGTATCGGACAACATTCCCGGGCACTCGGCCTCCAGGTCGAAGTTCGCTGCACCTGAAATTCCGCCGAACATACCGGTTGAGAACACGCCGACGTTTGCGAATACCTCAGGGTCACGAAGGCCGATGTAGAATGACTGGCCGCCACCCATGGAGAGTCCGCACATGGCGCGGCTCTTGCGGTCCTTCTTTACGCGATATGTCTTCTCGACGAACGGAATCACATTATCGATAAGTTCTGAGCGGAATGTCTGCATACCCTGCCAGCTGTAACCGCCGCCCATACCGCCGCTGCGGGACGTAACATTGCTGTTAGAACTTACAATAATCATAGGCACAGCCTTTCCGGCAGCAATCAGGTTATCCATAATCATTGCGGTACGGCCCTGTTCCATCCAACCGCGATGATCCTCACCGCCGCCGTGCTGGATGTAAACTACGGGATAATCCTGCTTGCCCTCATTGTAGCCGGCCGGAGTATAAACCATCAGCGGACGCCATGCCTCCTCAACCTTTGAGTAGTAGTAAACGGTATTGACCTCGCCGTGCGGGACATCCTGCACCTCGAACACATCCATACCATCCTCCTTGATCTCGATAGCGCTTGTCCATCGGCTGCAACCATAGAACGGCTGGCTGGCGGGATCGGACACTGAAACATTGTCGATAAAGAGGTTGTAGTAGTGGAATCCGGGCACCTGAGGTTTGGTCGTAACGGTCCATGCACCGTTTTCGCCCTTGGTCATGTCATATTTTGTGCCGCCCAGGTCAATCTGCACGTTCTGTGCCTGCGGGGCCTGAACGCGGAACATCACGCTGTTATCGGCCAAAACACGGGGGTATGAATTACGGTTGATGTTGGTAACCGGTGAGTATGAACCCTCGGGGAACTGCTCCATGCGGGGTCTCTGAGCTGCAGCCTGACTGCACACAGCGGCCGCAAGCATAACGGCCATAACAAATCTTGAAGTCCTCATAATGATAATTGGTTATGTCTGTTTTTTAATAGCACGTAAAGTATCACCGGCGCACCGATGGCGGGGGTGATGGCGTTGAGCGGTATCAGGCCGCGGTTGCCTGGAATGGAACTGAGCACATTGCACAGCAGAGCCACCACGGCACCGGTCAGGATGGTTACGGGCATCAGGCTGCGGTGATTGCTGGATTGCAGCATCAGCCTGCCTATATGCGGCACAGCCAGGCCGATGAACGACACCGGGCCGCAATACGCCGTAATGATAGCCACCAGAAGGCTGGTTGACAGCAGCAGCCAGTTACGCGTACGTATTATGTTGATACCCAGGTTCTCGGCATACATATCGCCCAGCAGCAGCGCGTTGAGCGGCTTGATAAGTGACACCGCGATGGCCAGACCTATGGCCGTAACCATGCAATATACAGGAAGTTGCCCCATTGACACGCCGCCAAAGTTACCCATACCCCACATGGTGTATGAGTGCACACCCTCGGCCGTTGAGAAGAAATTGAGCAATGATATCATGGCCGATGCCAGATAACTCACCATGATACCCACGATGAGCAGCATCACCGGATTCTTGAGTTTGGTCGAAAGGTAAAGCACCAGCGCAGTCACTGCGATTGCACCCGCAAAGGCACCGATAATTACTGAAACTGATCCGCCCAAAGTGAGGTTGCCCATGGTCAGATTACCGCCAAAAAGCAGCATCACCAGAGCTACACCTAAGCCAGCACCGCCGTTTATACCAAGTATATCAGGACCTGCCAGAGGGTTGCGGAACGCAGTCTGAAGCATCAGACCGGATGCAGCCAATGATGCACCTGCCAGCATAGCAGTTACGGCCGACGGCAGTCTGGACTCATGAATTATGAAATCCCAGCTCTCACGGCTGGCACCCGCACCGGTCAGCGATGCAATCACATCCTTCAAAGGAATATGCACCGTTCCCAGACAGAGGTTCAGGAAAAACAGTACCAGCACCGCAACAACCATTATTGCAGCCAGTAATACGGATTTGTTTCTTTCTCCTTTCATTACGTGTCAATGTGACTACAAAAATAGCAAACATGTCGGTTATAACGGACTTTATGCATAACTTTCGGCCCAATTCAGAATACATCGTACAATTAATACTTACAATTATGAAGAAAATCCTTTTCGCAGCAGCCGTAATGGCTCTTTTCACAGTGAATGCAAACGCACAGTTCGGTTTCGGCGCTCCCCAGCAGCAGAACGGCGAGCCCAAGGCTCCAGAACTTGAATATGTAGTACGTCTTAACGTAAGCCTTGGCCAGGCCTATTCATCGGGCGATAACGGCAAGGGCACCCGCACTATCATACCTATCACCGGCGGCACATTTGAGGGCCCCAACATCAAGGGCGAGGTTCTTCCCGGCGGTGCCGATTACCAGTTGGCAGTTGACGGCCGCAACGAGGTTGAGGCAATCTACTGCATCCGTACCGATGACGGCGTAACCATCCACGTCCGCAACAACGGTATCATCAAGATGGG
>JAEEGK010031678.1_pt1 | contig 10406 bp, 6 predicted proteins | sample 8958771 | NCBI WGS metagenome assembly JAEEGK01 (sample SAMN16246547, study PRJNA631951) | gut metagenome | biome: gut microbiome; feature: rumen; material: SC-attached | host: Bos | place: Iran: Karaj | collected 2018-10 | reverse complement strand
AGTAAAATAATATTATTAATTAATTATAGTTAGTAATATAATATTATTAATTAATTATAGTTAGTAATATAATATTATTAATTAATTATAGTTTGTAAAATAATATTATTAATTAATTATAGTATGTAAAATAATATAATTAATTAATTATAGGTAGTAAAATAATATTATTAATTAATTATAGGTAGTAAAATAATATTATTAATTAATTATAGGCAGTAAAATAATATTATTAATTAATTATAGGTAGTAAAATAATATTATTAATTAATTATAGTTAGTAAAATAATATTATTAATTAATTATAGTTAGTAAAATAATATTATTAATTAATTATAGTTTGTAAAATAATATTATTAATTAATTATAGGAAGTAATATAATATTATTAATTAATTATAGGGAGTAATAGAATATTATTAATTAATTATAGTTAGTAAAATAATATTATTAATTAATTATAGGGAGTAAAATAATATTATTAATTAATTATAGGGAGTAATATAATATTATTAATTAATTATAGGGAGTAATATAATATTATTAATTAATTATAGGGAGTAATAGAATATTATTAATTAATTATAGAAAGTAAGATAATATTATTAATTAATTATAGGAAGTAAAATAATATTATTAATTAATTAAAGATTGTTTATAATTTATTTAAATTTTAGTGTGTATTTTTTATTTTAATTTAATAGAAAGTATTCATTTATTTTGATTTTATAGGATGTATTTAATTTTTATTATTTTTAGGATGTAAATATTTTATTTATTTTAAGGAAGTAATTTATATTTTATTTTAGATAGTATATATTAAATAAATAAATAAGTGTGTAAATTATATTTAATATTAGCCTAATGTAAGAATATTTTAAAATTTAGTGTGTAAATAAATATTTAATTTATAAGGGAGTAAATAAATAAATATTAAATTATAGTCTGTATTATTTTTATATAAAATTTAGGGAGTAATTAATTGTTTAATTTTTAGAGAGGTTGTAAAGAAGTAAATGAAATTGGAGTAATTGTTTAACATCTTCGAAAAAATATAATTAATAAAGAAAACAATAAATTAAATGATTTTTTTATTTTAAAAATATTATAAGATAGTAAACTGTTAATTAATGAAATTATAATTTTTATTATAATTGTAAATAGAAAATAATTTTTAAAAGATTATTTTGTAAATATATAATCAATAAATAAAATCATTTTTTGAAAATTCTGTGGTTAAGGATAAATTGGTCTTTAAAAATCATTACATTTTTTTTAAAGACTCTTAATATAATGTTTATCTCATTAAAATTAAATTTATTGAAAACAAATAGATAAATATATCTCCTTTCAACTATTTATTTATTTATTGTTTTAATTTCTTTTTCTTTTATTATTTTTCAAAAATATTTGATTTATTATTATATTAATCATATGATATATAATTCATTGATTTTTTTATATAATTTAATACCAGCTTTTAAAAATATTGTTATAATAATAAATAATACATTTTATTTTTTTACCATTATTTAATTATTATTCTATAATTAATTTTTTCACATAACCTAAATAATTTGATTTTTACTCTATTAGAAATCTTATTCTTCAAAATAAAGAATAATATCATTTATATAAAATTCCAAATATAAACTCTGTGTTTTTTAAAATAATTTTTTTTTCAATGAAATGCAAAATTTGACAACTATAAAAGTAATTATCATCTCCTTCAATATTAAATTTTAATAATTTTCCTTTTTTTATTTTTTGAATGCTTCATTTTGATAATTAAAAAAATATTTGATTATATTTATAATTTTTAATTTTTATTTTTATTATTTTTTTGAAAGATTAAATAAGTATTTTTGATATCAATAATATAGAATAAGTAATTAAATATGAAAAATGATTTATTATCAAAAGGGAAATATCCTTATTCTGTAAACTACCTCTGGAAATTTATATAATAAATAAAAATAATTTTTTTATATCAATAATATGTTTCATAACAATCAAAACAAAATTAAAAATTTTTATAATTTTTTTAAGATAATCAGATTACTTTTCGGGTAAATGAATTTTGTTATTTAATTATATTGAATATATTTTTCAAATTCAATATTTTTTTGATGGAAAAAAAAATAATCTCATAATAAAAATTTAGAAAAGAAAATATAGTTAAGTTTTTTTTCTAGTAAGCATATTTAATATTATATTAAAGAAAGAAACCCAAACAATTCCTCTTTTTTATTCTTTGTTTTTCATATTTATCATAAATATCTTTAATAAATATTTTAATTAATCTCATTGCTTTATCATTTTTTTCTTCTCTTCTTTTTATTTTTTAATAATTCTTATAATAATAAAAATAGTACTTCTAAATATAATTATTCTCACTCTTTATATCTAATTCTTTCAATTTATTTATTAATGTATATCTTATTTTTTTTAATTCTTCACATTCATTAATAAAGTGTTTAATTTTATTATTTCTTAATTTTATATAGTACATATTTATTAAATTTATGTTTTTTAATCATATCCTCTAAGACATTATAAATTTAAGGTAATAAAAAATTATTATTATACTAAATATATATTCTATACTTTAATTATTAATAAATTTATCATTAATGTTATACTTCTTTTTCTTCTAAATATTTTAAATATTGAGTGATAATTCTTTTACAATAAGAATTAAATGGAATATCTTTAATTCATAATTTTTCGTCTTTTTCAAAATATTATTCAATAAAATTATTAAATAATAATCAAGTCATTAACTTAGTTTTTATTCATTTTTTGTCTTTTTTTTCATTTATGATTATAATTTATTAATTAAGTATTATTTAAATAAATAATTCTACAAAGTTTTAAAATATTTTTTTATTAATCTTTTAAAACTTAATTAAAAAAATGTTTATTTTATTTAAATTAAAGAAATTTCTTTATTTTCAGAAATAAAAATTTTAGAATTTTCTTCTAATTCCTGACATACCTTAAATAATTGGCTTCTATTCGATATTTTATGTTTTTTAAAATCTTTATGTCCTTTAATAATATCAAATAATTCTTTAATAGGTAAACTTTCAGAATCATCTTTATGTAATTTATCATAAATAATCTTATAAACAAAATTTTTATCTTCTTTAGTAACTTCATAATCACTTTCTTCAATAGGAGCATTCATCATATCATCTAATTCATCATCAATAACTTCTTCTTCTTTTTTTTTACTTTCTTTACCTTTTTTTCCTTTTTTAACTGTTTTTTCTTCTTTAATTTCACTTTCAATTCTTTTTTTACTTCTCTTACTTTTTTTTTCTCCATCATCAATATCCATATCATCATCATCTTTCTTATCTTCTATTTCAGTTTCATTATTATAAGCATGAATAAATAAATCTAAAGCAGCATTACAATCAATTTTTTCTACTTTTTTACTCAAACGAACTTTCGCATGAGCAGTAGCTAATCTAATTAAAGTTTCTAAAGTTCTTACTGTTATTGGAACTGCTCTTCCTTCTCCATACTCTTCATCTGCTGATTTTTCCCTTAATTCTGCCCATGATTTTGCTAAATTATCTGCTGCTACTTTTGTTAATTCTGGCTTTATTGATGATTTTGCATAATATAAATATTTTCTTAAAAATTCTAATGTTAATATTTCCTTCTTATCTTTACCTTTACCATGTAATTTATTATTGTATTTTTCATACATTTGAGTTTTTTTACCTTTTTCAATATTTATTTCTGGTTCTATAACTTGATCATCTCCTTCATTTAAAACATTAGGAGCATCAACAGTAAAAGTATGATTATAAATAACTCGAGTACTAATTAATCTATCTTTATTAGTATTATGTTCATCAAGAACAACAAAACATAAATCAAAACGAGATAAAAGTGAATCAGGAAGTCCAATATTTCTACTAGGAGAGAACTCAGTGATATACTGTCCATAAATAGGGTTAGCAGCAGCAAGGACAGAACACCTAGCATTAAGACTAACATGTATTCCTGCCTTAGCAATAGTAACAGTCTGTTGTTCCATAACTTCATGTATAGCTACTCTATCAGCTTCACTCATTTTATCAAACTCATCAATACAGACTATACCTCTATCACCGAGTACCATAGCTCCTGCTTCTAAGTGTCTATCACCTGTATCTCTATCTACTACAACTGCTGCTGTAAGACCTACACCTGTTGAACCTCTTCCTGTAGTGTTTATTGCATTAGGTGATATTGATAATATGTAACGTAAAAATTGACTTTTGGCTGTTGATGGATCTCCTACCATTAATACATTTATATCTCCACGAAGATGTGTTCCATTATCTAAATTTTTTTCCTCTCCTCCTAATAATTGTAATATTAATGCTCTTTTAATAAAGTTATGACCTTGAATTCCAGGAGCTATTGATTCAGATAATATTTCAAACACATTATTTCTTTTTGATAAATTTGTTATATTTTTAATATCTTCACCAGTTAAATTAGGTTTATCAATATCACCAGTTAATGAAATTATACTTGTTGCAATTAAAACATTTCTACTAATACCAGAATAACTTGTAGACTGTGATGATATAATTTTAAATACTCCTCTTACTTCAACTCGATCACCTGGTTTAACTTTATCAACTAAATCTTCTTCTAAAATAATTTCAATACTTCTAGGTAATTGTCCAACAGGAGTTCTTTCAGGTAATTCTTGAACTAAAATAATTTGAAATTGTTTAAATTTACTAAAACCATATTCAAAACTTAAAGGATTTTGATTATTATCTTTAGTAGGAACAGCATTACTAATATATCCATTAGCTTGTCCTTGGAAATTCCCATTTAATAATCTATTATTATCATTAGTATTAATAGTCATTTGATCAACATATTCTTTAACATAACCACGACCAGTTTCTTCACAATAATGAGAACTATAAACTAATTTAGGTCTTACGATTGAAGTTCTAATAACAATACCTTGTACACCAACATATTGATTACTTAATAAAGCTCTTAATCCTCTTGGACTTACTAAATTTTTTCCTAAATTTCCACTTATATTTATTCTTATTGGATTTTCTTTTTTTTCTTCTACGTTTAATTTTTGAGTTGCTTTTTCTCCTTTTAAATCCTTTGATATTTCATTTATATGACGTTCAAATAATGGAATTAATTGAATTGCATTTTTTATTAATGCATTTGCTAAATCTTCATCGCTTTCTCTTAATTTATTTATATTTATGTCAAAACGAGGTGATTGAGTTTTGTTTGTTTCTGATATTTGACTTTGAATTTCACTTTTTGAAAGATATTTTATTATTTTATCATCTAATTCTTGAAGCTCTTGTTCAGTAAAGTCTCTCATTTTTTTTTTTTAATTTTTTTTCCCGCTTTATAAATAGGATTTTGGATATATTCATTTTTTTTATTTTTTGGGGTTAATTTTATCCCAATTTTTAGAGGATTGTTTTATATTTTATTTTTGTTTAAGTTTTTTTAATTTTTGGAAATAGGATTTTTTAAAATTTGGTTTTTTCAATTTTTTGTTTTTTTTTGAAGAGAAAGTTTGAAAAAAATTTCTATTGGGATTTGAAATTTTATTTATAAAATAAATTAATTAATATATTTTAATGATTTTTTTAAGTTTTTTACTGATTTTAGTTTTTGACTTGTTGTTTCGCTTTTTTCACTTGAAAGTCTTTTAAAAACTTCATTTATTTTTTTTTTATTTTGATTAGGAATAATAGTTTCATTTTTCTTTATTGTATAATTACCACTACTTTTACTACTATAATTTCCAATTTCTCTTTTATTACTATTAGAATAATTTCTAATTTCATTTTTATTATTTTTATTATTTTTAAAAGTTGAATTAACTCTCTTATAATATTTTCCATGAAGAATAAAAGGTTTATAAGTAATACCATTTTCTTCATCGTATTTTTTTCTTAAATTTTTTTGATTTAACCGTTTTTCCTTATAATCATTATATAATTTTTCAATTTTTCCATTGTCAAGATTTTTAAACACTTTTCTATTAGCTTCTAATTTAATTCTTTCTTCTTCTTGTCTTTGATTATTAATATAAGTACTCATTCGATATTGATTATCATAATATAATCTAATAAAAGATGAAGTATAAGAAAGAGAACTTGTTAATTGATTAGTATTTTCATTAATAGAAGGAATGAAAGTACATGAATTAGATAAATGTAATTCATTCCCAAAATTTAAACTTTGAACGTGTTCTTTTCTTCTTTTTAAAAGAGATTTTTGTCTTTGGAAAAAATTTTCTTTTAAAGGATGATATTGTATTTTATCTCTTTGAATATTAAAAAATACTTTATTATGATGTGGAATAATTTCCATTATTGATTTATTTTCACTTTCATATTTAGGAGAAGATGGTTTTTTAGTGTTTTGATTTATATTTTGTTTAATGTGTTTATTGTTTAAAAGATTATCTGATGATAAAATTCTTCTTTTACTATTTAAATATGATATTGATTGAATTGTATTTAAAGAAGTTGAATATTTCCATTTTTGAAAAAAGGATTTTAAGTTTAATATTGTTTTAGAAGATAATTTATATATTAAATCTTTTAATTTACTCTTTTTCATTGTATTCTTTTTAACTAAAAATTGCTTTACTATATTTTGAGTTAATATATTTTTTTGTTCTATTGATAATGAATTTAAATAATTTAAAAGAGATTTTGACATTTGATCAATAAAATCATCAATTAAATTTTTATTATCATCCCTTGTAGAATTCATAGCATTAAACCTACAAACTAATTCTTTTGATAAAATCCCAATAGACAATAAATATTCGATAAAATTATTAATCAATATATTCATTTTTTCTTATTTAAAAAAATCATAATTATTCAGATAAAAAACCATATAAAATTAATTTATATAAAACCCTTAAAAATATTTAAATTTAAAAGAAAAAAAAATTAAAAAGCTTTAAAAAAAAAAAAGAAAAAAATGGAAGAATATATGGATTTCAATATAAACAATCAACAACAAGGAGGAATAAATAAGAAAGGTTTAACAGTTAAACCAGAAAGTGATTCAAATCGTCGTGATATAGGAAATGAAGGAATATGGAGTTTATCAAGTAGTAAAATAGGAAATGGAATAGAGCAATTAAGAGATGATAATTTATCTACTTTTTGGCAAAGTGATGATATTCAACCTCATTTTATTTTAATTCAATATTTAAAAAAAACAAGAATAAGTGAAGTGTGGTTATATTTAGATTATAAAACTGATGAAAGTTATACTCCTTCTAAAATTTCTATAAGAATTGAAAATTCTTTTAATGAAATGGTTGATATTAGAACTATTGAATATGAAGAACCTATTGGATGGTTTCCTATTTATTTAGAAGAAAAAAATTCTGATTCTAAAACTATTAAACCTTATATTAAAACAATGACTTTACAAATTATGATTTTACAAAATACACATAATGGAAGAGATACTCATATTAGAGGAGTTAAAATTTTTGCTCCTAGAGAAAATAAAAGCTTTGATATGACTTTTCCTAAATTTTTAAGCAATGAATATACACAATATGATGAATTAAGATAATTATCTTTTTTATTTTTAACTTATTTTTTTATTTTTTTGTGAATATTAAAAAATAATATATAATAAACATTTCTTTATTAAATTATAAAACTCCCGAATATTTAAATAAAAATTAATAATTTTCCAAAAAAATAAAAACTTTTAAGCTCCAATGCAAATATTAAGAATATATTCATAGTTACTTTCCTTTTTTAATAATTTAATAAAATATTCAGAATCACAAGTTCCTCTAACAACACATTTTAAATTTTCAGAGGCACAATACAATGAAACATTTTGACAACAATGTCCCGCATCCAAACAAGCAAATTTAAATCTATAAGTAGGATCCATATCTAAAATTTTCCCTGCTCTTTCACTAGGAGCTTCTTTTTTCATATTTGCTAAAACCATTAATGAGAAATTAGCATCTTTAACAAAAGTTTGAGCTAAAGCAATTTTATCTCTATGATCACCTTCAACACAAGGAATTAATTCATTTTTATCTGGATCAAAGTAGAATATTCCTTCTTTAAAAATTAAATAAAATTCTAAAGGATATAATGCTACTGCTGATGCTGCTGTTTTTAAATTTGCTTTTTGTGCATTTTGATGACTGTTTCCGTATGCTGCATATAATATTTCAGATATTTGATTTATTGTTAATTTTTTGGATGGATCATATTCACGAGATGATTTTCTTTCTTTTATACATTCCATTAATGCCTTTCCTTTTGTTAAATCTGGAGGTGGAAGCTTTATTGTTTCGAATTTTAGGAAATCCATTTTTTTTATATTTTTTTTATTTTTTTTATATTTTTTTTTTAATGTAATGGTATTTTTATTTTTTATTTTTTTAATGGTGTATAGGAGGGAATATGTTTATTTTAAAAAAATGTTATATTTTAAAATATAAAATTCATTTATTTGTCACACAATTTACACAAAAATAATATTAAATTTATAAAAAAAATCATATAAAAATATTTAATTTATATAGATAAAAAAAAATGATGTTAAAATCAAATAAAAAACAATATGTAACTGATAAAAGAACAATAGGAGAAATTTATGGTATAAAACAACCATTATTTTTCCCACCAAATAAAAGATATCAGAATATTAAAAATATAGTATATACAGGGCCAACAAAGAAAAATGCAATTAAATTAAGTAATAGTATGATATATAAACAAAGAAGTGAAAATTTTCACAGAATAAAATCTTCAATACTTATTAAATTACTTTTAGCTTCTGAAACAAAAAAAATAGAAGAAGATAATGAAGATGATTCTTATGAATATAATCAACCTAAAAAAATTATTAATTTAGAAGAAATTTTATCACAAGAAAAGAAAAATATTTCTTCAGATGAATTATCAGAAATTAAATTTGTACTTTTAGATTTTAGAGAAGAAAAAGAATATCATAAATGTCATATTAAAAACTCATTATCATATCCTTCAAGTTTAATATCTCAAGATAGATTTTTAAGAGAAATGTATATGATGAAAAATAAAGATAATAAAATAATAATTGTATATCATAAAGATGAAAAAAGTGGAATTCCAGTTTCAAATTTATTAACTTTAAAAGGCTTTGAAAATTTATATATGCTTTCAGGAGGATTTTTTGAATTTTCAAAATTATATCCTGAATATCTTATTGGTGCTGAAAAAGAGATTTATATAAAAGAAAAAGAAAAAAGAATTAAAGAAAGGGAAATTATACTTGAAAAAAGGAATAAAAATAGAAATAAAAATAAATTTAAACCTACTGATCAATCTATTGAGGAAAGTAATGAGAATGAAAATAATGAAAGTGGATTTAATTCTAATGAACTAATTAAAAATAAATCTTATGATAATTCTATAAATTTGAGAAATCAAAGTCCTGAGAAAAAAAAATAATAATTTTTTATAAGGATATAATTATTATTAATTTTAATTTTCCCCTAAAATTTTAAACATTTTATCATATATTATTATTTTCTATTATTTATAATTTTAACAACAAAAACCTTTTTTCTCATTTTTAATATTTTCATTTTTTGAATTATTATCATATTCTATTTCATTATTTAATTGAATTGAACTACTATTATTACTTTCTTTATTATCATTTTTATTATTATCATCTTCTGTTTTTAATTTATCAATCATTTCTTTAGATATTTTTTCAAAAATTAAATCAATATTTATTCCATTTTTTGCAGAAACTTCAATATAATTTAATCCTTTATTTTCAGAAAAATTTTTTAACTCATTAAATGAAACCTTTCTTTCTAAATCAGCTTTATTTCCAACAATTAAAAGTGAAATATTATTCATAGTATTACTCTTAATTTCATTAATCCAATGATTTAAAACTTCAAAACTCTTTTTATTATTAATATCATAAATTAAAATAACTCCTTGTGTTCCAATGTAAAATTGTTTAGTAACACTTTTATATCTTTCTTGACCACAAGTATCCCATATATTTAATTGAGCTTCAGTATATGGGTCTATTAAAATAGATTGTTTCTTAAAATAAGATACAATTGTACAATTATAACTTTCTGAAAAATTTTTAAGTATAAATCGATTTAATATTGAAGTTTTTCCTACACTTGCTTCTCCTATTAATATAACTTTAAATTGATATATTGTTTTTTCACCACTATAACTTTCTTTTTTTAAAGTAGAAAATTTTGAATCATCCAAAATTGAAAAATTCTGTGAAGTATTATTAGAAGATAAATATGACATATATATAAAAAAAAAATAAAAAAAAAATAATAAAAAGAAACTTATATAATATAATAAAAAATTTAAT